>Ga0224534_1000045_pt1 | contig 84042 bp, 65 predicted proteins | sample 714E12024metaG_FD_172012 | JGI IMG/M metagenome (GOLD analysis project Ga0224534, IMG submission 172012) | Peat soil microbial communities from Stordalen Mire, Sweden - 717 E1 20-24 | ecosystem: Environmental > Terrestrial > Soil > Wetlands > Peat | place: Sweden: Norrbotten County, Stordalen... | reverse complement strand
ATTGAACCAGGTGGTGAGATTGCTGGAGGGAACGAAGGCGACGAAGCAGGCGACGGCACCACGGCGGAAGATGTCGGCAGCGGGCCGGAGGCGGATCGCAGCGGCACAAAAAGCAAGGTGGGCAAAGGTACGGGCAGCAGCGAAAAAGTAATTATTCTGGAAGTGAATGGCCCGCGAGAGCGGGCCATTGTTTATGCTTGGAAATCAGGTCTACAGTCAGAACCGGGTCAATGAGTGCAATAGAGATGTTACAACAGCAATCCTCTTGAGCCACCACCAACTCCATGGCCTTCATTGACTTGCCCGTTTCGCAGACGTAAGATTCGCGCCAGTGATCGGGCAAACCATTTCGCACTACCGAATCGTCGAGAAGCTCGGCGGTGGCGGCATGGGCGTGGTCTATAAGGCTGAGGATGTCAAACTCGATCGCTTCGTCGCCCTCAAGTTCTTGCCCGACGAGGTTGCCAAAGACCCGAAGGCACTCAGCCGCTTCCAGCGCGAAGCCAAGGCCGCTTCTGCCCTGAACCATCCCAACATCTGCACGATCCACGAAATTGACGACCAGCACGGCGAAGCGTTCATCGTCATGGAGTTTCTGGACGGGCTGACGCTGAAGCACCGCATTGCAGGTCGTCCGCTGGAAATTGAAACTCTGCTGTCGCTCGGAATCGAGATCGCCGATGCACTCGACGCCGCGCACTTCAAGGGGATCGTTCATCGCGACATCAAGCCTGCCAATATCTTCGTGACCAAGCGCGGACACGCGAAGATTCTCGATTTCGGTTTGGCGAAAGTCGTGACTGCAACGAGTTCTGCGAGCCAAATAGCAGCGGCCAGCACACAGACCGGATCGATGGACGAACAACACTTGACCAGTCCGGGGACGGCGTTGGGGACGGTTGCTTATATGTCCCCGGAGCAGGTGCGAGGGAAGGAACTCGATGCTCGCACGGACCTGTTCTCGTTTGGTGCTGTGCTGTACGAGATGTGTACTGGCACCTTGCCGTTTCGAGGCGACACTTCGGCGTTGATTTTCAACGCTATTCTGGAACGCGCTCCCGTAGCTCCTGTGCGGCTGAATCCCGATGTGCCGCCCAAGCTGGAAGAGATCCTCAACAAGGCTCTGGAGAAAGACCGTAATCTGCGCTACCAGCACGCCGGCGACATGCGAACGGATTTGCAACGGCTCAAGCGGGACACGGAGAGCGGACGGAGTGCGGCGGCAGAAGCTCCTGCGGTTCGGGTTGCGAAGCTCTGGAAAATTGCGGTTCCCGTCCTGCTTGTCGTCTTTCTCGTAGCGGGCGGGCTTTACTATCGTTCGCATCAGCAAAGCAATCGCCTGACCGAGAAAGACACCATCGTCCTTTCCGACTTCGACAACAAGACGGGCGATGCGATCTTCGATGACACGCTGAAGCAGGGACTGTCGGTACAGCTTGAGCAATCGCCGTTTCTCGCTCTGGTGTCCGAGCGCAGGGTAAATGAGACCTTGAAGCTGATGGGACGTCCCGCCGGTGACCGGTTGACGCCGGAGGTCACACATGATGTCTGCCTTCGCACGGGCAGCAAGGTGATGCTGACGGGCTCCATTGCCAGTCTGGGCAGCCAGTACGTGATTGGCCTGAAGGCGGTGAACTGCAACACGGGGGACGTGCTGGCGGAAGCGCAGGAGCAGGCGACGGGCAAGGAAGCGGTGCTCAAGGCTCTGGACAATGCGGCAGTCAGTTTGCGGGGCAAGCTGGGCGAGTCGCTCGTCTCGGTGCAGAAATACGCCACGCCGGTGGAGGAAGCAACCACGCCATCGCTGGAGGCGCTGAAAGCCTACAGTCTGGGGGTGAAGACCAACTATGCGAAAGGGAACACACCCGCTCTGCCCTTCTTCCAACGGGCGGTGGACCTTGATCCGAATTTTGCCATGGCCTACTCGTGGATGGCGGGTATCTACGTGAGCCTAAACGAAGCGGGGCGAGGGGCTGAAAATGCACGCAAGGCTTTCGCGCTGCGGGAGAAGGTGAGCGAACAGGAACGGTTCGCCATCGAGGGGAACTACTACATTAGCGCGACGGGAGAACTGGAGAAGGCGGCGCAGACCTTTGAACAGTGGCAGCAGACCTACCCAAGAGACGACTTTCCTTACTTGGGGCTGGGATTCGTTTCCGCCGCTCTGGGAAACTGGGAAAAGGCATTGGAGGAACATCGAGCGGCGCTGCGCCTGGATCCAAATAATGGGATCAACTATGTCAACCTCGGCTACGCCTACATAAGCCTCAACCGGCTGGATGAAGCGGAGGCGGTGTTCAAGCAGATGGAGGACCACAAGCTGGAGAACGAGATGCTGCTCTGGAACCGCTACTTCCTGGCTTTTCTGAAGGGCGATGCGGCGCAGATGGCGCAGTTGGTCTCAGCTGCCATGGGCAAGCCGGGCTCGGAAGACCTGTTGCTGGCCGAGCAAGCGGACACGGAAGGCTGGTACGGCAAGCTGAAGAACGCGCACGAGCTGACCCGGCGGGCGATGGATTCAGCCCAGCGCAACGACGCCAAGGAAGCAGCGGCAGGCTATCAGGCAGAGGCGACGCTGCGCGAGGTGGAAGCGGGAAACCGGGAGCAGGCGCGTGCCGAAGCCCATGCGGCTTTGAAGCTGGCCCCGAACCGCGATGTGCGAGTGATTGTGGCGCTGGCCCTGGCGCGGGCAGGCGATACGGCAGGGGCGGAGAAGCTGGCGGCCCAACTCGACAAGGCCTTCCCGCTGGATACGGTGGTGCAGAGGTATTGGCTGCCCACGATCAAGGCGGCGGTCGCCCTGGAACGCCAAGACCCGAACCGGGCCATCGAACTATTGAAGATGGCGAGCACGATCGAACTTGCCTCACCAACGAACTTGTCTGTAGTCCTGTGCCCGGTTTATTTGCGTGGGGAAGCTTATCTCATGCTCCACGACGGCACCCACGCGGCAGCAGAATTTCAGAAATTCATCGACCGCCGAGGAGTGGTGATGAACTTTCCCTGGGGCGCTCTGGCTCGCCTCGGGCTCGCTCGCGCTTATGCCGTGCAGGGGAACACGGTGAAAGCCCGCGTCGCCTACAAAGATTTCCTGACTCTGTGGAAAGACGCCGACCCCGACATCCCCATCCTGAAGGAAGCCAAGGCGGAGTACGCGAAGATGCAGTAGCAGCGTGGCGATCTTTCAACCATGCCTGACCTGCTCGCACAAGAATTGTCAACTGACGTTATCAGGCATTATCACTCATTGAGAATTGCTGACCCAAGGTCAATGAGTGAAATAGAGATTTATCGTCAACCACCCTACGGTTCGCTCGTTTGAGACCCCTTAGCCTCTCGCTTCCGCGCCAATGCACGAAGTCCCAGAAAGCCGAAGAAATACATCACTGCTTGAAATATCGCCACAGCACCCATCTCCCGATAATAGCCGGTGAATAATCCCGCGACCGGAATGACCAGCATGAAGAAGGACACTACTCGCAGCGTGTTCGGAGTCATCAGGCCACCCTTGCGTTTGCGCCCTGTCAATAAACGAAAGCACTTTTCGAGTACCCATAGGCAGCCGAGCAACAGGACAAGCCCGACGACGACCGCCAGAACTGGGCTCTGTTTGTTGGGCACGAGCAACAGCGAGAGCGAAGCAAGTCCGCAGAGCAGCGTGAACAATCCGAGAACCAATCCAACAGGCACTTGGATCCACCGAGGGAGTTCCCTCTCTTGATGCCGAAACTGCGGCAGTTCATAGCGCGTCTTGAAGTCTGTCAGCGACATCCGCGACCGTAACGCACCTGCGATGTCCCGGAATTCCTGCGAGAAACTTTGCAGGTCGGCTGGACGAGGTTCCGACCTAAATAGCGAACGACCTGTGTAGTGGATGAGGTCGTCGTGGATGTACGCTAGCAACTCGTCATTCAGGTTTCCTGCGCGTATGGCTCCAGGAATTGCGCTCGAAGCCCTGGGCGACGGTGAGGGTACTCTTCGAGTTTTGGACCCGATGGCGGGCTCGGGCACAGTGCTCGCGGTCGCACGTGCAAATGGGCACCGGGCTTTCGGCGTTGACCTAGATCCTCTCGCCGTTCTTTTGGCCGACGTTTGGACACGAACAGTCAATACAGAACGAATACGGAGCAAGGCATCTGAGATTTTGCACCGAGCGAAAAAGGCTTTTGATATACTCCCCGCCGGCCAGGCCTATCCTGCCGGCAGTGATGATGAGACCCGTGATTTCATCCGGTATTGGTTCGACGATTACGCGCGCCGTCAGTTGGCGGCTCTCTCCGCCGCCATCAGCCGGCTTCATGATGACTCCACTCGTAAAGTTCTCTGGTGCGCGCTCTCTCGTCTCATCATAACTAAGACGGCAGGGGCATCATTGGCGATGGATTTGTCGCATAGTCGTCCTCATCGACAGTTTACTCGCGCGCCCGTCAAGCCCTTTAATCGGTTCATTGCGGCGGTGGAGACGATAATAGCCAACTGCCCACAATCGGGTTCGGGGGCAGTTGGACCCGCTACCGTGGTGAAGCGAGGTGATGCCCGAAGACTGGAAATAGAAAGCGAATCCATCGATCTGGTGCTGACTTCGCCTCCGTACCTCAACGCAATCGATTACATGAGATGCAGTAAATTCTCGCTCGTGTGGATGGGGTACAACGTGGATGAGATTCGCCAGATTCGAGGGAAAAGCGTCGGTGCCGAGGTAGCGTCCCAGCAGGCATTGGAATCCGATTGGGTGAAATCCGTTATCAAGGAGCTTAACCTCAATCCCGCACTCTCTAGCCGCGACCATGCTCTCTTAGCCAGATACGCGTGGGATATGGGACAGGCCCTCGGGGAGGCATCGCGTGTCTTGCGGCGACGCGGACGGGCCGTCTACGTTGTGGGCGACTCCATGAGCAGGGGAACTTTCATACGCAATTCGATGATTGTCACTCTCGTTGCGCAACAACATGGGCTCTCGCTCGTCTCGTGGCAATCTAGATCTTTGCCTGCTAACCGCCGGTATCTGCCGCCGCCAAAGCGAATGGTATCGAGTGACGCGATGGATGCCCGCATGCGCAGGGAAGTTGTTATTGCGTTCAACAAGCCCTAGCCGCCAAAAAAAACATGACGCAAATCACCAGAGCCAGAAAGTTCTCAGTAATTGCTTACCGCTTCAGAGCCGCGTACCCTTTCGCACATCAGTGTTTCAGCAGCCCACGGTCACGAGCCCACACAAATATACCGCCATCCAATTCAGCCAGGTTGCGCGCACCGGCTGGATGATGATCCCGAACGACAATCCGGAGCGTCCGAGCCAGTTCCGTATACCGCTGACCTTCTGTCGTCCCTCGGCGCCACCGCAGCTTGATCGCTGATAACCATTTCTTCACAGGCTTATTCATCATCGGATACTGCTCAGGAAAATAGTGACATAACATCTCGCTCAACCACGCACCGCGCGTTGGGTTTTTGAGTTTAGCCAGGTGGTCAATTTCCTCGCTTACGATCTGATCCAACTGCGGAATGGATGAAGACGATCTCCACTCGTCAAGAATCCTGCTAAGGGCACCACAAGACTCTTCCCATTTTGCAGACTTGCCCCTCATCTCAAGGCCCTTGCCCTGCAATCGTGATTTGTGGTCTGCCCAAAGCTCCCAGAAGACCCGCCAAAACTCGTCACGGCTGATCTTCTTTTGTGAACAGCGACGTGCTGCCACACGTATTTTTTCGCCAATTTGTCCAAAAGCGGCTTGTCGTTGGCGTTTCTCACGCACCCTGTCCTCGGAATCTGCGCCATGGGGCAAATCGGACGGCTTTATTCTAAGAACACTGATATCTGTGCCTTTTCCCCTCCGAAACACGGGCGCCTCTTTGTAGTGATTGTTAATCCAATCCTCACTGACCGAAGTTGCGACGACCGAAGTGAGCCACTTCCGGAGCTGATCAAATTCATGGGAGCCAATCTGCAAGAGTACGTTCGCTTCGTAGTTAATTGAGAAGCCAGCCTTCGATAAGTTCGATGACCCAATGATGCAGTAGTATTTCCCGGAGCGGGCCTTCCACGCCACTACTTTGGGGTGGAAATCGACACTATGAGGGACGGCTCCAAAAGAGAAAGAAACGCCACGTTTTGGCATCCAACGTAGAACGTTCAGCATGGCCGCCTTCCGTGTCAGCCCGAAGTTAGTACCGACGACAAAAGTCACGCGCTTGCATGCCGAGCCGAGCTTATGGGTAACATCCCAATCTGTCAGATACGCCGACGCTATATAGAGTTCCTCCGCCTCCTTTAGCGCCTGATTGTATGCATCCCGAAGCTCAGTACTCTGTTTGACATTCGGGCTAAGAAGAATTTGCATGACACTCCCCGTCAAACCCCAATCCTCTCTACTTCTCTCACACTCACATCATCGTTGCGCCGGTCATGAAGCCCCGTCCTTTTCGCGTTCGAGTGACCGGCCATCTTCTGCGCGACCTCCACGCGCCCCTCGTTGGTGGGTAATCCGTGATGCCGATGGCGCGGAAGGTCTGGCACCCTATCGGAACTTCAATGTCCGCATCATACTCTGTGGCGCGAGTAGCGCCCTAGAAGGCCTTTTCCGTTCAAAGCAAAATCCGCTCCCATCAACCTCTCCCAAGCTCCGTGCGCAGCCTGTCCCATAGCGCTTGCTCGCGCTGATACTGGTCGCGGGCCAGTGCTCGCTCATCCTCTGTCAGGTCCGCGAGAAATCCGAACCCTCTGACGCAATCGGCAGTAATCCTCTCGCGGTCGATGGCGACCGCGCGGTTGAGGAGTTGGCGGAGGTCATCCCAGTCGAAATCCCTGCCGTCCTGGAACTTCTGCATCAGCCGCGCCGGATCGAAAGTATCGCGCGCCTGCCAAAGTTTCAGCACCACGAGACGCCGGATGAGCGCCTGGTCGAGCGGCCGCGTGGCGAACACGCCGAGATCGTAAATGTCGCGCGCCTTGTTCCGCTGAGAGCAGGCGCGGATTTTTTCGGCGAGGATTTCCGGCAGCGCAAGGCAGACAATTTCGGCTGGCGCGAAAGACAGAAACCTGAAATAACTCTGCTCGATCTGCGCCCGGCGCTCCGTCGGCAGCGTCGGCGTTTCGCGACGGCTGATCTGGAGCTTGATTTCGCTGCCACCCTGATTCCAGTCATGAGAGTAGGTCGGATTGACGCCCCAGGACAGACCGTCCTGCGTTTCATAGTAGCTATCGTCGGGAATGCCAAATTGGATTCCGTGATAGACCTGCTCGAACGCCGCCATCATGTCGAGGATGATTTCCTCGTGATCGTGCTCCTCGATGCTCGTGAAATCCAGATCGGTCGAAAATCGTCCATGTCCCCCGATGAACATTTTCCGCAGGCAGGTCCCGCCCTTGAAGGCCAGCCTGTCCAGAATGCCACGCTCGGACAGAAGCTGAAGCAGGAACGTCAGCACCACTTCCTTTTCCGCGATCATGATGTCGCGCAGGCCGGATTCGTTGGAGTAACGCTGTACCTGCGCTTGTGTAAGCATTTTACTTTCCCTTCCTGATCGCCTTGCGCTGCCCGATCCCAGCGCTGCCGTGCAATTCTTCCCGCGGGACATTAACGAACAAATGCCACGTCTTGTCATACCCGATCGCACCCTGTACTTTCCGCACGGGAGCGAGACCGAGCCACGCTGTCCGGCTGCGGCCCGCCAGCCGCAGCAAGCGCTCACGCACCTCCTGCGAAAGTTCGGCCTTGACGTGATCGAGAAGCCAGCCAAACCGCCGCACCAGCGCGCCTGACCCGATGCGTTCGAGATAATCCGCCGCCTTGTTCCAATCAAACCTGCGGCTGGCCGTCGCCAGGATGATAGCGGCCTCTCCTGCTCCGCCGGCCAACGCCGGGCGGTCGACGCAGTCGATGGCGGTTTTTTCGCGGTCGGAGATCATGACGTTATAGCCGAGCACATCAACGGACTCGAAACCGAAGAATTTTTTCGGCGCGGGATTGACGATCCGAACCCGTGACTCCCCGACCTGTCGCCCCCGCACATGCACCGGCGTCACAAGAACAATCACGTTGCGGTGTTGCGTCGTCAGTCCGTAATAGGCGGCGGCCGTGCCGTAGCCGATGTAATAAGGAGTGGCGATATGGCTGGCGTGAGCCAGGAGATTGCTGTCGCCCAAAGCGTCCGGGCCTTGTTCCGGGGGGATGAGCAGATATTTCCCCCAGCTCGCCCGTTCGAACCAGCCTTTACGGCGCAGCGACTCGATCACATGGTCAGCGGCCTTGGGGCCGCCGCCGAGAAGCTCGATAATCTCCTCCCGCGTTGCCTCCCGCCGGCCCCTCTCGTTAAGGGCGAGGACGACCCGGCTTTCCTGCTGTGATAAAGACCGGGTTGCAAGCACCATGTCATTCTCCTTCACAAAACCCCCTTAAACGGGGGGTTTTGAGGAATAGAATAGCAGTCTTGTCTCCGTCAAATCAAACATGTTTATTACACAAAACCCCGTCACAACGGGTGTTTTGTGCATATATAAGGTCAACACCATCGACAAGTTTCCCGCCTCATCAGCGGCTGTTGCTTTGGCGTGTTTCATAATTCAGGTTCACAATTGAGGGTACGCTTCGCTGTGTCCCTCACGGTGGCAGCGCAAGACTCGAGGCCGAGCGGATCGCTACTCCTTTCTCGTAAGGCTCTTGCATCCTCTACTTCAAGCCGGTTTATCCCGGCGCACTGTAATGTGCGATCCACAATGGGAAGTCACCAAATGAGACTCCTCCCGACGAAGTAGGAGATCCGAGGCTTGACCAAACCAGCTTGAGTGCGCGCGAAAGCGGAGTACGCGTTGACCGGCGATTAAAGCATGAGTTCCGCTTCGTTCAGTGAATATGTGCTCCGCTTTTGCCTGTTTGCCACCCATCTTTGCAGAATCGCTCGGGGCTGGTCTTCAAAGAGGACATTCAGCGCCGCCACTAACGCGTCGGCTTCGCGCCTAGGCTGGTCAAATCCGAGTCTTCGTACAACTTCGTAGGCTTGGTTGGCTTTCTCCACCGAAAAGGTCCATCCGCATCGACGGAGAGCTTCGATGTGTGCTGCTAGGGCTATCTGATCGCCAGCCATATGCGTCGCGAATAGGTCTGCAGCATTGTGAAAATCACCCCTGTCGCGCGCCCGGTTTCCGCGCTGCGGTACCTTCATGCCGGTGATCACGGAACGACTCTTCGCTGTTGGATCAAAACCCTGATTGCGCATTATCGGGAAAAAATGAGCATGCTGCATGGCTGCTCTGATCGTTTCGTAAACCTGTCGTAACGAACCCTCATAGGGGGTCATCGCTGACGAGAACGAGAGATTGTAGATTGGAAATCCCTCTGCAAGCAGTTTAAGGTGGTACAACTCATGAAAGACTGTACTCTCCTCAATTTCGTCTTCGGCTCGAAATTCTATTGTGGGTGTGTCGTCCTTGCGATCGAGTACCGCGGCTGCACGCTCATGTATGCCTGGTCGCAGGAGGTACAAGACCTTCTTTCCAAACAGAGTTTCAACCTCAGCTTCTAGAGTGGCGGTACGTGATGTAGACGGAATTTGTAACTCTGTTACAGACAAGTATTCGTCGTGAGGTGTCATTTGTCTTCAGCCGCCAGAGGGAGTTATCCCCCGAACTACAACTCCGCCACAGTTTGAACTGCCCATATCCAGTCCGCTAGGTCATCGTGCTGTGGACAACCACGGCTAAGCCAATGGAAGTATGCTGCCTCTCTCCTCAACGCTTCTAGAAGGAATGCGCGCACGTACTCGATCCGAATGGCGATCAACTGAGAATTGTCCTGGTCCCACCCGAACGCAATTCCCGTGATTCGACTCTCCTCGGGTGTCCATCGTTGCCCCATCATCTTGCACTCGTAAAAACGAGTGTTCCAGACAGGAGTGCCGCTAAATCCATGTGGATCCGGCAGATCTGCTCCTGAAGAGCTCATCTTAATTGTGGCCTGCGGATTGTACGACATGCCAAAACACACGGGACCATACGACTGAAATGAATTGTCAGATACCTGTGATGAGTGGGGCGTGCCATGCAGGCTCAAAGTCTTGAACGTAGGACTAAAATGCGAGCGTTTGTCGCTGTATCCGAGGAAGAACAAAAACTCTTTATCTTGCGGATCATGCTTCTCGCTCAGCCTCTTCGTAAGAACCGACCTGCACCGGTTCTCCTTCACTGCCCACGGTTCAGCCTCAATCCGCGTTACGGCGAGATCTAAAGGCTGGGTACAGGCATGGAAAGCATTTCTCAGTCTTATTGAAGTTGCGGATGTTGAAAGCTGGACAGCCAGCGGAGTGGACGTGGCTGAGCAAGCAACGTGTGCATTCGTGAGCAAGTAAGTGTGCCCGCGAAGTGCGAGGAAAACACCTGAGCCGAGATGCTCTCCTTCGTTCGGCCCGACCTCGCGTGAGATGGCGGTGACATACGGGAAAACGTGCTCACGCATGTCGTTCGTCATTCGCAAAATGACCCTATTAAATTGTGCTTCATCCATTCGAAAATACCTTCATCGTCCGGCCCTAGTTTACCTGCGTCGGGTTGAAACCCAAGCTCTGGTCGAACTCGTATAACGGTGCGGCGTCGACGTACCTTTGTTGGTCGGTACCGTTGGCATTTCTTTCGATGAATCCGCCGATGTTTCCGAGAAGAAAGTGCTCTCTACCGTCGGGCGTTGAAATGTCAAACAAGTTTGCAATGGGCGATGTCGATGGGTCGTAGTGCTCGTGATCACCGAAAATGACAGCTCGCGTGAACTCTTGGACCGAAATTGTGTACCGCCCCCGCTCCTCATGCTTGGAAAGAATTTTGGCAGCATTGAAGTGCCCGCTTCTTGCCCACGCAGGCACTTTGGGCTTATGTAAAGATTCTCGTATTGTATTCGCTACAGGGAAGAACACGGACAATTTCAACAGGCTAATTTCGAGGAATCCCGCTTTCCCCCGCGCAGAAAATTCTTTGCAGATTCCTTTGCAGATTATTGGCTACCAACAGCAAAGGACCGCTACAAGCGGCCCTTTGCATCGTCCTATGCCACTGAAAACACGCGGCGCCGCTTGATACCAACGGCTTAAAAGGGCGTTGCTCTACCAACTGAGCTACGCGCCCCACCAATTTCAATCTAACACATTTTCGGCGCGAATCCGCCCGGCGAGCGCTTCTCAAAAGCCATTGCGCTGGGGATGGAAACGCAGACTCGCTCGACTCGACGCGGCCTCTATCCCGCGCCCAGCGAGCTGTGACGTCGCCGGAGCAAAAGCGATACACTCTGCTTTCATGCCGCGCTCTGGTTTCTTCTGGGCAAATCTTGTTTTCCCTGTTTGCGCGATTCTGGTTTGCGCAACTCTGGCCTGCGCGATTCTGTCGCCGACGCTCGTCCACGCCGAGAAAAAGAAACCGTTGCCCGCCGTGCGCTGGACCGCTGGCGCGCCCGGTTGCACATTCGAACGCACCGATGACGGGCACTACCGCTGGACGATGACCGGGAATGACCTCACCATCACGCTCCTCGTGGACTCGCAGGAGCTGACAAAAAGCCGCCGTCGCTTCTATCACGTCCTCGGCGCGTATGTGAGTGTGACATATACCGGTCGGGATAAATTTGAGTTTCCGGCGGACGTGCGGATCGACTTCGTTCGTCATCACGACGTTCTTGAGGGCTACATGGATCCCACAGGACTCTCCAACAGATTGCAGAACGACATAGACACGCTGGTCTTCGAAACCGAGCGCCAGATCAAGAAGAATCCCAAAATCACCGATGAAAAAACGGCTTACTTGAGAGAATACGAAAAGGAAGCGGCCGAGTTCATCGAGTTCCTGAGCACACAAAGCCTCGATCCTGCCGGGGCGACGCTGACCCCGGGCAATCCTGAAGCCCACGGCTGGGTCTTCTTCGCGACCAGTAGCAAGTGGATCGGCCCGTGGAAGGCTCGCGAGGATTTCATTCTCGGCGTTTGGATGAAAGATAAAGTCTGGCAATTCCCATTCTCGCTGCCACCGGCGGAAGGCGACCTGATCCTGCGGAAGCCGCCCGAGTAAGGGGCGCGAGCGCGCCAGAAAATTGTGTTACAGTTTCGTGCTCATAGTTCATGACCATGGAGATTGATCCGAAATCGGCGCCAGAGACCGAAAAACCAGCGGTCGTGTTCTATTGCCCGGTCTGCGCCGCGGAAGTCAGCGATCCGCTGACCTGCGGCGATTGCTCGGCCGTCATCTGCCGCCGTTGCGGAACGCCGCTGGAATCTTCGGATGAGCTGGGCATGGGATAAAGCGATCGTTGGTCGTTCGTCGTTAGTCGTTGGCCGTTCGCGATCCGTCGTTCGCTGATCGCTGTTCGCCGTTCGTGGTCGCTCGCCAAAGGCGCACGTCTCTGGGTGTTGCGAACAGCCAACGACGAACAGCGCACGACCAACGACGCGATTCCATGACCGACTGAACGGATGACGAACTAACCGACACCTTAATGAACACCGCTCCCGCTTCCGTGGCTCCCGAAGCTGAGACGTCCGGTCAAAAGCCGAGTCTCGTCCGTGGGCTTAGTTTGCTCGACTCCGTGCTGCTGCTGGTGAGCGGCATCATCGGCTCTTCCATTTTTCTTACCGCCAAAGATATTGCCGGGCCTTTGCCGAATCCGACGTTGTTTTTTCTGGTGTGGGTCCTCGGTGGAGCGATCTCGCTCTGCGCCTGCGTTGCGTTCGCCGAACTCGGCTCCATGTTTCCCGACTCCGGCGGACAATACATTTACCTCCGCGAAGCGTACGGCGACCTGGTTGCGTTTCTCTACGGTTGGATGTTGTTCACGGTCGCGAATGGCGGCACCATCGCAGCTCTCTCCGTCGCATCGGCGGCCTACATGGGAAACATCATCCCCGGCATTTCGCAGCAGCATGTGATTTTTTCGTTGGCGGGTATTCCGTTCACGCGCGCGCACGCCGCCGGGCTGGTACTCATCGCCATCCTCACCTGCGTCAACGTTTTCGGATTGCGCTGGGGCGCGCTTCTCCAGAATGTCTCCACCTGGACGAAGTTCGCCGCCATGGCAGTCTTCGTTGTCCTGGGATTCGCCATCGGCAAGGGGCATTGGTCGAACTTCAGCGCCCAGGCGCCGGGCGGTTTGAGCATGGGACTAAGTCCAACGCAATTGATCTCCGCTCTCGGCGTCGGCTTGATCGCCGTGTTCTGGGCCTACGACGGCTGGGTCTACATCACGTGGGTCGCGGGTGAAGTGAAAGAGCCGCGGCGCAATGTGCCGCTGGCCATGGTTTTAGGCGTGCTCGCGGTAGGCGCGATCTATCTCGCGATGAACATGATCTACGTTTACGCCCTGCCGCTGCATGAGGTCGCAAAGTACGAAACCATTGCCCACGCCGCCGCGACAAAACTTTTCTCGCCCGCGGCCGCAGTCTGGCTGTCGGCGATGATTGCGATTTCGTGTTTCAGCGCGGCCGCGACCTGCACCCTGTCGGGCGCGCGCGTCTACCTCGCGATGGCGCAGGACGGCGTCTTCTTTCGCCGCATGGCCGTCATCCATCCCAAATGGCGCACGCCCGCCTTCAGCCTAATCGGCCAAGGCATCTGGGCCGCGGTGCTCATCATGAGCGGACGCTACGACCAGCTTTACACCTACGTCATTTTTGGCATGGTGCTCTCGTACACGCTGACCGTCATCGGCCTGTTCGTCTTGCGCTGGAAACGACCCGACGTTCCCCGCCCCTATCGCTGCACCGGATACCCGTGGCTGCCCGCGATCTACGTTCTGGTCGGCGTCGCTTGGACGCTCAACACCATCATCCAGCGGCCAACTGAAGCCTTCTGGGGCTCCACGATTGTGTTGATCGGCGTGCCGGGATATTGGTATTGGAAGCGCAAGAGCCGCGCCGAAGTCACCGGCTGAAATGCATCTCGCCATCCCGCGCCCCAGCGGTGAAAGCTACACTGGTACCGCTATCTTCCGCTTCGGATTAAAGAACGGTAACGGCACCACCGTCGCCGTCGTCTTCATCCGTTGGGCTTCGATCGTCGACTCCATCTGCAGCTTGGTGCCCGTTTGTGTACCGCTGTGTCTTCCGTGGTAGAGAACCTCTTGAACCACAGAAGACACAAAGGATCACAAGGGACGCTGGTAAAATCCGTAGTTGTCTATGCACAACTCCGCCATCCTCCTCGTCTCCTGCCCCGACCGCAAAGGCGTGGTTGCCTCGATTGCCGAATTCATCTTTCGCCACGGCGGCAACATCCTGTTCGCCGATGAGCATGGAGACGCGGAATCCAATCTCTTTCTTACTCGGGTGGAGTTCGACGCGGCGGATTTTGATCTTGACCTGGCCCAGTTTCCCGAGCGCTTTTCGCCCATCGCTCGCGACTTCCAGATGGACTGGCGGCTTGCCCACTCCACCGACCGCCCCCGCATCGCCATCTTCGTCTCGAAGTTTGACCATTGCTTACAAGATCTCCTCTACCGCCATCAGAGTGGCGAACTGCGCTGTGAAATCCCGCTGATCGTTTCCAACCATCCCGATAATCAGCGTATCGCTGACTTCTACCGCGTCCCCTACTTCGTCGTGCCGGTCACGAAAGAAAACAAACGGGAAGCGGAACAGAAGCAGATCGCGCTCGTCCGCGAACACGAATGCAGTCTCGTCGTCCTCGCTCGCTATATGCAGGTGCTCTCGAACGAGTTCATCACAACCCTGGGCTCCGAGAACCTCATCAACATTCACCATTCTTTCCTGCCCGCGTTTGTCGGCTCCAAGCCCTACCACCAAGCGTTTCAGCGCGGCGTCAAGCTGATCGGCGCCACCGCCCACTACGTTACTCAAGTACTCGACGATGGCCCCATCATCGAACAGGATGTCGTCCGCATCTACCACCGCGACACCGTCGACGACCTGGTCCAGAAGGGCCGCGATATCGAAAAGGTCGTCCTGTCGCGCGCCGTCCACTGGCACGTGGAAAACCGCATCCTGTTGTATGGAAACAAAACCGTGGTCTTTCAATAACCCAGCTCACCAAGGCCCAACCCCAGGCCCGAAGGCAGTCGCGCGGGCTCTCCACGTTGGTACCGAGAGCTGGGAGCTGGGAACTGGGTAGTAGTGCAGTCACTTCCGTAACCAGGTAACCAATTGCGCTGCGCTTCCCTTTCGGTTTTACTAAAAGACGGCACCCATTTGAAAACATTACTGCGCGATCTCGAAGGAGCGGACTTTGGTTGAGGATCCCAAATGGGAGCTGGCGTTGCTCGCCACCGTGCAGAGCTTTTACCAGCGGCTGCTAAGTGACCAGCTCGGCGGAGAGCTGCCCGCGCCCGCAGAACTCGCTCCCGACGTCATCAGCCACGCCGCCGACGTGCACTTCACTCTCGATCAAATGCAGCTCTGGATCCAGCTCCTCGACATGGCGATCACTCCCGCCATGCTGCGACTCGCGGTACAATCCGATCTCGATCCTGAGGTTGCCGAGGCGCTGCTGCGCTACTTTGCGCGTCACCGCGACGATTCCGGCGCCAATCGCGACAAAACCGATCTGGTCGCAACCTTTCTGTTTCGCCATCCCCGTGTGCCTGGCCAGTGGGAGCAGCGTGGCTACGGCCTCGATGGATCGATTCCTCTGTCTCCGTATGAAATCGCGCTGCTGGAAATCCTGTCTGAGTCCGACGTACCCGTACTCTCGGAGAATGATGTGCAACTGCTGCGCGAGTTCGGCCCCTTGCTCGACCAGGCGAATCGCTTCCAGGACTTCAGCGCGCTCATGGACTCCGGCATCATTCCGCGGGTTCGGCAGTTGAAATCCTCGCTCGGCGAATCGATTTATCACCCCGGAGTGCTGGCCACTCTCGCGCCTTACAATGCTGCATTCGGCGATCGTTTCCAAACGCTGTTCGCCACCGCCGCGCAAGAGATCAAGGATTACGCCCACCGCCTTGAAGAACTCGGCGGCAGCATCCTCAGTACAATCGACGGCGTCGAGGTCACCGTCGAGCACGTCGCCGCCCTGAACCAGGACGCCTTGATGAAAGTCGACTACAGCGCGGCCCTGGAAAAATTCCGCCGCGTCGCCCGGCTGAAAAAGGAATTGGAGCGCAGACCTCCGATCCGGCGCGTCAATCCAGACTCCACGCCTTCCGCTCACGCAGTGGGCGTTGGCGGCGCGGCTGCTGCTCCGGCGCTCGCTCCCAAGTATGTTCCCGCCGCCATCACACCGCAGGCGCTCTCGATCGAGGAAGCGAAGTTGCGCAGAGTGGAAGAATCGATCCGTGTCTTCGTGCGCGTCGCCGATCCCAAGTTCCGCCAGATCGTGCCCATGCGCTATTTCAACCTCATGCTCAGTCCCGCCGAGATTGAGGCGTACACCGCCGACTATCTCGAACAATCGGGCCCGCGGGCGGACGCTGCCCGAATGCTGCTCCGCATCGTCGCTGTCACCGCGCGCATCACTACCGAAACGGAGGAACTCAAGCGCTCGCGGAATTCCCGCTCCATCTGGAAACTGCACGCCGATTCTTTGGTAGTCCTCGTCGACCTCGCCAAGCGCCTTGCTGAAGCCGTGGACCGGCTCGCCTTAGTCATCGGCCAGCAGGCGGAGACACAGGCGAACAGCGAGCCTCTCCGCGGATCGCTCGAAAAGCTGCGCGAGCGCACCACCGAAGCCGCAAAGGCCATCGCCGAAGCGTAATCACCAAATGAAAAAGGAACAGGCTGTTCACCCGTCCCTTATTCTCGAAACGCAGATCCAAGTCCCCGCTAGCGCCTAGTGAATATCAAACTGCTCCTGGTGCAGCGCCGGATCCGACTTCACGATGATCGTCTTCTTCGTGAGCTCTTCCATCTCGTTCAGCAGTTGCGCGTTGTTCGCCTTCAGCGCTTTCGCAACCTCCGGGTTCACTCGCAACATCACGTCGCTGTGCTCCAGATGCCTCGCAATCTTGCGTATCTCGACGTACACCTCGTTGCAGATGGTGTTCACCGATTTCACGAAGCCCGTGGCCTGGCAATAAGGACACGGCGACCCAATCGTCCGTTCCAGCGACTGCTTCACCCGTTTGCGTGTGATTGCCACCAGGCCAAAATCGTTGAACTGCAGCACCTTCGACGGCGCCCGATCGAGGCGCAACGCCTCTTCCAGCGCCTGCATCACTTTCTGCCGGTTGCGCCGCTCGTCCATGTCGATGAAGTCGATGATGATGATGCCGCCCAGGTCGCGCAGCCGCACCTGCCGCACGATTTCCTTGATCGCATCCACGTTCGTTTTCACGATCGTGTCTTCAAGGCGGGCGGTTTTGCCAACGTACTTGCCGGTGTTCACGTCGATTGCGACGAGCGCCTCGGTCTGATTGATCACGATGTACCCACCGCTCTTCAGCCAGACTTTCGACTTCAGCGCCTTATTGATTTCCTCGTTCAGCCCAAACTGCTCGTAGAGCGGCGTCTCCTTCGTGTACAGCTTGACGCGCTTGACGAGGGCCGGCTGGAAGCGATTCGCAAACCGCAGAATGCGCTCGTATTCCTGCTCCGTGTCGACCCAGATGACCGAAAACTCCGAGCTCACCTGATCGCGCAGCACCCGCTCCACCACATTCAGGTCGTGATAGATCAGGGCCGGAGACTTGCTGCTGTCGGAGCGCGTCTTGATCTCGTTCCAAAGGTTTTTCAGAAAGCGGATGTCGGCTCGCAGTTCCTCGTCCGAAGCGCCCGCCGCCGCGGTCCGCACAATGAAACCGCCGCCGCCGTTTTCCCGCTCGCTCTGGATGATCCGCTTCAGCCGCTGCCGCTCTTCTTCCGACGAGATCTTGCGCGACACGCCCGTGTGGTTCACCGTCGGCATGAAGACCAGGAAGCGTCCCGGCAGCGCAATGTGGCTGGTGATGCGCGCGCCCTTCTTCCCAATCGGCTCCTTCGCAATCTGGATCAGCACCTCCTGCCCTTCCTTGAGCAGCTCGCTGATCTGCGGCACCACCTGGTTCTCGCGACTGCGGAAGCGGCGTCCACCGCGGCGTCCGCGCCCTCCGCGATCAAACCCGTGGTCCGATCCACGGTCTGGCCCGCGGCGCTGCGTCCGCTGCAACAACCTCGCCTCGGGTGCGGGACCGCGAACTTCCGCGCTCGCATCCACTGTGCCGTCGCCAATCGCCTCGGCCTCGAGCAGCGCCTCGGCTTCCGCTTGCGCCTCCTCGAGTTCCAACTCCTCCGCTTCTCGCTCTTCGGCTTCCAGCACGGCTTCGGGAACCACTTCGTCGTTCGCCGCCTCGGTGCCGGCTGCCAGCCCCGAAGCGATCTCTCCAATCCCGGATCCCGACAACTCTCCACCGGCCGCGCGCGTTTCTTCTTCCAGTTCCTCGAAACCCTCGTCGTCTCCGGGTTCTTCCCCGTAGGACGCGAGGTCGGCTTCTTCTTCCTCGATCTCCTGCTCTTCCACGTCGCCATGCGTGACATCGTGTGAAACAATGTGCATAACATCGCGTGCAACCTGCGGAGCTGCCACGAAGTCCGTTTCGCGCGCCATCTCTTGCACCGTCGTCTCTTGCACCGTCGTCTCCGTCGCAGGGTAAGTTTCCGCCACTGCTCGCGCCTCGTTCCCGGCTTCCGCTATTTCCGGCGCGGCGCTGGCAACGGACCCGTGCACCTCTTCATAAACTTCCGCGTCCACCGCGTGCTCATGTTGTTCGTGAAGTGGCTCGGCAACCTTCGCCGCGAAGATAGGCTCATCTTCGGGAAAATTTGCAACGATGGAGATCGACACTGGAGCCGGTGCCGGCTCCTCCGCGGGCGCACTCTCCACCGGCAAAGCCGCACTCTGAGCCTGCCGCTGGTACTTCGAGATCGATTCGCCGGGAAGCACGATCGGTTGATATCCCGGGGGCGGTCCGTAATCGTAGTCGCGACCGGTGCGAGCGGCCGGCGGCGCAGGCCGTTGGAATCGCGAGTCGGATCCGCTGCGTCCCGGACGGTCGCCGCGGCTAAAGCGGTCGTTCCGTGGTTCGTTCCGAGGTTCACTCCGTGTTTCGCTGCCGGTTTCACTGCGTGTTTCGCTGTGTATTTCGTTGCGTGGTTCGCTTCGAACTTCGCTGCGCTCTGGACGCTCGCCGCGGTCTGCACTCGGTCCGCGCCCGATCTCTCCACGACGACCACGACGGCGACGCCGTCCGCGAAAGTCGCGCGCCATGCCCGCAGCATTGCCCGGAGTTTCCGAAGCAGCCGCTTCCGGCTCTTCCCCCTCGCCCGCTACGCTTCCGGCTTCGGCAAGCGGCCCTTCAATCGCTGGACCGCCGGCTTCCAAACCGGGGCGCGGTCGCGCCTCCATCGCCGGACGATTCGTCGGGATCGCTTCATCCAGGTCTTCGTCCTGCTGTTCCAGATCCATGAAATCGGAGACGTATAGAAACGCGTCGCGTTCCAACCCAATGTCCACAAAGGCCGACTGCATGCCTGGCAGCACGCGCGTCACTCGGCCCTTATAAATCGAGCCCGCTAAGGTGTATTCGTTTTCTCGTTCGAGGTAAATTTCCGCTAGCTGATCGTCTTCCGTGATCCCCACTTTGGTTTCGTGGGGGGTGGCCGATACAAACAATTCCTTGTTCATTTCTACTCCGGTTTTTTCTTACCGGACCAGAAGCGCAAGGCGGACCAAGGAATCGATAGCGTTCAGCGCCGCTCCGGGTAGGAGCGGGCGCGGTCCCGGAGTTCTTGCCGGGGCCCACACTGCAGTGAATTGTTCTTGCTCGTCTGCACTGATCGCGTTAAGCCTTCCGTCAGGTCTGTGACCACTCTCTCGCGTTCCGCTGAGGGGGCCGTTCCCCGCCTGACTGGCTTCAATCCTGTCCGGCTTCCACTTCCGCCGGGATTCTGCCCTCCTTTTTCGCGAGGGCCTTCGTAATCTTGTTTCGTGCGTAATCTGGTTTCGCGGCGCCGTTCTCGTCGTTGAGTGGGGCGCCCCAACTTCTGCCGGCCGTCTCAGTTCACGAAGCGGCGCATCCTGACGTTCATTACGATCCCCAGCGCCAAAAACATGAAAAGAACGGAAGACCCACCGTAACTCATGAGCGGCAGAGGTATTCCCGTGACTGGCATAAAGCCAACCACCATGCCGACGTTGACCAGAACGTGAAAGCTAAGCACAGCCACCACACCCATCACCAGAAATGCCCCAGCGCGGTCGGGCGCCGTTTGCGCATTCTGGGTCAACCGCATCAGCACTATGAAGTATAACAGCAGAAGCGCCAAAGCTCCTACAAACCCGTGTTCCTCGGCAAACGCCGCAAAAATGAAGTCGGTCTGCGGCACCGGCAGGAACGCCAGATGCGTCTGCGATCCCTGGCTGCTGCCAAAGATTCCGCCCGACCCCACCGCAATCAGCGATTGATTCACTTGATATCCGGAGCCCTGCCGATCCGCGTCCGGATTGATAAAACTCGCCAACCGTTCCTTCTGATATGGTTTCAGCACCTTGATCCAGGCCACCGGAACCAGCAGCCCGGCGATCATCAGCACGATCAGCGCCTGCTTCCATCGCAGCCCGCCCAGAAACAAGCCCATGATCGCCACCGGCATATACGTCAGCGCCGTCCCCAGGTCCGGTTGCGCGAGCACCATCAGCATCGGAAAGCCGACGATCGCGCCCGCCTTCAGAAAGTCCGGCCACGACAGCTCCCGCTCATGCAAATCCTGAAAGTACTTCGCCATCGCCAGAATCAGGATTAGCTTCACCCACTCCGACGGCTGAAAATGCCCACCCCCTGGCATCTTGATCCAGCGCCGCGCTCCCAGATACTTCTGCCCGAAGAGAATCACCGCGATCAGAGACGCCAGCGATGCAATGTACATCCAGTGGATTTGTTCAAGCACGGCTTGATAGTTGATCAGGCTGACCAGGAACATCGCGCCCAGGCCCGCCACAATCCAGTAGATTTGCTTGATGTGGGCTCCGGCAAATTTTGTGTGCTCGGTCGCGCTGTGAATCTGCACCACACCCAGCGCGCAAATCGCCAGCATGAAGCCCATCAGGACCCAGTCGAAATCTCGGAAGGAAACGTAGCGCGACATCGATTCAGTCGCCCACCCCAGAACGCGTTGCACGCAACTCAGAGCAAGAACTCACAGCTGGAACTCGCTCGCAACAAAAATCACTGGCAGGGATTCGTCGGACACGCCGGACTCACCGGGGGTTCCGGCCGTAACCAGATCCACACCGCAGCCCCACCCACGGCAGCCAATCCGCCGTAGACCACTGGCGGCGAACTCATGATTCCTCCACCCGCCGCCGGCGCTGCCCCGGCTGCTCGCCGGTGCTTTTTCTTCTTTTTCTCCGTATCGGACGTGTCGTCGCGTGTTGTCTGCTGCCCCTGCGTCACGGTTGTCGTTCCTTTGTCGTCTTGCACCGTCACGTCGCCCTTGTTGGCCGCGATCTGCACGCGCCCATCCACATCCGTAACCTGAAACTCAGTCCACGAATTGCTCGCTGGTGTCACCGTCACGTCGCCGGCGCGCGCCACCAGTCCGCGCGAAGTTGTCACGCGCACTGCGCCATGCTCAAGCTCCACTGCCGGCCCCTCAAATTTAACCAGCGAGTCCGCCAGCACCATCACGTTGGATCCGGTCGCTTGAATGCTGGCCGTTGAATCGGGCCGCGTCTGCAACATGTCTCCCGAGAACACGGCCGCCGATTTCGGCGCCTCACTCCCGTTCAACCAGGCTGCGCCGTTCGTGTACAACATGGCCGACGCCGTCTCTCCCGCCAGCATCCCTTGTGCCGGGAACAGAATTGCAAGTAAACAGCACACCGCACACCGAAGCCTTGACTCTGACATGGGTTCGGACCACTCCCGCATTTCTGAGTTTGTTTTATCCTAAGCCGTAACGGGTTACAGGTCAATGCGTTTGTTCCCTTCCGTGCACTCCTAAGTTACGACGATCGGCGGGGCGGCATGCGCGACGCTCCACCCCGGCTCGCGCCAAGCAGGCTCCCCAGCCGGGCCCACCATCGGCTTCCCCATGAGCATCTCGCCATTCATTCCTTCGACTTTCGCATCCATCCAGCGGTTCGCCTCATGATGCCCGGAAACTTTCATCTTCAGGTAATTGTCTGTCAGTGCCTCGGTGAATTCCGCTCCTCCCGATTGCAACGTGATCGCCCCGACCACCGTCCCTACCAGCGACCGCATAAACGCAGCTTTCTTCCCTGCTGCAATCTCCCGCAGCACGCGGTTTCTTTCCCGAGCCACCGCCACCGGAACCTGCCCCGGCTGCTCCGCCGCCGGCGTTCCCGGGCGCGCCGAATATGTGAACACATGCAGATAAGTAAACGGCAGTTCTTCGATCATGCTCCGCGTCTCGTCAAACTCCGCTTCCGTCTCGCCCGGAAATCCCACCATCACATCGGCGCCGATCGCCGCAGTTGGCATCGCTTTCCGAATCTTCAGGATCTTCTCCCGGTAATGCCACGGCCGGTACTTGCGATGCATGCGCCGCAACACCCGATCGCTCCCCGACTGCATCGGCACGTGCGCATGTTTGGCGATCCGCTCAGATGCCGCCGCCAGCCCGATCAGTTCATCACTCCAATCCATCGGCTCGACCGAACTGATCCGCAATCTCTCAAGAGCCGTTTGACTGAGGATGGCGCGAATCAGATCGACAAGTCGTTGGTCGCTGTTCGCTATTCGTCGTTCGCTGCCCGCCGTGCGCTTTGCAGCACTTTCTTGCGCCCCGAAGAAGCTCGAGGTCGAAGGACTTTCGGGCGGGGTTTCGCGAACCGCCAACGACGAATAGCGAACAGCGGGAAGATCCCGCCCCCACCGCCCCAAATTGATCCCCGAAATCACCACTTCGCGATAACCTGCCTCCACCAGCGTCCGCACTTCCGCGATGACGCGCTCGCTCGGCAGCGACCGGCTCTGTCCCCGAACATACGGAATCACGCAAAACGAGCAGCGGTTGTCGCATCCATCCTGCACCTTCAGGTTCGGACGCGTCCGCTCGTTGGCCGCTTCAAATACCGGAGCCGCCAGCAGTTCGGTGTGCGCAAAAATATCCCCCACTATCACGTTGCTGGTTCGATCCCCGGAAAGTTGAGCTTTGAAAAGTTGCCCTAGAGCCGGGTGCCCCACTCTTTCGCGTTCTTTGCGAAAGGGTGGGATTCGCTCTTGCCCTCCCGAAAGCTCAGCCAGTGGAACGAACCCCACCGAGAGAGAAGTCGCAATCTCCGCCGCCTGGTGTTTGTGGGAATTACCCACAACCCACGTCACACCCGGCAGCGCTGCCAGCTCTTCCGGCGCCCGCTGCGCGTAGCAGCCAGTCACCAGGATGCGGCAATCCGGATTCACCCGCTGCAGCCGCCGGATCGAAGCGCGCGCATCTTTGTCCGCTCCCTCGGTCACCGTGCAGGTATTCAGCACAACAATTTCGGCGTCCCGAGCCGCCCCTGCGTGCTCCAGTCCGCGCTCTAGAAATTGCCGTTCCAGTGCCGCCCCATCCGCCTGCGTGGCGCGGCAGCCAAAATTTTCTATGTAGAAGCGAGCCACGCTCCTATACTAAATGAGTGGATGCCGCGGCTGAAGCTCACGTGATCGCCAAATCGCGATCGCCACATGAAGACCGCCGCGAGCCGATTCCGCAGTACACTGCATCTCCAATCCCCTTAAGAGGTGCAGATGAAACGTCGCATTCTTGTCGACGATGATCCCGCCGTCCTGCTGACGCTCAAAGCCGTTCTCGATCTCCACGGATTTGAAGTCGAAACCGCCGGCAGTTCCGCCGAGGCCTTTGCCCGCATCGAATCCGGCGTTTACCAAATGGTCATCAGCGACCTGCACATGGAAACCGAAGAGGCCGGCTTGGAAGTCATCCGCGCCGCGCCGCCAAGCCTATAATCCCGCGACCGCTCTGCTCACCGCCTATCCGCCTTCCGGCGAACATCGGGACGGGAAACATGAGGACGGGAAACATCGGGACGACGGGGGAGATTGGACCGGAGAAAACTCGGACTCGTTGCTCATCAAGCCGCTCGGCACCGGCGACCTTCTGCGTCAGGTGGAAGCCCTGCTCATCCGCCACGCCGACAAGCAGCTCGGCCAGCGTAATTCCGGCCCCAAGACGTAAGACCCCATTGACACGCAGGATGTGATGAATCCCGCCGGCCCCGCTTCCCTCAACGTTCAAAGAATAATCAGGCGCTCGCGATCCGCCGCCCCTGCTGAAAACACTCGCGGCACAGCACCGGGCGACCTTGCGTCGGACGAAACGGCACCGTGGTTTCCTTCCGACACTGCGAGCAATTCGTCCGGGTCTCTGTCTTCGTGTACGAATGCCCGCGCGACTGCCCTTGCGACGAAGTCCCAACCACTGCCATGCGCTTGCCTTTGCAGTTCTTGCAACGTTTGGGTTCGTTCTTGAACTGCTTGTCGCGGAAGAACAGTTGTTCCCCCGCTGTGAACACGAAATCCGTGCCACAATCCACGCATTTCAAAACCTTGTCCTGGTATTCCATTGGAGAGGCGCTCCCATTCCGCGTCCCTGCTCTGCACGGGAGACCCGAATAGGGAAGGATCCGGTTCACATCGTGGGCAGGAGATTTACATCCCCCTCATGTTGCCCCCTGGATTCGGCCCGCCATGCGGTGTGCGTCGCATGGTTGCTGCTATTCTGATTACGTCAACTGCCGGGGGAATGCTAACGAGCTTCGCCCCGAACGACTCTCGCCTCGATCATCTTCGAATCGTTTTCGAGTGCGAGGGACGGGCCGCCCCACGAGCGAACGGCCCGTTTTTCCTTAGTCCTGTTCCTTGCGTGCTTTCTTGCGGCTGCGTTTGCGAGCCAGCGCTTCTTTTACTCGCTTCCTCTCGCCGGGCTTCAGGTAAAACGAGTGACGCTTTACTTCCTTGATAATGTCCTCGGTCTGCACCTTCCGCTTGAACCGACGCAGCGCGTTTTCGAGGGATTCACCCTCTTGAAGTCGAACTTCCGCCAACGGACTACACCCCCCACTCGTCCTAAGTGGACTTGTTAGTTATGGCAAGTATTGCCCTCCTAAGTCAAGTGGAATGTGTGGAAATCTTCATCGCGCCTTAGAAATTCAGCCGCGTCGACAATTGCATCTGTCGCGGAGCGTACGCGCTCATCGGCTTCATGAGACTTGTAGGTTGCTGATAATAAGCCGGATAGTAAGTTCCTCCCACGTTTTGCGTGTACTTTACGAACTGTCCCGCCGAATTATAGAAACCGTCGTCGCTCAAGTCGTCCCTTTGATTATCGCGATTGAACAGATTGAATGACTCCGCGGTCAACTCCAGATGACACCGTCCGCCCAGATTCATCTTTCTTGTCAGTCGCAGATCCATGGTCGCATAGGCCGGACCGATAAATGCGTTGCGCCCATACCCCGACAAACGGTCGTTGCTCGTGTCCCCATCCTGATTCGGATCGCCCGACACCATCGCGTTCGCCGGACGTCCGCTGCCATACGTCATGATCCCCGAGATTTTCCAGTGGTCGAACATCGCCGCCAGAGCTTTCTGCCCGGCCGCAAACGGGTTCGGTTCCTCAATCGCTGAAATCGACAGCCGCTGCCGCTGGTCCGTCACGCTCGACGCCTTCTCACTTTTCGTTGAGTACGAGTTCTGCACTGTCGACGCTCCCGTCGCCAGCGCATCCTGCCCGTCGTCAATCGCGTGCGCCCACGTGTACGCCAGACGGAAATCCATGCCTCCCGACATCCGCTTGCGCAGCGACACCGTCATTCCGTGATACACGCTCGATGCCGCACTCTCAAACTGGTCGATTGCCCCCAGTTGCGAGATCGGGCGGCTCAACGTGTTGATACACGGTGGATACGGACAACTGATGCTGTAATTCGTCTGCCAGGTCGCAAACGACTCCACGTTATAAAACTCATTTGGAACAATACTGCCGGTCGAGTCGACGACCGGATAGCTGTAGTAAGTCGGCGGCGGCAGATTTACATCTCGCGCCCGGATCATGTCCACGCCGTGCACAAACAAGTAAGACAACGTCCCCATAAACCCGCCGCCCATTTCCCGCTCTAGGCTCAGACTTGCCTGCTGCACCCGGGGCGTCTTAAAGTCCGGCGCAAACGCCGACACCTCGCTGGTCGCATACTGCTGCCACGCCGCCGGCAGCGTGCACGAGACCGGCCCCCGAGGACAGTTCACCGCCGCATTCGGATAAGAAGGAAACACCTGGCCCTGGTAGAAGTCCGTATTGTCCAGGGAAAGAAAGTTGTCGCTCAGTCCATTGTTATTGATCACCGCCGACTGATAAATCCCCGGAATGCGGGTATAGAAAATTCCAAATCCCGCCCGCACCATCAGCGGACGATCGTCGCCGAGCGCATATCCAATTCCGACGCGCGGCGCGAAATTAGTCCCACGCAACGGCATCTTGCCTGCCTGCGGCCACAGCGGATTTCTCACCATTCCCTTCTTCGAGAACGTCTGCAAATCGTAGCGCGTTCCCAGGCTCAAGCTGAACTTCGGTGTCAGCCGCGCCGTGTCCTGCACAAACCCCGCGTAGTCGTTGCTGTCCGGATGCGATACCGGATTCCCGAAATTCTGCTCGTAATATCGCGCTAAGTTGGCGGGCGGCCCAGTCCAGCTGCGGGCATGCGCATCCCAGCTCGGCATGATTGTGTGCGCATACGCCCGCAGCGGCGTTAACTCCAGTCCCCCGTGCATTGGCACAAACGTCAGCGGATTCACCGCAATATCGTCGAATAAATACTCTCCGCTGTACAACGACGGGAAGTAGTTGTAGTCCCAGGTCCGCATCCCGTCGGCCCCGAACTTCCACTGGTTGCGTCCCCGGCTCAGGCTCAAAGTCTCCGCCAGGTGCAGCCGGTGTTCCCGCGTCTGCCGCGGCAATGTCGAAGATTGCCCTAAATCCGCCATCCAACTGTAGATGCTCGTCCGCACCCCGGTCGAGTTGGGAAACGACTGTTCCAGGTCGCGCGAAAACTGCGCCCGCAGATGGCTCGTCAGCCGCGGCGTCATGCTGCCCGACAAACTCAGCGACGCGCTTTCCGTCGCCACGTCCTCTTCCCCATTCCCGCTCATCGCATAATTTGTAATCGGACTCCCCGAATCAAAAGAGACGTTGTTCGTCCCATAAGACCGCGCTGTGCTCAGCCGCGCCGAAAGATACTGGTGCGGCGTCAGCACCCGGTCCAGCTTCAAAGATCCCGTTTCCCCCAACAACTTCGCAGGAAACGTCCCTCCATTCTGCGAAAGCTGCGCCGCCGCCGGCGACAAGTTCGCCGCGATGCACAGGCCAGCGGCCGCGTCTTCCGGAGAACAGCCCGCCACGATCGCCTCGTCGCAGGCCGACCCACCGCCTTGCCCCACCCCCGGCTGGTTCGCGGGATCGCAGACCTCGTAGTCCAAAATACTCGGGTATGTACCCAACTGCGGCATAACCGTCGTCGCACCGTCCTCGAATTGCACCACCCTGGGCAAATCGAAAATGTGCTGATCGTAACTGGCAAACAAGAACGTCTTGCTGCGCTGGATCGGCCCACCAACCGTCCCGCCAAACTGGTGCTGTATATTGTTCGGATTGAACGTCATAAATGGAGGCGTCGCTCCGCCCAGCGCACTATCGCGCAGATAATAGAATGTGCTCCCGTGCCACTGGTTCGTGCCCGACTTGGTCACCACATTCACCACCGCGCCTCCGGCCCGTCCCGACTCCGCCCCATAACCGCTCGACTGCACGCGGAACTCCTGCACCATCTCGTTCGAAAACTGGTAAGGCGCGCGATACCGCCCCGAAGCCTGCGCAAAGAATCCGTTGTTGTTGTCCCCTCCATCCACCAGGAAGCTCGTGTTATATCCGCGAATCCCACCATAAGAAAGATCCCCGTTCGATCCCGACGTCAAATCTCGCGGATCCTGCGTCACCCCCGGCATCAGCAACAACAGGTCCGTGAACCTGCGCCCGTTCAGCGGCAGATCCTCGATCTCCCGCTCATCCACCAGGGCCGATACCGAACTCGGATTCATATCCATCAGGCGCGGCGCATCCGACACTGTGATCGTTTCCTTCGGTCCCGCCACCTTCAGCTTGAACGTCACGAGCGCCGCCGCTCCTATCTCCACGCGAATCACCGGCGAAATCTCCGGCGACATCCCTTCCGCCTCCGCCCGCGCCGAATACTGCCCCGGCGGCAGCAGATCCACCGCGAATCGTCCCGCCGAATCGGTGGCCGAGTGGTAGCGTATCCCCGTCTCTACTCGGATCGCCACAATATCCGCGTTCGTGATCGCCGCTCCCTGCGCGTCCAATACCACGCCTCGCAACGCGCCCGTGGACGCATCCTGCGCCCAAGCCAAGGAAGCGCCAAGAATAAGTTGAAAGAGGAATGCCAGGGAGACAACACGAAAAAAATTGCGAATCGTAGCCAGAAATGGCTCACCGCAGCGGCACATACCAATCCCCTCGTATCCGAGATTTCGGAATCGGAGGGGATTCCAGAGACCCTAGAAATCTATATACCAAAGTGCGTCCCACCAGAATGTGACGCACGCACTTGCAATATGTTCAGTTTTCGATGGCCGTTGGCCGTCCCTGCGATACTTTGGCGCGGAGTGGCCCATTCTTGGCAAACTTGCGATCTTTAGCTCGCATCAATTGCAAGTTCCCCTCGATAAGCGCGGAGGCAAAAAGGCGAAAGACCTTTGTGCCGCAAAGGGCTTTTTGCCTCCGCAATCTCCAACCTGACTTCGGCAATCGCTCCATGATATGTTGACTATTCGCAGCTCAAGCTGCGCATCCGATAAATCCATGATCCGCTCCTACAAAGGCGTCACCCCCCAGTTCCCCGACACCTGCTACATTGACGACTCAGCCCAAATCATCGGCGATGTCATTCTCGGCGAACACTCCAGCATCTGGATGAACTCCGTCCTCCGCGGCGATGTCCACCAGATACGCGTCGGCCACTACTCCAACATTCAGGACAACTGCGTCCTCCACGGCATGAAAGAAATTTACGGCGTCTATCTGGGCGACTACGTCAGCGTGGGCCACACCGTCGTCCTTCACGGATGCACCATCGAAGCACGCTGCCTGATCGGCATGGGCTCCATCGTCCTCAACGGCGCCGTCATCGGATCCGGCTCCATCATCGCCGCCGGCACCCTGATCCCCGAGAAAACGATCATAGAGCCGAATTCCCTCTGGATGGGCTCCCCAGGAAAATTCCGCCGGCGCCTGGAGGAAAAAGACCAGGAGATGATTCTCCGCTACGCCGAAAATTATCTGGGATACAAAGAGTCGTACTTGACGGAGAGAAAAGGCTCTTAGCTGTTGGCTGGTGGCTGGTGCTCTTTTTCCCGCCTGCAGAGACGCGGCAAGCCGCGTCTCTACGGGAAATCAGATGCCCCCCTTTAGGGGCCGAGGGCAATTCCGAACCCGCGCGTCCCTTTCTACCAATTCGCCACCCGATGCTTGAAGCTGAACGCCGCCCCGAGGCCGTTCATCGTCGCGCCCCCAATCAGGATGGCACGCGCCATGTGGTCGTGGTGTCTCTTGTGCCACAAATAAGCGGCCGCGGTCTCACCCCCGAACAGCGCCCCGGTAGCCACAACCTGCACCGCCGCCGTATGTACAAACGGACGCGCCGGTGGATTGTATTCTTCCCCGCCGCCAGCGATGTTCTTGCGCGTGGCATAGCTGTCGGCAGCCTTGGCCGCTCCGTCGAGCGCGGCCAGCGCAATTGTGGATTTCGTCCAGAAGCGCGAAGCGGCCAAGTCTTCGCGCGTTAGGTGGGGACGCACCGCAAAAGCGTAATTCGCTTCTTGAGCGCGCAGAATGCCGGCCATCGCGGCCAGCACAAGAATCACCATGGGCATTTTCATTGGACAGGCGGGTCGCGCATACCGACCCTCGCCTGACCATCGGAAGGCAAATAAGACTCTTGACGGTTCTAAGCGAATTTAAGAAACGGGAGTAACCGCGGAGCCGTTCAAGAACAAAATGCTTTGAGAAGGAACCCGCGCCCCGACACTAGTGCGAATTTACTTTCGATAAGATTGCCCGGCCCGCCGCTTGGGTGGCGGCTGTGTGGGGTCGTGGGGTGAGGCCGGGCAATTCCGTGCTTCCATCAATTGCAGATGTCTATACTTGTACCGCACCGGGCCCCACTCCGACTGTGACGACCATCACTATTCTGTGTGACCGCGCCACACTGCGCTGTGACAGGGGTCACCGACAAGGCGGACCCCACTGGCTAAGGTAAAAGCGAAACTACTACAGTAAACACCTTCAGGAGAAGCCATCATGGCGTATGTAATCACCGACACCTGCATCAAAGACGAGCTTTGCGTGGAAGTCTGCCCGACCGACTGCATCCATCCCAAAAAAGACGAACCGGAGTTTGAGACCGCGACCCAGCTTTATGTCGACCCCGAGGGTTGCATCGATTGCGGCGCCTGCGTTCCGGCTTGCACCTCGGATTCGATCTTCACGGCAGAAGAACTGCCGGCGGACAAGAAAGAGTTTCTGGAAAAGAACGCTGCGTATTACGTAAAGAAGTAGCGTTCCCGTTGTTTCGATCACGGGGCACACGGGCGCGTGGCCCAGCCTTCGCATCCATCTTATCTCTCGAGGGCCCCGTCCAAGCTCGGCTTGGGCGGGGTTTTCGTCACAGAACCAGGAAGCAGTTTCAGCGCACACCCCCACGCATGTCCTGGGACTGAAGCGCTTTCAGAAACAGATCTTCTTCCTCTTCATAATGTTTCCAACGAACCACTGACCTTCGCCAGTCTCTGAATATCGGCAAAGCAACTGAGTGTTTGCTTCCACATCTCGCGACCTATATCCTTTGCACGAACGGATGCCCGAACGGAAAACTCGTGCCTATTTCGAACGTTCTTCCATACAGGAGGCTTTTGCCGGCCATGTGTCCTCGCATCATGTTTGCCGCGATCATTCTGCTTGCTTCATTTTCTCTTCTTTACGCTGCCGACAGCCCGGCCGCTGCCCCTAACTCCGACCCCACTTACCAGCAACTTCGCAACCTGACGCTGGGGGGCGAGGCGGTGAGCGTCACTAACTTTACTTTGAAGCGCGACGCAGGCACTTTTCATTTGCACTCGGGAACGGTGTGCTTTGTGACGCCGGTGCAGGGCAAGGTCACGGGAGCGGTTTTCGTGGGCGAAGGCAACTTTGTCCTCGACCCGCCGCAAGAATCCGAGCGTAAGAGTTTGAAGTTGCTCACTAAAGAAGACGAGTTCAGTGAGAAGTTTAGTCAGGCGGTCCTGCGCTTTACGGACTCGACGTATGACGACATCAAGAAAGGCGGCAGCGCGGCGTCCGGCGGTTGCGAGGCGGGCTTGCTGAAAGACAGCCAGAATACGACCCGCCACAAGCTCAAGAACAATCTCGAAGCGCGCATTCTGCAGGATGTATTGGGCCCCGAGCCGGGCGGCCTGTTCGTCGCCTTTATCCACGGCAAGCGCTACAACGACAAAGAAATTTATGAGATCGATCCGGACTGGGGATCCGACCAAGTCAGCTTCCGAACCTACGATGAGAACAAGTGGGGCCACTGGGCTTCGTTCAGTCTTTCCGGAGAACACGCGCAGGGCAGCGTGGGCAGGCTGATGAGGATTGACCATCAACAACTGGAGGTGACCTTCGAAAAGAGCGGCTCCTTATCCGGGAAGGCTACGGCCGATTTGGTTGCGCGGCGCAACGGTGTGCGGGTTGTGCCCCTCGATCTGTTCCGGCCCCTGCGTGTGCAGAGCGTGACCACGAACGGACAGCCTCTTTCCTTCATTCAGGAGGACAAGAACGACGACGGCAACTTCGCCGTCATTTTGCCCAAAGCTCTCAGCGCAGGAGAGAAACTCACGATCACGACAACCTATGGCGGAAAAGAGGCCGTGAGCAATGAGGGCAACGGCAACTATTTCCCGGTGGCCCGGGAGAATTGGTATCCGAACAATCCGGGTGCGGAGTTTGGAGAATACGCGCTCTACGACATGACCCTTCGCATTCCCAAAGGAATGAAGATGGCGGCAACCGGCGTGCTTGTCTCCGAGAACAATGAGGGCGGTCAGAATGTGACCGTGTGGAAAAGTGAAAACCCGCAAACGGTGGCAGGATTCAGCTTCGGAAGATTCAAGGAAGAGGAAGTCAAACTCACCAAGCCCGAATATTTCATCCAGTCCTATGCCAACGAGGAATCTCCGAACTGGGTTCAAGGCTTGCAACACTCGGTCGACGACGATCTACCCGCGCTAGGGCATAGGGAAGCGAAGGTGGCGCTGGGTACCATGAGCACCGTTTCGCTGAATAAGAAGGCGCTGGCGGAAGGACAATTGGCGGTGCAACTCTACACCGATTATTTCGGCCCTTCGCTGTTCAAACATCTGCAACTGACGCAGCAGACGGCGTGCAACTTTGGACAATCGTGGCCTGAACTGGTGTGGATTCCGATCTGCTACTACTTTGACACCACCGTGCGCCATTCGCTGGGGATGGACTGGGGCGATCGCGGATATTGGAAAGTGGTTACGCCGCACGAAATAGCGCATCAATGGTGGGGACATACCGTCGGGTTCGCTTCCGGCCGCGACCAGTGGATGAGCGAAGGCTTCGCCGACATGTCCGCGTCCCTCTACATCAGCATGATCGAGAAGAATCCGAAGAAATTTATCGAGTTCTGGAACGACGAGCGCGAGCTGTTGCTCGAGCGAAACCCCCAGGGCTTTCGCGCCATCGACGTCGGCCCGTTAACCATGGGTTACCGGGCCAATAGCTTCCGGACCGGGTCCGACATAACTCGGCGCCTCATCTATCCCAAGGGTGCTTACATTCTGCACATGATCCGCATGATGATGTGGGACCGCAAAACGGGCGACGAGAATTTCAAGACCACAATGCAGGATTTTGTGAAGACGTATGCCGGCAAAGCGGCCACCACCGAAGACTTCAAGGCGATGATGGAGAAACACATGACCCCGGATATGGATCTCGAGGGGAATCGTCGCCTGGACTGGTTCTTTAACGAGTATGTCTACGGCACCGCGCTGCCCACCTATAAGATCGATTCTACGTTCGATAAGGACGCAAATGGCGACGTTGTGTTCAGCTTCAAAGTCACGCAGTCTGGCGTGGATGACAAGTTCCGCATGATCGTGCCCATCTACCTGGAGCTGGCGGATGGCCGCACCGTATACCTGGGCCGCGCGCGCCTGCTCGGGAACGCTTCGGTGGACCAAAAAGTCCCGCTGAAAGGATTGAAAGACACGCCCAAACGCGCGCTCGTGAATTACTACGACGATGTGCTGGCTTCCAATTAGAAAATAGACAAAGCAGGATGGGTAGCCGTATAGAGAGCGCGGGTGCCGCACTTCTCGCGCTTTTCGAGAAGTGGGGTTTTTCGCTGCGATTGCCGGGTTCGTCGTTTGACACCTGTTTCATCACCTACCCAGGTCCGCAAAATGCCAATTCGACGTTAAACTAGTCAAGTCGCGCAGCGGCACGAGGAGCCGGGCCTGAGCGAACAGCGAACGACGAATAGCGAACCACCAGCGACCAACGACCCCATGATCAAATCTCCCCGAGGAACCCGCGACCTTCTCCCGCCCGACACGGCGCTCTGGAACTTCGTCGAAGCCGCCGTCCGTGACGTCTTCCGCGCCTACAACTTCCACGAAATCCGCACCCCCATCTTTGAAGCCACAGAACTCTTCGCCCGCAGCGTAGGCGAAGAGACGGACATCGTCTCGAAAGAAATGTTTACCTGGGAAGATCGCGGGCGCGCCGAAAGCGACAGAGGACAATCCCTCACCCTGCGCCCTGAAAACACCGCCGGCGTGGTGCGCGCCTACATCGAGCACAAACTTTGGGATCGCGGCCTCAACAAGCTCTTCTATATCGGACCGCAATTCCGCCGCGAGCGTCCGCAAAAGGGACGCTACCGCCAGTTCTATCAAATCGGAGCGGAAATCATCGGCCCCGCCGCCGCCGGCAGCCAGTCTCCCGCGAGAGACGCGGAAATCCTCGAGCTCCTCGCCACGCTCCTCGACCGGGTAGGCATCACCAACTGGACGCTCGAACTCAACTCCGTAGGCTGCCCCGCCGACCGCGCAAAGTTCAACGAAGCTCTTCGCAAAGCGCTCGAACCGGTCGTTGGAAAAATGTGCGCCGATTGCCAGCGCCGCTTCTCCACGAACCCGCTAAGAGTCTTCGATTGCAAAGTTCCCGAAGACCAGCCCATCATCGAAACTCTTCCCACCATCAATCAGTTTCTCGACGAAGATTGCCGCACCCACTACGAAGAAGTAAAGCAGATCCTGAACGCCGTCCAAATCCCCTACGTCGAGAACCCGCGCCTGGTGCGGGGATTGGATTACTACCGACTCACTACGTTTGAGTTTACGCATGGAGCGCTGGGAGCGCAGAATGCGATTCTGGGCGGCGGAAGATACGACGGATTATCGGAGGCGCTTGGCGGCCCGGCGGCTCCGGGGATTGGATTTGCGATCGGAGAGGACCGGCTGGTGCTTTCACTATCAGCGACCGCGTCGGCGGAGTCGGTCGTCCGCAAACCCGACGTTTACGTTGCTCCGCTCGGCGCCGGAATGAATCGCGAAGCCGCCCGGGTGGCTCGCGAGCTGCGCCGGCACGATCTGGTGGTCGATCTCGGCGACGAATCCTTTCGCTTGAAAAAGTCGTTCGAGGCTGCCGACAAGATGGGCGCGCGATACATCCTCATCGTTGGCGAAAACGAAGTGAAGGCGGATGCGTTTGCGCTCAAGCATCTGGCCTCCGGCGAACAAGTCACGGTTCCGCGCGCGAAACTGGCGCAACGGATTTTGCAGACGAAGTAACTATCAGCTATCAGCTTTTGGCTTTGACTTCCTCTGTGATCTCTGTGTCCTCTGTGGTTGCAGTTTTTTCTTACCACATGAGGTCACAGCGGAATACAGGGTAAGATTATTTTTTGGGAGGCGATCATGCGACGCATTCTTCTACTGTTGGGGACGATTCTGTTTGGTGTGACCCTGGCTCTTTCTCAAGCTCCTTCTACCCAACCGATCTCTGCCTTTGACCAGCAACTCATCGAGCAGCAGAAACAGTTCCTGCAGGCTGCACAGAGCAAAAGCCCAATCGCTGTCGACCGCGCCGTCGCGGACGATTTCCAGGGCATCGGAACGAATGGCGACTTCTACGACAAGAGTGAAGTCGTCGACTCGGTGCAGGCGGGAATGCCTAAGGACACGCGCGCCTATGACTTCCACGTCGTCAAACTGAACAATGACTCCGCCGTCGTCGCCTACAACCTGATCGTCCCCGGAGACCATCCACGCTATCGCCACATGGCCGATACCTGGGCAAGAATCGACGGCCAATGGAAACTGAAATTCCGCCAGATCACGCCCAACCTTTGGAGCGCAAACGATCTGGATTGACGGGCCCGTGCCGGATCGCAGCACGGGCGCGCATAAGCGCGAACATCACAACGTGCGGCTTATCACTGCGGCCAGGCAAAGGGTCGTCCAGACTGCTGGGTTGCGGGATTGGTTGATCCGTCGCCCCTAAAGCTGGCGGTCCTGGGGGCCGGCAGCTAAGCTCGAAAACTGATAGGTAAGCACTGGCAGGAAAGGACGGCGGACAATGACTGCGACGGCTGTGAAGGAAGTGAACAGGCTGAAGGAGCTGTCGCGGATGATTGGCAACACTCCGCTGCTCGGGATCGAGTACAGTTTCCGCGGCAAACGGCGGGTGATCTACGCGAAGTCCGAACAGTTGAACCTGACCGGCAGCATCAAGGACCGGATGGCGTTGCACATCCTGAAGATGGCTTACGCCGCGGGACGGATTCGACCGCGCGATACGATTGCGGAAGCTACCAGCGGCAACACCGGCATCTCGTTTGCCGCCATCGGCCGCGCGCTCGGACATCCGGTTACGATCTTCATGCCCGGCTGGATGAGCCATGAGCGCCAGGATCTGATTCGCTGCTACGGCGCCGAAGTCGTTCTCGTCAGCGCTGAAGAGGGTGGGTTCCTGGGGAGTATCCGCATGGCGGAAGAGCTCGCGGCGAGCCGCTCCGATGTTTTCCTGCCGCGCCAGTTTTCGAACAGCGCCAACACAGAAGCGCACGAGACCACCACCGGCCCGGAGATCTGGGCCCAACTGGAGTCGGCGGGGCTGCGTCCCGACGCTTTTGTGGCTGGAGTTGGCACCGGCGGCACGGTGATGGGAGTGGGGCGCTGCCTTCGTGCGCGGAACCCGAAGATCAGGCTTCATCCCGTCGAACCGGTTGAATCACCGACAATTTCTACCGGATACAAGGTGGGCAAGCATCGCATTCAGGGCATCTCGGATGAATTTATTCCGGCTCTCGTCGATCTCACCCTTTTGGATCCAGTCATCGCAGTGTCCGACGGAGACTCGATCTTGATGGCACAGAAGCTGGCCTCCAGTCTTGGCCTTGCCGTGGGTATTTCATCGGGGTGCAACTTCCTGGCGGCGCTGAAGGTGCAGGAAGAACTCGGTCCGGATGCAGTAGTGGCCACGGTATTCGCGGACGACAACAAGAAGTACTTGAGCACCGACTTGACGCATATCGAGCTTGTGCGTCCGGATTACCTCGCGCCCGAAGTCACCTTGACCGGAATCTCGACCCTGGAGCGCGTCTGCCGTTTCTGCGATCGGGATGGTCAGTATGCCGGAGATCTGGCCGGCCGCAATTCACTCTAACGACTGTGGCGAGTAGCCCGGGCTTCAAGGAAGTCCTAACTCTGAACGGTACCCAACTCCCGAAATACTGAACCCGTCCCATTTATAGTCTTCAGCTCACCACCCTAATTTCAGCTAGACGAATTTCCGCAAGACGAAGCGAAGCCGTGCTCGTTTTTTCTAAGCGGCCTCGGGCGAACTCATATGTCCGGGGACATCGGCGTTATCGAGAACGTCGAATTCGTCATGCGGGATGGAAGGGTAATCAAGTCCGGCAATCCTCCAGCTTGCGCCCACGGAGCGGAGTTGCTAAGGTGCGACCATACTGCGCATCCAGCCCATGGCAACGGAAGAAGAGATCGCGCCAGATCCGTCCGCGGAAAAAGACGCGGGCCAGCCATGGCGACACCTTTTTCGCTGGCATTTTGCCGTCTTGCTGGCCGTCATCGTTTTCTTTGGAGCGATCCGCTGGCGCCTGGCGGACATGCCTTTGGAACGCGATGAGGGCGAGTACGCCTATGCCGGCCAACTCATCCTACAAGGCATTCCTCCCTACAAACTGGCCTACAACATGAAGCTGCCGGGGACTTATGCGGCCTATGCCACGGTCCTCGCGGTGTTTGGGCAGACGGGCCGCGGAATCCATCTTGCGCTCCTGTTTGTCAACGCGGTCTCTGTCATCCTGCTCTACGTGGTCGCGGCGCGCCTCTTCGGTCCGCTGGCTGGAACCATAGCGGGCGCGAGTTACGCCTCACTCTCCACGCACCAGGGCGTGTTTGGATTTGCGGCACACGCCACTCACTTCGTTGTGCTGGCGGCGCTCATAGGGCTCATCCTGCTCTTGTGGGCCGAAGAAACGAGAAGCGCAGCTTCTTTTTTCTGGTGCGGCCTGGCGTTTGGCATTGCCTTCCTGATGAAGCAGCCCGGAATTTTGCTGGGCGCATTCGCGTTTTTCTACCTGGCCGTGCAATGCTGGCCGAAAAACAAGCGCGAATGGGCGCCGTGGGCGAGAAACATGGGCGTCTTTCTGCTCGCGGGAGCGCTGCCGTTCGCACTGACGTGCGCTCTACTTTACCGAGCTGGTGTTTTCCAGAATTTCTGGTTCTGGACTTTTACCTATGCGCGTCAGTACGCCTCCACCGTGCCCTGGCACGCGGGTTGGGGAGAGTTAACGACCAACTTCTCCAACATACTACGCTTAACCCCATGGCTCTGGGCACTCGCTCTCGTGGGCGTTTCCACCGTGTTTTGGAATCCCGCCGTCCGCCGGCATGCCGTGTTTGTCTTCGGGCTGCTGGTATTTTCTTTCGCTGCGGTGTGTCCCGGCCTTTATTTCAGGCAGCACTATTTCATTCCGTTGCTGCCCGCGATTGCCATCCTGATCGCGGTTGCCGTCACTTCCGCCATCCACTTGCTCACGACGAAATTCACATCTCGCTGGCTTCACGTCCTGCCACTGATCGTGTTTGCCGCCGCATGGGGGCTGGCCATTCACCGTAACGCCCAGTTCTACTTCAAACTGACCCCGATTCAAGCGGCCGACTTGTTCTATTCCCCCAATCCATTTACGGAAGCGGTGCGAGTCGCCGAGTATCTGCGCGAGCACACCGCGCCCGCCGACACCATCATGGTATTTGGCTCGGAGCCGGAGATTTACTTTGATGCGCATCGCCATTCCGCCAGCGGCTATATCTACACCTACAGCCTGATGGAAGACCAGCCTTACTGGCCTGCCATGCAGAAGCAGATGATGCAGGAAGTCGAAGCCAACCGGCCGGCTTATGTGGTCTTCGTCAATATCTCGTTTTCCTGGCTCTCCCGCCACGGGTCCCCGCAGGTTGTTGCCTTTCGCACTTGGATGAATCAGTACATTTCCAACGGCTTCGAAGAAGCCGGGATGGTCGAACTGGTCAATCCGGAATCGCGCTATTACTGGGGCGATGAAGCCCGCGAACATCATCGCCCGGGCCTCGAAATCCTCATTTTCAAGCGGAAGGGCTGAGATCTCCTCTTGACGGTTGGCGCGCATCTCCCGCCTCCCGCAGCTCTGATCCTCGTCCCATTTATAATCTTCGCTTCGGCTCACCGCCGTAAATCCGGCTAGACTAATTTCAGCTAGACCGATTTCGGCAAGACAAGGCGAAAACGTGCTCGATTTCTTAGGCGACCTCAGGCGAACTCATATGTGCGGGGCCCTTCGGCTCTCCGATGCGGGCAAAAAAGTTGTGCTCATGGGATGGGTCAACCGCCGCCGCGACCTTGGCCAGATCGTCTTCGTCGATCTGCGCGACCGCACCGGCGTGACGCAAGTCGTGTTCAATCACGAACTGAACGCCGCCGTTCATCAGAAGGCGGAATCGCTGCGCAATGAGTTTGTGATCGCGGCCATCGGCACGGTCAAGCGCCGCGATGCCGACACCATCAATCCCAATATCCCAACAGGTGAAGTCGAACTGGTGGTGGAAGAGCTGCGCATTCTGAACGTGTCGAAGCCGCTGCCGTTTCTGCCTTCGGACACGGTGCTGGCGAACGAAGAGATGCGCCTGAAATATCGCTACATCGACCTGCGCCGTGACGCCATGCAGTTCAACATCGAGTTGCGGCACAAGGTGGCGCTCGCGATCCGCGACAACCTGGCCGCGCAGGGCTTCTTCGAAATCGAAACGCCGTTCATGACGCGCTCCACGCCCGAAGGCGCACGCGATTATCTCGTCCCCAGCCGCGTGTCGCCGGGATCGTTCTACGCGCTGCCGCAATCGCCGCAACTGTTCAAGCAGATATTGATGATCTCGGGCTTCGACAAATATTTTCAGATCGTGCGCTGCTTTCGCGACGAAGATCTGCGCGCCGACCGCCAGCCCGAATTCACCCAGATCGATCTGGAAATGTCGTACCCGCAACCGGAGCGGGTTTGGGAAGTGGTGGAAGGCTTCCTGACTGCGGCGTTCAAAGCCGCGGGCCACGAGATCAAAACGCCGTTCCCGCGCATGGATTTCGACGATGCCATCCGGCAGTACGGCATCGACAAACCCGACCTGCGCTTGCCTGCCTTCACCGATGTGGGCGATTGTTTTGCGCCGGATGAGCTTCAAGGGTTAGCCATAAATAAAGATTTGCCGGTGATTGCCATCCGCATTCCGCGCGTGGGCGAGCTTTCGCGCAAGGAGCGCGACGACATCAAGCCGCTCTTTGTCGCGAAGGGTGGAGCGCGCGTGTTCGAAGACTTCAAGCGCATCGAGAACAAATTCCCCGAGGCGGGCACGAGAGTTCGAGAGAAAGTCCGAGAAAAAGCGGGCGCCGCGGCCGACGATCTCCTGGTGCTGGTGGTAGGCTCGGCGCAGTCGGGCACAACCGGAGACGCACATCCCGCCAATAAGCGCAATATCAGAGTTACACCCGCGGAAATGGCAATCTATGCCTCGGCCGGACTGCTGCGCGTGGCCCTGGCGCAGAAATATTCCGACCGTCACCAGCTTTTCCAGAAAGGCGACTATCGCTTTCTGTGGGTAACGAACTTCCCCATGTTCGAGTGGGATGAAGGCGAGAGGCGTTGGAACGCCGCGCATCATCCCTTCACCTCGCCGCACGATGAAGACATGGACAAACTGGAAACCGATCCAGCCATGGTGCGAGCGCTAGCCTACGACGTGGTGCTGAATGGCACCGAGTTGGGATCGGGGTCGATCCGTATTCACCGCCAGGATGTGCAGAGCAGAATCTTCCACGCGCTCGGCATGACGGAAGAAGAAGCGCGCTCCCGCTTCGGCTTCTTCCTCGAAGCGCTCGAGTACGGAACACCCCCGCACGGCGGCATCGCGCTAGGCCTCGATCGCATCGTGATGATTCTCGCCGGAGCGGACAGCCTGCGAGAAGTAATTCCCTTCCCCAAAACCGCCGCCGCGAAGGATCTAATGATGGAAGCGCCCACCCCGGTGCCAGAAGGCCAGCTACGCGATTTGGGGATTGCGGTGGTAGTGAAGAAGTAGAGAGTGTTTAATAAATCGGCTTTGGGCAGGGCACGGCTTCACAGGCTGCGGAAAAACACTGATTCGTGTAGAGACGGGGCTTGCCCCGTCTCAGACTGCTGAAGAACTCTGGTTCGAGCAGGTTTTGGGTAGGGCATCGGCGGGTGGGCCACTGTAACGAAGATATATAACGCGGGTTTGTCCTTGAACATTGACCGAAATAACTGGGGGTGCGCCACTTCTCACGCTTTTCGAGAAGCTTGCCCTGAGCGAAGCCGAAGGGTGGCCTGCCGAACCGCCGACACCGTCCGACTCCGCTTTACGCGGCCGGAGGTCGGATCTTCATCTTAAGCACTTCCCACTCATTCACTCTTACCAGACCGGCCTCGCCCAGGAAGTAGGCGCGGAAACTGCTCCAGCGCCAGAGTTCCGGGGAGGCCACCAAACCGCGATTCACCGGATTCCGATGCATGTAGCGCAGTTTCTCGATGCGTTTGTGTTCGGTCCATACGTTGAAGTCGTAGAACCGCTTCTGTCAGATATGCTGCGCGGGGACCGGCGGGCGCCCCACTTCTCGCGCTTTTTGAGAAGTGGGCCCGGTGGATGCCCCGTTTCGTCCAGCCTCCGCGATTACGCGTCGCGCAAAGCCAAGTTTGAGAGCCTGCATCACGGTCGAAGGAGTCTTTACTTGCGGTTCGCTGATCAGCAAGTGAATATGTTCGGGCATGATCACGTAACCGGCCACAAAAAACTGATAGCGCCTGCGAACCTGCTCCAATACAGTCAGCAACAGGTCACGACGGCGCGCCGTGCCGAGCAACGGCTGTCGCCGATAACAACTGCAAGTGATGAAATGAAGGTTTCCGGCGCCGTAATAGCGCTTTAGATTGCCCCGCATGGTCACAGAGTATCGGCGCAAGGAGATCGGCGCGGTGACGGCGCGCACCGTCCTATGGTGATGAAAGACTCTGCCCAGCAATCGCGGTAGAAGCCACTTCTCGAAAAGCGCGAGAAGTGGCGCACCCCAGTTATTTCGGTCAATGTAAGAGTGAAACCCGCATTATACTACCGACGGTGATGTCGCCCACCCGCCTGGCCCATCCTTTTATTCCGCTCAACTCTCGAGGGTGCCCCGCCCTTGTCGCGTTTTCTGCGACAGGGCGGGGATTTTGATTTCCTATCCACACCACGACTTCCCTCTGTTCTCTCCTCCGGCGGGTGGGCCGTTTAACCGGAAAGTATAATGCGGGTTTGTCTTTCAACGTTGAAGCGAAATAACTGGGGGTGCGCCACTTCTCGCGTTTTTCGAGAAGCTTGCCCTGAGCGAAGCCGAAGGGTGGCCTGCCGAATCGCCGACACCGTTCGACTCCGCCGGCTGCCCCACACACCACGCTCCCTGCGATGATCGGTATGCCGCGAGCATTCTCAATTCCGCAATCTGACCTCTGACCCTTTTTTCATCACAAACCATCTGTGCGCACCATCACAGACATCCAACCCGGCCTGCACGATAATGACAATCTGATCGGCGCAGTCAGACGTGTGCCGCGGCCATTGCAGCCGCCCCAAGCCCATTTTGGGACAGTCTTTGACAACCAAAAAGCAGCAGAATCGCCGCTAAGTCCTTTATTCTCAAAGACTTTATCCGTAAGTCGTTTAGAATCAAAGACCGTGGCGGAAATCTCCTCCTAACCCTTTGATTCCAATAGGCAGGGGGGGGAGGGGGGTACCAGTACCAATTGGTTACTGCCTTGAGAGTACGACACGGAGAAATTACCGGCGATCCGAACCGGAACGCGGAGTAATCCGCTAGCGCCTCGCCGCCAGTCGCTGCTCCACCAACTCCCCGATTCGATTGAGCACCTCGTCCTCGCTCATACTCGTCGAGTCGAGCACCACGGCATCATCGGCGGCCATCAGCGGAGAAGCCGCGCGCGTGCGGTCGCGCCGGTCGCGCTCACGAAGTTCCGCAGCCATCGCCTGCGCCGGTGCGCCCTTGACCTGCTGTTGGTCCAGCCGCCGCTGCTCGCGAATTACGGGATCGGCGTCGAGAAAAATTTTTAAATCGGCATCGGGAAAGACTCTTGTCCCAATATCGCGTCCTTCCATCACGATGCCACCGCCGATGCCCATCTCGCGCTGCCGCGCCACCATCCACTCGCGCACCTTGGGATGCACCGAGATGCGCGACGCCGCTTCGGTCACATCGCGCTCCCGAATCCGCTGTGAAACGTCTTTCCCGTTGAGCAGGACCCGATTGCCGCCGATGGAGCGGTCGAGAGTAATGCGAGACTCCTGCGCCATCTTCAGCAGCGCAGCTTCGTCGTCGAACGAGGCGTCCCACTCGATCGCGCGCAGAGCCAGCGCGCGGTACATCGCCCCGCTCTCCAGGTTCACGTAGCCGAGTTTGCGCGCCAGGCGGGAAGCGATCGTGCTCTTGCCGGCTCCGGCTGGGCCGTCAATGGCGATGATGAGTTTGCGTGGAGGATCGGTCATCGTGGCGAACTCTGCATTGTACACGGAGCTTCAGCTCACGCGTTCTGGGCGCCGCTTGAGGACGTAGGCTTGTTTTGGCGGAGTTACCTGCAGCAGCGACTTGCTCCCTACGTGCACAAAGCTCAATTCGCGCGCCGAAAGCAAGGCATGGACTGCTTCTTTAACCCGCGTCCGCGGAACGAAGTTCGCGAGGAAGTTTTCGACCTCTCCTTCCTCCACGGCGATCACGCAATCGAGATATTTCGAGACCAGCGCCGAGAGTGCTTCGGCCACGGAAATTCCCACGCCTTCGCGCACAACATCGGGCGCCCAGCGCGACAACTCGTCCCACACCGAACCTTCCTCCACCGTGTAATCCACGCGCGTGATGCGCAGCTTGGCCCACAGTTCGCTCAGCCCGCGATCGAGCCCGGCGTTCGAAACCGACCCGCCCAGCATCTCGCCCAGCTTCGTTTTCGAAATCGGTCCACGGTGCCGGATGATTTCGAAAGCGTCACAGGCCAGCGGCGAATAAGGAGACCGCGGTCCGGTGGCAGGCGGCTGCTTCGGGTTGCGTTCGCCCACCAGCGAATAAAAATAAGGAAACACCGAGGCCGTCAGCAGGAAGGCATTGTTTTCGTCAAACAGCGGGGCCTCGTAGGCTGCCTGGTCGCGCAGCGCGCGCACCATCAGTTCGGTCGCCTCTCTTGCTCGCGCATCGGCATAGGCGTGCTGGCGCGCCGGCAGCTTGTCATCGGCACCGACCCAGGCTCCGATGAAAGTCGGCAACAGAATCGCGGGCCGCATCGGATACATCAAACAAAATCCCACCGCCTCGAGGAAGGCGCGCGCGTCATCAAGAGTGCGCACGGGCTGGCCGTCGAGGCGCCACCGGTGTATGCGAGCCTGCAGAAGTTCCGGGCCGGTCATGATTTCGATTAGAACACAGGCTGGCTCTTAGCTGTCAGCTCTTAGCTGTCAGCTCTCAGCCGTCAGGTTGCTCGCGCCAGTCTATAAAGAGGGAACTGACAGCTAAGAGCTGAGAGCTAGACTCGCTTGAACGCCTTCTGAATATCCTGCATGGAATAGCGCAGCACCACGGGCCGACCGTGCGGGCAAGTCATTGGATGTTCGGTTTTCGCAAGCTCCGCTAGCAGCCACTCCATCTTGTTCTGCTCGAGGGGCATATTGACTTTGATGGCGGCGTGGCATGCGATCGACGCCGCGATGCGCGTCCGCACCGCTTCCAGATTGATGGCCTGGTCTTCGCGCGCGATCTGTTCGAGAATTTCGTTCAGCATGTGCTCGATCTGCGCCGCGTCCACGCCCGCCGGAGCGATCTTCACCGCGACGCTGCGTGCGCCGAAGGGTTCCGCTTCAAAACCGTTGCGCGCGAGTTCATCCGCAATGTCGCTGAAGATGGCTTGCTGCGCCGGAGTCAGCTCGATGACCAGGGGCATGAGCAAACGCTGGCTCTCCACCTGTTGCGCCGAGCGTTGCCGCAGAACTTTTTCGAACAGCACGCGCTCGTGGGCCACGTGCTGATCGACGATCCAGAGGCCGTCTTCGTTGACCGCGAGAATGAATGAATTGCGAATCTGGCCCAGGGGGCGCAGCGTGCGCAGCGAATCGAGAGTCGGCGCGGTTTGCGGCTCCTGCGGAATCGGCGGCGCGCAACCATGATCGGGAATTGGCTGATCGGCGGTCGTCTGCTGAGTGATCGCCCGGTGAGCAATCGTTGCCTCCGGCGCGCGTTCGAGCGATACCGCCGCGTTGGCCTCGATTGCAATGCCGCCTTCAAATTCGAGGCGCGCCGTCGCCGCGGGAACTGCCGGTGCCTGCAGCGCGAAACCGCCCGTCGCCGCTGGCTCGTACAAGTCGCGCCATGGAGCTCGCTGCGAACCATCGCTGGTCGCGTCTTGGCTGATCGAAAGATGGGCGAGGCCGGGGCTGGAGAGGCCAGGCCTCGCGGTTGGCTGCGCGCCAATCTCCGTCAAAAACTGCGGCACCGGCCTTGCCTTCATCAGCGCCGCTCGCACCGACTCGCGCACGAAATCGTGAATCACCGTCTGCTGCCGGAAACGCACCTCGGTCTTCGCCGGATGGACATTCACATCCACTTCAGCGGTCGGCATCTCAATAAAGAGCAGAACGACTGGATACACCGTGGGCGGCAGAATGTTGCGATAGGCCTCGGTGATCCCATGCTGGATGAGACGGTCGCGAATCAGCCGTCCATTCACGAAAATAAAAATCGAATTGCGATTTAGTTTCTGAATTTCCGGCTTCGAAACAAACCCATGCAGGCGCACCTCGCCGAAATCGTGTGGCGCGGACACTCCTGTCCCTGGGTCCGATGCCAGCAGACCAGGTGGTCGCCCCTCTGCCGAAATGTCGGTTGAAGTTTCGCGGACAAGAGTGTCCGCGCCACTGCGCCACGGCGGGGGCTGCGGCAGGCCGATACGCTCCAGTGGTTGCACCGCCGCCAGCGGAATCAACTGGTCAAGGGTCTCGCGCCCAAATACCTGGTACACGCGCTCGCGATGACCGGCGACGGGCGGAGCTACCAGCAAGGCATTCGTCGCCGAGTGCAACTCGAAATGCTTCTCCGGATGCGCCAGCGCATAGTGTGTGACCAGCGAAGCGATGTGGGAGAGCTCGGTCGACTCCGATCGCAAAAATTTCTTGCGCGCCGGCGTATTAAAAAAGAGATCGCGAATGGTAACCGAAGTTCCCACCGGCAGCCCCGCTTCTTCCACGCGAATGATCTTGCCGCCGTTAATTTCGAGGATCGTTCCGGCGGCTTCCTCTTCTGCGCGGGTTTCGAGATGCAAGCGCGCGACCGAAGCGATGGAGGGCAGCGCTTCGCCGCGAAATCCGAGCGTCGAAATGCTCAGCAGGTCTTCGGCGTTTTTGATTTTCGAGGTGGCGTGACGCTCAAAGGCCAGCATGGCATCGTCACGAACCATGCCGCAGCCGTTGTCGGTAATCTGGATCAGCTTCTTTCCGCCCGCCTCAACCTGAATGCGAATGCGCGTGGAACCTGCGTCCAGCGCGTTCTCCAGCAACTCCTTCACCACCGACGCGGGACGCTCGACCACCTCGCCAGCGGCGATCTGGTTGGCAACTCTCTCGGGAAGAATGTGAATCTTGCCCATGGATCAGTGGTCAGTGGCCAGTGTGACAGATTCGACGGCGCAGCGTAAAGGCAGGTCGAGGTTGGCAGTGAACGCAATCCAAGACTGCGGTATCGCGTAATTTTCTGCGGCTCACTTTCCTGCTTTCGGGTCGGGACTGGAGTTTCCCATGTCGACGACCACCTTCCACTGGCCGTCCTTCTGCTTTTTCCAGATCGAGGTGTACTTGCCGTAATTGGCGACGAGCTTTCCATCTTCATTTTTGGCGGTGTAGATGTAAGTGCCGTAGGTGTAGCCGAGATCGCCGGAGGCAGCCATTTCAGCTTTGACGGGCGTCCAGGTAAGGGTCGTGCCTTCGGGCCAGGGAGGCTGCTTGCGCATGTCGCCCAGGGTGTCGAAGCCACCACCGTCCACGATTTCGACGCCATCGTCGGCGAAGTGAGTGATAAAGGCAGCGTGACCGTGCTCTACGACATCCGCAACAAAATCGGCTTCGAGTTGGCGCAGGAGGTCGGAGCCCGTTGGGGATTTCTGTTTTGTGGCGACGGAAGTGGCAGCGAAAAGCAGCAGGAGCAGAAGTGCTACGGTAATTCTGTTCATCGAAATTTCTCGGGCCGCAGCGGCGGCGGGTTGTACGCGTACATCCGGCAATAAAGTTACCATGCGGGGAGTTCGGGTGGTGGGCCGCGTGCCCGGAATCGGCTTGGCCGTTTTTCAGCAGCTTGGTGTAGGAGAACTTGCCTGACTTTGGCGGAGGAGTTGGTCTTTGATTTTGTCGGGGAGACGCGAACTGGCGAGGACTTCGTGCAGCAGTGGGGCGGGAATTTCGCGGCTGAATTCGAGGGCGCGGGCTAGTGGGAGATGCTCGGTCCGCAGAAGGGTGGCCCGGACTTCCCTGCGGCAGGACCACTTCGCGTGGTGCGCGACCGCATGCACCAGGGCTGCGCTGGCGGCGGGACGGAGCACGGAGTTGATGAGGAAGGCTTCGGTGAGGCGCGGGTTTTCGAGGGCGGTCTGCATGACTCGGTTCTCGCGAGTTACAGTTTCGGCATCGATGACTTTGCCGTCGCCGATTTTGTCATCGACGATTTTGCCATCCGTCTTTTCTACATCCAGTAGGAGCGCAGCGGCTACTCTGCCCGAGGCGCGGCGGGCCAGCGTCAGACGTTCGCCGATGGTGACGGTTTTGAGGCGTGAGATGAGGACATCGTCGGCGGCAACTTTTACGTCGGCGGGGACGCTGGGCGAGAGCGCGACTTTCATCAGATCGAAAGTGTAGAACTGGCGCGCAAGCGGCACGGACACATGGCGTGGCGTGTGCGGATGGCTGACTAGCGCGATTCTTACCTTGCGGCTCTTGAGTGCGTTGGCGTTCTGGGCGAGTTGCTCGAGGACTTCAGGGTGCAAGTCGGCGCGCTTGAGGAGGGCTAGGGCCAAGTCCTCGGTGAGAGCAGGATCGGCAGCGGCGCGGAGCAGATCGGCGGGCGCGGGGCCGTGAATTTGGGCTTCGGCAACTTGGGCTTCCTCAACTTGAGCTTCGGGCGCGAGCGTGGCCGGCGTTGCCGATGCCGTTGTCGGCGACACGAATTCATCTTCGGGAACTTCGTCTTCGGACATTTCGTTGTCGAACATCACGATGGTCAGCCTGCGTCAGACGGTGCAAGCCCCGTCTCTACGTTCGTGTTGCGCGTGCTCTGGCTAGCGCGCCTTCGACCGGATTGGCTAGATCTTGACGCATGTCGATACTGGGAAAACTTGTCTGCAGAGTATTGTAGAAAACCTGGCGCACAACTAGAGACTGACGAAAGACACTGCCCGTCATTGCTATCGGGAGCATGGCCTCTGGGAGCATGGCCTCTGGCGCATCATGCCGCGCGAGACGGCGGACGACGATCGCCGCGAGGGCAGCTAACTTTGCCCCAGCGTCAGAGAGGAGTTCGCGAGCGATGAAGTCGGCCTCGTCGGCGGCGCGGAGGACGATGGGAAACAGGCGCGGGAAATCGGGTGGTGGGGTCGAGTTGGATTGCTGCACAAGCTCGTCGATGGTCGTGAGTTTCCAGGCTTGGAGGACCATGGCGGTGAGCGCGGTTTCGAGGCCTTGATCGCGGGCGCTCAGGATGGCGGAGATGGCGCGGCGGCCGATCCAATAGCCGGAGCCTTCGTCGGAGATGGCGAACCCCCAGCCTCCGGCGCGCGCGATGCGACCGGCAGCGTCGCGTCCGTAGACGATGGAGCCCGTGCCGGCGATTGCGATCACGCCGGGACCCGCGCCGAAAGCGGCTTCTAGGGCGATTACGGTGTCGCCGACAACTTCGATTTTTGTGCGAGCAATTTCGGGAATTAGTTCGGTGATTATGCTGCGAATCTTCGCGGCGATCTCGGGCCGGGCAGTGCCGGTGGCGCCGATACAGATAGCGCTGACCCGATCGGGAGAAATCTTGGCGGCGGCGCAGACCTGGCGGATAGCACTATGCAGCGCTTCCCTCGCCTGCTGCTCGCCGAGGCGAATCACGCTGCAACCGCCGGTCGTTGCCTTCGCGATCACAGTCGTTTCGTCGCCGAGAACGCAGCGGGTTTTGGTGCCGCCGCCATCGATTCCGAGATAGTAGGCCATCGCGCTAGTTCTAACACATGTTCTGCTTAATTCGACGGGGGCGGATTCGGCCCGGAACATGCTTGTACAATGCAGCAAACTGGTTTGCTGGCTACTGGAGACGCGGCAAACCGCGTCTCTACTTAGAGGAATCGCTTGGGATTGAATCGGATCGACCTACTGATTATTGCGGCTTACCTGGCGGGGATCACGCTGTTCGGGCTGCGGTTTCGCAAGCGGCAGCGGACGATGCGCGACTATTTTCTCGCCGACCGCAACATTCCGTGGTGGGCGATTGCACTGTCGATTGTGGCGGCGGAGACCAGCACGCTGACCATCATCAGTATTCCCGGCCTCGCCTACGATTCGAATCTCACCTTTCTGCAAGTGGTGATGGGATATGTGATCGGGCGCGTCATTATTAGTTTTGTGCTGCTGCCGCAGTATTTTCGCGGCGAGCTGTATACGGCTTATCAACTGATTGAGCGGCGGTTTGGTCCGGAGCTGCGCACGGTGACGGCGGCCCTGTTTCTGTTGACGAGGGCGGCGGCGGAGGGAGTGCGAGTGTATGCCGTGTCGATTGTGGTATCGATTGCGCTGGGCACGGGCGAGGTCGCTTCGATCGCGATCATCATGCTGCTGACTTTGATCTATACGTTTGAGGGCGGGCTGGCGGCGGTGATCTGGACGGATGTGGTGCAGACTTTTATTTATGTCGGCGGGACACTGGTGGGCCTGGTGACGATTCTGCATCTCGTGCCGGGCGGATGGGGGGCGGTTGAGGCGATTGCAAGTGGGCTGCACAAGTTCCAGGTGTTCGATCTTCACTTTTTCGATCCAACGATCTCGGCGCACAGGCCACATTTTGATTTTGCGAAACCTTACACGTTATGGGCGGGGATCATTGGCGGCGCGTTTTTGACGACGGCCAGCCATGGCACCGACCAGCTCATCGTGCAGAGATTGCTGGCAGCGCGGAATCAACGGCAGTCGGTGCTGGCGTTGCTGTCGAGTGGCGTCGCGGTCTTTTTCCAGTTTGGGTTGTTTCTTCTTGTGGGCGTGATGCTGTTTGCTTACTACCAGGTTCCGTCGTCTGCGTTTGGGCGGGCGGACAGGATCTATCCGACGTTCATCGTAAGCCGGATGCCGCATGGGATCGCGGGGCTGTTGATCGCGGCCATTCTGGCGGCGGCGATGTCCAACTTGAGCGCCGCACTGAACTCGCTGTCGTCAAGTTCGATTATGGATTTCTATCTTCGCATTCGTCCGACCGTGAGCGAAGCGGCGCGGCTGCGGCTGGCGCGACTGGCGACGCTTGGGTGGGCGCTGGTGTTGTTCGGGCTGGCGGTGCTGGCGCTCGATCGGGTAGGGCGCGTGGTGGAAGTCGGGTTGCAAATTGCGTCGGTCGCTTATGGCGCGTTGCTCGGAGTGTTTCTGCTGGGCGTCCTGACGAAGCGCGCGAATCAGCGTGGGGCGACGGTTGGCATGATTTGCGGATTGGCAATGGAGCTATATTTGTGGGGATGGTCGCAGGTGGCTTTCACCTGGTGGGTCGCGATCGGAACCTGCGTGACGTTTATGGTCGGGTACGCGGCTAGCGGTTTGCTGAGCGTTCAATCGAAAGCTTGAACCGCAGAGATCGCGGAGGACACAGAGAGAAAAGTGGTCCAATGCATTCCATGAATACTTGGGCCCTCTGCGAACCTCTTTGCGAACTCCGCGATTAGAATCTTTCTTTCGAACGGCCGGTCGAGAAATGCACATACCAGCAAAGAACAATCATTCCCGCCCGGAACTGGCGCGCGACCTTGGGTTGTCGCATGCTGGGGCGGTGGTGGTTGGGACGATCATCGGGAGCGGAATTTTTCTTGTTCCGAGCGAGATGATGCAGGCAGTGGGGTCGGCTCGACTTGTATATCTCGCCTGGATGGTCGGGGGGCTGCTCTCCTTCTTTGGCGCGCTTACTTACGCCGAACTGGGCGCTATGAAGCCGCAGGCAGGCGGCGAGTATGTGTATGTTCGCGATGCCTACGGGCCGCTGGCGGGATTTTTGTATTCATGGACATGGTTTCTGATCGCCAAGCCGGCTTCGATTGCGACGGTCACCATCGGCCTGGTGCGGATACTGGAAACATTTCGGGTCCTTTCCTTTTTTTCGCAAGTCTGCTTTTCGCTTGATTTGAGCGCGCATTCATTTACCGTCACCTACGGGCAACTGGTGGCGATTGGTGCCGCTCTGCTAATTTCCTGGCTGAACTACGTTGGGGTGCGCCGGGCGGGAGAATTTCAGTTTCTGTTCACGCTGCTGAAGGTTGCGATCCTCCTCGGAATTGTAGCGGTGGGATTTTCCTATCGCGGGGGAACGTGGGCGAATTTCGCGACCGAGTTCACTGGGGCGAAAGGCGGTGTGGCTGGATTTTTTGCGGCGCTGGTGGCTGCGTTGTGGGCCTACGACGGTTGGAACGATCTCAACATGGTGGCGGGGGAGATACGGAATCCGCAGCGCAACATTCCGCTGTCGCTGATTTGGGGCGTGGCAACGGTGGGCGCGCTCTACATCCTGGTGAACGCGGCGGTGCAGTATGTGCTGCCAGCAGCGGCGGTGGCGGGCTCGGAGCGTCCGGCGTCGGACGCGGTGGCGCTGGTGCTGGGGCACGCGGGCGCCAGCCTGGTGTCGGCGGGCATGGCGGTTTCGATGCTGGTGACTTTGAACGGCACCATCATGAGCGGAGCGCGTGTGCCGTTTGCGATGGCGCGCGATGGATATTTTTTCAAGGCGATTGCGGAGGTCCATCCGCGCTTTCACACGCCGTCGGCGGCGATTGTGGTGCAGTGCGGGCTGGCGATCGTTCTGCTGCTGCTCGGAGGCAGTTTCCGGCAATTCTTTTCGCTGACGATTTTCGCGGAGTGGATGTTCTACATGATCGCGGGCAGCACAGTATTTGTTTTCCGCCGGCGGGAGCCGCATGCCGAGCGGCCTTATCGCGTGTGGGGATATCCGGTGGTTCCGGCGGCGTTTGTGCTGGTCTCCGCGGCACTTCTCTACTACACGTTCACCGGCAACCTGAATAGTTCGGCTGGCGGATGCCTGGCGATACTGGCGGGCGTTCCGGTGTTCTACTTTTTTGCGCGGCGCCGGGCGGCGACACCAAAGTAATCGGCCATCGGGCTGAATACTAAAGGCGGTTACCAAAGGACACGCGCAAGCGACACGTTTACCCCCTGCCCTTTCTCCAATAAGGTGAAGATTCCAACCCCAAGCACTCTCCCCAGCTTGGGCCCCTTTTGGGAGTTATGGATGCCTACGTACGACCGCGGTTTTCAACTCGGCCTGCTGCCTGAAAGGAAGTGGAACTGGCGGACCTTCGCAGCGAGCTACGGGATTCTGACCGGCCTGATTCTGCTTCTGATTATTTGCGGGATCGTGCTGCCCGATACGCTGCCGATCATGAATTATCACGTTACAGAGCTGGTGCCGCGACCGCCGCTAAGGCCAGAGCGGCTACCCAAGCCGAAGCTGCTGCCGCTGCATGCGAAGTTATTGCCGCCGCCGGCGATCGAGACGCCGAAGCTGATCGTGCCGCAAGAGATCCGCGCGCCCAGGCCGCTGCCCCAGGAGGTTGCGCCGCCCAAGGTGGCGATGAATAACTTCGCGCCGGCGGTGTTGAAGGTAACGGGCGGAGCGCGTCCGGTGCTCATTCATACCGGGGATTTCCAGGGAAGTTCGGTGGCGCCGACGGTGAATGCTCCGATTTCGAAGGTGCAGACGGGCGGGTTCGGCGATCCGAATGGGCTGAAGCCGAGTGCCAACAGCAAGCCGAACGGCAAGCTGATCGCATCCGCGGCGGGTTCATTCGACATGCCGGTGGGCCCGGGACAGGGCAACGGGTCGGGCGGCGCGAAAGGGATTAAGGGAACGGTTGCAAGCGCCGACTTTGGCAGTGGGGTGGCAACTGGGGGACGAGGAGACGGGCGCGGCAGTGGCCGCGGCAATGTGGGAGTGCAGACCTCGGGCTTTGGCTCGCAGGAGATCGCCCAGAACACGCCACATATTCAGCGCGTGGATAGCGGCCCACCGCCCACGCCGGTCGAGATCATCTACAAGCCGAACCCAGTTTATACGGACGAGGCAAGAACTCTGAAACTGGAAGGCGAAGTCCTGCTCGAAGTGGAGTTCGCGGCGAACGGACAGTTACATGTGAATCGCGTGATCCGGGGTCTGGGCCATGGGCTGGATGAAGCCGCTATAGCCGCCGCTAACAAGATTCGCTTCAAGCCGGCCTCGCGATACGGGCAGGCAATGGATTCGACAGCAACTGTGCACGTGGTATTTCAACTGGCGTATTGACCACTTTGGAGATAAGAGTTATGCCGAAAGTTATGAACAATATGAACTGGATGATTTTGGCTCTGCTGGCGGTGACGATGACGGCAGTGGCCCAGCAGCCGGCGTCCGCGCCGCAGAACCAACAGCCGGTTGCCGCGACGCAGCCGGAACGGACGGCTGCTCAGCCAAGCCAGACTCAGTCAGGCCAGGCGCAGTCCAATCTGGCGCCACCGACCACGATGAATCAGGTTGTGGACCGCGTGATCATGCGCGAAAAGGAACTGACCAAGTTCTTGTCGCCGCGTACTCCGATTGTGGAGACCTATCTCCAGAACCTGACGCAGGACCCGCAACTGGGGCCGATTCCGCAGGACGATCATTACTTTCTTGGACGCATGGACCTGAGCGAATCGATCGACCGCAGCGACTACCTTCAGGATAAAGCTAAAGACGAAGGCATGGAGAGGCGTCTTCTGGGCGGGTTCACGAAGAAGTTCAAGCTCCAGTACCAACCGCTAGGTTTTTCATGGATGGTCTTCGTCGACCGCAACGACTTTGACCGGCAGCACTACGATTTCCACTACGTGCGGCGCGAGTTCCTGGGCGACGTGCGCTGCCTGGTGTTCGATTTGACGCCGACAAAAGACGCGGGACGCGGACGCTTTATCGGCCGTATCTGGGTTGAGGATCAGGACTTCAACATCGTGCGGTTGAACGGCACTTATGCGCATCCTTCGCGTAACAGCTATTACTTCCACATGGACAGCTGGCGGTTGAATTTGATCCCGGGCTATTGGGTTCCATCTTACATCTACAGCGAGGAAGGCGACTTCACGGCGGGCGCCAGGAACAAAATCGCGTTCAAAGCGCAAACTCGCATGTGGGGATATAACCTGAAGACGGCAACGCCGAACGACGAACTTACTAACATAACGGTGGATAGCGTAAAGGACGATACGCCGGCCGCACAGGATGCTACTCCGCTGGCCGCCGAGCGCGAATGGCAACAGCAGGCGGAAGACAACGTGGTCGAACGGCTGCAACGCGCCGGGCTGCTGGCGCCGGAAGGTGACGTGGACAAGATTTTGCAAACCGTTGTGAATAACCTGGAAATCACCAATAACATCGAACTGCCGCGGCCAGTCCGGACGCGGGTGCTGACGACTTCCCCGCTGGAGACCTTCAGCGTCGGTAACACGATTGTGGTAAGCCGTGGGCTGATCGACGTGCTTCCCGATGAAGGCAGCCTGGCCATGGTGCTCTCGCACGAACTGGCGCACATAGTTCTGGGACACAACCTGGGCAGCCAGTACGCGTTCAACGACCGCATGCTGTTCTCCGACGAGGCGACTTACCAGAACCTCGGGTTCAAACACATTCCCGAAGAGGAAGCGGCCGCCGACAAGAAAGCTATCGAGATGCTGAAGGCTTCGCCCTACGCGCAGAAACTGGAAACGGCCGGGCTTTTCATCAAGGCCCTGCAGGCGCGCGCTCCACAATTGAGCGCTCTGCTGCAAGCGCACCTCGGCAATAACATCACGGAGAACGGGACGGTGACGCGCATGGCGCAGCTGGGCGCCTCCGCTCCGGCGCTCGATTGGAACAAGCTGGATCAGATCGCCGCGTTGCCTTTGGGGGGACGCGTCAAGCTGAACCCGTGGGATGACAAAGTGGAGATCGTGAAGGCGCAGCCCGTCGCGATCACTTCGGCGCGGGACAAGATGCCCTTCGAAGTGACGCCCTTCTTCCCGCGGCTTTCGCGCTACAGCACTGCGAACGCGCCTGCGGCCACGCCAACGCCAACAACGACGGCAACTACCGCCACCGCTGACGCCAGCGCCACTCCAAGCAACTGAGCTGGCTCTCAAGTTGATAGAAGCGCAGGCCGGGACCGGAAGAGATTCCGGGCTCCCGGCCTGTGTCTGTTGGGATAACACGCCGGCTAGAAGTGTTTCGTGAGGTCGCCGAAACGATCTACCACCAACAGCCGCTGTGATGCTGGGGCGGTCGCGACTTCCTCGTGCTCCAGAATCCATGTGTTGTCGTGTGGTATGAAGACGGCGTGCAAGCCTGCGGCGAGGGCGGGGTTGATATCGGACTTGGGGCTGTTGCCGACCATCCAGGTGGTGTCCGCCCGAAGAGCGTACTTGGCGATGGCGGAGCGGTAGGTCGCTTCGTCCTTCTCGGCTACGATCTCGACGGCGGAGAAATATTCTTTCAATCCCGATCGCTCAACTTTTCCGGATTGCTCGGCGGGGTTTCCTTTGGTCATCAGGATGAGGTGGTGGCGTTCGCTGAGATACTGAAGGGTCTCGGGCACGCCGGGGAGAATTTCAATCGGATGCTCGGCGATCTGGTGGGCAAAGCTGCGAATGCGCTCGTGTAACTCGGGCGTGACCGGGTCGACGGAAAGTTTCTCAAAGGTCTCAACCAGCGAATGCGCGAAGCTGTGCAGGCCGTAGCCGTGCTTGACGATGGACTCTCGCTCAACATCGTTCAGCACCTGCCGGACCATCTCGGGCGAGTATTCCCGATGGTTGAGTAACGAAATGAACTTCGCAATCGCCCGTTCGAAATAGACGTTGTTTTCCCAGAGCGTGTCATCGGCATCGATGAGCAAGGTCTGGGCGCCATTCTCTCCGCGCATGTACTCATGATAACGGCTCCGGGCCGAGTCGCGGCTTTGATAGACTTGTGCTCGTATGAAGAATGGTCGTATTGAAAGTTTCTTAGCGCAATTTGGGTCTGTTCTAGTTTTCATTTTCCTGATTTCAACTCTCGGCGCGGCGCGACAGAAGGAAACCCGCGCGATCACGGGTTCGGCGGCGAAGAGCGGCGCCCCCGCGGATTTGAAGGTCGCGCCCGATCTCGAAGCGCGCCTGGCCAGATTCCGGCGGGTCCAAATGCCCTTCCGGACGGCGGGTTTGAGCGCCCGCGAGCAGCAGCTCGTCCGCAAGCTGGTGGAGGCCTGCGGCTACCTGGAAAGCATTTACTGGCGGCAGAGCGATCCCGAGGGCCTGGCGCTGTACCAGTCGTTGGCGTCGAGCCGGAACCGGCGCGACGTGCAACTGCGGCGTTACTTGTGGATTAACGCTTCGCGCTTCGACCTGATCGACGACAATAAACCGTTTGTCGGGACAGAGACCATGCCGCCGGGGCAAGGATTCTACCCCGCGAACCTGACGAGCGATCGGGTGGAGCAATACGTCAAGGAGCATCCGGAGCAGAAGGCGGCAATTTACGATCAGTTCACGATCGTGAGGTGGCACGACGAAAAGCTGGAGGCTGTTCCCTACCGGATTGCGTTTCGCGCGTATCTGGAGCCCGCGGCCAAGGCTCTGCGAGCAGCGGCCAAGCTCAGCGACGATGCGGCGTTTGCGAAGTTCTTGCAGCTGCGGGCGGACGCGCTGCTCAGCGACGATTACTTCCCGAGCGACCTGGCGTGGCTGGAATTGAAGAACCCAAAATTCGACGTCATTTTTGCGCCATATGAAACTTATTTGGACGGACTGCTGGGCGTCAAAGGTTCGTATGGCGCGGCGGTGATGGTACGCAACGAGCGCGAGAGCAAAAAGCTGGAGCTGTTCCAACAATACGTGCCGCAGATTCAGGATGCGCTGCCGCTCGCGGCGGAAGATCGGCCGTCGAAACATGGACTGGAGACGCCGATGGAAGTGATGGACGCTCCGTTTCGAGCGGGCGACCTGACGCACGGCTACCAGGCGGTGGCCGACAATCTGCCGAACGATCCGCGGGTGCACGAGCAAAAGGGCAGCAAGAAACTTTTTTTCAAGAACTTCATGGACGCGCGGGTCAACTACATCATCTTGCCGCTCGCGCGCAAGTTGATGGAGCCGGAGCAGGCGGCGCAAGTTACGGGCGAAGGTTATCTGCTGGGCACAATCACGCACGAGATCTGTCACGGACTCGGCCCGGCGTTTGCGCGCACTTCGTCAGATAAATCGGCGGGCAAGGTCGATATTAGGGAAGCGATCGGCCCGGCCTATAGCGGCCTGGAAGAAGCGAAGGCCGATGTGTGCGGGATGTTCGCGCTGAAATGGATGGCGGACCACGGCGCGCTTCCGAAAGAAAAGCTGGAGGAATCTTACGCGTCGTATGTGGGCGACCTATTTCGCACGGTGCGCTTCGGAACGGCGGAGGCGCACGGTCAAGCGGAGATGATGGAATTCAACTATCTCTCAGAGCGCGGAGCGATTCGCCGCAACGCCAGCGGCAGGTATGCGATTGACTACGAGAAGATGCCAGGCGCAGAGGCCGATCTTGCGAAGGAGTTACTCGAGACCGAAGCCACGGGAGACCGAGCGCGCGCGGACAACTGGTTCAAGAAATACGGCACAATGCCGGAAAAATTGAAAGCGTCGCTAAAAGCTGCATCGGGTGTTCCGGTGGATTTGGATCCGGTGTTTTCGTTTGCGGAAAGGGTGAGATAGGGAGAAAGGCGCTCTTGGCTGTTAGCTCTTAGCGGCAAAAGTAACTAGCACTGCGCGAAAGCTAAAAGCCAAGAGCCGACTTACACCCACTCCACGTGCGGCTTCTTCGGAATGATGCCTGCTTTGTGCCCCATGTCGAGCAGCCGCCGCACGGCTTCGCGGCCGTCGTCGCCGTAGTCTAGGGTGCGCTCGTTGACGTACATACCGACAAACTTATCAGCGAGTTGGGTGTCGAGATCGCGGGCAAACTGCATGGCATAGGCCAGCGCTTCCTCACGATGATCGATGGCGTACTGGATGCTCTCACGTATCGCCTGGGTGACGTTCGTCATCGTTTCCTTGCCGAGCGAGCGCCGGATGGCGTTTCCTCCGAGCGGCAGCGGCAGTCCGGTGACTTTCTGCCACCACTTGCCGAGATCGACTACGCGGTGCAGTCCGGACTTGTCGTAGGTAAGCTGGCCTTCGTGGATGATGAGGCCGGCTTCGTGTTTGCCTTCGAGAATCTGCGGGATGATTTGATCGAAGGGGACGACTTCCACTTCAATGCCGGGGGCGAACAGTTCGAGCGCCAGGTAAGCGGTAGTGAGCTTGCCGGGCACCGCGATTCTCTTGTTCTTGATCTCGTCCGGCGTGAAGGGCCGGGTGGAAACGAGCATGGGACCATAACCGTCGCCCACACTGCCGCCGCACGACATCAGCGAATAGTTCTCCTGAATGTAGGGAAAAGCGTGGAAAGAAATCGCGGTTACATCGTAGACACCTTCTTGTGCCTGGCGGTTCAGCGTCTCGATGTCGCAAAGGGTATGGCTGAACTTCAGTCCGGGCACGCGAACTTTGTTCGTGGCCAAGCCGTAAAACATGAATGCGTCGTCGGAGTCGGGACTGTGCGCCACAGTGATTTCGCGCACGGGAGAAGATACTGTACTCATAAGATTCTGTAATCCTGTTCTATAAACTTCAGTGCCAAGTTCCCCGTCATTAGAGCCGAGGGGCGATCTTCCACCCGAAAAGTCTCGTTCCGTTCAGCGTCGTCCGCTCGAACCGTTCGTTCAAAACTGCGAAGAACGGTGTTGGCGCCAGCGCGCGGCGACGGCGGAGGCCATCAGCACCTTGATGACTTCCGCAAAAATGAACCAGGAGAGGCCAAACCTGATCGCCAGAGAAACGGAGTGCGTAAGCACGGCAAGCCAACTGAGCCCACCCGCGAAGAGCACCAGTTCCGCAGCCACGGATGACAGCGCGGCCCAAGCGAAACCGCGTGAACTATGCTCCGAGTTGTGCTCAAAGATATAGCCCGCGACGAATGCCACGAGCGGATAGGCCATGAGGAATCCACCGGTCGGGCCAAGGATATGGGCAATTCCGCCGCCTAGAATTGTTGATGGGCTGAATACGGGCAGCCCGAACGCGCCTTCGACGAGGTAGAGCGAGAGTGCGGCGAAACCGCGACGCGAACCGAGGAGCAACCCCACGGTCAGAACTCCGAAGTTTTGCAGCGTCAGCGGCACTGGCGTGAAGGGCAGCGGCACGGTCGCGCGCGCGCACAAGGCGACGAAGAGGCTGGCGGAGATCACAATTGCCGCAAGCTTCGTCCATTCCTTTCCCCGATCCTTTTCCCGATACATGGACGGAGTCTGCTGGCCAAAAACTTGGGTCGTTACTCTTGACATGGCTTTCCGTTCCTCGTGGCGCACGTCTTGGGGATCAAGCCCCAGGTGGCGCAGAGTGGTCGGGGCCGTCAAACTCCGGTTTGTGGGCCTCCGAACGCTTCATTTGCCGCCGGACCCGCATATAGAGCGTAAGCGCAACCGACACGACCACCGCGGCACTGACTCCCAGTATGAGAAACCACCAGAGCATCCGCACGGCACCTTTAGGATAGCAGATAGGCGGCGACGAAAATGTGCACAGGATGAAGAAGAACGCTCGGCTGCGGTCAGCCCTTCTTCGCTGGCTTGGCCTGCGCTTTGCGGCGCTGCTCGGCCATCGCGACCATGCGCTCCAACCGCTTGCGGGCGGTCTTCGATCCGGTGGCTACTTTCTCGATGTTGGCGAAGGCATCGGGATTGTTGGTCTTCTCGCGAAATTCCTTCAGGAACGGATAAATCTTACCGAGAAAGAAGAACATCTCGCCGCCAATACCGGGCTGCAGGAAGAGCTCTTCGTTGAGCGCGCCGTGCAGCACGAGGGACGCAGCCATATCCCAATAGCCTCCCACCTGGCGAAGCCAGGCGTTTTCCTGGCTGGGGAACGAATTCGCAACCTTTATAAACTGATCGGCGTTCTGCGGCCAGAATTCCGCCGCAAACCAGCTTCTTGCCTTGCGCATCTCCGCCTCGCGGCGGAGGTCGTAAAGTTTTAGAACCAGCTCTGCATCGCGCGCGGTCGCTTTCTTTGCCATATTCTCGCCTCCTTTAATTATGTTTCCGAAATTAGTTATGTTTCTCAACTTTCGTTCTGAGAACCGTGTCTTTGTCAGACTTTCGAAACGTCCGCGGTTGCGCCTTCGAGGGCGCACTCGTAATCGCATTCCTTATTCGGGCACGCGAGCACCGTTCCGTCTTTGCGGATTCGTTCCACCAGGTACTCATGTCCGCAATCCGGACACTTCTCGGGAACGGGCTTGGCCGCGGACGTGAACCTGCACTTCGGATAGTTTCCACATCCGTAGAAAGTGTTCCCCTTGCGCGCGCGTTTTTCGACGAGTTCGCCTTCTTTGCACGCGGGGCACTTCACGCCGATAAAGTTCTGCTTCACATATTTGCAATCGGGATATCCGCTGCATGAAGTGAACTCTCCGAAACGGCCGTGCCGCAGGATCAAGTTGCGTTTGCACAGCGGGCAGGTTTCATCGAGCGGGATGTCTGGCACTTTCTTGCCCTGATCGAGCCGCCGCGTCGTCTTGCAATCGGGATAGCCGGTGCAGGCCATGAACTGGCCGAAGCGCCCGCGCTTCAGGACCATGACGCGGCCGCAGTTCTCGCAGTATTCCTCTTGCGCGATCTCCTGCGTTTCGGCCGTGTCGAGGTCGGGCAGATTGATGGGATTTTCTTTGGTGAACTTGCAGGTATCAGGGTTTTCCTTGTCGTAGGTGCTGCAGGCATAGAACGACCCGTGCTTGCCCCACTTGATGACCAGCGGCGCGCCGCAGAGTTCACACTTTTCGCCGGTGGGTTTCTCCATACGCTTGATGTTTTCCATGTGTTTCTCGGCGTATCGGAGATCCTTGGAAAACTTCTGGTAAAACTCGGTGAGCGCGTCGCGCCCTGTCTGCTTGCCTTCTTCAATCTCGTCGAGTTCTTGTTCCAGGCGCGCGGTGTATTGGAAGTCGAAAATGTCTTTGAAGTTCTCGACCAGCAGATCCGTGACGACCAGGCCAATTTCGGTGGGCACGAACTTGCCGCCGACTTTTTGCGCGTACTGCCGCTCCTGGATCGTGCTGAGGATGGTCGCGTAGGTGGAAGGCCGGCCGATGCCGCGCTCTTCGAGTTCCTTCACCAGAGAAGCTTCGTTGAAGCGCGGAGGCGGCTCGGTGAAATGCTGTTCCGGGCGAAGCGACTTCAGCGTCAGCTTCTGCCCGGCTTCGAGCGGCGGGAGCTTGTGCTTCAGTTCCTCGTCTTCTTCGTCCTTGCTGTCTTTAGATTCTTCATAGACTTTGAGGAAGCCGTCGAACTTCATGACCGATCCTGTGACGCGGAACCAGAACACCTCGTTTCCGGACTGACTGGGGTCCCCGGCAAGCCCGCCTTTGGCTTGCTGGAGTGGCTTGGCATCGATGTCGACCGAGGTCTGGTCGAACACGGCGGTGTTCATCTGCGAGGCGAGGAAGCGCTGCCAGATCAGTTTGTAAACCTTGAATTCGTCTTCCTGGAGATATTTTTTGACTTGGTCGGGATGGCGCGCCGCCGAAGTTGGGCGAATGGCCTCGTGCGCCGCTTGCGCCTCTTTCTTCTCCTTATATGTATTGGGGGAATCGGGCAAATAGTTGGCGCCGTACTCTTCGGCGATGTACTCGCGAACTTCTGTGATCGCCTCGGCCGAAACGCGGGTCGAATCGGTTCGCATGTAGGTAATCAGGCCGACCAGCCCCTCGTCGCCGAGTTCGATGCCTTCATACAGACGCTGCGCGATCATCATGGTGCGCTTCACGCTGAAGCGCAACTTGCGCGAGGAATCCTGTTGCAGCTTGCTGGTCGTGAACGGCGGCGTGGCGTTGCGCCGCCGCTCTTTCCTTTCCACCGAGCGGACGACCCACGCGGCATTTTCGAGTGCCCCGCGGATTTTCTCCGCTTCCTCGCCGTTCGTGATTTCCGTCTTCTCTTCGCCCTTGCCCAGGAAGCGGGCGTCGAATGCCGGAGGCTTGGCGGCGGCAAGGTTGGCGTCGATCGTCCAGTATTCTTTTTTCTCGAAGGCTTTTATTTCGCGTTCGCGATCGACGATCAAGCGGAGCGCGACGGTCTGCACCCGTCCGGCGGAAAGGCCGCGGCGGACTTTGTCCCACAAAAGAGGAGAGACCTCGTATCCCACGAGGCGATCGAGCACACGGCGAGTCTGCTGCGCGTCCACCAGATTGCGATCGATGTCGCGGGGATGCTCGAAAGCGGCCTTGACGGCGCGCTGTGTGATTTCGTTGAAGGTCACGCGGCGGATGCGCGCGCCATCGCCGATATCGTCCCCCTTTGGCTTGGTGACGCCCTTCTTTCTCTTCCTCTTTTTCTTGCCTGAGTCCTCGCCGAGTTCGTCGGCGAGATGGGCGGCGATGGCTTCGCCTTCGCGGTCCGGGTCAGGTGCGAGGTAGATGTGGTCGGCCGAGAGAGCCAGCTTCTTCAGCTTGGCGAGAATCTTTTCTTTCCCGGGGATGACGACGTATTCGGTATCGAAATTGTTTTCGACGTCGACACCGAGGCTGTTCTTGGGCAGGTCTTTTACGTGGCCGAAAGAAGCATCGACCGTGAATCCCTTGCCCAGATATTTCTGGATAGTTTTCGCCTTAGCCGGCGATTCGACAATGACTAGACCTTTGGACAATGGCTCCTCAGTATGGCGGCAATGGAATTGAAGCTAGCACGAATGCGGGCAGCAGCGCAAAATCTCGCTCTCAGCTGCCAGCTATCAGCTATCAGCTATCAGTTATCAGCCTTCACTTTTTGCATCAGGGACGACAACATCTTCTTGACTTCAACCACTTGCACTGCAAGACGTTCGTATCCGGGATTGCGCAGGTAGTCGAGGTCGTGAGCGAGCAGAAGTTGGTACTCGAGTTCGCTTGCTGACCCCATCGCAATTTGCAGAAAGCAACCCATTTCCGCATCACCCTTTCTACAGCAGCCCTCCGCAATATTCATTGCTATGGATGTTGACGCCCGCCTCATCTGACTGGTCAAACCATACATTTCTTCCCGAGGAAAAGTCTTGCTGGATGCGTAGACATCCAGAGTCACGCGATGTGACTTCTCCCAGACTTGAAGATTGCGAAAACCCTACACGGTCCCCTCAGCCTTTACTGAAAGCTGATAGCTGAGAGCTGACAGCTAAAAGCTCTTCACAAAATTCTTGCCCGGCAACTGTTTCACTTTCCCATTGAGCTCCAGTTCAAAAAGAGCGGCGAAGATTTCCGAGGACGACATTTCGTTTTCCAGCAATTCGACCAGTTGATCGATGTGCGTGGATTCATCGGCCTTGAGCAACTTGAGGATATTTTTTTCGTGGGGCGAGGTCGCCTCGTCCGGGAATAGAGATGCGGTTTCCGGCTCGGGAGATTCATTCTGCATAGCACTGAGCGCAACTTGCACTTCCGCCGGAAGCTCTTCCCACACGTCTTCCCAAGTGGCGACGAGTTTTGCGCCCTGCTTGATCAGCGTGTTCGGTCCCCAGGAATTCTTGTTGGTCACGTTGCCCGGAACGGCGTAGACGTCGCGATTTTGTTCGAGGGCAAGGCGCGAAGTGATGCGCGTGCCGCTGTATTCCGCGGCTTCGACGACTAACACGCCGGCGGACATACCGCTGATGATTCGGTTGCGAATGGGAAAGTTTTGCGGGGCGGGAAAGGTTCCGACCGGGAACTCGGTGATCAGCGCGCCACCGAGGGCCAGAATCTGTTCCGTGAGCCGCGTGTTTTCTTTCGGGTACATGACATCAATTCCGGTGCCGAGCACAGCGATGGTTTTGCCTTTGGCAGCGACGGCACCGCGATGCGACGCGGTATCGCAGCCGCGCGCTAATCCACTGATGATCACCAGTCCGCGAGCGGCGAGGTCGGTTGAGAGGCGTTCGGCCATGCCGCTGCCGTAGGGCGTGGGATGACGCGTTCCCACCATCGCGATGCCGGGCTGGGCCAGCACCTCGACGCTTCCCTTCACGAATAGGATTACCGGTGGGTCGTAAATTTCCTTCAGCCGTGGTGGGTATTCGGGATCGCTGAGCGAAATAATTTTTGCGCCCGCCTCGGCCGCCTTCAGGCATTCCTGCTGCGCGAGTTCGAGCGACTTTCCCGTGGCCAGCGATTGCGCCGAAACGGCGCGCATCCCCATAGCTTCGAGTTCAGTCAGGCTGGCGTAGAACACGCGCTCGGCCGTGCCATAGTGCTCGATCAGTTTTTTGATGCGCGTGGGACCCAATCCCGGGGTCAGGGCCAGCGCGAGCCAGTAAGTGGCTTGGTAAGAAGCGGGGCTGGAGACGGCAACGGCCACATTCGACATATTGCGCGACCCTAGCCTGCGGCGCGAAACGCTGTCAAGGATGGCGCGCACATCACTTTCGGTATAATTCGTAACTTGATGAGCCGGCTAAAGATTTCGGCCATTTCCTACCTGAACACGGCGCCTCTCATGTGGGATTTTGAGCACGGGGAGGCAGGCGCAGACTTCGATATTTCCTACACCCTCCCCTCGGCCTGCGCCGAAGCTTTGCGTGCAGGAATGGCCGATATTGGAATCATTCCGGCTGCGGCCTATGCGACTGTTCCGGATCTCGTCATCATTCCCGACGTGGCGATTGCGGCACGGCGGGCGGTGCGGTCGATCCTGCTGGTCGGCAAACGGCCCGTCGGACACTTGTCGAAACAGCAGTGGTGGAAGCAGGTGCGCACGGTTGCGCTCGATACTTCTTCGATGACGTCGGTTGCGCTGGCCAAGATCCTGTTTGCAAAATGGCTGGGTGGAGCGCGCGAGTATAAGCCGATGGCTCCGAATCTCGATGCGATGCTCGGCGCTTGCGACGCGGCTTTGCTCATCGGAGACCCGGCGCTTCAGGCCGACCGCACGCGCTACTTTACGCTCGACTTGGCGGAAGAGTGGGTGGCGCGCACGGGAAAGTCATTCGTCTTCGCGTTCTGGGCCATTCGCAAGCAGGCACTTGCCGGACGAAACGCAGCGGCAATCGCGGAGGTCTTTCAGAAGTCGCGCGATCATGGTCTCTCGCCGAAAAACCTAGAAGCCATCGCCGCGGAGTGGGAGCCGCACCTCGGCCTTACCGTCGAGATGGTTCGCGTCTACCTGACGCATAACATCCATTATTATCTCGACCCTCCGTGCCTGGAGGGACTTGAGCTTTATTACCGCCTGGGCGCGGAAATCGGAGCGCTTCCGGCAGCGCCGGGGCTTGATTTTGTTTAGAGCTCATCTGACAAACAAACCACTTTTGGCATTACTGGCGGACTTGTGCGGAATCACCGAGCCGATTTCCAGAACCGGCGCTGCAGCGCCGGGCATAACGCGCTAGTATCAATCTACGATCGGAGACCGCGATGGAACCGTTCCGCTTTCATCTCTTCGTATGCACGCAGCAAAAGCCAGAAGGCATCCCCTCTTGCCCGGCCAGCGGGTCGTTCGCTGTGCTCGACGCGCTCGATCGCGAGATACAGGCGCGCGGCCTCGACAACGATATGCAACTCACTACCTGCGGCTGCATGGGACTATGTGATGAAGGTCCTGTGATGGTCGTTTATCCGGCAGGAGTGTGGTACCGGCGCGTGCAACCATCCGACGTACCGGAAATCGTCGGCACGCATGTCGGCGACGGCAAGCCCGTCGATCGTCTCGTATGGAACGATGCCCCGGCGATGAAGGCCATGTCGGTCGAGCATCGGGAAAAGTTCCGCGCCGCGATGGCTGCCCGCGAGAAAGCAGGGGTGCTGCCCGATCGCCTCGATCAGATGATCCGCGGCTACATGCCAAGTCGTTGCATTCTTACCGCGCTTGAACTCGATATCTTTACCGCCGTCGGGGACGGAGCCAATGCCGAACAGATCGGGACGAAGATCCACGCGAATGCCCGCGCCGCAGGCATGTTGCTCAACGCGCTAGTCGCCCTCGGACTGCTCTCGAAGAGCGGCGACGATTACAAGAACACGCCCGAGTCGGCACGCTTCTTTGTTCAGGGCTCCAAGGACAACCACCGCAATGGTCTGCTGCACACTGCCAACATCTGGCATCGCTGGAGCACGCTGACCGACGCTGTGCGCAGCGGTACGCGCGTCCCCATTGATCGCGACCCCGATCACAAGGATGACCGCGACGATAACCCCGCGTGGACGCGCAATTTTATTACCGCCATGCAACGTCACGCCAAAGATCGCGCCCCGCTTGTGGTGAAGGCCCTGGGCACGGCCGGTGTTCGCCGCATCCTCGATCTTGGGGGCGGCTCCGGCGCATATTCCATCGCGTTCGCAAAAGCTGGGCCCGATGTGCAGTGCGAGATCCTTGACATCCCAGAAGTCGTGCCGCTCACCGCCGGATATGTCCGCCAGGCCGGCGTCTTGGCACAAGTGAGCCTTCGCGCTGGAGACATGCTCCAGGACGACTTTGGCTCCGGCTACGACATCATCATGCTGAACGCGATTTGTCACATGTTTTCCGAGGAGCAGAACCGGGACATCTTCCGCCGCGCCCACCAGGCACTCGCGCCGAACGGCCGCCTCGTCGTGCAGGACTTCATCCTCAACCCCGACAAAACGGGACCGCTGCACGCGGCGCTGTTCTCACTGAACATGCTTGTCAATACAGACGTTGGCGCCAGTTACAGCGAGGTCGAATACACTCACTGGATGAAGGCTGCGGGTTTCACCGACGTATGCCGGATCAATCTGCCCGGGCCTAGCGGCCTGATTGTGGGACTAGCTTAGCCGGACGGCATGCCCTGCTTTTTACATTGCATCTTGCCGGACGCAATTCTGCTCCAATAAAGGAAGATGCCCTTGCTTGCGATTGTCCTGCTCGTGTCGAAAAAGAGCGCCCTGCGATGGCTGATCCATCTCGGCGGCCCCAGCTTGATTTTGCTTGGCCTCGTCGATAACTCGGTCATCCCTCTGCCGGGCAGCACGGACATCGTCACCATCCTGCTGGCCGCCCACCATCCCGGCATGTGGGTCTACTACGCGATCATGGCAACGGCGGGAGCGCTCATCGGCGGATATCTTACTTACCGCATGGCTCGCAAGGGCGGTAAAGAAACTCTGGAGAAGAGGTTCTCGAAGAAGACGACTGATAAGGTGTATGCAATTTTTGAACGCTTTGGCTTCGCGTCGGTCGCCATCCCCGCTCTGCTTCCGCCGCCCTTTCCCATTGTGCCCATGCTTTTGGCCGCCGGCGCCATGCAGTACCCCACCAGGAAGTTTCTGACTGCTTTGGCCGTGGGGCGCGGCATTCGGTTCACCATCCTGGCTTATCTCGGGTTCCACTACGGCCGGCACATCGTGAGGCTTTTCGCGCTCTACTACTGGCCCGTGCTTATCGCCCTGATCGCTTCCTCGGTGCTGGGTGGACTTTACGGGCTGTTCGAGTACAAACGCCGACAGCCTTCGGGCGTTTTCGGAAAACTCGCCTCCGCCGCCTCTCACCAGCTAAAATAGCAATTACCGTGGGGCGGAAGAGGATGTCCCTGACCAAGCAGCAGGCTTTGGAGATGTTTCGGTCCGACGATCTGATTGGGATTGGCATGGAGGCGAACGCGGTACGCCGCAAGATGCATCCCGAGGGCATTGTGACTTACATCATCGACCGCAACATCAATTACACCAATTTCTGCACGGAATATTGCACGTTCTGCGCGTTTTATCGTCCGTTGCAGGGGCCGGCGTCCAAAGAAGGCTACATCCTCGATTTCGACACCATCTACGAAAAAATTCGCGAGACGGTGGAACTCGGCGGCACCGGCGTGCTGATGCAGGGCGGCCTGCATCCCGACCTCAAGATCGACTGGCACGAGCGCATGCTCAACGGCATCAAGCAGCGATTTCCGAAAATTCACCTGCACTGCTACTCGGCTTCGGAAATTCTGGCGATTGCCGAGTACAGCAATCTTAGCGTGCGCGATACGATTGCGCGGCTGCGCGACGCCGGACTCGATTCGATCCCGGGCGGCGGCGCTGAGATTCTTGACGATGAGGTCCGCTACAAAATCGCGCGCTTGAAATGCCTGACCGCGGATTGGCTGGAGGTGCATCGCACCGCGCACCAGCTCGGCATGCGCACCACCGCGACAATGATGTTTGGCGTCGGCGAGTCCATAGAACACCGGGTCAACCACTTTCAGTGTCTTTACGATTTGCAGGAGGAGACGGGCGGATTTACCGCGTTCATCCCGTGGAGCTTTCAGCCCGCGCACACCGCGCTTGGCGGACGCCGCTGGGATGAGGCCACAGCGGTTGAGTACCTGAAAGTGTTGGCAATTTCGCGGCTCTATCTTTCGAATTTTCTGAACGTGCAGTCCAGTTGGGTGACGCAGGGATTGAAAGTCTGCCAGATGGGCTTGCGCTTCGGCGGCAACGACGCGGGCTCGGTGATGCTGGAGGAAAACGTCGTGCGCGCCGCGGGCGTGGCGAACTGCACAACCGAAGAAGAATTGCGGCGCATCATACGCGATGCGGGCTTCCGTCCGGCGCAGCGGGATACGTTGTACCGGCAATATTTTCTGAACTGATGTGACGCGCTCACTCGCCCTCGCCGTTTTCCTCCTCAGCGCCTGGCTGCTGGCGAGCGCGCAGGAGTCCGCGCCCGCGGCGAACGCGTCCCCCATTGCAGGCACGGTGGTCAAGGAGCCGGGCAGCCAGCCGCTCAAGAAAGTGCTGGTGCAGTTCATCGCGGAAGACCAGAAGGCTGGCGGAAACTACACCGCCTCGACCGACGCCGGCGGCCATTTCCACATCGAGAACGTCCTGCCGGGGCGCTACCGGTTGTACCTCGAGAAAACCGGGTTTGTCGAGGTGAATGCGCGCGGGATCAAGTCTGACGTCAACGTCTTCACGGTTCAGGCCGGGCAGACGGTGGACGACCTGCTGTTGCGAATGTTGCCCACGGCCATCATCAGTGGCCGCATCACGGACGAAGATGGCGATCCGATGTCCGGGGTCAGAGTGATCGCGCAAAAGAAAAAACCCGGGAAGTCAACGCGGGAAACCACTGGGAGCGAGGCGACGAACGATCTTGGCGAATACCGCCTCTCCGGCTTGTTTCCCGGTCAGTATTGGATTGTGGCCATGCCGCCTCCGGACATCCGCGATTACGAACCGCAGCACGAGAAATCGCCGCAGGGCGACAGCCCGCCCGATAACCGCTATGTCACCACCTACTATCCAGGCACTTACGATGCCATGCAGGCCTCGGCTGTGACGCTTAGAGCGGACGATGAAATGCCGGTCAACTTCACGCTCGTGCCGGCGAGAACTTATCGGGTCCGCGGAATCGTTACGGGCGTCCCGGCCGCGCAGAAGCCGGTCGTGGAGTTGGTCTCGAGAGCGGGCGATTCTATCCACGCGAGTGAAGTCGGGCCAGACGGCCAGTTCGAGGTGCGTGGGGTCGCTCCGGGATCGTATGTGCTAAGGGCATCGGCTGGCACGGAATTGCAGTCGCTCACTGCGCGGCAGGATGTCAACGTCGTGGCCGCCGACGTCGAAGGCGTAAAGCTGGCTCCCCTGCCTTCTTTTCGGCTCTCCGGTCATCTCCGCATCGACGGCCCGGCGTCGGCTGACCTCACTCAATACACGGTAAATCTGCGCCAGGCTGAGTTGCCGGAAGACCCAGGCTTCTTCATGTCCCAGGACTTTTTTGGGACGAACGCCCCGGTCGACCGCCTCGGCAATTTTGAGTGGAAAAACGTGAACCCCGGCGCCTACATCGTGCAAGTGTACGGAGGCGACGGGCAGAGCAACTTTTTCCTGAAATCGGTGAAGCTCGGCGAACGAAACATCGAAACCGGATTCACCGCAAGCGGGCCGGCAACACTTGATCTGTTGGTAAGCTCCAAGGGAGGCACGGTCGAGGGAGCGGTCGTTGAAAAGGAAAAAGATGTGGACAACGATCATCCGGTGGCCAACGCCACGGTTGTCGCCGTGCCGGAAGAAAAATACCGCAAGCTTCCCGATCGCTTCGGGATCGGATCGAGCGATCAGCATGGACGCTTTACCATTCGCGGCGTGGCTCCGGGCAGCTACACGCTATATGCCTGGCAGGATCTGGAAGAGGGCGTCTACCGCGACGCCGACTTCCTGAAGTCGCAGGAAGCGAATGGCACGGCAGTGAAAGTGGAGGAAGGTTCTCATCAGACAGTCGAACTGAAGCTTAGCCCAGCTGGTGAGGAGTGGCGGTAACTGGTCATTAGTCGTTCGCGGGTTGGCCAACGACCAACGACCGCCAACCAACAACTATCGGGTACAATGCTGGGGCTGCCTTCTTTCTTTTTGATTCATGGTGCTGTTGAGTTCATGGATTTAAGACTCACTTCGTCCCTGGTCTTGATCCTCGCCCCCAAGGGCTTGGTGTCTTACCTTCGCCATCATTTTCTCGACAAGACTTTCGTGGGCCTTTACCAGATCAATGCCTTTGATCTGGCGCTGCTGATTCCTTATTTCATCGTGCTGATCATCCTGGCGGCGTATGGCGCGCACCGCTACTGGCTGGTCTATCTTTACTACAAGCACAAGAAGAACAAAACGACGGAACCAGCGGCTCATTTCCATTTCGACGAACTGCCGCGCGTCACGGTGCAGTTGCCGATCTTTAACGAGCAATACGTGGTGGAACGGCTGCTCGACGCCGTGTGCCGGCTCGAATATCCGAAAGAAAAGCTCGACATCCAGTTGCTGGACGACTCGACCGATGAAACCGTAGAGGTCGCCCGCCTTCTGGTCGAGCGCTACGCCGCGTTGAAACATCCGGTCACGTACCTGCACCGCGACAATCGCGAGGGCTTCAAGGCGGGCGCTTTGGAAGCGGGATTGAAAACGGCGAAGGGCGAATTCGTTGCCATCTTTGACGCTGATTTTGTTCCCCCACCTGACTTTCTGATGAAATGCATCCATCACTTCACCGATCCCAAGGTCGGCATGGTGCAGACGCGCTGGACGCACATCAACCGCAACTATTCATTGCTAACCCAGGTCGAAGCCATTTTGCTCGACGGCCATTTCGTGATCGAACATTCGGGACGGTCGCGCAGCGGCGTTTTCTTCAACTTCAACGGCACGGCCGGCATGTGGCGGCGCTGCGCCATTGACGAAGCCGGCGGGTGGGAGCATGACACGCTCACCGAAGACACCGATCTTTCCTATCGCGCACAGCTCAAGGGATGGAAATTTCTTTATCTGCAGGACGTCGAATGCCCGGCCGAGCTGCCGGTGGAGATGACCGCATTCAAGACGCAGCAGGCGCGCTGGGCCAAAGGGTTGATTCAGGTCTCGAAGAAAATACTTCCGATGGTGTTTAAGAGCGACGCATCGCGACACCAGAAAATTGAAGCCGTGTATCACCTGACGGCCAACATCAGCTATCCCCTGATGATCGTGTTCTCGGTGTTGCTGATGCCCGCGATGATCATTCGCTTCTACCAGGGATGGTTCCAGATGCTCTACATCGACCTGCCCCTGTTCCTGGCTTCGACGTTCTCGATTTCCAGCTTTTATCTGGTTTCGCAGAAGGAGCTGTTCCCGAAAAGCTGGCTGCGATCGCTGCTCTACCTGCCGCTGTTGATGTCCCTGGGAATCGGGCTGACGGTCACGAATACGATTGCCGTGCTCGAAGCGCTGGTCGGCAAGCAGACCGCCTTCGCGCGTACTCCCAAGTACCGCGTCGAATCGAAGAAGGACAAAGTCGGCGCGAAAAAATACCGCAAGCGCTTGGGATGGGTCCCGTGGATTGAACTCCTGATCGGAACGTATTTCGCGCTGGCGACCTTTTACGCCATCGACAACGAGAATTACATCACTGTTCCCTTCTTGCTGCTGTTCTTGGTCGGTTACTGGGTCACGGGGCTGATGTCACTGATGCAGGGGCGGTTCGCCGGACTCTCGGTGGGTTCGGGGACCCACACCAAGCCCTTCCCGGTCGGCGTGTAGCCGGCGCAGTTCTGATCGGGTGATCTGGCGATCGGGTGATCGGATGTGCGCGCGGGGAAAGATGACCCGATGGCCCGATGATCCGATCACCCGCTGCTCGGTTGCACCAAACTAACTAACAACGGAACCGCGGGGCGATGCTACGCTGGTACCGCTCTGGTTTCTCGCATGTACCTCCGCACGAGGCATTGCAGGGAACCAATCTCAAAAAGCTCTTACGAACCGTCGAAGCGCTGGCGGATTTGGGGCCCGAACTTACGGCGGACCGCGATTTCGGCCAAACCGCTCGCGCCATGCTGACCGCTGTGATGGAGGCGGCCGGCACGCGCGAGGCTGTGCTCTTTTCGTTCAGCGAACGGCCTTCCTTGCTGACCTCGGTCGATGCCCAGGGATTCGCGCTGCTGCCGGAACCCTCGCTGATTCCCCTGCTCCCCCGCCATGTGCACACCCTGACCGCAGCCGCCGGCCCGGTCGTGCTCAACAGTTCCACCTACGATGTCTTTCTGAGTTCGAACGGCAATGTCGCGCCCGAACTGTTCAAGTGCATTTGCCCGCTGAAAGTCCGGGGAAAGCTCGCCGGAGTGATCGCCCTCGGACGCCGGGAAGGCGATGCCGTGTACGAAGAAGATACGCTCGACGCCTTTGAAATGATCAGCCACTATGTGGCGCTGGCCATTCAGAACCACACTTTAGGCCAGACGCTGGCACAGCGCGTTTCCGAAAACCTGCGGCTGCTGGCCTCGCTGCACGGGTTCTACGACAACGCGCTCGAGGCTTTCGCCACCGCCATCGACGTCAAGCACGTCAACATTCACGGACACTCGTTGCGGGTGGGCCGCTACTCACAGGCAATCGGCGAAGCGCTGGGGATGGGCCCGAACGATGTTGCGTCACTCCGGTCGGCGGCCTATCTGCACGACATCGGCATGGTTGCCGTCGATAAGCGGCTAGTCGGAAAGGCTTCGAAGCTCGATGAGGAAGAGTCCCGCGAGATGCGGGACCACACTGTCGTTGGGCATCAGATCGTCAGCCACGTGCAGTTTCCCTGGCCGCAGATTCCGGAAATCGTGCGCTGGCACCATGAACGCCAGGACGGGTCGGGATACCCGGACGGCTTGCATGGCGACGAATTGCCGCAAGCGGTGCGCATCGTGGCCCTGGCCGAGACCTTCGACGCCATGACCAGCGAGCGTCCCTACCGCGAACGCATGTCGATCGGAACCGCGCTTCAGGAGTTGATCCGCATGACCCCGCAAAAATACGATCCCCAGGCGCTGCAGGCCTTGCTGATCCAGGTGCGGCGGGATGCGGTCGGAACGAACCGCATTCCGATGCTTGATCCCGAGGTGATGAACCTTTCGGCTGTAGACGTGGACGAACTGGCGTCCACCTTGCAACACAAGATCAGCCAGGACAAACTTTTTCTCACCTGAGGCCGCGTTTCGCGCCGGTTGCGGTTGACAATGCAATCCAGCAGATCCTGCAATTAATACGTTTTAATGAATCGTTTCACTAATACCTGGCCCGTTTCGAGAAAATGTGCTATATATCACTTCTGCCCTGGCAACGAGCCCGGGGGAGTGGTTCGATCCGGCGCGGAGGATAAGGAAATCATATGCTTGAGACCAAATTGACGGTGCCCTTTTACGGTCATGTCCGCCAGTATCACAACATCAAGGCGGAGATCGACGCCAACATCAAGGAAGTTCTGGAAAGCGGCCAGTATGTTCTGGGTCCGATGCTGAAGAGGTTCGAGGGGGAGTTGGCCCAGTTCCACGGGACCAAGTATGCCATTGGTGTGGGCAACGGAACCGACGCGCTGTGGCTAACCTTCAAGGCGTTGGGAATCGGTTCGGGCGACGAGTGCATCACGACGACCAACACCTTCTTTGCCACCGCGGAAGCCATCTGGTTCACGGGAGCAAGCGTCGTGTTTGTCGATTCCGATCCCCGCACGAACTGCATCGATCCCACCAAGATCGAGGCGGCGATCACGCCCCGCACCAAACTGCTGGTGCCGGTCCACCTGTACGGCCAGTGCGCCGACATGAAGGCCATCCGCAAGATCGCCGACAAGCATAATCTCAAGGTGGTCGAGGATAACGCGCAGGCCATCTGCGGGCGCGGCGACGGCTTCAGAATCGGAGAACTCAGCAACGCTGTCACCATCAGCTTCATCATTCAGAAGAACCTGGGAACGTTCGGCGACGGCGGCGCCATTGTTACCAACAACGCTGAGATCGACCGCATCGCGCGCAAGCTGCGCAACCACGGCTCGGAGAAACGCTCCTGCCACAGCATGGGATACAACAGCCGGCTCGACGATCTGCATGCGGGAATCCTCAGCGCCAAGCTGAAGCACATCACGGAATGGAGCGAGCAGCGCAGGAAGTGGGCGGCGCGCTACACGAAGGGCCTGGCGGGCGCCAAGAACATCACGTTGCCTTACGAGACTCCCGGCTACTATCACGTGTATCACCTGTACGTGATCGAGACCAAGCAGGCGAAGCATCGCGATCCACTGCTCCAGTTCCTGAACGACGTCGGGATCGACGCCAAGTGCCACTATCCGATTGCGATCCACCAGCAGGAAGGATATCCGTGGGGTCATGGGGCGCGCATCTCCGGTCCAGTGCCGAATTCGGAGCGCAATGCCGCTTGCTGCGTTTCGCTGCCGATGTTCCCCGAACTGACGGATGAGCAAGTGGATTACACCGTCGACAAGGTCCTGGAGTGGAACAGGAGCGCGCAATGAGCGCAACAAGAACGAGCGGTAAATATCGGGTGCTGGTCGTGGGCATGGGTAAGCGCGGAATGCACCATGCCCAAGCCTTTCAGGCGAACGGCCGGTTCGAAGTGGCCGGTGTCTGCGACATCGACCCAGCCCGTCTGGACGCGGCCGCGGCCAAGTTCGGCGCAGCCAAGGGCACGGACGCGCTCCAGGTCGCTTCCGCTGTGAAGCCCGATGTCTTCTGCTTCTGCACTCTTCCGAACCTCCGTAGCGAGATGATTCGCGCCGGCATCAGGAGCGGCGCGCGCCTGATTGCTTTTGAAAAGCCGGTGGCGCTGAACACGCGCGAAGGCTTTCTGGTCAGGAAGCTGCTGGCGGAGAGCGGCGCCAAGGCCGTGGTCAGCCATCAGCATCGCTACGGCGAGCATTACCGCAAGGTGAAGGAAATCGTTGCCAGCGGCGTGCTCGGGCGCGTCCACACCGTTTACGGCACAGCCTCAGGCTGGATGACGCACATGATTTCGCACCTTATCGACTACATGCGCTGGTACAACGGCGAATCGCCGGCGCAGTGGGTGATGGGACAGGCGGCAGGACGCGTGAAGCTGGCCGACCTGCATCCTTCACCCGACTACATCGGGGGCTTCATCCAGTTTGCCAACGGAGTGCGCGGAATCGTCGAGTGTGGCGCCGGCGCTCCGGATGTTCCTGAGGTCGATTATTGGTGGCGCAAGTGCCGCATCGGCGCACAGGGCACCGAGGGATTCGCTGAGGTCCTGACTGGCGGCGGCTGGCGAGCGGTGACCAAGGCGGGCGCTTCCTCGGGCGGCGGCTGCATGAACTACGACTTGGATATGCCGCCGTATATTCAGGAAGTGGCCGACTGGCTGGATGACGACCGCAAAGTGCACTCGTGCAATTTCGAAAGCGCGTATGCAGGTTTTGAAATCACGATGGCGCTCTGCCGCTCAGCCGTTAACGGAGGGCAGGTGGCCCTGCCGCTCACGGATGCCGCCGATGAGATCGAGCTGCTGAAGGCGCATCTAGCGGACCGCAAGGTCCTGCTTTCCACGCCGGTAAACGCCAAGGAATACGGGCAGTAAGAAGTCCCACCGCTGACCCGTGGGATCCCAGGCAGGATTGGCTTTGCGGTGAGCGTGCGCGTGAATCTAGCTCTGCGTGCAGATATCGCCAGCGAATTCCTCATCAAGAAACGCCCCCAGCGAGCTAAATTCTCCTCGGTGTAAAATCGCAGCTTAGTTCTCTCGTGCCTCGTCTTGTTCCTCGACCACGATGTAAACTTGGGGCGGTTGGCGCGCTTGTATCTATGTGGCGCGGATTTCATCTAATTTCGAGACTGGATGAAGCAAGCCGATTTGCGAGGTGAGAATTGATGGCAGTCAGCAACCAGTCCGTCGCCACCGGTGCACAGCTCGATCAGTTGTGTATCAATACGATTCGCACTCTTTCGATAGACGCGGTGCAGAAGGCGAACTCGGGCCACCCGGGGGCGCCGATGGGGTTGGCTCCGGTCGCCTACTGTCTGTGGCAGCAATTTCTGCGCTATGACCCGGCAGATCCGCTCTGGCCGAATCGCGACCGCTTCGTTCTCTCCAATGGACACGCCTCCATGCTGTTGTATTCGCTGCTGCACCTAGCGGGCGTGCAAGAAGTAACTCCCGAAGGCGAAATTCTTTCGACGCCTGCCGTGTCGCTCGACGAGATCAAGAATTTCCGGCAACTGGGCAGCAAAACGCCGGGGCATCCCGAATACGGCTTGACCTCCGGGGTCGAGAGCACTACCGGCCCGCTTGGTCAGGGCGTCGCCAACAGCGTGGGCATGGCGATCGCCGAGCGCTGGCTGGCGGAGCATTTCAACCGTCCGGAATTCGAATTGTTCAACTACAACGTGTGGGCAGTATGCGGCGACGGCGACATGATGGAAGGAATTTCCTCGGAAGCCGCGTCGATCGGGGGGCATCTGAAGCTTTCGAACCTGTGCTGGATTTACGACAACAACCACATCACGATCGAGGGCAATACCGTTCTTGCCTTCGACGAAAATGTGGCCACCCGGTTCGCAGCCTATGGCTGGGATGTCCAGCACGTCCTTGATGCGAACGATCTGGTTGCGTTGGCCAGCGCTTACAGTCACGCGCTCAGCGTGAAGGATCGTCCGAAATTAATCATCGTCGACAGCCATATCGGTTTCGGCTCGCCCCACCGGCAGGACACAAAAGAAGCGCACGGCGAGCCGCTCGGCGAAGAAGAAGTCAAACTAACGAAGCGCGCTTACGGCTGGCCGGAAGACGCTAAGTTCCTCGTCCCGGATGGAGTGCGCGAAAACTTCCGCGACGTCATGGGCAAGCGCGGACGGCAATTGACTGGGCAGTGGAACGCGATGTTCCACGAGTACAGCAAGCAGTATCCCGACTGTGCGATTCAACTCGGACGCATGCAGCGTCAGCAGCCTCCCGACGGATGGGACAAGGATCTCCCCACATTTGCGCCCGATGCCAAGGGACTTGCAACCCGCGAATCGTCCTCCAAGGTTCTCAACGCCATTGCCAAGAACGATCCCTGGCTCATGGGCGGCTCGGCCGACTTGTATCCATCGACCAAGACGCGGCTCACCTTCGACAGCGCGGGCGATTTCGAAGCCGGGAATTACAACGCGCGAAATTTCCACTTCGGCATTCGCGAGCATGCGATGGGCGCGATCGTAAACGGGATGTCGCTGTCGAAAATCCGCGCCTACGGTTCGACGTTCCTGATTTTCAGCGACTACATGAAGATGCCGATCCGCCTCTCGGCCCTCATGGAAATTCCCGCGATCTGGATCTTCTCCCACGATTCCATCGGCGTCGGCGAAGACGGACCGACCCACCAGCCAATCGAGCAACTGATAACGCTGCGCGCAGTTCCCGGACTCATGACGCTGCGCCCCGCCGACGCGAACGAGGTCGTCGAGGCGTGGAAAATCATCATGAAGCTGCAGAAGGAACCGGTGGCGCTCGTCCTGACGCGGCAGGCTGTGCCGACCTTCGATCGAACGAAATACCGGTCAGCCGCAGGCGTGGCTCGCGGCGCCTACACCCTGGCCGACGCGGAAGGTAGCAAGCCACAGGTCATCCTGATGGCCACCGGCAGCGAGGTCTATCTCTGCATCGACGCCTACGAGAAACTGAAAGCGGAAGGCATCCGGGCGCGCGTCGTCAGCATGCCTTCGTGGGACTTGTTCGACCATCAGGACCAGAGTTATCGCGATGAGGTGCTTCCGCCCGACATCACCGCACGGGTCGCAGTCGAGCAGGCTTCGACCTTTGGCTGGGCGCAATATGCGGGGCCGAAGGGACGCATCATCGGCATGAGGACTTTCGGAGCGTCTGCGCCGCTCAAGGATTTGCAAAAGAAGTTCGGCTTCACTTCCGATGCCGTCGCCCAAGCAGCACGCGAACTGCTGGGGAAGTAACGATGTGTAGAGACGGGGCTTGCCGCATCTCTACGAAGAATTTAGGAGATGGTTATGAATCCAGTGGGCACGCTTGAGACCGCAAAAGCCGCAAATCCTCTCATCCAGCTTCAGACTTTCGGCCAGTCGATCTGGCTCGACTACATTCGCCGCGACCTGCTGAAGGGCGGTGAGCTGCAGCGCCTGATCGCGGAAGACGGCGTACGCGGTATGACTTCGAATCCCTCGATTTTCGAGAAGGCCATTGCGGGCGGCCAGTATCAGGATTTTCTGGACTCGCTCGCTGGCCGGGCCGGCCTCAACGCCAAGGGCCGCTACGAACTGCTGGCGATCCGCGACATTCAGGACGCGGCCGACCTCCTCGGCCCCGTGTACCACAGCACGAAGAAGCGCGACGGCTACGTGAGCCTTGAAGTATCCCCCTATCTGGCGCATGACACTAACAGCACCATCGACGAGGCACGGCGGCTTTGGAAAAGCGTGGCCCGCCAAAACTTGATGATTAAAGTGCCGGGCACAGCCGAAGGCATACCGGCGTTTCGCCAGCTCATCAGCGAGGGCATCAACGTCAACGTGACGCTGCTTTTCGCGCAAGCAGTGTATGAGGAAGTCGCCGCGGCGTTCATCGACGGAGTCGAGAAGTTCGCGGCGAGCGGCGGCGACGTGAGTAAGTTAGCCAGCGTGGCCAGCTTCTTCATCAGCCGCATCGATTCGCTGGTCGATTCGTTGGTTGGCGACCAACTGAAGAAAGAAACGGACGCGGCCCGCAAGGCGAAATTGCAGGGGATTCTGGGAAAAGTCGCGATCGCGAACGGCAAGCTGACCTACGAAGCCTACCAGCGAATCTTCTCTACTCCGCGCTGGAAAGCGTTGGCCGCCAAGGGCGCGCAAACGCAGCGTGTGTTATGGGCAAGCACCAGCACGAAGAATCCGAATTATCGCGACGTGCTCTACATCGAGGAATTGATTGGGCCGGACACCGTCAACACCGTTCCTCCGGCAACTCTCGATGCCTTCCGCGATCACGGCAAGCCGCGCCAGAGTTTGACCGAAGACCTGGACGGCGCGCGGAAAACCATGGCCGATCTCGCCGGCGTTGGCATCGTCATGAAAGACGTGACCGATAAGCTGACCGCCGACGGCGTGAAACTATTTGCCGACGCCTTCGACACCCTGTTGGCCGCGGTCGAAAAGAGTACGAAGCGATGAGCACGCCACAGATCAATCCCGAAGTCAATCCACAGACCGCATCGCTTCCGGCCGATCTCGATGCGGCGTTAAAAAAAAACCTTAATGACTGGCGAGCGTCTGGAAAAGTAAGACGGCTCTGGCAGCAGGACGCCTCCCTCTGGACCGGCGAAGACGAGGCCAAGTGGCTCGGCTGGCTCGGCATCACGGACGAACAACTCGCCGGCGCCACCAAACTGAACGAGATCGCGGACGAGATCAGAAGCGCCGGATTCTCCGATATTCTGTTGCTCGGCATGGGCGGATCCAGCCTATGCCCGGAAGTGCTGGCGCTGACCTTCGCGCAAACCCCGGGCTTCCCGCGCCTGCACATACTCGACTCGACCGACCCGGCGCAGATCCGGAGCGTCGAGAAAAAGATCGACCTCGCCAAGACGCTGTTCACCGTTTCCAGCAAATCGGGCAGCACACTCGAGCCCAACATCTACAAGCAATACTTCTTCGAGCGCGTGCAGCAGACCGTCGGTGCGGACAAGGCGGGCAGCCGCTTTATCGCGATCACCGATCCTGGATCGAAGATGCAGCAGGTCGCCGAGCGCGACCGATTCCGCCACATTTTCTACGGCCTGCCGTCGATCGGCGGACGCTACTCCGCGCTCTCGAATTTCGGCATGGTTCCCGCTGCCGCGATGGGCCTCGACGCCGGCAAGTTCCTCCAGCGCACAAAAGAAATGGTCGAAGCCTGCAAGCCGTCTACTCCCGTAGAACAGAATCCGGGAGTGATGCTCGGCCTGATCATGGGAACCGCCGCGAAACTTGGCCGCGACAAAATCACTCTCATCACCTCGCCCGGAATTGCCGACCTGGGCGCGTGGCTTGAGCAGTTGATCGCGGAATCCACCGGCAAACTCGGCAAGGGCATCATCCCGGTCGATCGCGAAGAACTTGGAGCACCACCCATATATGGAAACGACCGCATCTTCGCCTGCCTTCGGTTGGAGAGCGCGCCCGACGCGGCCCAGGACGCCGGGGTCGCCGCGCTGGAGAAAGCCGGAAATCCTGTAGTGCGCATCACCGTGTCCGACACCTACAGCCTCGGACAGGAATTCTTCCGCTGGGAAATCGCGACTGCGGTCGCGGGCTCGATCCTCGGGATCAACCCGTTCAATCAGCCCGACGTCGAAGCGAGCAAAATCGTAACCAAACAACTCACCTCTGAGTACGAAAGCACGGGGTCGCTTCCTCCCGAAAAACCGATACTCGAAGAAGCAGGATTCAAGCTCTTCACTGACGAGAAGAATGCCGCCGATCTGGCAAGAGCCGCAGGGGCTGGCTCCGACGGCCTGCTGAAGAACTATCTGCGCGCGCATCTGGCGCGTCTTGGCGCCGGCGACTACTTTGCCGTGCTTGGTTATGTGGAAATGAATGTGGAGAATGAATCTCTGCTGCAAAGCCTGCGCATGACCGTACGCGATCGCAAACGCGTGGTGACGTGCCTCGGCTTCGGGCCGCGATTTTTGCACTCCACGGGACAAGCTTATAAAGGCGGCCCCAACAGCGGCGTCTTCCTGCAGATCACGTGCGACGATGCCAACGACCTGCCGGTTCCCGGACAGAAATACACTTTCGGAGTGGTGAAGGCGGCGCAGGCTCGGGGCGATTTCCAGGTTCTGGCCGATCGCAAGCGCCGGGCGCTGCGCGTACACCTCGGCAGCGATGTGAAAACGGGACTCGGCAAACTCGCGGAACTGGTAAAACAGATTTTGTGAGTTGAACTTGTTTTGAAGGGGCGCGGCTTTAGCCGCGCCGTAAGTGCTACAAGATCAATGGCGGCTTTAGCCGCTGCGGCCCTCAGCGGCTAAAGCCGCATGTTTGGCTAGTTTTAACGGCATGGCTGAAGCCATGCCCTTTCAAAGTTATTAGGGAACGAACTGAATCAGGGATCCCCTAAAGGAGCTTGCAATGCAACTGGGAATGGTAGGTCTGGGGCGCATGGGCGCCAATATGACGCGGCGCCTGATGCGCGGCGGTCACACCATGGTGGTCTCCGATCTCAGCGCCGACGCCGTCAAGGGCATCGCCGGCGAAGGAGCAGTGGCATCCATTTCGATTGACGACATGGTCGGCAAGCTGAACCTGCCGCGCGCCGCGTGGGTCATGGTACCGGCGGGCGATCCCACGGAACAAACGGTGCAGGCTCTGCTCGCGAACATGCAGGCGGGCGACACCATCATCGACGGCGGCAATTCCTATTTCAAAGACGACGTTCGCCGCTCGAAAATATGTGCCGCCAAGGGCGTGCACTACGTCGACGTCGGCACCAGTGGCGGCGTCTGGGGACTGGAGCGCGGCTACTGCATGATGATTGGCGGCCCGAAAGAAGCCGTCCAGCGCCTAGACCCGATCTTCAAGACGCTCGCGCCGGGACGCGGCGACATTCCGCGCACTCCGGGACGTGAAAAAATGGCGGGAACGGCCGCTTCTACTGCCGAAGACGGCTACATCCACTGCGGCCCCTCCGGCTCCGGACATTTCGTAAAGATGGTCCACAACGGCATCGAATACGGATTGATGCAGGCCTACGCGGAAGGCTTCGATATTTTCAAGAACGCGACCAGCAAAGAACTTCCCGAAGATATCCGCTACGATCTCAATCTGCCGGATATTGCCGAGGTCTGGCGGCGCGGCAGCGTGGTGAGTTCATGGTTGCTTGATCTAACGGCGATGGCGCTGGTTGAGAATCCCACGCTCTCCGAGTACAGCGGGTTCGTGCAGGATTCCGGCGAGGGCCGCTGGACGATCCAAGCGGCGCTCGAAGAAGCGGTTCCGGCCGAAGTGCTGACGGCGGCCCTGTACGCGCGCTTCCGCTCGCGGCAGGATCATACCTTCGCGGAGAGGATGCTCTCTGCCATGCGACAGAAGTTCGGTGGCCATGTCGAACTTAAACCGCCGGCGAAGACGACGTAAGAAACTGGGCGGCTACGAGCTTCGAGCTACCCAACACCTGTTTGCTAGAAGCTCGTAGCCCGCAGCTCACTATCACGAGGAAACGATGGCTCAAACAGAAATCCTGTCAGCACCAACCAAACCGCGAGTCGGGCGCACGGCAGATCCGTGTGTCATGGTGATCTTCGGCTTTACGGGCGACTTGACGCGCCGCAAGTTGATTCCCGCTCTCTACAACCTCGCCAGCCAGCAATTGCTGTCGCGCGAGTTCGCCGTGGTCGGCGTGGGCCGCAGCCCCATGAGCGATGACGATGCGCGGAAAAAGCTCACTGAAGATTTCAAACAGTTCGCCACCGGCGCCATTGATAACGATTTGTGGGAATGGTTTGTCCGCCGCATAAGTTACGTGAGTGGAAATTTTGACGATCCCGCTACTTACGACAAGCTGAACGAGACGCTGGCCAAAGTTGACCAGGAACACGACTGCCACGGCAACTATTTCTTCTACCTCGCCACCGCGCCCAACTTCTTCGGCGACATCGTCGAGCGGCTTGCGAAAGTCGGCTTGATGACCGAAGGGAACGGCCATTGGCGGCGGGTGATTATCGAAAAGCCTTTTGGCCACGATCTCGATTCCGCCAAAGCCTTGAACCAGCAACTTTTGAAAGTTGCTTCGGAATGCCAGATCTACCGCATCGATCACTACCTGGGAAAGGAGACGGTCCAGAATATTTTGGCGCTCCGCTTCGCGAACGGAATTTTTGAGCCGATCTGGAATCGCCGCTACATTGACCACGTGCAGATTTCGGTCGTCGAAACTGTCGGCGTCGAGACACGCGGCGGCTACTACGATGGGGCGGGCGCGCTGCGCGACATGGTGCCCAACCACATCATGCAGCTCATCACCCTGACCGCGATGGAGCCGCCAATCTCGTTCGAAGCGAACGCGGTGCGCGACGAGCAGGCCAAAATACTCCATGCCATCCAGCCCTTCAGCAACGAGGACGTGCTCAGCAAAACCATCCGCGGGCAATATGGAGAAGGCACAATGGACAACCAGCGCGTGCCCGCCTACCGCTCGGAGGATGGCGTGCCCCCGGATTCGCGCACCGAAACCTTTGTCGCCATGAGGCTGTTGATCGACAACTGGCGCTGGGCCGGAGTTCCCTTCTATCTGCGCACCGGGAAGCGGCTACCCGGCCGCAATACGCACGTCGTGATTCAGTTCCGGCGCGCGCCCTTCATGCTCTTCCGCGAAACCCAGGTCGAGAACATGATGCCCAACCAACTGGTGCTGCACATCCAGCCGGAAGAAGGCATCTCGCTGCGCTTCGCGGCCAAAACTCCCGGGCCCGCCATGCAACTGGGCGAAGTAAATATGGATTTCGCGTACGCCGACTATTTTGGGTCCAGTTCTTCAACCGGCTACGAACGCCTGCTGCATGACTGCATGACCGGAGACGCCACGCTGTTCCAGCGCGCCGACATGGTCGAGGCCGGTTGGAGCATTGTCAATCCCGTGCTCGACGTGTGGAAGGCGCTGCCGCCGCGTAATTTCCCCAACTATCCCGCCGGAACCTGGGGCCCGAAAGAGTCCGACGAACTAGAGCGTTTTCTGAAATGGTGTAGAGTGAATGAGGCGAGACTCTGCGGCGAAGCATAGATGGCGAGAGCCTACGATGACGATTTGCGCCGGAAATTATTGGCGGCCTACGACCGGGGCGGAGCC
>Ga0224534_1000044_pt1 | contig 85721 bp, 69 predicted proteins | sample 714E12024metaG_FD_172012 | JGI IMG/M metagenome (GOLD analysis project Ga0224534, IMG submission 172012) | Peat soil microbial communities from Stordalen Mire, Sweden - 717 E1 20-24 | ecosystem: Environmental > Terrestrial > Soil > Wetlands > Peat | place: Sweden: Norrbotten County, Stordalen... | reverse complement strand
AAGTAATAGCAGCAATCCCTTAGCAATTGTAAGTAATAGCAGCAATCCCTTAGCAATTGTAAGTAATAGCAGCAATCCCTTAGCAATTGTAAGTAATAGCAGCAATCCCTTAGCAATTGTAAGTAATAGCAGCAATCCCTTAGCAATTGTAAGTAATAGCAGCAATCCCTTAGCATATGAGGAAGGGCCTATACCGTTCGGGGTGATTCCGCTCGCGTCCCTCGCGAACACCAACCAGGGTGATGCAGGGATTACTGCGTTTGTCGCATACCTGCGATCTCTCGCGTCAAACAACCTGTTCGAACTTGCCCAACACGGCTATGATCACCACGATAATCATGAGCTCTACGGTGGGCAAGTACCGAGTGAGTTTCGAGGGATGCCATACGACGAGCAATACGCGGAGATAGCGGAAGGGAAGAACTTAATGCAGAGTGCTTTCGGCACCGCGCCGACAAGCTTCATCCCGCCCTACAACATAGGCGATTACAATACTCTTAAGGCACTCGCTGCCCTCAATTTCACCGTATATTCTTCCTGCCCCGAAGACGTCCAGCCAACGATGCAAGACGGCCAGCTCAGATCGGAAACCCAGAGTATAGCACTCCCGGACCTCAGAGGGAATGCGAGCGCAGTCCTCCAATTGTTGATCAACCAGACTGCGCCGCTGCTCAGCAATCCAAACGTCCAAGACATCGTGGTCGTGTACCACTACCGGTACTTTTCAACTGGACCGTTCGGTGACACAGTAAATTCGACAAAGCTCGGGGTATTAAGGGACTACATACAATACTTAAAAAACAACGACGTCACTTTTGCTACTTTGAACGGCACCCACCCTGCCACGCAAACTTTCGCGTCTTCGTCAAACGCTCCGTCACAGGTTCTTGCGCCACTGCAAGCTGCGCGGACTCAATGGCTGTGGGCACTGCTTTCGGTTGCTGCACCCGCAGGTGTGGTTATATTTTTGTGGAACTTGCAAAAACAAGTTAAGTGATTCAAAGCAATGTGCTAAGTGCGCTAACGTGCAACTCTGCACTGCCGACGCTAACCAAAAGGCGTCGCGCGTGCAAACGATAACCACCAGCGCCACCACAACGTGAAGTGACTGTTTGTCTTCAGACGACGGCAACGAGCAAGCCTGAATGCGGTGAAGTTTATCTATGCCAGATTATACAAGCAATAGCCGTACGACCCATCGCCGTACGACCCGTCTCTAAAAGAACGAGCGCAAGTCCTTTTTTGACTGCAAGCACTGATCGCTACTACAAGCCGAATAGGACTCTTGACGTTTTTTTGCACGATGATGCTCACAAAGCGGGTTTCGTTTGCCGTGCGCTATAGCGGGCCGAGTTGCGCTTGTGCTGACAGCGCCAAAGGCGCCGTTGAGAACGCAGTAATCGCACACTGTTTTCACCGACCGACCTTGACCCTTGTCGAGGTTATCAGCGCTGACAGGCGAGGTTGATCATTGGGGCCGCACCTGGTACAGGTCAACGCCACTCGACGAGTAGATCAAGTTGAAATACGCGGAGGTTGCTACCCGGTTCTGGGCGTTTTGATATGCATTCAGCTGTGTCGCATACAGCGTTCCAACAAGTGCGCCGTCTCCGCGCGTAAAAAACACGTAAGATGGCCCTTTATTCAAAAGCCGGGCTTGTAGCGACGCGTTTATCGGTCCTCGGTTTATAAGCGCATTAAGTGCCAGAGTGTTTTGTTGGGAGTAGTTCTGAAGGCTGAAGTAGTCTCCAATGGGGAAGAACGCATAAACGGAAGCATTGCTGACGGTCTGATTAAAAAAGTCATAGCCTGACAGTTCGGACGGACTTACATAGTTGAAGCTTTCGTTGCCATATGCGACAACGACGTGCAACATCGGCCCACCGAGCAGGATTAGGACCACGGCTACCTGCACCACGCGAAAACGCGCGTTTTTTACGAGGAAATAAACGAGCGCCGGAAGTATCAGCAAGAAACCGCGGAACAGCAGCTCCCCGCTATACCCAGGCAACATGATTATTGGTGCTGTGCCAATAAGCAGCGCGATGAAGACTGCGTCTATCTTTTCAAACTTCCGAGTCCGGATATAACGATAGACAAACCATGCAGTCCCGACAGCGGCCACAAATAAGGCCCAAAAGATACCTACGTTTGAAATAAACGTGTGAGTCGCGCTGCTGACAGCCCCTAGAACGCTTCTCCCCGCGACAATTCCTGGCTGAACTCCTTGCGAAACAGCTGACGGAAGACTTTCCGTTATCGGCGCTGCCGCCTCAAGGTGGAATATATAATCAAAATATGCGGCAGAGCCGAACAGCATCCAGCCGATAAAACCCAGCACGTACGGCGGCACAAATCGGTCGAGTCTCACCTTTGCAACAACTCGGGAAGAATACGCCACTATGAAAAAAAATACAAGGAGGGCAAAAGAGGTGAGGAAGTGCGTTACCACGAGCGACAGAAAAGTGATGGATAGGAGAAACGCAACGGCAACCGAGGGATATCGAATCGTTCGCGTCGGCGCGCGAATCACGTGGGCGAACAAGATCGCCAAAAATGCGAGAAAGAGAATATACGCCACCGACTCAGAACTCAAGTAGTCTTGTCCGACATAATTCATTATGTAGAACAGGAAAAGCGCCAAATAGGTTTGCCTCTTGCTAAAGAATCCGCGGTAGAGAACGTAGAGGAGGATTCCATACGTCGCCTCCACAAAGGCGGTATAGTACTTAACGAAGACGAGCTGCGCCTCTGATGAGGCCAACACCTGAAATGTAGTGGAAAAGAGTGCCCAAGCGCCTGGCCAGTTAAACAACGTCGAAACGTTGGGATTAATGGTGCCGGTGGCCGTCACTATAGAGGTAAGCCCCATGACGATGTACGTCGATTCAAACCTCGGAAACGGCTCGATTAGCGCCGGCGTGACAAAAAGAAACGTTATCAGAAGGGCCACCTGACTCACAAAGAGCACGTCTCTCCATCGGCCTTCGCCTGGTGTCGCGAGGTTGACGATAAACGCGATGCTCAGGATAACGCTTGCAAAATAAAAAACGGGGGGGAGACTAGCGGCCAATCCGAAGCTGCCGACCTGCAAACCACTCATTTTAATCGGAATGAGAGCGAGCGCCCACAGCATCCACGACATTGCGGTGAGTAGTGCTGCGACAAGCAGTTTCGTCCTCACAGTTACTGCCATTTCAGCATCCCCCAGCCTTACTAACCGTTCCGATAGGGCAAGCACGCCTTTCGAGAACCAGATTCGTTTCGCACAATGTCTCAATGTGCTCATAAGCTTTGCCATCCCCGGGTGTCAAGCGATGACGTGCACTCGCGACGAGCGCACGTTGAGCGGGAGCAAGATAGCTGCCTGGGTAGCAGATGAGCAAAACGGGAGCGTGCAAGCGCCGGCGTCCACCCACGAAATGCATCACTTTATCTATCCAAAAAACAAACGGCCATCACAGCGCCCCGCAGAAAGTGCCTGCGCAGGCAGCGCACGAACGTCAGAGGGAATCTTCCGTGGACGTCACCACCATAATATGTGCATATTCGCTCGAACGGTACCACCACCTGCTCGACACGATCGAATCCCTCGTTCATCAGCTGCATCCGGTCGGTGAGATTATCGTCGTCATTGACCAGAACACGACCCTCTACCGCCAGGTGGCCTCTGATGCGGGGGTATACGGCTGGCACAACGTGAAACTCAAGTTCAACGAAGAGCTCAGCGGCGTGTCCTATGCGAGAAACGTGGGGATTAGGGAAAGCAGCGGGGATATCATAGCGTTTATCGACGACGACGCAATCGCCGACCCCAAGTGGGTGCAGGCGATAGTCGGGTCTTTCGCAGGCGACGCGCGCGTGGGCGCGGTAACAGGGTTGACCGTCCCACGATGGGAAAGCGATGGTTCATGGCTGCCCGAGGAGCTGTACTGGATGATTAGCTGCTCGTACGTCACCTCGGCAACGACGTACGAGGTCGAGCGTAGTTTCGGCATGAACATGGCCGTCAAACGAACGGTGCTTGACCGCGTCGGACTCTTTGACGAGCGCCTCGGGCTGATGGGAAAAAAGTGGCTTGGCGGCGAGGACACCGAACTCGTCTGGCGGGTGAGCAAAGCGGGCTTCAAAATCCTGTGTAATCCCGATGTGAAGGTCTTCCACGCGATCCCGGAGAAGAGGCTCAAAATCGACGCTTTGCTCAAGCGGGCGTTTGCCGGCGGAACGTCAGAAGGACACATGATAAAGGTTGCTAGACATCGCGTCTCCCCGAAAACGAGGCGGCAATACCTTTCGACCCTGCTGTTCGAATTCTTCCCCGCAAAATTGCGCGATGCAATCGCCCATCGGTCCCGCATTGCGCTGAAGCAAGCGCTTCTCGTCGGCATGGTCCTCGTCTTTTGGGGATTCGGCTTCTTTTACGGCTACCTCGTCTAGAATCAAAATGCGCAGAGGGTTCAACAGTTTGGCGGGTGCTAGACCTGAAAACAGCGCGCCCGAAAAGCCCCGGCGCACGAATATCGTTGAAGGCGCCGGGCGCTCCGATAGCGGTGCGAATCGACAATAGCTATATATCGATGACCCCCATTGAGTCTGCGATCACACGTCGGTCATCAACAACCTAAGGAGCATCCGCAGAAGACGTGACACGAAGCAATTCAAGCATCCCTGACGCAGGACACAGTACGAGCCCTGGAGATGCGCCTTTTTTTCAAGTTTACTTCGATTTAGCGCTTATTTCGATCGTTATCGCTGTAGCGGTCATTATCTTTTTCGTTCCCGTCGCTGACAACGCTCCGGCCCGCTCAATCATAGGCCTTACCCTCATATTTTTCATCCCAGGCTATGCACTGCTCGCCGCCATTTTTCCGCTGAAGGCTGACATAACGCACGTCGAAAGGGTCGGCTTTTCGCTCGTCTTGAGCGTCATTATCGTTGGTGGCATGAGCTTCCTCGCGAGCTACACCCCACTCGGGCTACGAGCAGCGCCTGTCGTAGCCGTCGTGTCAATCTTCGCGCTTGTGACAACCGTCAGCGCCTACGTGCGGCGCCGCTCGCTACCCGTGGAGCGGCGCTTTGCCGTCTCTGTTCCTCGCGTTTCAGGCACAAAACGAGCGCCTCCTTGGGGAAAACTTGATGGCAAGCTTGAAAAAACGCTTGCCATAGTGCTCGTGCTTGTCTCAGTAGTCGCCCTATCCCTAACGATTTATCTGGTTGCTGCGCCGACAGGGGGCGAGGCCTACACAGCGTTTTACATTCTCGGTCCCGATGGTAAAGCTCAAGATTATCCCTCTCAGTTTCGTTTGGGAGAGGAACAATCGATGATTGTGGGCGTCACCAACCACGAGCAGCGCGCCATGGACTACACCTTGGTAACCACGTTGAGCGACAACGCCAGCTCGAGCACGCTCTCCACCGAGACACTCCACCTCGCGAACAATGAAAACTGGGAGCAACCCGTGACCGTACGGCCTGACAGAATCGGCGAGGACATGCAGCTGAGCTTCCTACTGTATGGCTACAACGACACAACACCATTGCAGACGACTCACCTGTGGGTAAACGTCACTGCGTGAGCCCTGCGTTGAACCCATAAGCGCGCTACAAAGCGTGGACGCGTCACGCACACTTAAGTATGAGACAGTCCATGTGTCATCGTGTCACTCGCCTCCATAGCGGTCGCCTCGGTGCACGCGCTGTCGATCGCCCCAACCGCAACGGTTATGGAAATCAGTTCGCTTGCGACGATTGCGCTCATGCTTCTCTTTTTCGCACGAGCCACCCTTGTCGAGACGCCCTATTGGAGCAGACACGTTCAGACGGCCTATGTTGCGTTCGCGATACCACTTATCGTTCTTTTTCTCATCGTCATTTTCGTGAGATTTTTGCCCGTATTAACCATGCGATAGGTGGCTCACGCACTCTAGGCTGACAGAAACAGCCTTAAGAACTAACGATCAGAGAGGCATTTGCGTCGAACGCGTTCGTTCGTAGCGCCAAAGAAAAGAGGTGCGGATGCTGCTTCAAAAGATGCGCCATGCACGTCAGCCACTCCGATGGCAGCGCGCTGTATGCTCGTTGCAAATCAACAGCGACGTATCCGTAGTTGCCGTCGGACAAATGCCAGATATTTTCAGACTCGCGACGCAAACGCTCGCGGCCGATTCCGACAGTGCCCCTGTTTCAGATAAGCACGACTCGAACCAAAGGTCCGAATCTCACAGCTTACCCGCGTACGGTCCAGAAGTTACGGCAAACGCCGTTCGCGTGGGCCGCACGAACCCTACACCTGTCCTCGGTCGGTAACGAAAAAAGTTCAGCGTCGCGCCGAAACTACGGGTGGAGGAGCAAAGCCGCACAACTAGCGGTTTTCCTCCGGCGATGACGCGAGTGACGACACAGAGTGGAGAAGTATCCCCGTCACCGCCATAAGTGTCCCGACGACGATGAAGAGAACCATAAGCATCGCCGGCCCAAACACTACCTTCCCGAACTTAAGAAAGTCATTTATGATATAAACACCGACTGCCAGCCCTGCTGCGATAAGGCACGCGCCAGGGGCGGTGAACGCGAGCAAGGGGTTCTTAAACTCAGCGTTGCGAAACACGCCCGCTAGCACCTGCACGCCGTGCCGCACGGGATGCGCGGAGGAGCGCCCCACGTCATAGCGAACGGTCACTCCTACCTCCGCGATCCGCAGTTGCGCCTTTGCAGCGTCCATGAGCATCTCACTGTCGATCGCGAGCCTGTTTGAGTTAAATCTAAAATATGGCACCGCTTTAATCGAGAATGCGCGGAACCCGCTCTGCGTGTCGGTGATGTCCACATCCTTGCTGAGCGCAACACGAGTAAACTTGTCGAGCACAACCTGTCCAAATCTGCGGTAGCGAGGCGTGCTGTGACCGTCTCCGTCCAAGTAACGGCTCCCGTTGACAACGTCGGCTTCGTCACTCAACAACGGTGCCAAGAGCTTCGGAATGTCATCAGGATCGTGCTGGCCATCTCCGTCGAGAATGACGATGATGTCGGCGCGCTGTTGGCTCGCGTATTTAAAAAACTCGCGCAGCGCAGCTCCCTTGCCCCTGTTCGACTCCTGCGCGATCACTTCAGCGCCAGCGAGACGTGCAACCTGCGTCGTCTTATCAGTTGACCCATCATCAATGACGACGACTTTATCCGCGTATTGGAAGGCGCGCAAGACAAGACTGCCAATCGCCACTTCTTCGTTGTAGCACGGAATGCCAACAATGACCTTCGAGAGCTGTGAAGGTGTAATAACGGCCTCCAGTGCCGTGTTTACATTCTGACGATCCTGCTGAAGTTCCGTGGAGGCCATGGCGCTCGTATGCCCTTTTTGAATGTACGTACTGTTGGGGCTCGTGACATAAAGGTTGCTGTTTGGGCCCTGATAGCTCAGATCGCTGACTAAATTCCGCGCTGATTCGGAGAACGACCTATGCCTTGCGTGCCCTTCGAGGCACGATAAGCCTAGGAATAGAACAACAGGCGCATCTACCCACCATTTAAGCAACGCGCAGTCGGAAGTATTAGGAGCCGTGAGGACAAGATTTACGACGACATAGGAGCTCAGAGTTACCAGCGAACGTAAAATAGAAATACGCGCCTCGCTGCCTTTTGTTATCATGACCGGCACGCACGCGGTGAATCGATGAAGATACTAATCATTACGGCAAATTATTATCCGCGTGTCGGCGGCGTCGAGGTAGTGGTCAAAGAGGTTGCTGAACGACTTGCTCAACGAGGCCACGCGTGTACTCTTCTAACACTCAATACGTGCGCCGTGCAAAAGGAGGAGGAACTCAACGGGGTTCATATCAAGCGGTTTTCTTCGCGCATTAGTAAACGCTTGTTCGAGCTCAGTCCCGAAATGTTTCTTTACTGTGTAAGAAACCGGCGCGCCTTTAGTACGTGCGACGTAGTCCACATACACAACTATCACTCGTTACTAAGCTTGCAGATGGCTTTTCTCCTTAAGGACGTCGTTCGCACGAAAGGGAAGGTAGTTTTCTCACCGTACTATCATGCTGAAGGACATACAAAGGGGGCTAGCGTTTTGCTTAAGATTCTGCGCCCGTTTGGACGATGGATCCTTGGAAATGTTGATGCGTTCATCTGCATATCAGACTACGAAGCGTCATTGATTCAGCTTGATTTTTCGATACCGCGTAAGAAGGTGTGCACTATTCCAATCGGCGTCGGAAAGATAAACAAGAGAAGAACAGCGAAAGAAAGAGGAGGGGTTATTCCACTCCTGTACGTTGGGCGCGTCGAGAAATACAAGGGGATACAATTCATCTTAGGAGCCATGGCCGAACTAAAAGAGGCGCACGGGATTAGCTCATCTCTCACAATTGTTGGGGAGGGAAATTACGCGAACGAACTGAGAAATAGCAGCAAACGCCTTGGTCTTGATGGGGCAGTTAGATGGGTCGCGCGTCTCCCACCGGAAACGCTAGAGCAAGAGTATGCCAATGCAGACATGCTTCTTTTGCTTTCGCAGACGGAAGCGTACGGGCTTGTTGTTGCTGAGGCGCTGGCCCGTGGAACACCTTGCATCGTTAGCAATACATCGGCGCTTACCGAGTTTCTGCTAGAACCTGGATGTTTTGGCATTGATTATCCGCCGAACGAGGAGGCCCTTGCCAACTTGATATTAAACGTTTATAACAATGATGTCACCGTAGGTCAATTGAGTAGAAAGGTGCGAGTATGGGACGAAGTAGCAGGTGACTACTTGCGGGCGTATCGCAGCATAATTGAGACGTGAAACGCGAGCGCTATTCGTCAAGCCATTTCTCGCAATGAACCACGTCCCGCCTATCGTCAATCGCTTAGAACCGATTCAGACCTTGCAAGCGTGTGTAGACATGGCAACTCCACAAGTGAGCATCATAATCCCAAACTGGAACGGGAAAGATGTGTTGCACGCGTGCTTGAATTCAGCAAGCGAACTGGATTATCCAAATTATGGTATTGTAGTGGTAGACAATGGTTCAACTGACGGCTCACAGAATATTATCCGCCGTGACTTCCCTCACGTCCACCTTATCGAAAATGAGCAGAACCTAGGATATGGCGAGGGTCAAAATATCGGCATTAGATTTGCTATGAGAGGTGAGGCCAAATACGTTTTCATACTCAACAATGACATAACGTTAGATCGCAACGCCTTGAAAAAACTTGTCGCTGCTTTTGAAAATGACGCATCCATAGGGATTGCCGGGCCAGTCCTGTACCACGCGGACCGCCCCACCGTTGTCCAAGCAGCAGGAGCGAAGATGAGCTGGGGTACCGGCCGCCCACACTATTTGAAATGGCGAGGTGTAGATGGCGCCTCCGGGAAGACAATGCAAGTGGACTACGCAGGAATGTTTCTTGCCAGTACAGCCCTGTTTAAGCGCATTGGCTGTTTCGATCCCGCGTTCTTCGCCTATTGGGAAGACGTTGACTTATGTGAACGCGCAAAAAAAGCGGGATACAAAATTGTGTGCGTCTGCACTGCAAAGGTTTGGCATAAAGAGGCCTACACGGGGAGAAGGGCACTTGGCCTCCGCACGTACTATCACACGAGAAATCGATTCTGGATAGAGAAAAGGTACGCGTCTCCACGCGAACGGCTGCTATTCTACCTGTTCTTCTTTCTTGGAGCAATCTGGTTTGACAGCATGTGGTTCCTGTTCTTCGACAAGAATGTGGAAGCATTCAAGGCTCTCTTGAAAGGCGCTTCTGACGGACTAATTCAAAACGGATAGCACAGCTATATCTCTGACATTCGGACACGAAAGAACTCGATGATAACAATGAAGGGGGTATTTTTGCACGCACTCAAATCATTAGCTGTCGCCCGACGTTTTATCTGCATCGGAGCTGATCTGTGATAGAGCGACACGCACACAAGTCAGATCCCAGCGAATCCGAGCGTCGCGTCATAGGTCCTTCGTTAAAGGCGGGTTGCGAAAAAGGTATATCATCGGCCAAGAAGATCTGTGGATAGCAAGTTTGTCTAGTATGATTTACAGCCGAAAACGTGCATGGCTGCAGTCGCTTTACGATAGCACACTAAACGACGAGTAAGGTCGTCCCCGCCGTTCACACATATCGTCAATAACAGGATTTGTGTTCAAGTCAAACACCGTCCGAGAGGCACAAGCACAGCTGTATAATTCTGTTATGCGCCGTGCCATTTCGCGAATTGACAAGAGGGTACTGTGGTGAAGGTTAGCGTAGTCATACCTACATACAACAGGGCACACCTTGTGGGAAGGAGTATCGAAAGTGCCCTAAACCAAACGCATCAGGATCTTGAGATATTGGTTGTAGATGACGGGTCTATCGATGAAACCTTCGACGCTGTCAAGCCCTTCCTGCAGTACCCGCAAGTGCGCTACTTTCATCACGAAAAAAGACGAGGGCATCAGGCTGCACGTAATACTGGAATAAAAAATGCAGGCGGCGAGTATATTGCATTTCTGGACTCCGACGACACTTGGATTCCCAAGAAACTCGAATTGCAGCTATCAGCAATCAGCAAGAAGGGCTCAAATTGTGTTGCGTTGACCGCAATGTGGTGGATCGCAGAAGATGCTTCAAAAAAGACGAAGTACTTGAAGAAATATGAAGGCCGCGTGTACCCACAAATGCTTGCTGAACCAGGGCCAAATTTTTGTTGCATGTTGGCGCCAGCAGCGTGCCTCAAAGAAATTGGCTTTCTAGACGAAAGCACTCTCGCACTGGCAGATTGGGACACGTGCATATCCCTTTCGCGGCTTTACGAGTTCACTACCTTAGACGAGCCGTGCACCATATATTACGGAAACCAGCCAGATTCTATCTCAAAAAATGCCCTTGCAAAGGCGCTCGGCTGGCTGCACATCGTTGAGAAGAATCAGGACGACATGCAGCGATTTATCGGGCGGCGCGGTGTGGCGCGACACCTTAGGATAATCGCATTCCTTTTTGATGCTGGAGGAGACTTCGCCCGCTGCAAAGCATACGTGCTGAGAGCGTTCAGAACTGACGACAAAAATCCAGCGTTGTTTCTTCTGGCACTCTCAACGTTATTCGGAGAGGGCGCGTTTCATTTTGGCAAACGTGTTACCACGCCCATCTTCAAGCGCTTGTTGTCCACACCACCGGAATTTGGGGCGTAGGCCAAAGAGCTCGGTCCCAGCACGAATGCGACGCGATCACGGCCGAGGTATACGACGCACCAAGCCCCCCCATAGCGTCCGGACCCCCAATAAAACTTGACGTGCGGATCGAAGAGCCGGCGCTGCAGCGTCGAGGGCACGCTTGCAAGCGACCGAAACGCCCTCACGCGACGTCAATGCTATGGTCCTTATGCAAATAAACAATATTTAAGAACAAATACGATCGGGTTAGGAATAATGGAAGCTCCGAGTGAAGACCGAAAGCCTCGTTATTCTGTTCTTCATCTAATTGATATATTCGACGCGCGTTACGACCGTGATCAGCAGCGAATTATTGCTCTCCAGTTAGAAAGAGGATATAATGTGACTGTCGTTACGTCAACCTATAACGATGAGTGGAGTCGGAGCCCACGCAGCTCGTTTAGAGAATGGGAGAGGGATCTCAGCGGAGTCGATATTCACCACTATCCAGCAGTCAAGTTACCTTTTTTCGAAACGGTAGTTTATCTTCCAGGGCCTCGCGCTTTATGCAACTATAGCATCATTCACGCTTATGGGCCGTGGGCCTATTCTTCATATCTCGCGTGCATCCTCAAGAGGTTCATGTCCACCCCCATCGTTATGCGAGCTGATTTCTCCGAACTAGGGTATCAGAGGGCAAAACGAAGCCTCTATTGGAGAGCACTTCTGCACACCCAGTTCAGATATGCAGACGCTATAACGACGTTTACGCAGGCCGAAAAGCATTATCTAACTGACCTCGGGATCGCCGAGAGGAAAATATGGGTGATTCCTGTAGGGGTAGACTTAGCCAAGTTCGGCAACGCGGTGAACAGCCCGAGACCAGAGAACGAACCTGTTATTGGCTACATCGGTCGTTTTGCTCCGCTTAAAGGCGTGCACCGTTTGGTCGCCCCCCTCTCTCAGATTTTGCGAGAGTATGAAAACGTCAAGGTGATATTCGCCGGCCCCCAGTACGATCGCGCGTACTTCAAACGCATCGTAAAGGAGATGAGCCAATTTACCAATTTCACGTATATTGGTACGCCGCACGATTCGATCACATTCTTCAATCAATGCGACATCATTCTGATTCCGGGCATGAGAGATACAGGTGCTATTACGGCGAAAGAGGCGATGGCCGCTGGAAAAGTCGTTGTTGCCTTTGACGCGTACCCATTTAATTCTTATATCACGAACGAAGTATCCGGCTTGCTGATCAACGCTGAGAACGATATCTACGAGAGCTGCAAACGACTTATTGAAAACTCAGATTTTCGAGAAAGGATTCAAAAGGCGGCGCTGAGTCAGGCAAGCGATTTTGGTGATCGCAAAATGGTGGAGAAGATTGAGGAGATGTACGATTATATTCTTACGTTGAAACAGCGCCGCGAGCGCTAGAGGAGACAGTCGCATAAAAACACGGCTATTTAAGCTCATTTCTTCCACGGCGAACCTCACGATGATTTTCAGACGCTATCATTGAACGCGTTCTGTCTGTCCCTATTTCTGCAGCTTGAAGGGATAAGAATATGATGAAATTATACAACTATACACAACACACTGTTTCAGTAAGAGAACGCATCAGCAGATGAACACTCGTCCGAGGGTTATTATAGTCGTTTTGAATTGGAACGGAAAAGAGGATACAGCCGAATGCATAGACTCCCTTGGCACGATCATGTACCCGAACTACACAATATTGGTAGTCGATAACGGTTCCACGGACGGGTCAGTCGAATTCTTAAAGGAAAGGTATCCTGAGGTCCAAATAGCGAGGAACAATTCAAACACAGGATTTGGAGCGGGAAATAACGTCGGAATCGAGCTCGCCCTCAGCATGGCGGCGGACTACGTATTGCTGCTCAACAATGACACAGTGGTAGAAGCGCATTTCCTCGACTATTTGGTTCAAGAGGCCGAAAGCGACGGTCTGATCGGCTTCACCGGACCAAAGATATACCGTCTCTACGAGGGCGAGTCCGCAGAGTACGCTGTATGGAAGACATTTGGGTGGAGAAAGATGCCCTTGGACCCCGTGCAGCGCTCCGCGCTTTTACATTCTGCAGGCGGTTCGTTTAACGCGTGGCTCGGAAAGATTCGCCACAAAGGCGCGGCGGAGTTTGACGTAGGCCAGTACGATGAACAAAAAGAAGTCGATTTCGTCGAGGCCTCGTGCGTATTAGCGAAGAGGGCGGTAATCAAGAAGATAGGGCTACTCGACGCAACGTATTTTGCTTATCTTGAAGACGTTGACTGGTGCTTGAGGGGGCAGCGCGCCGGGTATGCTACCGTCTTTGTTCCACAAGCTACGATTTGGCATAAGGGAAGCAAATCTAGCTCCCACGAAAACAGGGTGTACTACTCCACTAGGAACATGTTCTGGCTAATGCAAAAAAGAACGACAAAGCTGCAGTATCTGGTGTTCCTTCTCACCTTCTTTACAATAAAGGCGCCGTTAAGTGTTATCGTCATCGCGGCTTATCAGAAGAAAAATAAAGCTGTAGAGCTGTTTGTCAAAGGCATAATAGACGGACTTCGGGGGACCCCAGCCAACGGTTAGGTACGAGCTGCGGTATGTGGGGATCAGCCGCGGGGGCCAGAGTGGCTCCGTGTCTGCTCAAAGTGATTCTTTCGACCTTCTTCGCGCTCAGTTAAAGCGAGTACTGACCTCAAAACATTGGCGGCCGCATTTTGTCGCGGACAACGTCGAAGCAACACGATCTGCATTAGCGCGGTTTAGCACCAACCGGCGTCGCGTACGAATTCATTCACGAAATGTCCCTATGACAGATTACAGCCAACCGGAAGCAAATAGTGTGCGTCTAAGCTTCGCGTGCCGGTTTCTGCTAATTTCTACAGCTTAACGCTAATTTACGCAATCATCTTGGCTTTTTTACCCAGCGAGAGTGCAAACAGGGACGATAAGCAGTGACTCTAGATAACTTTACAAGCGACTATATCATCTATAAATGCGAGAAACATCTCTAACAAGCAAAATGCGTCCCCGTTGTGCAGATGCAAAAAGTATCTGTTACGGCCGAAGTAGATTGGCCGCGTCGCTGAAGTTGAGCGCATTGATACATGGCATCTGACGCGCAATCGTTATAGTCATCAGAGACAGCCCTTCAGCAGCGGTGGGAACTCCTGCCCCAATTATGTTCACCAATATCTCGGGATCATCGGTTGAGGCAACAAGGACAACGCAGACAATGGGTCGCAGAGCTCCAAGAGCCCATGCAACACGCCACTCATTTTTCTATTCGTAAGAGGTTAGCTTGGCAAAGGTAAGCGTCATCATACCTACCTATAATAGGGCACACGTGATCGGACGGAGCATCGAAAGCGCCCTCCACCAAACGCATCAAGATCTTGAAATATTGGTCGTGGATGATGGGTCCACCGACAACACGTCCGACGCTGTTCAACCTTTCTTGCAGCATCCTCAAGTAAAGTACTTGTGCCACGAGAAAAGAAAAGGACAGCAGGCAGCACTCAACACCGGAATAAAGAACTCGTGCGGGGAGTATATCGCTTTTTTGGATTCAGATGACGTTTGGATTCCTGAAAAGACCGACTTACAGCTGTCTGCCATTAACGCGAGGGGTGGGAACCACATTGCATTGACGGCAATGTGGTGGACGGCAGGAGACGGTTCTTACAAGATCAAATACTTGAAAAAGTACAATGGATACGTGTACCCCGAAATGCTTGCTGAACCTGGGCCAAGTTACTGTTGCATGCTCGTACCGACGAACTGCTTACGACAAATTGGATTTTTAGATGAGAGCACTTTCGCTCTTACAGATTGGGATACGTGCATATCCCTTTCGAGATACTACGAATTCGTCACCGTGGATGAACCGTGCGCGATTATCTACACTGGTGAGCCAGATTCCATGAACCAAGATAGCTTGCTACAAGCGCTGAGCCGCGAACGCATCGTGGAAAAAAATCAGAACGATATACTGCGGTACGTCGGACCACAGGGCTTGGCGAGGCATTTTCGGATCACTGCGTTCCTCTTCGATGCGGCAGGCGAATTTAGCCGTGGCAAAGCGTATATGCTGAAAGCGTTCAGGACCGACGACAAAAACCCAGCGACGTTTTTGCTCGCATTGTCAACCTTGTTCGGGGAGAGGGGGTTTCATTTCATGAAGCGTGTCGCCACACCCTTCTACAAGCGCTTACTCGTCACTCCAGCAAGAACTTGATAGATATTGTCGCCTGCGCTAGGCGCAGGCTTAACGCGTTCAGCTCACCTGCAAGCACCACCAAACTGCCAACCGAAGGATCCCCGTAAAAGATTGCGAGTCGGCCTGGGCGTTAGCGTTGGAACGCCGACACTGGTCGATATGCACTCATATTGGCCTTCTTGCGTCAGATTGGTTTGGCCAAGTCTGTGAGGAACGGAAAGCCGCGACATCCCGTGTCGAGGTTGTCTTCGCGGCAAGCCCAGTCGAAGGGAATCAGCGCCGCCTAGAATCTCATGTGGCAAGCCACGATTTCGCGATCTGCAGAACTGGGGCAAAAATTGACGAAGTCACGCTTCTCGGTACGATTCAGTACTGGACTTTGTCAGATCGAAGGGGATATCTAGAGGCGAAATCAGTTAACCGTACGTGCGTCTCGGAGCAGACAAAATGAAGCGCGTATGCGTATTGGGTCTAGGCCACATCGGCCTGCCGACAGCGATTCTGGTCGCGCAAAGTGGGTATCAAGTCGTCGGAGTCGACACCGACGAAAATATCGTCAGGATGCTAAACAACGGCATTTCACACTTGCAAGAAGCAGGCATTGATATCCTGTTGGAAAATGTTCGCAATTCCGGCAGTTTTTATGCAAAAAAAGAACCTGAGGAAGCTGATGCCTATATTATCGCCGTGCCAACGCCGTTTGACGAGGACTCAAAGCAAGCAGATCTGAGATGGGTCAGATCAGCGATGCATATGATATCCCCATTTTTAAGAGACTGCGCCCTTGTAATTGTCGAATCTACTATCCCTCCAGGAGCATCCGAAAGGGTTTTGGTCCCCGTCCTCGAAACAGCAGGCCTAAAATCCGGTAAGGATTTTAACTTAGTTTATTGCCCTGAGCGGGCGATGCCGTCTAACTTAGTCAGCGAAATGGTTTACAACGACAGGATTATTGGGGCCCCAAACAAGACATCGGCGAATGCAGCAAGAACGCTGTATTCCAGTTTTGTCAAAGGCGCGATTCATATCACGACAGTGCGCACGGCTGAGATGTGCAAGGTGATAGAAAACACGTACAGAGACGTGAATATAGCCTTAGCGAATGAGTTAGCCCTCATTGCCGAAGATGCCCAAATTGACATCTGGCAAGCTATTGAACTTGCGAACAAGCACCCGCGTGTAAACATCTTAAGGCCGGGCCCAGGGGTCGGTGGTCATTGCATCGCTGTAGACCCATGGTTCCTTTGCACCGGAAACGCGCCGAGCGACCTTGTTCGTGCGGCACGAACGATTAACGACCGTATGCCTGACCACGTCATAGCGATTGTTAAGCAAATAGTGAACATAGATCCGCCAAACATCGCAGTCTTTGGTATTGCGTACAAAGGAAACGTGGACGACTACCGACAATCTCCGTCGCTGCGGATTATTGAATTAGCCGAAGATCAAGGATGGGGTGTAAAGGCATATGATCCCATAGTGAAAAAAACGCGCGATTATCCTCTGCTTAAGCTCGAGGAAGCAGTGCGCGACAGCGATTGTATTATAATCGCTACCGACCACGATGTATTTAGTAACATAAATCCTATGGCTCTTGCCCCTTTAATGCGTCATACGAACGTTATAGACACGAGAAACATTCTCGACAAGGAAAAGTGGCAGAAGGCAGGCTTCACGCATCGCCTGCTCGGGCGGGGGGCGAAGCTCGCTAATGAAATTTCTTGACTAGCACGTCAGCTGGCGTGCGAGATTTTGCTGCGGAAGCTACCGTGTGTTGAAGATCCGTCGTTTTGTGTTAGAGGCCTACGCGAAGTCAGCCCTCAAATACCTGCGTTTGTCTCTGGACGATCTTACAGCGTTGCGCTTTAAAAAAGCAGCAAGATGGGATGACCATTGCACGTGACCAAGTTTGCGGAGACCCAGAATCGTCGACGTAATTCTAATTCTCGACGTCTAGAACTTACTTTTGCTCAATATGTGCACAAGCGAGATAGCACAGGTTCTGAGATCTTCCGGCCGTCGCACGTTAGCCTTGCTCGCGCAAAATCACAATTTTCGACAAATCGAAGGATACAGGTGTCTGCAGGCTCAGAAGCTGAAGGATTTCTCCGCTGCAGACAAAAGTAAATAAAACAACTGGCTGGAGGACACCTAATGGTGGCATTTAAGCGATGAGATTGATGCTGATGTTGGAAGATTATCCTCCAGACGTTACTGCGTCAGCATTACGCATGCGTGATTTAGTTGACGTTATATCCGACCGCGCCGAAGTGGACGCCCGAATTGTAGTTCACAGTCCGAGATCGACCTCCAATAAAAAGAGGGCAGTCAACAGAATAACGAACAACGTGAGCGTTGTGCGCTATGAACTCAAACATTTCCAGCAGCTGCTCGGTAAACTTCCACAAAACAACCCTCTTGCGCTCTTAATAACCACTCTTATTGCTATTAGAGAAGTGCGAGAATATAAGCCTGATCTCATTCTGACTAGCGTTCCGACATATACCCCTGCGATCGCAATTTACCTAGTATCAATCTTGCTGGGAAATCAGTTTTGCATAGATATCAGAGATGACTGGACTAACAAGCACTTAGCAAAATGGGCGATCCGCAACAATCCATGGTCTAGTCGAGTTATAAATGCGCTGACTTCTAGTGTTGCATATGCACTATTCATAAAGGCCTGTCAAAGGGCATTCTTATTGACCTCAGTTTACGATTCTTTGGTGAAAGATCTTCAGCGACTTACTAGTGTAAAGAAACCAGTGGTTGTCGTCCCAAACGGGATAAATCTTTCTGAACTCGAAGCTGTTCGGCAAACATCCGACAAGCGCGCGATGTTGAATAAATATGGCATTCCCTTTCATGATGGCTGCAAATACGTGATTTATGTCGGGACGATTCAAGATTACTACAAGCCTGAAATATTGATCAAGCCACTCCAAGACATGATAGGTGAAGGGAAAAAGATGTGCTATATAATAATCGGAGAGGGGGACTCTGATATTATCGAAAAAGAGATTGACGCTAACGGTGACTCAGAGAACGACATATTTTTGCACAATGTTGCCCACAACGACGTACTTGCGCTTCTTCTAGCAAGTGACGTAGGATTTTATACGCTTTCGAGGGGATTTCCTGTTGAATACGCGCTGGGTGTTAAGATATTAGAATACGTCGGATGCAAATTACCGGTACTCTCTGTTGCGGATGAATATATTTTGACAACGAAATTCGTCAAAGGGCACGGAATCGGAATAGCACTGGGTTGGGACGAAACTTCACTCATAAGGTCCTCGATCGAGAAGCTAATAGAAGATCCTCAATTTGCGAACAACATTGATGCATATTACCCGGATTTCGTCAAAGAGTTCGGACGGAAAACGAATAGTGAAAGACTGTATGAAGCGATTGTGCAGAATTATCGGAGAGTTGCGCGCTAAAACTTGCTGCACGCGTTAAATACGTAGCGGCGGCGCCAATTGCCAAGACCTGTTTATGCTTTCCTATTCCTAAAATTATGAATCCGCGAATCTCAATGTCCTTTGTCACAGCGTTGAGTGAAGCGCTGGAGTTTTCGGTTGTTTTTGAGTGGTAGGGCCAGTTAGTTGACCAGGCAAAGGCCCCTCATGCTGTTCTAGCGGCCCGTTCTCACGTGATAAAGCTGTGAAAAACGTGCAGTAGTGCCCAGGTAAGTTGGCTGCGCGCGCCAAATTTGAGTGCTTTGCTACCCGCCTCAAAGAGCGTGCGACCCCTAAGCTCATCGCGAGATGCGCTCCAGCAACCTTGCTCGTGACTTCTGCCGTTCATATTTGCGCGCTTTGAACAACACCTATAAACTACAACGTTAAACAAAACGTTGCAAACGGCCCGCGTAAGATTATTCGAGTATGCCCAGTTTTTCAGGAGGGCACAGCATTTTGATTAAAGAAAAGGTCGAGTGGTACGCGTTTCTGAGGAGGTATCGACTGCCTTTCTCGCTCAAGCAAAATCGATCCTGGTCGATGGATGTCGATGATTTCGAAGTGATCATCGATGTCTTGCGCGGTTATCGAGCTGACGAAAGCGTGTGCGTGGTGGAGTTGGGTTCGGGTATTTCGACGCTCGTGCTCGCGCATATTGTGCCCCAGCTTCATGACAACGCGCATATTATTTCCGTGGAAGGTGAAGGAAGCTACGCGCAGCAACTCCAAGGCCAGATAAAGAGGTATGCACTCGAAGACAGCGTCAGCTTGCACCAGGCCCCGTACGCGAAAGATGATGATGATGGTTGCTGGTTCAGGAAAGACGCGCTCAGATGCATCCTAAACAACAAAAGAGTTGACATACTGATAGTTGATGCCCCTCCGGGCCGGTTATGTCGGCGAGCGCGGCAGCCTGCGATTCCGTTTTTCCTGCCATACTTGAAACAAGAAGGCATCGTGTTTTTGCACGATACGTGCAGAGAGGATGAGTCCGCCATAGCTGACGTGTGGGGTCGCTATTTCTTAACCAGGCGGGAGATCGACACACCTAAAGGAATCGCTCTTTTTGTGGGTTCCAGTCAAGGCAGATGGCAGCTCGATTTAGCGTACCTTAAGACATGAGTTAGTTGAAGAAATGACAGAGATTACAGCATGAACCCCCATATGCTTTTACGCGTCTTATGGTGCTTGCACTTGGTTAGCGACTAGGTAGTATTGCTATCTCTATGTCTCTTCACGAGTAAATAGAGCTGCTATTTTTATGTTTTCGTTTTCTTTTTTTAATTTGTGCAAGACTTCGTAACCTTCACCAAGAAATCCATATGGCGTTAGATGTGCTCGTTTTCTCAATTTATTGCTTAATTTCTCGTGCTTTATATTATGTAGATCGGGATCGTGGGAGGCAGAAGCTTTGAAACCGTGTGCCTCCAGTGTGCGTAACATGTCATCATATTCGCTTTCAGATATTTTAGAAGGATGCAGTTCCATTGCTATCTTTAATGTTTTACACTCCTTGAGTAAGTTTAATGCACCTTTCACTATTTTGTGCTCGTATCCTTCTACATCCATGCGAACCAAGGTTGGACAGCGCTTGACGTGCTCATCCACAAAGTTATCCAAGGTTGTTAACAGAACGTTTTCTTTTCGACTGATACCATCATTAGAGCTCTCTGACAACGATGCACAGTTTCTAGCCTCGGGAATAAAAATAACATCCTTGCCGCGTTTATTGCTTAGCGCGCAATTAAATAGCTTTACATTTGTGCATTTATTTAAGTCAACATTTGTTCTAAGATAGTCAAAATTTTCACGAACGGGTTCTATTGCATAGACGAATCCAGTAGGTGCTAGTTTGGATTCCAATAAAGCATAATAACCTATGTTGGCTCCTATGTCAATGATAATATCGTCGTCTTTTATGATAGTGCTCATTAAGTTAGTCGTGTAAAGTTCTCGAGTCCCATAAAGGCATAATTCCCTGCTTAAACCCCTATCGTGCGGATTTAGTTCCATCAGGTAGCTAGTGTTAAATAGCTGAATCTTGATGGTTTGACGGTTCCTGCTTAGTAAGCCGTAGCGGAACGTATCGAGTTGCCAATAAAGGTTTACATACAACGACATGTATAATATCCGCCAAAACAGTAATCTAAAGCCATTTTGGCTAACAAACGCCCGTAGGGTAGAGGGCGTCACCGGAGTGTTCAAGACATAGTCACTCAGAATTTCTATTCTTTCCATCCTACGCTGCATCGGCTCCCTTAGGGAACTTAAGTTTTTCGAAACGTTTTAGCTGATAAACCTACCTCAAATGAATGACGAATAGATGTTGCAAATGCGCGTGTCTTGACCAATAGTCGCCTAATGATAGATCGTCTCGTAGACTTAAACCGTGGTATTCGCAACTTCGACTGTGCACTGACATTAGTTCAGAGAAGCTAGTTTAGGACCCTACGGCTTGCCAAAAAGCCCGACTAGTCAGCTAAATGCAGCAAAGTGTAACGTGCGGCTTCGGCATGTCGTCAGATGGGTTGGTACCCTGCGTTGGTGACCGCGTTGGTGCCTAGCAAATTACGGAACTTTACAGACACGCCAGCAGGAGAGAACTGGACTCTTTGTCTCAGTATGTTCTCTTGTTGTTGACGATAGCGACCAATAGGCCTTGTGTCGAGAATATCGAGAACCGTGTCTCGCACAGCGTTGTAGTTTTCACAGAGATACCCAATATCACCCATTTTCTGGAAGTAATACTCGCTCAATGGGCTCTTCAGGGCAATGATAGGCTTTAGAAATGAGAACGCATCTAGAATTGCACCGCTCGCTCTCAATTCGTAAGCGTTCGGCACGTGAAAGAAAAGAGCGTAATCCATGCATCTGCCGTACTTTTCATAGGCCTCCTCATCCAACGGGACGTCCGGGGAGGGGATATTGACCGACGTGAGAGGCACGTCCTTTAGCTGTTTGTCAGTTATGTGACCAATCAGAGTAAACGTCGGCCTGGACGTCATTTTTGCAGATTGCACCTCTTTCGCCAACCTAAAAAAAATATCAGTCCCTTTATCAAAGCTTCCGACGCCATAGGAGCCAAAACGAATGACATCGTCGGCGAACGCTTCCGGGATGACATCGTCTTTAAAGAAGTAGGGAAGATCGATCGAGTTCACGTAACTGCTCACCCGAGGCACGTACTGTTTGAGCCGTTCCTCGATATCTGATCCGAGAACCACGTAGCGGAGCCTGTGCGTGTTGGCGAATGAAATCCAGAGCCGAAACGAGAAGAACATGCGATCCGGTCGCAGCGACGGTACCCCAGTGACGCTTTGAAATGCGCTGTGCGGAAAAACCAAGCAGACTATGTCTTTATAACTCCTGAGCAGTGCTTTGATCGAAATAAGGCCAGGACTTGTTATGGAGCAAAATATTATCGTGTTCGCATCGTTTTTGTGCGCCAAGTGAAATACGTTACGGCAGAGGCGAAACTCCGGCGCAGACCGCAGCAAATTAGGAAGGCTCATGTGCGGGGTCTTAGTTTCACGATATCTGATGGCGATTGAGTGCGCATCTAGTATGTTCTTGACGTATCTAATGTGTTCAGCTTCAGCGAGAAATACGAGTTCTTCTTCATGAAAAGCATTAGCTACTGTTCCAATCAAGGCGGCGTTTACCGTTGCATGTTCAAAACCCCAGTGTTGGGGTTCGCAAATAACGATCATGTCTGCGCTGCGACCTGTTCTAAATACTCAGCGACCAAAGCCAGTAAGCTTTTAAGACTTGATAGAAAGCCCTCGCGGCTCGTGTGAATTGGCACCATCATTCTTGCCCGGATTAGGTGCAAGCCGAAAGACCAGAATTGCCGTTAATGTCTGGGTAATCGCATGAATGTGCAATATCGTATCTAGCAGTTATTAGCGTGTTCATCCACGATATGTTCACTCGCACTTTCCTTCAGTGTGTAGTCTATATTCGGGTACGCGTCAGCTGCGCGATTCTGTGAAGAGATCATGGCCTCAGGTATATGCTGGCTGTGCTCTTGATCACGGTACTTTCGTTTCCGCGTCAAAGTTAGAGACTGATTTTTTTTCAGGTCCTCGCTAGAGTGCTTGCATATGCGATGCGGACTTAGGAAGCGTCTGCCATGAGGCGAAAAGTCTCATCTAAGAATGTTTTGGAAGCGTTATCCCAGGTAAACTTCTTTGCCTGCTCTAAACCATCACGTGCTAATTTATCGCGGAGTTCAAGGTTTTTTTCAACGTCTATTAAGCTGCTTTGAAAAGCTTCCTCATTCTCTGGATCGATATAATAGACAGCGTCTCCGCAAATCTCCGGAATGGCGGTACATTTCGTTGTAATAACAGGGCAGCCCAGTGCCATTGCTTCCAAAGGGGGCAGCCCAAATCCTTCGAATTTTGAAGGATAAATTAGCGCTTTCGCATTAGCATACAAATTCGCCAAAACGAAATCTGGAACATAGCCGAGCTCTGCAACAGCATTTTTTCTTTGTCCTTGGTGTAGCAGTTCTTTCAACTCTTGCGAGTAGTGGTGTGCGTTGCCTACAAGCAAAAGTTTGCTTTGAAGCTTTTCACGCTCGTGGAGCGCTATGAATACCTTTAACATGCTTTCAATGCCTTTGCGTTTGTCATAGCCCCCAACGTACAAGAAATAATCGTGGTAACTCTTACTGGGAGAAGTCACGTATCCACTGCCCTTTTGAACTGTAGGCGCGTAATAGATTACGACGAGCCTAGCGTCGACTTTAAAGTTGCGCAATATCTGCTTTTTAGAGAATTCTGAAATTGTTAGCACCAAGTCACTTCGGTCTAAGTCGGTCTGGACTCTTTTTTGGTATGCCAACCTGGCTTTTTCAGACGCAAAGTAGTTTGGTATGATAAGAGGCAATACGTCGTGCAGCGTGATGATGACCTTGCTACCGGATGTAACTCGCGGGACCCGTCCATTCCAAGGCAGATGCACGAATTCAGGTTTTGCGCGCGCTAAGTACGTGGGAAGCGCTAGCACCCTCCAGAGATGATTTGGGACTGCCTGACCTACTCGGACTGATTTGATCTTGGACGAGAACGTGCACGTTAGCGGTCCGCGATGAACCACAGTCACATCCAAAGATCGCGTTTGTTTGGTGGCATTTTCATAGAGGCAGCGCGTTCCCTTATAACTACCCGTTCCTGCTCCCTGGAACACGGTGCCGTCAACAGCTATTTTCATTTTCACTTTTTTGATATAGCAAGAAGCCTGCCTGCTGCACGACGTAGCCCTGTCTGCTTAATGCTCGTCAAACGCGCGATACCTGCACGCGCTTTCACTCACAAGCTTCGAAAGGCATAATCGGACGCAATTCATGAACCGGTATTCCTTCGAACACGTGATATTCGCTCCCCCCAAATCCCTCTTAAGAATCTTCTTACTTTGTTTTTCGCCACAAATAATCAAGTCTGTCTGCATTAACGTTGAACACTTGCTGATAAGGGCCGACTGTTGCACGTGCAACCATCTACTGGTTCCTACAAGACCGCTGCATCAAGTTCTGGCGTCATTGCTGGCGCCCGGGTAGCGATTATGAAATAGTTTCTCGGGAGTAGTCTACCCCATTTCTCAGACCCAGTAAGCTCGAAAAAGTGCCTGCTGTAACGGGTTAGATAATCGAAAATGGTGACTGAAATCCCTTTTGAGATTTTTTTGCCTGTTGACCCATCGATTTGCTGGCGTGAGCCGATGAGCCAGGTGTGACCGACGAAGTAGTGTGGTTGGGTCGCAAGAAACACGAGCGGTACGAGTCCTACGTCTTGCAACATTCCTCTGAGCGTGGGTTCATCAAACTCATAGACGTGGCCAAACTGTTCGTCCTCCATGTAGTGGGGGTTGAGCATTCTTAACCATCTTTCTGATCTTTTCGTAGGAACAGTGATGATGATTCGGCCGCCATCTGATAATGATCTGGTTAAGATGGACAGCAGTTGTTCAGGGCCTCGTAGATGTTCCAGTATTTCCTGGCAGAGGATGAGGTCATACTGCTCGGTCAATTCAAATATATCGTGTCTGTCCAAGCGTTTGCGCAGATAAACGCAATCCAATGCAAGTCCTTTGCATCTCTCTGTCTGCCAGTCCAATACATTTTGATTGCAGTCTACGAATGTGATCTCTGTCGCGCCTGTTAGCTTAGCGGATAAGCGGCCAAAATTTGAATAGCCCGGTCCGACGTCAAGTATTTTCTTCGCGGAGATCCCTTTGAGTTGCGCCTCCATCAGCTTTTCTATCACAACAACCTCTCCCCGTCACTCGCGAATTGCCTTGATCATCTATTTTATCATCGCTTATGGCATTAGGGGGTTTATGGAACGGTAGCTAACGCGCGACCATCACACTGGCCGTCTCAGCCATCGGTGGCCAAATCGCCCTTGCAGCTGATGGGATTTCGTTAATATCCATATATTATCCTTTCGTTGTGCGCTTACGCAAAATTGTCTGAAGCTGCTATCGGAGATGCTACACGCCGTTGGTGCGGGAAGCGCGTACTCCTTCTCCTTCATCTCCAAGGCAACTTATTTAGGCAACCCAGCAAAAATGTGAAATCAGTCAATTTAGTCAGACAAAAAGCCACACGGAGCACGGCTCGTATTGCGGCCTTTTTTTGCTTGCTGATTCTAGAGGCCCTTCGCTTTGAGCAGACTCATTCGATATGGTAATTGGTAGCAAAATTACATCCGAAAGCAATCCGCACGACAACATTATTCTGAGATACAATTACACTTCATGAAGCATTCGACGTTGTTACTTTCTTAATTAGGCGCCAATCATCGTTCAAAACTTGTCGATTACGAATCTCGCTAAATTTCATTTTCGTGAGAATTGATCTAGAACTGCTTCTTGAACAGTGAGCCTCTTGTCTTGCGCTGAAACGCTTTCAATCGACTCGCCGAGAGAACTCGCGTGATTGTAAGCATTGATGATTACGCTGAGTAATGGCGTTGTCGATCAGCGCCAACGTAAGGTATGTTTCTTCAAGGCTTCCTTGAAAAGGTTCACTCGTATCCTCTGACCCTGTAGCTCACGAGCTTAGCTGTACAATGCGCACTTTTGTGTGATGCACTTGCGCAATAAGATATTCTGACGCTTTTCATTTATAGCGCAAAGACATAGCAATGCCAGCGTGACCTGGAGCATCACCAAAATATCCCGGCAATGGAACCGCCAAAAAGAGCGCATTACTTGCGCTTTCAGACGAGAGTTTTGATCCCTACCGAAATTGTTTGCGGGTCGCTCCTTGCATCTCGATTTGCGTTTCACGAGATAGTATTTTGCTCAGATACCGATAATTTCGACACGCGGATTGCTTGGGATTCAATTTGTCGAGCTGATGTCGATGTCTGTTTCGTCGACGACACGATTGATGTGCCACATCAGTCTTTTTCCGGCTTTCTCTATAGTCCAATACTCCTCAATGCATTCGATCGCTTTTTGAGAGATCTCTCGCATTTTTTCCTCATTTGAGAGGAGCTCGACAACAGCTTCGGCAAACATACTCTCATCTCGTTGCGTGAGAACGCCCGTTTTGTTGTGAACCACACTTTCGCGTACCCCGCCCTCTCTTACGGCAACGACAGGCGTTCCACACGCCATAGCCTCCAATGGCACTAACCCAAAAGGTTCGAGATATGGCGCATAGAGAACCAATTGTGCTTTGTTATACAATGATACGAGCTCATCATCGGCGATTAAGCTCTCTATTCGAAGGTCAACGCCAGTTCTTTGTGCAAGTTGTTCTAAAGAATTTTTAAAAGGAATCTCGACTTCATCTGAAACGACAACCAATCGTGGACGTATTTTTGAGTCAATCGTGCCTAAAGAACGAACTATAAAGTCAGATCCTTTGCTTGGGGTAATTCTGCCCACGGATAAGACAAAATCCTCTTTGGGAACGCCAAGCGGCTTAAATATCTCAGTATCGACTCCGAGGTACGAAACAAAAGAGTTACGCCCGTAACTCCTCAAGATCGACTCTCTTGAGAAGTAAGAATTTGTCAAAATGTGTTCAGCAAAGGAGGCGTTTTTTTTGTCTAGTTTTAGCAAGCGTTTACCAAGACAATTAACCATGATTGACATAATTCTTTCGCGCAAGTTTTGAGGAGCTGGAAGAATTTCGTTCTTTGTCCTGTTGCGTAAAGCCACCTCTTGATTTCTCACAGGTTGTTGACAATAATAGATCGTCGGTTTCTTAATATATTTTAAAAAAAATGGCGCGTAAGTATAGCGATCCTGTTCGCACAAGACGATGTCGAAGTCTTGACGATTAATGACGTCGGCGATATGCCGCTCTGTTCTCTCCAAATCAGCCCCGGAGATGCTTAGTCTTACTGGATAATTTCTTAGTGCAGAGGAAATTAAGCCAGAAATAGTCCTTTTAACGTCAAATACGTTAACCCCCTCCACGAGATCCTCTAAGGGCAAATAATTCTCATCCGCGGTAGAGGGGACAAAGACTTCTAGTGTATGGCCTGATTTCGTCAGAAACTTACAAAAAGTATAAAGTGCCCTCTTAGCTCCTCCAGACCGTAAATTGTGGAATATCGCTACTTTCATCTATATTCTTCTTATTTTTATGTTTTAGACTCAGCCATTCATCGCAGTAAAGCGCCACGCAATTACCGATCTTTCGATGTTTGCTTGCTCCTACACTTCTCTGTACGCCAATTGGCTTAAAAGTGTTTTAACCGACCTTAAATGGTCCTTAAGTTGTTAAGTGGAAGCGCCACATCGTTCGCATCAATGCGCCACGTTCCCCGTGGGCATGCGCGAGTCCTAGATTCAGGGAAAACCCCACGCGATATCTGGCTCTAAGGCGAAAATCTACAGGGAGAATCGCCGTAGCTCTCCAATATCGGCGCGGTGCTATCTGTAGCCCCATCATGGATTATTAACAACTTAAAACCTGTCGTTTGCTTGAGAATATCCCCCGCCTCGCAAAAAGCGCGCACCGTTAAAGACTGGTATTAAGACGGTAACTGTTGGAACATACTGTAGCTATGGCAGAAGCAAAAGAGACATTGCCCGATTTTTTAATATAACTCCTGAAGCACTGATCACAGCTGATTAGAAGCAACAATCGAAATAAACAAGGACCGACATTTCCAATAAGACTGCGAAGGAAGAACCGTGAACCGTTGCGACAAAGGAAGATGCTCAGTTAGCTTTCGCACTTGACAGGCGTTAGCGGATCGCTGGATCATTTTTTTGCAAGGGTTCACACGTTTAAGAGTGCCAAAGCGGCAGTCTACGAATGCAGCGTTAAAAAAATCTGAAAGGGGCGAATACGTTATTCTTAACCAAAATGCGGAGTTTTTTCATTAAGAAGAATGTTTCAAGCTTCAAAGCACGACGCCAATGGTCCGCATTCCTCATAAAATACCAACTGTCGTCCTCTCTAAGGCGGAATCCAGCCTGGCCAATGGACACGAAGAACTTCGAAGGAGTACTCGATGTCTTGCGCGGCTACAGAACTGGCGAAGGCGTGTGTCTGGTTGAGTTGGGCGCGGGTGTTTCGACGCTCGTTCTCGGGCACCTTCTGCCTCGACTATACGACGACGCGCACGTCATTTCCATCGAAGGCGATGAACCTACGCGCATCAACTTCGAGACCAGATAAGGAGCTATCAACTCGATGATGTCGTTACTTTGCGCCACGTCCCGTACGCGGACCGGTGGTGATGGATGTTGGTTCACCAGGGACTCACTTAGACGCGTTCTAGACGGGAAAAGAGTTGACATACTACTCGTCGACGCCCCTCATGGTGTTTTATGCCCACGTGCGCGTCAGCCCGCGATTTCCTTTTTCTTGTCATACCTAAAACAAGACGCCATCGTGCTTTTGCACGACACATGCAGGCAAGACGAGTCCGATATCGCTGAGGAGTGGAGTCGCTACTTCAGTGTCCGCTATCGGGTCGAAACGCCTCACGGCTTCTACGTTTTTACGAGGTCCTTATATAGCGATGCCTATCGGCGGTAGAGTTCTTGAAACAAATGGGTGTGCCCCTCTGGCGCCGTCAGGAATTCAAGGAGGTGCGGCTCTTCGATCAGCTCGTACATCGGTTTTCGCTTTATCAGCCCCCGGTCAGGCACCTCGACCGGGTATGCGACTCTGATCTCGGGTACGTCATGATACGCTCGGTTATGCAGCAACCTTCCGTTAATGAGCTCGTAGTACGCCCCACCGTGGAGCTTCGCGTAGGACTCGTAAAGTGACTCGAACGACCGGCACACCCAGTTAGCTATCTTTAGCGTGCGCTCTGACGGGTTTATCGTCACGTGCCCGTAATTCGGCGGGATGATGACCTTGTCGCCCCGTGTCGCTTTAACGAGAATGACCTCGTCAACGCTGTGTTCGCTCTGAGCGCGCTGCAGCAGGTAGTGGGCGTCTCCTTCGAGCACCTCGTAGAGCTCCGGATACGTGTACCGAAGTTTGGGGTTCACGCGCGTGTGGTAGTGACCGTACGTCTTGATGGACTCAAGCCCCATGTTGAACGGAGGGATGATCGTGATGTCGTAGCGGAGCTGATGACGTCTAATGGTCGCCGCGTCTGCAGGCGTGAGCGAGAGGTCGCGGTACATGTAGTAGGCGTCGCGGTCCGCAGCCGCCTCAAACCACGCGGTATCGAACGCGACGTCCCGAAGGTCGTAGAGCCGCCGAACATCGGGTTCGATTAGCTGGCCTCCAAACTTGAGCTTCATGGCACCTTTCGATTCCAAACCGCGGAATAGCCTTTCTGTTTCTTAGTGCTCCCTTAACTACCTTTCCGTTTTCGGACGTTGTTGCATAGGAAGGTGCAGCGACGCCGTGCGACCGGCGAACAGATTGATGTCTTGAGTGAGGACCCCACGGCTTTGGACGTGAACACGTCCGCGCTACGTGGCTCCTCGAACGCAACGAGTGCTGTGCGCTAACGATCAAGGCCGAACTTGTTTTGCCACTCTTGGTTCTCTCGCGGAGTTTTCGTTAGCGTCATTGCAATGAAAGAAGCTGCGCGCGTTGAAATGCAAGATCGCGTGGGGGCGTGCCCCCGGTCAACTGAGACATCGGCGAAATTTCTGTCGGCGGTCACTTGCCAATTCCGAACGCTGCTAAGCACTGTCGACGAGCACAGCTGCAAATCACCTTAGGAAGAACCCCTATAAATCCCATAGATAAGTTTAAGCTCTTGTACGGTGAGACCCCGCAGCGCGAGCAAAATAGCCAGATAGATTGCTGCGGCAACTGCGATCGACAAAAGTATGCTCAAGAGCCCAGAGGGGCTCCATAAGAGTAGAAACAGGGCCATAATACTCGAGCCGCAGACACTCTTCACAATGAATCCTTTGCTCACGTCAAACGTAAAATATCTAAGCGAATAGTGTGCAGTCAACACGAAAGCGAGCAGGAATGCGAGGAAAGTGGTCAGCGCAGCACCTATAAGGCCCAAATAAGGGATAAGTACTAAGTTTAAACCGAAATTCAACACGGCACTGAGTATCCATATCGTGCCAATGACGGCAGTCTTCTTTTTTAATGCCATAATGATAGCAAGCATCCCGTAAACTCCAATGAGCGCAGTTCCTGCGGCAACAAACGGAGTGACTAGATAGCCATTTGTTGCAATCTGCTGCGTGGTTAACACAAGCAAAAGAGGCTTTGACAAAACCGACACGGCAAAAACGCAAGGTAATGCTATTCCCACATAATACTTCAGTGAATACGTCAAGATCGTCCGTACGTCCGCTATGTTGTTCTCGTCGTAGTATTTTGAGAGAACTGGAGGAAGCAGTGTCGATAATGGAAATGAGACCATGCCGATGAGGATCCCTAGATTATATCCTGGCGAATAATAGCCCACCGCTGCGGCACCTAAAAAAAACGCAATGAGATAGCGATCGCTTGAATTTACGACCCAAGCCGATAGACTGCCTGGTACTAATGGTAAGCCATAAGCGAGGTGTTGTCTCGTGTGCTTGAAGTTGGGGATCGCAAAACCAATCTCCGCGACGATGAGACACATTATCACGGCGAACACCACAAGTTGCTGGATTAAGAGTGCTATCATCGCGCCCCCCAATCCGTGACCCGAAAGGATAAAATAGGCTACCAGCGCCGTGTTTAGGTACGCGTTGAAAAAGCTTAAGACAGAGAACCGTTTGATCTGCTGGAATGTTACAAAATACTGCATAGCATAAGCAGTCAGGCACGCAATGAAGACGTTCGCTATAAGCAGCAGGGCTATGGCGGTACTGTTATGAAACAAGCTTGCAGCGATTTGTGGCACAAATAAAAGAAGCAGCGCAGAAATAATCGAGCTTGTAAGCAATACGATGAATCCCATGGAGTAGAACGCCTCGCGGATGTCACGTTTGTCCGTCGCTGCAGCAAGAAATCGAGTCATTGCAGCTGGTAGCCCTAAACACACAAGCACAGGCAATAGGCCGATTGTAACAATGACCAAGGCCCAAGCTCCATAGTCAGCTATAGGGAGGTTTTTTGTCAGAATCGGGAGCAAAATAATATTGCTGAGAGTTACGAGAGGAGATATTATCGAGGCCAATCCTAGTCGCCGAACAGTGAGTGTGTATTTTGCCATTTACTTGGCCTCTCCTGCGCGATACAAAGCGATCGGTGGCTTACTGTTATATCCGGCCGTTTTTTGACCTGCCGTCATCATGCAACGCTTGCGCTATGTTACAGAAATGGTTGAGTTGACCTTCAACTCGTCTTCGCGTACTTGGCTCCCTACGTCTCTCTTCTTGGCAACGTCTTTGACTCTCCCGAGGTATATTGCTAGCCTTCGAGGAAGTACCTGGGGTAAAACAACGTTTATACTTTCTTCGTGAAATGCGTCCGCCATATTTGATTCTTCATTCTAATAGCAAGCAATTTAACAAATACGCATTGATTCAGAATTGGTACTGACATACAAAAACACTAACTCAGTTTCATGATTGTTCGACTCTGTCATTTTGATGTGGCCCCAAAGAGGTTACTTTTGGACGGTTTAACAAATGAGGAACAATATCGAAAGCAGGCGTTTGCCGAAGCTCAAATTCATTGACTTTATGCGCTTCTTACTCAAGGCCGTGCTTGCATTAAACAAAATCGACCCGCAAGTCGTGCGCATCCAGGGCGTTTATTCAACGGGTCTGTCGACTTTTTAGTGACTACCTCTCTAGCTTTCGCAAGAGGGCTTCTCACTTGATTTACTTAGATCCAGAACTATCGTACGTAAATGGTAAGGTGCTTCACCCCACTCAATGCGGTCAAGTGCCTCTCTGGCGCCGTAAGGAACTTCAGGAGGTAATGCTCCTCGATCAGCTCGTACATCGGCTTTCGCTGCGCCAGCCCCTGATCGGGCACGTCGGCCGGTTAAACGACCCTTATCCTAGCACGTTATGATACGCTCGGTTGTGCAGCAATCGGACTTTGATGAGCTCATAGTACGCCCCACCGTGGAGCTTCGCGTAGGACTCATAGACCAAATCAAACGACCGGCACACCCAGTTGGCCATCTTAGCGTGCGCTGCGACGGGTTTATGGTCACGTGCCCGTAGTTCAGCGGAACGATGACCTTTTCGCCCCGCGTCGCTTTAACGAGAATGACCTCGTCAACGCTCTCTTCGTTCTGCGCACTGCAACAGGTAGTGCGCGTCGCCTTCGAGCACCTCGTACATCTCAGGATACGTGTAGCGGAGCTTCGGGTTCACCGGCGGGTGGTAGTGCCCGCATGTCTTGACGAACTCAAGTCCCATCTTGAGGGGAGGAATGGTCGTGAGGCCGTAGCGCGCTGGTGACGCGTCATGGTCTCCGCGTCGGCAGGCGTGAGAGAAAGGGCGCGGTAGTACGCATCACCGTCGGCCGCCGCATCAAACCATGCGAATCAAACGCGGCCTCACCAAAGCCGAAGAGCCGCGGGACGTCGGGTTCGATCAGCTGTCCTCCAAACTTGAGCGTCGCACGTGCCTACCTCCTCACCGTGCACTCAGGTTCCTCAATTCTCGCTCAACTACCTTATCGTTTTTGCACATGCATCATCGCCCTCTCGCGAGAAAACCGCTGAAGAATCGTATCTCGCTCGCCGTAAATCCTTTGAGGGCAAACAGAATTACGGTGTAGGCAGCGGCACAAATCACGATCAGCGCAGAGACGCTCAAAAATCCAGAGGCGTGCCAGACCAAAACAAACGACGATACCACGATCGATGCAAAAATACTTTTTAAAATGAAGCCAAAATCCACACCGAGCGTCATGTGTCGGACAGAATAAATCGCCGTAATCCCGAAAACAAAGCCGTAGCCCAGCACCGTCGTCAGAGCCGCAGCCATAATTCCAAAATAGGGAACGAGGACCAGATTAAGTCCGATGTTTAATGTCGCACCCAGGATCCACATCGTGCCGATAATCGCTGTCCTTTTTTCAAACGTGAGCACGATCATGATTATAGACCACACTCCAAAAAGCAGCGAGCTCAACGCGGTGAACGGCGTGATCAGATAGCCGTTCGCAGCTATTGCAGGGGTAGTTAGTACCAGCAGTATGGGCTTCGACAGAACTGAAAACACGAACGCTGCAGGCACAGCAACGGCGAGGAAGTATTTTACCGAGTACCTGATAATCATCTTCACTTCCTCTATTCTGTTTGCGTCATAATGCTCGTAGAGGGCCGTCGGAACCAGAATCGTAAAGGGCGTTGCTAAAAGACTGATCGTCCAGCCAAGCTGGTACCCCGGGGAGTAGTACCCGACCCACGCGACACCTAAGAAGAACGTAATGATGTACCGGTCGCTTACGCCTAACGCCCAACTCGACACGCTGCTGGGCACAAAAGGCAGGCCGTATTTTAGATACGCCTTTAGCTCAGAGAACCTCGGCATGGTCACCCCGATATCTCTCACCACGTAATAGGTCGAGATCAGGGCTATGAGCAGCAAGTCGATGAGGTACGCGAAAACAGCCCCGGCGAGTCCGAGACCACCCACCACGAACGCTGCGATGAGTATAACGTAGAGGGCGGCTTGAAGCACCGAAACGATCGAGTATCGTTTCGCCTGTTGAAATGTCCTGAAATAGGTCTGTGGCACGTAGTTGTACGCGGCCACAAACGTGATTAGCGGCAACAAGAGGGCAACGGTACGGTTACCGCCGAGCAAATGAGTAGCGACCGAATGTCCAAAGAAGAGAAGAAAGAGACTCGAAACAAGACTTGCACCGAGAACAACAAGAGTGATAGAGTAGTAGCCTTCACGTATCTTGTCCCTGTTTTTTTCCGGAGCGAGAAACCGTACCATCGAATTCGGTAGGCCTAAAAGCACCACCATTGGCACAAAGCTGGCTGTAACGACGATAAGGGTCCAAATCCCGTAATCCTGAATTGTCAGGATCTTCGTCAGGATCGGCAGTAAGAGGACAGGACTGAGCGAGACCACAAGGCTGGCTAGTCCTGTCAGCCCGATTCGTTTGACGAAAAGCTCGTAGTCACTCACGTTACCTCAAGGTACAACAAACACCTGGTTAAGAACCACGCGCGGCCAGCCCCACAACGTTTCGGTTTCGGTGATTGCACCAAGGCTCTAGAGTGCCCCGTCGCAACTTATCATGAGGGCCTCCTCAATCGCCTAGGAATGCACCGTCGTCGTGTTCAGCTTTACGCCGTTTGCTGCTGAGCGCGCGCTCAGGCATAAATCCGCGTGTATTCCGGCGACATAGGCCGTGCAATTCGCACCAGCGAGTTCATTTTTTTATCACGACAAACAGATTTAAAGCCTCCGCTTCACGTTTCTATTCTTGTTCGCTGTTGCGAAAGAGGCGGGAGCGCGCGCATTCGCTGCGATGTAAGGCAGCGGAAACTATCCATCTGTGACTTAACGGTGTCAGCGTCTGCAGTTCTGGACCAGTCGACGTAGCTCCAAACAATCAGGGATGACGCGCGCCATGATTTCAGCATCGCCCATTATGCGCTTTAACAGGATACTTCCGAGGTTGAGCGTCGCTCTCACAGCTAGCACGTTCCGCGAGAGCGCTTTCACGAATCCCCAAAGATCTCTAAGATCATGTCGCCATAGTGCCCGCAGATGACAAAACGGGCCTCAACAGGATTGTAAGGACCAGAATGAAGATAAGGACTTCTGAGCGAGTAGTTCTTTATCATCACTCTGAACCGATTTTGATCAGCAAGCAGCCGATGTCAGAACTTTGTCCTCGAAACGTGGCGCGCCCTTATCATAGCATACGGACGGTGGGCAGTAGATGATTCTGAAACCCATCATTCGCGCCTTCCAGACAAATCATCTCAGCGCTGAATGCAAAAGATAGGGGTCAAAACTCTCACCTGAAAGCGCAAGTATTACTCCCTTTTTGGTGAGCAAGCACGCGCCGCTCGCAAAAAAAACCACGTTCTATGTCACTATCGTAGTGGCCTCGTCAGGTTCGCTCAGCCTTCATTTATCTTATCAGCTATTTTTTGCTATTACCTTCTATAATTAATATTTCTATCAACTAATATTCCTAACCCGTGATAAAAAGGATAATTATACAATTCTTGTCCTGTAATTTTAGCAATATCTTTCACAGCATTCCTAACTTCAAGAAAACTTTCCGTATCGTGAAAAGTTGCACAATCACTGTGCTGAGCTGCCCAAAGTCCGCACTCGAATGTCTCAGCATACTTATGAACTATATCGACATGAGCAAAGTCATATCTATTTTTATCCTGAATTATCCAATCTCTATAATCAGATTTTATTAGCTTAATATTTGAAAATCTAGAAAGTCTTTGCTTTGTATCTTCAAAGTGCCCTTCTTTATTGACAGTATTGACGTCTCCTTGAAATGTGTCTATCCCAATTACTCTTTCAAAGTAATTTGAAAATACTACTGTCGAATACCCGAATTCAACTCCAAATTCTATGCAACTCTTGCGGCTAATATTGAATCTATCAATTATATCCTTGATTATTGATTCATGTCCTTTCCAAGCTGAAGTAACTTCAATAATATTATTAGGTTTTTCTTTTTTTATTGGTTTGTATAATGGTATATCATTTTTTTTAGATCGAATATTTTTCAAAAATTGTTGGATATTCATTTTTTGGATTAGTTGGTATGTTATCTGAAATAAAAGGGATTTGAATTCAATATATTTTCCGATAAACAAAGATAAACCAAAATTTAATCGTTATTCACAATATTTTTCCATAGGCGCCTGCCGCAGCATCGATGGCGATGAACTGACTGATCAATAAGCACGCGTCATGCCCGTTGTAGTATTGAGACTCGCTATACATAGCCGTCACGATCTTCTAGGAATGTCACTAATAGCATGTTAGATCGCCTGCTTGACAATTCTATGTAGTTGTGCGGTCGTTGAGGAACGGTGCCATCGACGGGCTCTGCAATACCGTCCCCACTCAATTTCTCCGCCTGTAACTCGTCTCCATAATTGTAGGTCTGAGGGAGGTGCCACTCCGTTCGTTTAAGAACTTCAACAAACGCTCTTTTATGCCTCATTTTTGTTTTTTCAATAGGCTTAAACGTACTACCAAAAAAACAGCGACCATATTTCGGCGACGTAGTCCGTGCAATTCGCATAAGCGAGTTCATTTTTTATCGCGACAAACAGATTTAAAGCCTCCGCTTCACGTTTCAATTCTCATTCGTTGTTGTACAAACACGCAGCAGCACAGCGCACTACGAACGTTCCCACGTTGATCATGCGAGCGAACCGAGTGGTTTACGGTCATACTCCAGAAGCACCTTGAGGTTAGTGGCACATTCGTTCGGAGACGTGCAGGAACGAGCGCATGAGCTCGAAATACACCGCCGCTTGCTCCCTAGAATATTATTCGGAAGAGCAAACGAGTAGACAGTGACGCATACGAGCACCAAAGATACGATAAGGCTACGGTCTGAAACCGGAGCGAGAGGCAGCTCTCAATGCGCTCATTCCCGGCTGGTATTGTTGGTCTTCGCGGCGGCCTCGTGCTTTGTGCGCAAACAGCGCCATCGCTTGCGTGTCTGGCCTAGTGAACGGTGATCGTCAGGACCGTGCTCGTCGATGCTTGATAGGAGCTGTCGCCGGCGAATGAGGCGTAGTACGTGCGCACCCCAGAGGTGGTCCACTTCGTTGCGAAGGTGAGCGTTGTGTACGCACTCATGTCGTTGTAGCGGACGCCGTTGAAGTAGTAGTAAATCGTAACGCGCTTTGAGATGGGCGTTCCACCGGACGTCAGGCTGGCTTTGAAGGTGACAGACTGGGTGACGACGGGGGTGGTGTTTGAGGCGATGAGGGTGAGCTGGGTCGATCCTACGTTGATGGTGACGGCGTTGCTCGTCGACGCTTGGTAGGAGCTGTCGCCGGCGAAGGTGGCGTAGTAGGTACGTGTGCCGGTAGAGCCAAAGCTCGTGGTGAGGGTGACCTGGCCGGTGGCGTTGGTGGCCGTCCTGGTGTCATTGTAGCGGATGCCGTTGAGGTTGTGGTAGATCGTAACGCTCTTTCCTGAGAGGGGCGTGGTGCCGTTGCTCAGGGTAGCGGTGAACGTGACAGACTGCTTGACGGCGGGCTTCGTGTTCGAGGCGATAAGGGAGAGTTGTGAGGGCTGCCTGCCGGCACCAAGTGACGCCGACGTCGTCGCGGGGTAATACACTTGCAAGGCCGCGACTATCTTGTCAAAACCCAATGCTTGGTACTGGCTTAGCCCGTCGGGATTGTCGCCACAATAAACGTGGAAGCTGGCGAAGCCGATTCCATTGGCATACGACCAGTTGAGCATTGAGAGATACGACGGTGAGCCGCTGCCGCTCAGTGAGTTTGCATATATCTGGTTGTCACCGTTATTGTTAGCCCACGCACCGGCACAAATCCCGTTCTGGATGCCAAGCGCGGCGGCCTGCTTCGATCCATTTTGAATGTATGGCCACTCAGAAGGGTAATAACTCTCCCAGCTGTTCGCGACCGTAAGTGGGTTTGCGTACATGCCGTCCCACAGGCCGTCCTGATCACAGTTGAAGTTCACATAGCCCTTGAAGTAGTGCCCCATGTACGCGAGATCGCCGCTGCTGCCTGCTTCCGACGCGACGTATTGCCATCCGGCGGTTTCGAGTGACTGGAAATAGCCGGAAAAATTGGTTATCGGTATGCTCTTATTCAGTCCGCCGCCCCAAAGGAGCACTTCGACATCAATAATCGGAAGCATATTGAGCGACTTGATTGTGTTGAGCTGCGTTTGATAGGTCTGATTGTCTTGAACGACCACAACGACAGCGGTGAATCCTTCTTGCTTGAAATAGTTCAACGTGGCGTTGTTTACCATCGAAGGAGCGCAGCCAATCCAATACTGTATCGGATGCGTTGTCGCGCCTACTGGGGCCTCGTTCACTGCTCCCGCAACGTTTGCCGTCGCGGCAGTGAGCGAGATCAACACCGCTGCCAGAAGTAAGAGAGTCGCGAACGTTTCGAAACGCTGAGCCCAGCCGTGTATGCGGACTCGTGTTTTTCTATGAGGGATCAGCTTGTTCATGGCTATCTCTGGCGAAAAAAGCTGCACCTGCAAATGAGAGTGTTAGAGGAAGAATAGAAAATGGGACGATTTTGGATACGCTCATGGCTCATAAAACGTTCTCCGACGCCTAAAAACATGTCGGACGATAATAAAGGCTCCGGTCTGAAGCTGATAGCGAGAGAGCGCAATATGCCCCAGGGCGCACGCGGCGAGCGAATACCACTAATGGCCGCGGTCTTCGCAGGTCGCCTCGTGCAGTCTGCGTACAACACACTCGTTCGCGTTTCTGGATTAACTAACGGTGATCGTCAAGCCGCTGCTCGTCGACGGTTGATGGGAGCTGTCGCCAGCGAAGGTGGCGTAGTAGGTGCGTACTCCAGGGGTGGTCCACTTCGTTGCGAAGGTGAGCGTGGTGTAGGCTGTGGCGTAGTTGTAGCGGACACCGTTGAGGTAATAGTAGACGGTGATGAGCTTGGGGATGGGCGTGCCGCCGCTCCTGAGGGTGGCGGTGAAGGTGACGGACTGGTTGACGGCGGGAGTGGTGTTTGACGCGGTGAGGGTGAGCTGGGTCGCTCCGACGCTGATTGGGACGCCGCTGCTTGCTGATGCGTTATACGAACTGTCGCCGGCGAAGGTGGCGTAGTAGGTGCGTACTCCGGGGGTGGCCCACTTCGTCGCGAAGGTGAGCGTGGTGTAGGCTGTGGCGTAGTTGTAGCGGACACCGTTGAGGTAATAGTAGACGGTGATGAGCTTGGGGATGGGCGTGCCGCCGCTCCTGAGGGTGGCGGTGAAGGTGACGGACTGGTTGACGGCGGGAGTGGTGTTTGACGCGGTGAGGGTGAGTGCGGTCGCCGTCTTGATGACGTTAACGCTCACCGTGTTGCTCGTGACGCTGCCGTACGTTGCGTTGCCGCTGTAAGCCGCGCGGTAGTAGTAGGTGCCTGCTGCCGACTCGTTGTAACTGAACTGGTAATTACCGTTCACATCGGTCACATTCGTCGTCGCGTTAGTCCACGCGGCGTTGTTCGTGGAACGCTGCAACGTTACGGCCGCGCCCGCAATGCTTGTAGTACCAGTGCTCAGCGTGCCGTTGATCGTGAAGTTCTGCTTCATGGAAACCGTCGTCGGCGAGGCGCTCGCGGTAAGGGCGAGGGAGGGAGAGGGGGAGGACGAGGCAAACGCGTGAATGTTGGCGACATAGGCGTTTCCTGCGCCGTAGGCCGTGGCTAAATCATTCCACGAGGTCCCGTCTAGACTATAGAAGCTCTGGCCGGGTATAGCGTTTGGCGCGTTGTCATCGTAGCCAGCTTCCTTGTACTGTACGGGAACCGGATCGTTGTCTCCTGGCGTGGTGAACTTTACCACCACAGCGAACTTCTCACCCTTCGTCAATGGCACAGTCGTGCTCAAACTCTCGGTGTAGTACCCCGCGTAGGAGAATCCCGCATTGGAGGCCGTGCCCGAGACGGTCGACATAAGGGTACCGCTCGTTGGGATGCTAGGGTTTGAGGGGTTAACGTAGACCTGTGCCGTATACTGGGTGTCCTCAACGGGTGCCCAGAAGCTTACCGCATTAAGCGTCCCGGTGGAGTTGGCTGTAAAGACGTTGGCTCCGTAGGCGGTCGAAGAATTGCCCGATCCAACGCCCCCTTCCATTCCAAAGGGGTCGTACTGGTAGTTCGTCGTGTAGTTCGTCGTCGGTTCAGCAGTGAAGACCGTATTTTCCTGGTAGCCCATGTTGAGGTCGTAGTACGACACGTAGAAGTACCCGGACTGACCAAACGACGTGCCCCAGCTGTTCTTGCAGATCCATGCACCGTTTCCGGGCGGGGTCGTGGAGAAGTTCTTCGCGGAGAAGTTATCATCCCAGCCCACGATGGTCACAGCATGGTTGGCCCCCGGTGCGTTATAATCGTAGTAGGCCGCTGTCGCTTGATTCCAATAGGAGGTGGTTGTAGATGATGATGATGACTCCCACTGGAAGGCGGTATATACGCCGCCATACGTCATCAGCGCGGACTTTATGGCGTTGTTGTCCAGTGCTGATTGCTTCAGCGGCAGGTAATACACGTTCTGAACGTGCATCGCTATCTGAGACGTGGTCGCACTGGAGGTGCACGACGAATCGCTGTATGGGTCAGACGCGCTCGTCACCGGCCCTCCGTGGATCGTAGCGCCAGTCGCATCCGTCATGGTGGTGCCCCACCGGGCGAGGTAGGCGGTTGACATCGCTGAATCGCCGCCGGCACAGCACGTGTAGTCGAAGTCGGCAAAGTTCTTTAGGTTGTTCTCTGAATATGTCGTTGTCAACCCAGGCAACAGATACGATTCGAGCGAGCCGAACGTGGCAAACGTCCAGCAGCTTCCGCACGAACCCTGATCCTCCACAGGGCTCACCTTGTTCATGGTGCGAAGGTCGTACGTCGCAGGGTATGTCGCCTGCGCCTGCACCTGCGCAAGGCTCGTAGCGGTGGGCGCTTTCGAAAGTTCATAGGGTGGCGGGACCCATCCCAGACCGAGTCCGTTAACGGTTTGCGTCGCCACTTTTCCGGCCGACTTGTTCTGCTGATATTGCACAAAGGCGGGGTTTAGCGGCTCTTTTTGCAGCGCTGCCGGAAGCGAAGCGCTTGTCTGCGCAGCAGCGACGGTGCTACTCTTCGCGAGCACCAACCCCGTCGTTCCCACAGAGCTTAGCAGAAGGATCGCCAGGGCGAGTACTGCCCCTTTTGTTCGTAATTGCATTTGATCGCCGACGTCGTATCGTTCGTTTGGTTTTACTTGCGACAAGGGCTTGTGTTGGTGGCCATCTTGCTTCGGTTAGTGTCTACGCACGCGCAACGTGCACAACCATAGCCGATTCTGCGGTGAACTCCGGACACTCTCCTCTGTTTCTATGCGGAAGTGCTTGGCGTCAAACGCAGGCTTGTTATCCCCACGAGACGTGTCGCTTGCAACGCTTAATAACCACTACGTTCTACACGTAAAGCTTTATCCCGCGCACGTATGCGTCGCAGAAGTCCGCTCGGGGACACGGTCGTGGTCAAGCGGCGGCATTGAAAACTCTAACCACTTTTTGTGAGAGTGCGTTTTGCGTGAGGTGTCGTGGCTATGATTCGGGTTACGAAGAGTGCGTTGCACACTAGCATTTAGAACAACGTGCGCAAAGAATTGGAGTTGACCTGCGAATAGAGAAAGTAATCGCCGACGATGAGCTCGTATCACTTTACAACAAAGCACAATTGGTTCTCTACGCGCCATATCTCAAACCTTTTGGGTCAGTGCCATGAGAGGCTATGGCGTGTGGACCGCCTGTAGTTGCAGTAAAAGAGGCGGGGTACGAGAGAGCGTCATGCACAACAAAACGGGCGTGCTTACCCAGCGAAACGAGCATATGTTTGCGAAGGCTGTTATAGAACTCCTCTCAAATGAGGGAAAACTGAGGGAGATGTCTCAAAAAGCGATCGAATGCATTGAGGATTATTGGACCGTGGAGAAAGCCGGAAAAAGACAGATGTGGCATATCAATCGTGTTGTCTACGAACGTCGGCACCAGCTAGACAATTGAATCCTCGGCAACCAGCGTCTCGAAATTGATATATCACGAAGTTACTACGTCGACCCTGGTCCGAGGCCTATACCTTTCGCTCCGTTGTGTTAGACGGGATCTCTACGTGCGCCGCCCCGTCGTCGCACTATATGAAGTTCCAGGCGCTGTGATTTGCCGAGACCTCAAAGAACACATAGTGCAATTCGCATAAGCGAGTTCACGTTTTTATAGGACAAACAGAGTTAACGCCTCCGGGCCGACCACGTTTTTCCATTGTTGTTCGCTCTTGTAGAAGGAGGCTGCAGGACAGCGCACTACGAACGTTCTGACGCTGATCATGCCCGGAGTGGTTTACGGTTATAAGCGAGAAGCGCGTTGACGTTAGTCGTCCGTACCCCCTAAGACCGCAGAAGTGAGACATGAAGGCCATCATACTCGCCGCGAACGATAACACGCAGCTACGCCCCCTGACCCTCCGAAAACCGAGCGCGTTGATCAAGATTAATGGGATTTCCTTGCTCGAACACCAAATACGGGGGTACCGTCGTGCAGGCGTCGAAACGGCTTCCATATTGATCCTCTCTGGCTATCAGCACAGCCAGGTCAAACGCTACTTGATGCGCGAGCACCCCGACATACGCCTCGTGCAAAATCCCGACTATCGTTCTACCAGCGCCTTGTATTCGCTTGACCTCGCCTTTCGAAGCACAGAACCCCGCACCGACGAGGAGGGGTTCTTCATTAGCAGTGGAGCGTGCGTGTACGATGACAAAGCAATCGAGTGCGTATCACGCGTCTCTGGGAGCGCCATTGCCGTGGATAGCAGTCGTTACGAGGCCGCGTCGCCAACGGTCATCGCCGAGGACGGAAACGTCGTGCGCATCGGTACCCACATTCCAGACCACGCGGCCACCGCTGTCGTAACTGGCTTGTGCAAGCTGGACGCTCACGCGGTGACCGCGCTGAGCGACATCGCGGCAGAGCGCACGGCTAAAAAAAGAGATGCGCCGATGGCCGTAGCACTTGGCGATCTGATTCACCGCGCACAGATGACGCTCGTCGACGTCGCGGGAACGAAGTGGGCCGCCCTGCACACGATGGAAGACGTGCAGACGGCCGACAAACGATTCAGTCGTTTTTCTTGTCCGGCAAGCGGTGTTTCGTCCTCGACTTGGACGGGACCGTGTACGTGGGGAACCGACCGATCCGCGGCACCGTTGCGTTCATCAAGCGGAATATGGACGATCGCGCGTTCTATTTTGTGACGAATAACACCTCGAAGCTTCCCGAGGATTATCGCACACGGCTCAACGCGCTCGGCATACCCGCTGACGCGGAGCACGTCGTCACGCCGCTTGCGCCCCTTATCGCGCATCTGCGCGAGCACGCGTTGATGCACGTGTACCTGCTCGCGAACGCTAGGGTCACCGCGTACGTGCGGCAGGCGCTTGCCGGACTCGAGCTGACCGCCGATCCTGAGGCGTGCGAAGCGCTCATCGTGACCTACGACACGGAACTCACGTACGAAAAGCTGAGCGACGCGGCGCTGCTGCTGCAACAGAACCCCCGTTTGACGTTTCTCGCGACACACTGCGATCTCGTGTGTCCCACCGAGCACGGGTTCGTCCCAGACGCTGGCTGTATTCTATCTGTGCTCGAACAGGCAACCGGCCGCACACCGGGCACGGTTTTTGGTAAGCCTAACCCGCTTTTGTTGGAGCGCGTGACCGCTCAGTACCGCCCAAGCGAGATGGTCGTCGTCGGCGATAGGATGTATACCGACCGGCAGATGGCGCGCAACGTCGGATGCGATTTTATCTGCGTGTTAAGCGGCGAGACGACGCGAGAGCAGATTGACGAACTGAGCGAGGAGGGGTTTCCCTCGCTGATCGTTAAGGATCTCGAAGACCTGCTGACGTGAGCAATGCGCTCGCTCTACTATCACGCCTACGTGGCGCGCATCAGGGGAGAAGGCTTTGTGGGTCGTTTCTAGAAAGAAAGCCACTCAGCTCTTTAATTTTAGATTTGGACTTTTGACGGGGAGATTCAGCTAGGGATGTGGTAGGCCAGTGTGCGTGGTTTCTCAGCGATGACAAGACACGTCGGTTCGCAGCTCCTGTATCGGTAAGCGGCGCAACAACGCGGAATCATCCTGCGGAGCGACCACCGGTCGAGTTTGTCACAATCTATATGGTTACACGCAGACGAGTACGAATCATGAAAGACAATGAGACTAAGGACCGTTTCATCGAGTTGCGGTCCCAAGGGCTGCCGTTCGCAAAAATAGCCGCGGAACTTAACGTGAGTAAGACCGCCTTGATCTACTGGGAGCGAGACTTTAAAGAAGAGATCGACAACCTCCGAGCGATAGAGCTCGAAGCGATGTACGACAAGTACTGCCTCTCCGTCCGCAAGAAAGTCGAGTTTTTTGGCGACGTTCTCAGCCGGATTCAGCGTGAACTTGAAACGCGAGACCTTTCATCGATCTCGACCGAAAAACTGTTTGCAATGTACGCGCATTTCTATCGAGAGGCGCAGCGCGAGTTGCCTGAACTCACGTTTAAAGATGATGAAGAGGTCCAAACATCGAAATCAGAACGGAGAGCGGTTGCCGGTCTGTTAACCGACCAGTACAAGCGCATATCCTGATAAGGGCGGCATAAAAGTTGACCAAAAGTTGACCAAAAGTGACCGTATTTTAAGGATAGTGCGTCACAGCTTCCCGTTCCAAGCAGCACGTCGTATGCGCCAAAGGCGGTGGCGCGGCACAAGGATGCTACGGATCAAGAGAGCGTCACAAGTAACCACTGGAACCGGCACGATTTATTTGTATCTAAGTATTTTTATAATATTTTGTGTATAATTCAAAGGCGTGCGGCCACGTGGTAACGACTTATATACCGTCAGCGGACATCCAGCCGGACCACAGACCGTTGTAGGTCTTCTCCCAAAGGCCGTTGTCGCTGCCGCGCACAAAAACGTCCACGTACCCGGGAGCCGCGTGACGTCGCAGCGGGGCCTGACGTCACATTCCCGCTGAGGAACGTGGGCGCCGTCCAGCTCGTGCCCGTCCAGTATGTGTACCAGAGGGCGCCGTCCGTACCGTTTATGAAGAGGTCGAGGCTGTTTACATTCTGCGCGATCACAGCAGTGTTCAGAGGATGCGGCTCCTAGAGCGATGTTTTCGCACATCAGACAATTCCAGCTAAAGCGCTTTATACTAGTGGCGCAGTGCTTTTATTTATGTCAGTGATACTGACGCTGACGGCGACTATGACCGGAGGCGCGATGACCTCGACGACGTCAGGGATTGCACTGACAGACATAATAAAAGGTGCCCTCATTGCAAGCGGCGCACTCGTCGTCTTGCTCGTTTTACATTATTTGATGTCGGAGTACGACTCCTGGAACGCAAACATAATGGCAGCCTTGCGGACCATGAGCGTGCCCCTCATGGTGATGTTTTGCGCCTTCATCGTGTTCACAGCACTACGTTAAGAGGGCGGTTTAATGTGCCCCTACTAGTATAATAGGCAAAAAGGGGAGCACCCCGAACAGGAGTATGTTGTTGACCGCCTGCATCGTGATGACAAACGGCAGGTTTTTTGTCTTGTAATATGCGACGCCAAAGAGGAGCCCTACTCCGAACGCGAAGAGCAGCTCGTAGTAGTTGGCGTAGCCTGATTGCATCGCACCAAAGATGATGCTCGTGATGAGTATGCCGACGATCGGCCCGCTGCGTTGCACAAGCTCCGGTTGCAGCAGGGCTCGAAAGAGGAGCTCTTCCACGAGCGTTACGACGAAGATCATCACGACGCTGAGCTCGACAAGCCCGACAAGCGAGTATGAGGGTATGAGGGCGGGATTTGCGAGAATTTGGTGCTCGACAAGCGCCAGCGCTACGCCGACGAGGGCGCCGAACGGAATGAGGTACGTTAGCTGTGGGCCTCCGGTGAGACCAAGGTCGTGGCGGCTCAGCTTGCGGTGAGCAACGACCGAGATGATCGGGATGAACATCACGCCGTAAATCGCCACCAGCCAGTACAAGGTCGTCGTCGGGATGAGCGTGAAGGAGAGGTTGACTACACGCAACAACGACACCAAAGCAAGCACTTCTAAGAGCTCGACGCGGTCTCCGTTCAAAACTATTATGGCGACGAAAATCACAACGAGGTTCAACGCTTGCACGCCGACCCCGGCGACGCGGTACCCAGCGAAGAGCAACCCCTCGCCGGCAAGGATAAGGAGTATGGCGAGGAGCTCAGCCCAAGCCAAGTTGAAAACAGTCCGTGCCCTCGCTGCAGGAGCTAGCGCGGCTCGTGTGGTGTCACGGAGACGCACAAGATGATAGGTCACTCGTACGTCGGTGCTCTCCGCGCGGCCATATTTGCTGCGACCCTCGGCGCACACGATGTACGTGTGTGTGATCGCGGCGCTATCCGTGAGCGTGAACTGATAGTTTCCGGCCGCGTCGGTGGTGGTGGTGGCCGTGCGCACCTTATTCGTCGGATCATCCGTGTTGTAGAGAACGATGGACACTGCCACCAGATCTGCGCCACCGCCGCTCGTGAGTTGTCCGGCGATCGTGACGCCGTGCCCGACGAACTGTTGCTGCGGGGTGGCGGTGGCAGTGATGGTCGTGAGAGTCTCTACCCCCCTTGGGCGCCTCTCCTCAACGTCTCTGTCGGTGGCATCAAGTCCGGCTCCGGTTCTGTCAGCGCTGACGCCCTGGTCCCGCAAAGCAAGAGCAGATTCGTCTGAGGTCGAGATGCCGTCTGGTGGTCTCTGTTCTTCTTCGTCCGGCAATCCCGTGGCCCCCCCTATATTTCAAAAACCGTATTTCCGGCCTTTTATACGCAAAAAGTGCTATACGTTCTACATCGACGACAGAATATAATACTACTGTTAGTGAACGGACGTAGTATGCAGAGATCCCGGATCGCAGAGTTACCCTGCCAGTGCTGGCTTCATAACCGCGCATTCATTCTCATCAGTTGCGCCAGAACCTTGTCAGGGCATATGCCGCGAAACAGATCACGCGAACACGGAGATATTCTTTCTCCAAGGAATTGTGATCATCGATAGCTTAGTTAGATCTACGAGGACAAGGGATTCTATGATTATCAGCAACACAAGAAGATCAAGTGCGTAGATTTCAGCACGACAAAAACTGTGACAGTAAACCGTCAATGCCAGTAGACTGTATCCAAAACGCTGCGTCTCGGTGATAATCATGCTGTTCAACAAGGGGTCGGAGCTATCTATCGATAAACGTCAAAACGGGATACATAAATGCTTTTAGTATGCTCATTGCCCGCGGAGCGCAGACGTTCAATAACACAAGAACTCTGACAGTGGCAAACGTCACGCCCATAAATACATCGCTGCACCTCAGTAATGATCGTCCTCGATTCCGGAGCTGCGTTAGTTAGCGTTGCATTTTTCTGCCGCCAAGACTACGAAAAAGGCCAAACAGAATCTAATTTCCTGTGGAAGGAGCGGTCCCGGCAATTTAACACTGAAGACCCGAGAGCGATACAAAACTTAATGTGCGAAGCATTCAGATACTGGTGTGCTGTTTCCGAAAGGCCATTGTGGCGGCATCAAGAAATCGAGCACGCTACTGCAAGAGCGCCGTGACAACATGACCGTCGAAAGACCGCCTCGTAAATCATTCCTTCCTGCTTTCAGACACACGATTGGGGAAGAGGAGATCGCCGAAGTAGTAGACACACTGCGATCGGACTGGATTACTACCGGTCCAAGAACCCACGACTTTGAAGATCAATTTAAGGAGTATGTAGGCTGCGATCATGCAGTTGCTGTCAATTCGTGTACTGCAGCAATGCATTTGTCGTTGATTGCGGCCGGAATCGGGCGGGGACATGAGGTTATTACCACCCCGTTCACATTTGCTGCGACTGCTGAAGTCATCATCCACCAGCAAGCAAAACCAGTCTTCGTGGATATTGAACCAGACACGTACAATATTGATTCATCTAAGATTGAAGAGAAGATAAGCGAGCGGACGCGGGCCATTATGCCTGTGCACTACGCGGGCCACCCCTGCGAAATGCACACCATCCTTCAGGTCGCAGATCAACATAGATTAAAGGTCGTTGAAGATGCTGCGCACGCATTTGGAGCGGCTATCAACAACACGATGATCGGGTCTTTAGGAGACGCAACGTGCTTTAGTTTTTATGCAACGAAAGCTATTACAACTGGCGAGGGAGGCATGGTAACGACGAATGATGACCGTCTCGCTGAAAACATCAGATTACTGAGTTTACACGGTTTAAGCAAAGATGCTTGGAAGCGGTACTCACACGAGGGGACATGGTATTACGACATAATATGCCCTGGCTATAAATACAACATGATGGACGTACAGGCAGCAATAGGCATTCACCAGCTTAAAAGGGCGCCGGAAATGCAAAAGCGAAGGGAAGAGATCGCAAGAAAGTATACGAAGGCGTTGAGAACTATTCCCGAGATTACCCTCCCGCGCATTAAAAAGAACGTACGGCACGCTTGGCATTTGTACCCCATTCTGATCAACGCCGACTTACTGAGTATCAGTAGAAACGGATTCATTGACGTGCTAAAGTCTGAAAATATTGGAACGAGCGTCCACTTCATACCGCTGCACTTGCATCCTTATTACCAGCGCACGTATGGCTACAAGAGGGGCGATTTCCCCGTAGCGGAATCGGTGTTCGACCGCACAGTTTCACTGCCTATATATCCCCGCATGAGCGAGAATGACGTTGACGACGTCATTGCTTCAGTACGCAAGGTGGTGGACCAGCATGGTTCGTAGTTGTACGAAGATCAGCATTGGAAGTAAAATGGTTGGGGACGGCGAACCGGCATTCATCATTGCCGAAGCAGGACTTAACCACGATGGAAAACTTGCGCAAGCTAAGAGGCTCATCCAATATGCTGCAGAGGCAGGGGCAGATGCCGTTAAGTTCCAAATCTACGAGACTGAAGAGCTGTGTGGCAGCGAAAGCCCTGATTTTGCCCTATTCAAATCACTGGAATTCAGCAAAGACAAATGGCTCGAGCTGGCAGATTTTGCAAAAGACCACGATATCGTGTTCACTGCGAGTGTATTTGGTGAAGGGAGCGTGGATCTCTTAGAAACCATTGGCTCACCGATGTTCAAAATCGCATCAGGAGATTTGACGTACGTGCCATTATTGGACTATGTCGCGAAGAAAGACAGGCCGATAGTTCTCTCCACCGGCATGGCAACGCTCGGCGAAATTGAAGATGCTTTAAATGAGATCTATGAAGCAGGTACCCGTAGCGTAGTGTTAATGCATTGCGTGAGCACTTATCCCACAGCTTATGAAGACGCGAATTTAAGGGCCATTAAAACACTAAAATACGCGTTCGGCCTTCCAGTAGGATTTTCCGACCATACAGAAGGGACTCTCCTTCCGGTAGTTGCGGTCGCCCTTGGAGCAAATGCCATTGAAAAGCACTTGACGCCCGATCGTACGCTTGCGGGGCCCGATCATTTGCTGAGTCTTGAACCTCTCGAGTTCAGAGCCATGGTCGAGCAGATCCGACTCGCAGAACAAGCGCTCGGAGACGGGATCAAGAAACCAACCGCGGCTGAGCGAGAGATACGTGACCAAGCACGCCGATTTATAACAGCGAAAACACAAATCCGCGCAGCTACCACCATAAGCAGAGACATGGTCAAAATAGTCAGGTCGAACCCGGCCATCGAGCCAAAATTTCTTGATCTCATAATAGGCAGAACAACTAGACGAGCGATAGCAAAAGATCAAGGAATCACATGGCAGGACGTCTAGACCGACTCGTTTTAGCTTTTCAACATCAGCAAAACAATCGTCAGTTTCACAAGTGTAGCGCTGGAGGCGCTTAAAAGCACCCGGATATCTGATGTATCCTTTGGTTCACTGAAAAAAGCCGTGCGTGAACGGGCCAACCGCTTTGGTGCGAGAACTAAGATGGGCTTCGCAAGGGCGTGACAAAATAAGTTTCATGACGCACGATGATCAGAGAAGGATTGTTGCAATTATTCAAGCGAGGATGGGCTCCGAAAGGCTGCCAGGAAAAGTACTGGCGCGAATCGGGAACAGCTCGCTTCTCAGCATTCTTCTACATAGGTGCAAACAATCACATTATTTAGATTTAATCGTGGTTGCAACGACGACAAAAAAAGAGGATGACGCGATCGTGGAGCTAGCTAAATGCGAAAGTATCAGCTGGCATCGAGGAAGTGACCAAGATGTATTAGGCCGATATTATCAAGCCGCCACGCGATTTAACGCAGACGTAATAGTCCGCGTGACTGCGGACAACCCACTCACCGATCCGAAGTTAATGGACAGGCTAATCGGAGCTCACCTAAAGAATAGATGGGACTATACTTACTGTCCGGATGCACCGTTAGGAACTGGCGTTGAAGTCATAGATTTTGATGCTCTACACGCTGCCAACCAGGCAACCTCCAATCTATACGAAAGAGAGCACGTGACCCCCTACCTCCAATTGCATCCAGAAAAATTTGCTATCCAAACGATCGAGTGTCTAAGCGCAGATCCGAACGTGCGTCTGACCGTTGACACAGCGGCAGACTTGGCACTTATGAATGCACTTGACGAAGTGTTGGGGGCTCTCGAGGACGTTGAGATAAAGCGCGTAGCAGATCTTCTAGAGAGCAACCCGGAGTTGCGCGAAATAAATAAGCATGTAGTGCAAAAGGATGTTAATGGCAGAGCACGTTAGCGTATCGAAGATCGCGTTCGTAACCGAAGGCGGGACGAAAATTGGCTTTGGACACGTCTACAGGAGCGTAAACCTGGCCGAGCAACTGCGTTCTGATGCAATACCGCTCTTTTTGACCCAAAGCGATGAATCAGTCGCCGCGAAGATCAGACACTTTGGATTTAGAACCACGCGGTGCAAGTCAAATGAAGAGATCTTGGATGCGTTGAGTCAGATCAAGCCGACTGTAGTTGTTTTTGATGAACCTCATCTATCCGCAACGCTGATAAGAAGCGTACGCGCGGCACTGGGCGAAACGCGCATTATAGTTTTTGACAACTTTTTCACTCCGGCTGTAAATAGCTGTGTTGACGTAATAGTCAATGCATTAATCTCTTGCGACTTCAAGAACGAGTTTATTTATGATGAGAATTCGAACACACGGTACTACTTTGGCCCAAGATATTTAGTGCTTAACGAGGATTTTTTTTTGGACTCGTTCGAGCAGCAGACACAAGCACGTTACTCGCATAAAAAGACGGTGCTACTGACTTTTGGGGGAGGCGATTACGCAGATTTAACAACCCGCGCGCTTAACCATATTTTAAAACTTGACGAAGAAATGCGAATTCAAATTCTCATAGGTCCCGGGTACACGCATCTCAAAAAGCTAAATGCAGTGATACAGGCAAATCAGGACTACGGGGTTCAAATCGAGGTTGACAAAGACGTTAATAATGTGGCAGAACGGATGCGCGACGCTGATGTTGTGATCACTTCTCCTGGGCTCTCTATGTTCGAGGCGCTGAGACTAAGAAAGCGGGTAATAGCAGTTCACCAAAATGAGCTTCAAAAAGCAGACTACAAAAATTTTCCGCTTAAATGCATAGTCGAACAATCAGATATGTCGCATATGGCTGCGCTCTTAGAAGACCTTGAACATTTTGACCAAGACAGCGTTGATAAGCTTCAGATAGGCGAGGGCAGGACAGAGGTTTTGCAAGCCATCAGGAACCTCTTGTCTCCTTCAAAATACTCGATCTAAAATCAGAGAATATGCCGCGTAAAGTAGTAGATCTGTATCTTGAAATGAGAAACGACCATACAAAGCCCCTAAATACCAAACCACCAACGCGGCAAGCACTTCGAAGTGGTTCCTTGACGCTCATGTGCTGATAAGCGCATTGTGCGCAGCTGACAGCTGCTTGGGCTATTCGTTGTCTACTCGGACAGAAAAAATCACAAAGATGTTGTGTTTAAGAATGATGCTAGCTTAATACAAAATTCGCATTCGATGCAAACTGGGTTGAATGGGGGGGAAAAAATTAAGGGAACAGTTTTGCAGCCAACGTATCTACCGTGGTCAGGCTATTTTGACATGATAAACTCCACTGATATCTACGTAGTCTTTGATCACGTTCAATTTGAAAGAAAATCATGGCAGCAAAGAAATAGGATTAAAGGTCCTAACGGCGTACACTGGATTACTATACCTATTCAAAAAGTTGCACGAGATACTCCAATTTGCGACATAAGAATTTCGTATGGTCAAGGAGATCCACTAAGTAAACATTGGAAAGCAATAACTTCTGCTTATCAAAAAGCACCCTATTTTGCGGAGTATCGCCCCTTTTTTGAAGCGATCTACTCAAAGCATTATACGTTGTTGAGAGATCTAAACGTTGATCTGATCAAAGTAATCTGCAACGCATTAGGAATCAAAATGAAACTGGCGTTTTCCTCTGAGCTCGATTTGAATGACCAAGAGATGGGCAAAACAGAAAAAGTTATAAATCTCTGCAAGAAGGCAGGAATCACCTGCATGTACGAAGGCAAATCTGGGCAAGATTTCATTGATTTGGCTTTGTTTGAGAGGGAACAAATCGACATCAAATTTCATGAATTCATCCCTAATCCGTATCCTCAACTATACGGCTCATTCGTTCCTCACTGTTCTGTGATAGATCTGTTATTTAACGTGGGAGAGCGGTCTTTACAGATTATTAAGCAAGGTAGCAAACGTGAAAGCAAATGAGGTTATGAGGTTACCAGATCTAGAATGGGAACAGCACTTCTAAGCCCACTTATTTACCGTGGATTGGCTATTTTGGCTTGATCGATTTAGCGAGCACTTTTGTTTTCTATGATAATACTCAATTTACGAATCAGTCCTGACAGCAAAGAAATCGCATCAAAACTGTGCCGGGGTGGATCTGGCTTACCGTTCCAGTGTTTCGACGGTTCGGTCAGCTCATTACGCAGGTTCGCATTAACAACAATCTCAAATGGTCTGAAAATCAGAACTTGATGCGCTGGGAACAAAAACAGACCGCATGATCAGTATATTGGACGAACTTGGCGCAGACGAATACATCTCTGGCCCGGCAGCACAATCATACATTGAAGTCGAAAAGTTTAAGGAAAGTGGCAAAACTCTCTATTGGTATGAATTTGCACATCCTGTGTACCCACAACTATTTGGAGAGTTTATTCCATATCTATCGGTGATAGACTTGATGTTCACTGTGGGCGAAGCTTCACGAGACTTAATCAGGAAATCGAATGAAACCGCACTTAGACGAGCATAACAACACTGGTCTATACGAGGGAAAGACAATACTTGTCACTGGTGGCGCTGGCTCAATCGGGAGGGAGCTCGTAAAAAGGCTCCTAGACTTTAATCCGAAGTCTATTCGCATTCTTGACGAGAACGAGACTGCGCTCTTTAATTTGCAGCATGAGCTCCAAACTGAGAAGACGCGGATCTTTATCGGAGACGTGCGAGATTACAGAAGACTGCTTAGGGCTTTTGAAGATGTGGACATCGTATTTCATAGCGCTGCACTTAAACACGTCCCGCTCTGCGAATACAACCCATTCGAAGCAGTTCGCACCAATGTGCTTGGCACACAAAATGCTATTAATGCTGCCTTAGACACTGGTGTGGAGACGTTTATTTTTATAAGCACCGATAAAGCCGTAAATCCACGAAATGTTATGGGGGCCACCAAGCTGCTTGCTGAACGCTTGGTCATTTCTGCAAATCGCTACAAAGGGAGTCGAAAAATAGCGTTGAGTTGCGTACGGTTCGGCAACGTCATGAACTCAAGAGGTTCAGTGATCGAACTATTCAGAAATCAGATAGCCCAGTCGAAGTGTATTACCATCACCGACCCAAAGATGACGCGCTTCGTTATGGGCATTCCACAAGCAATTGACATGATCTTGAAAGCTGGAAGCATCGCTAAAGGGGGGGAACTCTTCATTCTGAAGATGCCCGCTTTGTACATCGGTGACCTTGCTGATGCAGCGATCCAAGTATTCGCGCCTCTCTATGGTCACAAACCTGATGAAATCAAAATTAAGACCATAGGAAAGCGGCGTGGTGAAAAGCTGTTCGAAGAGCTATTTACCGATGACGAGGCGGGTCTCGTGACGGACCGAGACGACCTGTTTATCCTAGATACTGAACAAGACAAACCAGCTTCCAGGGATATCGGTTTTAGGTATACTTCCGACTCGGCTGAGAAAATACCAACGAAAGAAATTGAGAAGTTACTACTCGAATTCTGTATCTGATACTATCTTTGAAAAGACTCTTGAGAGCTTCATTTCTTTCCCGCACCCCCGTCCTACCGGTTACAAATTAGTAGGTCGAAAAAGCCGCCGACCTCGATGTTGATCGATGCAAGGGACATCAGAGGCACAATTAAAGCGACCGTGACGAGAGGGGTTACAACGCTCCTCAAAGTCGACAAAGCATTTATGCTATCTTTAAGTCTACAAACAAAACTAACGACGCGAAAGCAAAGGACCTATTGCCAATGTCGTCATCGCTGCGGCGATTATGCCGTGGCTGGGTACACAGAGACGAGCATCTTGCGTGGTGCGCCCTCTCGAGCCCGGAACCGAATATTAGAGCAATCGCCTTTCGCTCTCCGTCAATGCTGACGCTGTGTACCGTCACACGCTGGGGAAACGCAGCCATAAGCTCCTTGAGATAAGTATCGCTTAGTAGAGGCACTTCGGCCCGATTTCGCATCTCGGTCGCCAGATGTCAAGCAACGCGCTTACGTCATTCGTTTGTTCTATATCTCCTTTTACTCGTGCAAATTGGCTATAGTCTTCTTCTTACGAAAGCAAATCTTCTTTGGTTTAGCGCAGCTAGCTCTGGAAACATTATTTCTGCTGCGTTTTCCACTCAGCTTGTCCTTACGTATTCGCGCTTCTTGTTGTATGTTTTTGCTTCGTGTTCGGCTTCCTCATTGCCGAGCACTACGGGACGATGAGCAACGGATTGCGAAAATAAGCATAAAAAACATCTCGCTGGCAGTTCTGGTCTCTACGATTTATTATACCGTCGTTTACTATCACATCGGCGTGTTATCAGGCCATGCTCCGTTGTGTTATGTATGGCTTTATCAGCTTACGGGGCCTTTTTATTGTTTAATCCTGATCTTTTTCTACTTGAAGCTCAGCACAGGCTGGACAGAGCTGCGCGGATTTTTGTTCCGGTATCTGGAAAGAATCGGTGAAGACTCCTTTGGGATATATCTTGTCCAAGGATTTTTCATCACGGTGTTTTGGGCTGCGCTTTTTAAGCTGGGTTTGCGCACAAACAATCTGATTCTTTATCCGGTTTTGTTCTCGTTGACACTAGTACCAAGCTATTTGAGCGTGGAGGGGCTATATCGCCTGCCGTTGAGCAACATCATCATCGGAAAACCGAGAAAGGAGGACAGTAAGCCAACGCAGACGGCGCGGATTTCGTCTGCGCCATGACTGTCTCACTTTCTGCTCGGCCAGCACTATGGACAGCAGCTCGATAACCTCGTTATGGTAGCAATATTAAATATTGAGGAGAGCCCTCACGGCTCGGCTGGCCAGTGACGCCCCGGTTTTTTTTTATGGTAAAAAGTGGGTCCGAAACTCACAAAATAGCGTGAAATGGCCTACCTGGGACATCAAATGCTGACTGCCAAAGAAAAAAAGAGTCCTGCGTGGCTCCGAATACTCGAGATCAGCGCAGGTCTTATCATCCTTATCCTGGGCGTCGCCGCCTTCTACCCAGGGGTGGATTGGGGGTGGACAACATTCATTGCATTCCTAGCATTCGCGTTAATTATCCTTGAAATAGCATATATCATACGAATATTCGCAAAAGGCATTTCGGGACCGCGGCGGCTCAACTTGATTTTGTCAGTGCTCGCGACCCTAATCGCCGTGTTAGTACTCGCGCTGTCTTTCTATGGAGTTTATTTGCTCCCACTCTACCTGTTAGCCTTGGGATTGCTCTTTGCCGGAATCGCGAGCGCAGTACGCGGCACAGTGGGCGGCAAAATCGTGGGCATCTTCGGCATTTTCGCGGGCATCATTGTGTTAATATTCCCAAAAATCGTGGGCATCCACGCGATTGTTACAAACCTCGCCCTGTTACTATCCCCAACTCTCACCTACCCAAATAACATCGCAGCACTGATTACACTGTGCTTGATGATCTTCGGATTGGAGCCGATAATTTCCGGGATCATGGGGAGATGGATCTAACCCACTCGTTCATGGTAGAGCGTGAGTCTTGGACACCCCAAATCACATAAAAGTGACCTATACAGGACAGTAACGGCCTGCCTGTCCAAGCTATATATGCACATCTTTTAACGAGACCAACATGCAAAGCCTTACTTTCTATTTATAGCATTATAGAAACTGCAAAGATGATGATGTAACGGTCCTGGGAATATTTAATATTTCACGAGTCGATCACGGACTGATATATCCGAATGGTTTCTTCTGCTATGGCATCCCAGGATAAATACTCAAGCGCTCTTTTCCGGGCCATTCTTCCAAGATCCTCCCGTAGTCTGCTATTCTCTAGAAGGGAGCGGATGACCAATGCAAGAGCGGGGGGGTCATTCGGGGGGACATACATACCCGTGTCACCTAGATATTCTGAGCTCCCGCCTATGGGGGTCGCGATCACCGGCGTGCCGTTCATCATCGCTCGTGTGATAATACTGCTCGCCCACACTGGAATGGTATAGATGGCGAATGTGAAGATGCTCTCCTGCATTTTTTCATCAAATTCTAGTTCACTCAAACTACCACACCACTGGATCTGATCCTGCACGTTATTGCGTCTTGCCTCCTTTTTTGCTATTTGTTCTGACCCCTTGCCATAGATACCGTAAACTTCTACGTTGATCTTGATCCCGTCATCACGTAAGATTCGAAGCGCTTCGAGAAGGTCAAAGAAACCTTTATGTTTTGAAGGGCTCCCCAAAAAAGTAACTCTGGTCCTTACCAGTCCCCTGAGATTAACCTCGTGACCACCATGGAATACCACATGAATCTTGTCTCCTGGAATTCCAGCCTGCATCATGCGATCCTTTTGTCGCTCGGAATGAACGATGATCGCGCCAGCATATTGATATACTCGATGAAGCAACCGTAGAGGGTTACCTGGCCCATAGACATTCAGATTATGAAGGGTCACCACCTTATACGGTACTTTCGTTTGTGTGAGAAGAGTAAGGAGGGGCAACTCCCCAAAAGAGAAAATACTGCTTTGTTGGTAATGGAGAATATCGGAGTCTTTACACTGCTTTGCGTACTGCAATCCCAGAGGAATCCTGCTTGTACGATAGACGAGGCCTCGAATCCTGGATCGGTAAGCATCTCCATAAGAATCAAACGGTGTGGTAACGAGACAGTATTTGCCACTAAAAAGGGAAGAAGCGCCACGATAATTATTTTTACACACACAATGACTCGTTACAACCTTGACTGAAACGTCTCTTCTCGTTAATGCATCAATAAGATTCCCCGAATAATTGGCCATAGAAATATTACGGTACCAGCACGTTATCATGCAAACGGAGAGATTTTTAATCACAATCACCACTTAAATCGGCATTTTTTGGGATTTATTGAACTACCTACAGGTTTTTACGCTACATCAAATAAAATGGAGGATACAAGGAATCCATTAATTGTGTTTAACAATTAAATTTGTAACCTGCTGTAGAGATCACGGAGAGAAGAAGGATTGAGGGTAGTGAAGGGAAATGTTCAGTTTAGGGTACTCCTAATGCGCACAAATATTCTATAATTTCGGTGAAGCACTCACCCCCTCTCGCTGAGGGGGGCTTTCACTGAGGGGGGACGATTTTGAATTCTATTCCTGAATATTTATAATCTTGTATCAGAGGATCCCCTAGTGAGAATATAACCGCTGCTATTGTATCCTTGGGGGATTAGGAGATGTTCCTTTACGGTTTATCGCGTGTATAAGTCAGGAGATTCTTAAATGCGGTTAGCATCGGCTTTAATCGATTGAATGGGAACCGATCGAAAGAAGGGCTCAGAATTAAAGCCTCACGCGTCCCGAGAGAAAAACACCCGTTCCACGGCCGCCAGCTTTTACTCTAACCCAAATTATGGTGATGGCGCACTCGCCACCTATCGTCGTTAACCATGATTGCTAACTTGTGACAGCGCAAGAGATGATCAAGTTATGACGTTTTATGATGTATGACGTCTGAAACGCCAATTTTTTCGCCATATCACTTATCCTATTTTACTATTTTCTTCATGTATCTATGTCGAAATATAGTGCAGACGTCATGCGTTACGCACGTCCACTCCGCTGAGGCAAGACTTGCTTCACTCTCCGCCTTAAGCCTGCTAGCTTTGGGTAGGCAAACTTGGCGATCTTGTCCAGCGCGTCTGATTTCTCGACAATGCAAAACGGTTCTAGTAATGGATCAAACTTCGCTTTGAATTTAGAAAGACGCAGATTAGACGTGCCCAAATCCAGCTTCTTAAAGCCCTCTGATTTTGCTCGCAGAACGACTTCCCATATAAGATAATCCGTCACACTCAGGTCCTTGCGTGCATTAACGTTACCGATCCAATAGCCATATCGCTCCTTTTGCATTACACAGCACGCGGTTGCGGTCGCGAGTTTTCCGTCAATGATAAGGTTGTAAACGGTCACGTCCTGGGGAAACGCAGCCACAAGCTCCTTGAGGTAACTATCGTTGAGTAGAGGCACTTCTAAGCCGCGTTCGGAGAATCTCTGTCGCCAGATGTCAAGCAATGGGCCTACGTCATTAGTTTGTTGTATCTCAGGTGAATGTGCGCCCACATACTTGATTTCCTGCCTGCAGCGCCTAGAGAATGAGGCCCAGATCTCGTCGAGGGATCTCTCCAAGTCGATAGCGTACGTGAACCTCAAGTGCGCTGTGAAGTTCTTCCAAATGAAGAAGCGCACGTCAAGGAAATTTGGGACGGTCGCAATAAAGAAGTAATTCGGAGCGATCTTATCAATTTCTCTGCACAGCTCGTCGGTCACTTGCTCAAAGATCTTCTCCGTGGCAATCGCCTTGAGAGCTTGCACGCTAGGATCAAAAGCGGGACCTAAATACCAAATTTGAGCATTCAGCGGTGGGGAGCGCATGACGGTCAATCTGTTGTCCCGCCCAATAAAAAACGGGAATATGCATCTCAGCTCTTCTCCCGAGTATACGCTGTAGGGCAAGAACCGCCACTCCGAATGTCGCTCAACAGTCTTTAGGAAGTCCCACTTGTGAAATAGTGTTCCCTGCGGGCTAGTTTCGACAAACTGGTCCCAACGCTTCTTATCTTCGAGCAGCTCAACAACCATTCTTACGCCACCACGTGCACACTTCTTCGTTTGTCGCCGCGCCTTTTTCAGAACAGTACTGCAAAATCTTTGTATAGAAACGCGTCGATTTCTTCCAAAAAAGAATCCTATAAGTATTTAACGTATTATGTGTCGATCACGGACTGATATATTCGAATGGTTTCTTCTGCTATGGCATCCAGGATAAATACTCAAGCGCACTTTTTGGGGCCATTCTTCCGAGGCCTAACGCCGTTAACGCCCCGTACCGATGCGTGTGGGTCAGCAGTATTACCTATACGGCCCTTTGAGTTTTTCGCCAGAGACGCGGCAGCTCGGCCTTGTGTTTGGTGCAGGTATTTCTTAAACAGAAAAGCGCCTATTCTTAATCCATCCCACGGCGACACCAACTTGGGGCGATCGTGGCGTGCTCGGTAGGTGATCGGGATCTCTGCGATGCTGCGCCCTTTGACACACTCCCGGCAACAGGTCGGCCTCAAGTTCGAAGCCCTTTGTAGCAAGCTCCAGGCGCCGGATCACGCCGCGTAGGAAGCCCCATAACCGGGCCCAGACGTCGCTGATCTCCGCGTGAAAGAGCAGTCGCGCGAGCAGCGTGAGGGGGGGTGTTTCCCACGACGTTTACCCGCATCATCGCCCCCCCGTTCAATCTTGCCTTTGAGTCGTGATCCAACGACGACGTCGTGTGTCTGTAGGCGCTGAACCACGCGCGGGACCACATCACCAGGGTACGTATCGTCGCCGTCAACCACGATGATGTAACCGGCTGCGATCTCCTGAAAAGCGGTTCGAATGGCGGCGCCCTTCCCTTTCTCTCTTCAATGATGATACGTGGGCCTTTTTCGCGAGCGATGTCGATCGTGTTATCGGTCGAGCGCCCGTCGATGACGTACGCGTAGACTTGGCGTTCATTCAAGAGTAGGTGAATCGCATCGGTTAGCTGCAGCTCGCTCCGACGCTGAACGGGGAACTCGTTTTATGCAATCAAACAGGTCCGCGGTCATCACGTACCGTCCGACGATGCCTAAACGGGAGAGGATGTGCGTAAGAAAATGATAGATGTAGCGCGGCAGCGATATTCGCAAGTAATTCTTTCGTCCCGATCTAGCAGAAGATCCGACAAAGGGGGGATCGTCTCGACTTCACACTGATTTCGGACGTTTTCAACGGCATTGGCTTAGGAGTCTCTTGTTGCGTATTGCAGATGGATTGCGAAACGCTGCTGCGATTCCGCGGGCTCGCAGTTGACAAGAATTATCGGCGCAGGAATCGCCAGATGCTACTGTCCCACAAGCATTTCAAGCCCATTTCCAATTGGTCTCAGATGCAGTTAATGGGTAAGTCGCAATACAGGTCGAAAGTTGAGGACATATGTGCAAAGACGTTTGTTGCTAGAAATGGGCGGCCCTCGAATTATTTTTTTTGGGGGGGCGGTCACGCGCAGCACTTATATGCTTCCTCGGCAACAATGTTTGAAGCCTGGAGGTGCTATCCATGTCAGAGAGTAACAAAAACACGGATTGGGAATGGCCCGTTTTTGATGAATATGGAATGACGCAGTGGCATTGGCGGGTGCTCTATCCAGAACGACTGCTGTTTAGGAATAACGTGTCTATAGGATCATTTACTATGATAGACGCGACAACGGGAGTCGAAATCGAGGATAACGTTCAAATTGGTTTTGGATGCACCATCCTAAGCTATTCTTCGATCGATAAGAAGAGCAGAAAAGTCATTTTGAAAAATAACAGCTGTGTTGGCGCTAATTCTGTAATTATGCCAGGCGTGACGATTGGAGCGAATTCAATAGTGGGAGCAAATAGCCTCGTCACTCGAGAAGTTCCAGAGAACGAAATATGGGGTGGAAGCCCCGCGCGTTTCTTGAAAAAGCGGGCGGATTCGACCATCGATGAGGTATCATCGGATCTATAGAGAACGCTGAACACCGTCAAAAAAGCACCCCAACTTAAGTTTCACTTTCAAAAAACTTCAGAAGAAATATGAGCGGGAACGACATGCAAATCAAATACGGTGGAACGCAAAACAAGTCAATTTAAAGGCTTTTGGTGCTTTTTTGATGATGAGTGGAGCAGCATCGATTTTACGAATATCACAAAAAATACGTACCTCAGTACGTGCAAAAACTGCTTTTTCGGAAACAGCTCAATATGCTGTTGAGAGAAGATTCTGATGTCAATGTCAGCTCTGGCAGTTTGATGATGAGATATATGGTTTCAAGAAAGGTGGCTACTCTACTCTATTTAGCGGACGATCTTTAGGCAATGACAAGAGAGTCTCCACAAATTCGCAGGCCCGCCCACTAGGCGAGCTTGTTGGCAGCTAAAGCTTGAAAAAAGAGCGTTCGATGCACAAAAGTTGATTTTCGAAATATGCGTTGTGAACAATGTATCGGTCCGGTATGCGCCACAAGCAGTACACATTTGTTAATCTACTTCAAATAGGCCACGTTAATCAGCGCCATTGTAAATCCCGTAAATGAGTTTAGCCTCTTGTATGGTGAAACCCCGCAGCGCAAGCAAAATGGCCAAATAGATTGCTGCGGCAAGTGCGATCGATACAACTATGCTGATGAGCCCAGAGGGGTTCCATACAAGCAGAATTAGGGCGATAATGCTCGAGCCGCAGACACTCTTCACGATGAATCCACCGTTCACTTCAAACTTAAAGTACCTAAATGAGTAGATTGTCGTCAGCACGAAAGCGAGCAGGAACGCGAGGAACGTTGTCAGGGCAGCCCCTATAAGGCCCAAATAGGGGATAAGGACTAAGTTTAACCCAAAATTCAATGCGGCACTGAGCATCCATATCGTGCCAATGATGGCGGTCTTCTTTTTTAATGCGATTATCGTAACAAGCACTGAGTACGCTCCAGCGAGCGCAGTTCCTGCGGCAACAAACGGAGTGACTATGTAGCCGTTGGATGCGATCTGCTGTGTGCTTAGCAGAAGCAAAATCGGCTTTGATAAGACCGATAAAGCAAACACGCAAGGGAGAGCTATGCCGATATAGTACTTCAATGAGTACGTCATGATCGTGCGTACGGCCGCAATGTTGTTCTCGTCGTAGTGTTTCGATAGAACCGCAGGAAGCAGCATCGCTAACGGTGCTGCGACCACGCTGATGGTAGTACCTGCGGTGTATCCTGGCGAATAATAGCCCACCGCTGCGGCACCTAAAAAAAACGCTATGAGATAACGATCGCTTGAATTTACGAGCCAACTTGATAAACTGCCCGGGACTAATGGTAAGCCATAATTGAGATATTGCCTCACGTGCGTAAGCTTCGGGATAGCAAACCCGATCTCCGCGACGATGAGATACATGATGATAGAGAACACCACAAGTTGCTGGATCAAAAGTGCGATCACGGCGCCCTCCAATCCGTAACCCGAGAGGACAAAATAGGCTATAAGGGCCGTATTCAAGTACGCGTTAAAAAGGCTTAAGTAAGTGTACCGTTTGATCTGCTGGAATGTTAAAAAATATTGCAAAACAAACCAACTCAGGCAGGCAATTAAGATGGTCGCTATAAGCAGCAGGGCTGTGGTGAGATTGTTTTGAAACAAGCTCGCCGCTATTTGTGACACAAACAAAAGAAGCAGCCCAGAAACAGCCAAGCTCGCAACCAAAACGATTAGTCCCATAGAATAGAACAGCTCTCGGATGTCACGTTTGTCCTTCACTGCAGCGCCAAACCGAATCAAGGACATTTGGAGCCCTAAGGTCGCAAGCACGGGCACCAGGTTGAGTGTAATCATAATCAACGCAAAGGCGCCATAATCGGCTATCACCAGGTGCCTTGTTAGGATAGGAAGAAGAATGATATTGCTGAGATAGACTAAAGGAGTTATTACTGCGCTCAATCCCATTCGCCGAACGGTGAGTGTGTATTTTCCCATTTACGTGGCTCTTCCTGTGCGATACATCTGCCTGACGGTTGTCGGCCGTTTTTTGGCCTGCAGATGCCATACAACGCTTGCGCTTGGTCATAAAAACGGCAGAGTTGACTTTTGATCCGCCGTAGGGTAATAGCCTCCTTCCATCGTCGTTTCTTCACGATGTTTTTGACTCTCGCCGGTGGCCCTTTCAGAAAGGATTCAGATAGCGCGACGTTTATAGCTTCGTCACGAACTACATCTGCGTATTTGATTCTTCATTCTCATAACAATCAACTCAACAAATACTCATTGGTTCAGCACTAACGTAGCCGCACAAAATACCAGCTTAACTTGATTCTTTTAAACTAACCAGTCTCTATTTGGAAAAAGTCTTGTATTTGAGTAAATGAGGCAGAACTGTTGTAGTTGCGATTAACTATTACGCACATTGTCCTCAAAAAAGCGTTTAGTATCAGCGATCTCCAAAGACCTGCATTACCCTCTCGTGCGCCCTTCTTTGGGGCGGCTCCATATCCATTACGTGACAGGAACGCTACTGAGCTTGTTGCGAGAGTGTTCAACTGTTAAGTGTTTTCAATAATTCCCAGCAGATGGGCGTCGATACGTGCGGTTGACGCAAATCCTCTACTTCTTTACTCGGCAGTGCCACGGTATTAATGGAGCCCATAAGACAAGAAAAAAGTCTTATTTATCGCGCCACTTCTCTATGCACGTGACAGATCGGATGGGCCTCATATGGCAGAAGCACTAAAAGCTTGATGTGGGGGCTGTACTATGCGACTAAAAAGAGTAGTCAGAAAAATACTTTTAGACAAGAACGTGCGTAACCTGCTAGGTTCGACGTATTACACACTCAGAGATTCCTACTACCAGATGAATTACGCTGAATACAGAACGAAGTTCGCTATTCATCCAAGCTTTCAGTTTCGCGGCGAAGGAGTTATCCTTTGGGGGGACGAAGGAAACATCGCTCTCGCTGAAAACTCCTATATATCAAGGAATTGCATTTTAGAAGCGTTGTCAGGATGCAAGATCATAGTTGGCAAGAACTGCGCAATTGGACCGAACGTAAAAATGTATACCGCGGGGCGTGCAACAGATCAAGATTTGAACTACGACCCATTTGGAGAGCATAAAATAGCAGACTCAAAAGGTGACATCATCATTGGCGACGGGTGTTGGATGGGGGCAGATGTGTGCATAAAAGGCGGAGTTCGAATTGGAACTAATTCTATTGTCGGGATGAATTCAGTAGTAACGCACGACATACCGCCGCACTGCCTCGCAGTCGGCAATCCGGCAAGAGTAGTCAAATTCAAGTCATATTTAACTAAAGACGAGCGTGCGAAGCTAGTATCCGAGTATTGGACAAGCTTGAGCGACGCAATAAAAGGTGAAGATTTATAGGCCATTACGCGGCCGCTTAATGAGTAAACCAGAAGAAAACGTTGCTAAGTCACCGCGCAGAGAATCAAGCGACTGCTTCATTTATCGGCGCAGAGTTAAACCAGTAATTATGTGGATGTGCTACTGCAGTTTTGTGACGGCTGGTCTTTGGTCACGTTCTTTAGCTGCCTTAAACCAAGTTTCGTCGGACCAGATAACGCTTGAGGAACCACGATTTGTCGATTAGCTCCATCACGGTGGACACCCTTCACTTGCCTTCATTGTTCTGGGGTTGATAATTGGAAACGAGAATCCATGGATTTCCGGCTAACATTTCGTCGGCAACTTTTACAAAATCCTGTAAAAGACAGACAGCGATCCATCCATAATTCAATTTCACCTGATTCCACAATCCTTTTTTTTTCATTTCATCCTGTATGGGACGAGCTCTCACGTCAGGATCGATTTTGAGATCGCGCACGAACATGCGGTATGATTTTTCCAGCCATTGATCCCCAATTTTCACTTGCCCGGAAAAATCCTTCCAATACCGGTAAGGGACATTCGCCCGCTGTTCACAGTAATGGATGATTGAAGCCGCCTGAATATCCGCCCCAAGCAGCAGGAGTTTAAAATCTGACTCTATCATCAGCTCAACTGCAGAACCGCGGTCATATGCTGATGGCGTATCCCTCTCAACGAGTGTGTTAGCCAGCTTGCCGATCGCAGCAAAGGATGACATAGGGTGCTTCGTCCGAACTGCGTTCGGCAGCAAGCGCACATATTCCGAAAAAACACCCATCTCCTTAGATGGGGTACTTTTTAAGTCATAACGCCCAGTCCGTGCGAACGAGAAGGTGAAAGTGGGCACCACAACAGTACCTTCTGATCCGATCACAGAGTGCAGGGCATCATAATACATCCCGATGCCGCCGGCCGGTTTACCAAGGTACTGTACGGCGGAATGCACCATCAGCCCGTCCCCTTTGGAGATGCCTAGGGACTGAATGCAATGAATGATTTCGTTGCGGCAAACCGTTTTCATTTCTTATAGCATCAACCGCGCGTCTCTAAAGTCAGTGACAAAGCCAAAACTCTCGTATAGCTTCCAACTCACCTCATCTCCGACCAACCCCTTAACTTCCACGGAATGGACTTTTTGTTCTTTGAGCCAGTCCAGACAAAGGATGGAAAGTTGCTTACCAATGCCCAGACGGCGATATCCCGCAACGACCCATGCATCGCTTAATTCGCCCACCTTTACCCCGCCCATATAAGGGGGAAGGCACTTGATGCGGGCAAGGCTGAATCCCTCCACCCTGCCTTCAACCTGGGCCACTTACATGATGCTGAATCGTCCTAATGTCCGGACGAATGTATCCAGCCAGAGCCGACCGATATTCTCTGGCGATGGAAGGAGATATCCAGTTTTTTGATAATGCTTATTCAGAAAGGTATAGAGTTCCATCGCAACCGGGTAGTCGCTTTCGGTTGCAAGACGATAAATGACTTCTTCACTCAAGATATCGCCTCCCGCATATTCGCTGGCCAGGTGCGCACGTCTACACCATATTGCGCCAGGAATGCATATGCCATCCTTTCCAAGCCGAACCCCACACAGGCCGTCTGGGCAGGTTTCCCATTCGATAGCGTGATCTTTAAATTTCGGCCAAAGAAATCTTGGTGGTAGTTATATGACCCGACCGCAACTGTGCTGTTCTGAAAGGGCAGACTGGCGAGGATTTCAAACTTCAATTGAAAAGCGGTCTGGAAAGCAGCCTGTTTGAATTCCCCGATGAAAAAGGGATCGTTGGCGGTTTCCACCCGATAGGCCAGTCCAATTTGAGCGAATTTGTCCTCCATGCGTTTTCTGGCTGTCTCGCGGTTTTCCAGTACGAATTCCTTGGAGCCGACGAAAATGATCTCCCGCATGGTGAAATTCCACATCCGGTCCAATGAAACGAGATTGCTGGATTCATAACGGCAGCAATTTCCAACCGCCGTGGCGACAAGCTGGTCATTCGGCACCGGTTTATCTGCCAGCGCAAAATAGAGGTGATAACAAACTGCCGGTGTAAGCATGGCCTGGATTTTGGAAAAAGAATTCATGGACACATCAATTCCATGTTCATCACAAGAAGCATGTTCGGAAAAATCCTGGATCAGATCCAGATCTTCACGCAAGTGTGTGGCGAAGGTCAATGAATGGGGAAAGGTACGGAAATAATTAATCTTTTCAAGGTAGCTCGCCGGGATAAGGGTTGGAAAGCGGTAAGGTGCTGCTCCAAAGCTATCAGCGAGGTCCGTGAATTGGGAATCGAAGTAATCGATCAATCGGGTGAGCAAAGGACCAATGGCGTAAATGCCCTGCGCCTCTTTAGAAATTTCCCCTGTGTTTATAAGTTGCTCCATCGGATCGACTTTGCATGGGACTTCACGATCCAGATGATCCTCCAGAATTTGAATCCTGGGTTTGAAAGCGCTCTTGACGATTTGCTCCGCAACCTTGGTTGCTTTGCTTTCAAGTGCACCGATCTGGCTGGACGTTAATTCATCACGCAAAATCAGCGTGATCGCGTCGCCTTTTTCCGAAACCTGCCCGGAAACAATATTTTCATCCACATACGCTAGTTTGGCTTTTACTTCTCCGATCAGGTACTCGGGAACGATCAGCGGTAGGGGAAATGTGTGTTTTTTATAAGCCATTGGATTGCTTTTCGATATACGAATAAATGGCTTTGTAGTTCACCAGTTCGGCAATGGTTTCCGTGCTGATCTCTGCGCCATATTTTTCTTCCAGGGCAGCCATCACCATCATATGCCCCAAAGAATCCCATTGGGGAACATCGCCGAAGGTGAGGCCTTCCGTTACCTCTTCGGGGCCAATTTGCAGTGCTTCCGTCAGAAGAGTAACAACCTGTTCTTTTATCTCATCCATGTCGGTTTATTTGTTCAGCGTGACTAGTTTCATTCGTGATCGAGTACCTCTATTATGACGAACGCCAACGCTTTGTCTTCACAATGAGATAAACTTAGATATGTCTTCAATTTTTCAAGGCCTTTCTTGTTGAATCTTACTTCGGGAACGCCATAATTATTGTTAAAGATCTCTATTTCCCTATAATTTACGCTGACTTTTTTTACGCTGGTAAGTGCCTTAATTACCGCTTCTTTACCAGCATAGCGCGCTGCCAAATGCTCTGCTGGGGTTCCTTTAGAAAAACAATAGTTCAGCTCTTGCGCAGTAAAAATACTATCAAGAAATGTCTGGTCTTCGTCAGGAACTAGCGATTCAAAACGCTTAATAGTTATGATATCGACTCCAATTCCAAGATCAAGAGCATGTGAAATCTCGTCCATTGCTTATCACTAGTTTGCTCCAGCTAGGTGAAAAGTCAATTTGAAACCTACCAAGATAGATATGGTGCGCAAATACCACACTTTGTATACTCCTTTGCGATTGTTTTAGTGAAAGATATTAACCCGCCCTTTACAGCCGAGTAATTAGATTGGCCGATATTCCCACATTCCGCAACTTCTGAGCAGATACTGATTATTTTGCCGCCTGCTTGCTTCTCCATGTGTCTCACTGTTTGTTGAGTACAATAAAACACGCCAGTAAGATTAGTGCTTATCACATCAGTCCCTCCGTCAGAGTCATGTTTCAAGCATCTTATCTTTGACAATTTCAGTGTTCAATTAAGATATCTATTCTGCCGAATTGCCGAATTGTTTGGCTATTAATTCTTCAACTTCAGTGAAATTAGGTGCATCAGCCTTAACATAAATCCCAGTGCGCCACGATTTTTTATTTCTGTCCGATTTTATTTCTGTCCGAACTACTGATCGGCGAACTCAGGCATTGAGACGATGCACTCTGTTGTTGATTCTCGCATCAAGCTATTTAAAAGCAAGTATATAAGGACGCGAGCAAAAAAATGACGCAATTAACTTGTGCAGCCGTTGCGACTGGGGTTTGTGCTTCCGCATTTTCGCGTTATTCCAGAGGCAACAGAAGCTATTAAGCAATAAAAGAAGTAACGCAAAATTATGGCATCAGATGATGATGACGTGGCTCAAGAGATATATCAACTTGTCCACGACCTATTCCCAATTTGCAGGAGCATCACCGGCAATGGCGTGCGTCAGACACTGGCAATGATAGGGAAGCTCATCCCCTTGAACGTCCACGAAGTCCCAACCGGCACTAAAGTCTTCGATTGGTGTGTGCCCAAGGAATGGAATATTAGGGATGCCTTTATCCAAGATGAGACTGGGAAAAAGGTCGTCGACTTCAAAAAAAGCAACCTCCACGTTGTTGGTTATTCAGTGCCAGTCGACCAATGGTTATCTCTCCCAGAACTACAAGAACATCTGTATAGTCTGGAAAACAGCCCAGAAGCAATTCCGTACGTAACGTCTTATTACAAAGAACGATGGGGGTTCTGCATCTCTCACAATGAAAGGCTTAGGCTTACTGAGGGGAGATATCGCGCTTATATCGATAGCGATTTGAAACCTGGCCATCTAACTTACGGCGAATATATTGTACGCGGAAAAACGAACAAAGAAGTCTTCTTGTCCACCTATGTTTGCCATCCATCACTTGCTAACAACGAACTTTCTGGCCCAGCTGTGGCCACTTTTTTGGCAAGGTGGATTGCTCGCCACTCGCGCAAGTATACTTATAGGATTGTTTTTGTACCGGAAACGATCGGCTCGATTGTATACTTGAGCGAGAATCTGGACGTGATGAAAAAAAACGTCATCGCTGGTTTTAACATCTCGTGCGTAGGCGACAACCGCGCCTATTCCTATGTGGCGTCCCGTTACGGCAATACCTATGCAGACAAAGTTGCCTTGAATGTTCTTGGGTTTAAGCATCCCGAATTCACTAGGTACTCTTACTTAGACCGTGGAAGCGATGAGCGGCAGTATTGCAGTCCAGGAGTTGATCTTCCGCTTGTGACCTTATGTCGCAGCAAGTACGGCGAATACCCAGAGTATCACTCTTCGCTCGACAATCTCGAATTAGTAACTTCAGAGGGATTGCGAGGAACCTATGAATTGTTAAAGGACTGCATCAACCTGATAGAACGCAATGCGACATACCGGATAAGCTGCTTTGGAGAGCCGCAGCTTGGAAAGCGAGGGCTTTATCCCACTCTAAGCGCAAGCAAGGCAGCTGTGATTGTCAGAGATATGATGAATCTTATCGCGTATGCGGACGGCTCAAATGATTTGATAGATATCAGCAACTTGATCAAGGTTCCTATATGGAGGCTTTATCCAATGGTAGACAAGCTTATAGAAGCCAGTTTGCTCCTCGAAGAAACAAGCTGAACCACATCAACAAAGGTTGTTTTTGACTACTAAGCTGGCCAATTGCCGCGCTTGTATCAATATTCTTAGGCCCCTCAAGGGCTCAATCCTTGGCGCGCCCGCGGCACTGCTGCGCAGTCGGCAATCCGGCAAGAGCAGTCAAATTCAGGTCAAAATTTAACTAAAGATGAGCGTGCGAAGCTAGTATCCGAGTATTGGACAAGTTTGAGCGAGATAGTAAGAAGGACATATTCCTCACGTAGTTGCGTGCCAAGCGGCCCGAGAGCAAACGCTGAAAGCCCACCGATTGCGATCCATCACTAAAAAAGCGGTTAGGCAGTCACGGTGCAGGAACCGACACGTGGGAGTCGCGCAACATTGGCCGTGCTGCTTTATATGCGCAATTAGGCCGACCGAAAATAACGTAGTCCAATTCTCAAGTTGTGAGTGTTTTATTATCGTGCTGCCACAAGTGCAAATGTGCCGGCACTTGACAATTTCGGACTAGAAACGCCCGAGATCTCTAAAAAAGATCGCCTCTTCTTTCGTAAATCCCCTCAAGAGCTACATAGTCGTTATAGCCTACGGAACAAAAGACACAAGATCAGATTCAAGGCGTGTGATTCAGAAGACACGATAATAAACAGCGCCTTAACCAAAGACGGGAATAAGGTCTTGCTTAGAATCTTGACACGAGTATCTGCAATACGTGCAGATACGTGCGTGGTCAAAGCAAACAGTTTTCACGACCGCTTCGTGTCACTTCATATTCATTCAGCGATCCGGGATCTGTTGAGGCTCCGACTCTGGCTCAAATCCCGACTCGGGCGCTTCTTTTTTTTACAATCTGAGGCCAAATGGGGTTATCTGTGCCTCCTTTTTTTCGGCAAGTTTGTCCAATTTGTCTAATTGAAGTGCAACAAAAACCTTTGGACGCCGCCAATCTTTGCTTGATAATATTAGCAATTCTGCCTGTCAATGCTTTGAGCTTTCTTGCCAAACAAATGATTGGATGCGAAAAAGTGGGATCTAATGATTGAAGTAATATCGCGTTGTGAATATTTTTTTCGTGCCACTCACAGACCTCGAAGTTGCTTTGTTATTGCAGCGAAAATACTAAGCACCGCCCGTACGAATCATTTTTTTGTTGTGCTAAATCTACAAGTAATGGCGCAAAAAAAGAAAGAAACTCTGAATACAATTAATAATTATTTGTTGCCTACATTCGCAAAAAAATGTTAGCCCTTTTCGAGATGTGTTGCTAAAAACTATTTCTCATGAAAAGTGATGGGATCGTGAGCGAAAATATTCGCACAATAGGTAGAAGTACCGCTGATGAAATACAAAAACGAAAGGATTTCTTATCAATATATGATGCCTGTCCAATACCTCAAGAGGAGATTTTGTCTAATCTTGGTCTATTTATAAACAGGCAATCGTTGCAAAGGGTACTTTTTTTAGCGAGCTGTATAGAAAAATAGTAGATCTACGCGGCATAATTATTGAGTTCGGCGCAAGATGGGGGCAAAATTTAGCCTTATTTGCCAATCTCAGAGGAATGTTCGAACCGTTTAATTATAACAGAAAAATAGTTGGTTTTGATACTTTCGAAGGATTTCCTAAAACATCAGACCGAGATAATAATGGATTGAAAGCCGGTGATTACGGGGCAATTGAGGACTATGAAACGTATTTAAGTAAAGTTCTCGACTACCACGAATCAGAAAGTCCTGTCGCCCACATCAAGAAATACGAGATAATAAAAGGTAATGCGATTATTACTTAAAAGAGATATTTGCAGGAATACCCCGAAACTATAATCGCGCTCGCATATTTCGATTTCGGCCTCTATGAACCAACAAAAAATTGTTTGGAATTAATTAGAGATCATCTTACTCGGGGGGCAGTAATCGGATTTGATGAACTGACCACACCTAATTTCAAGGGAGAGACTCTCGCCTTAAAAGAAGTGATAGGCTTAAATCGTTACAAAATTCAGAAGTCAGCCCTTAGTTCACTAGAATCCTATGTCATCTTTGAATAACATAACAGGTTTCTGCTGGTCAAACCAATGTCGGACTATCAGATATGCGTCAAAGTTGATGCTTAATGACGGTCAGATCGGAGTGCTTGTTCAAAATAACAACATTTGCATTAAGAAGGGGAGTATCGAATGAATGTCCTGTTTTTGGGCCAATGGTGAGCCAATCTGATCGCCCTGCATGGAATCGTCCCCCCTTTTGAGGTAAGATGTGCCGTTTTCAGATGGTCAAGTCATACAGACAATAGTGTTGCTGCAGTTGAGAAAACTAGGAAAGCAACTTGCCAGTCTCCACCCATTACCGCACCCCATTTGCGGCTGTATCTCTAAGAACAACGGACTGCGACGTAATTTTTCCGATTGCTATGCATTGCTGTTTTTTGAGATGTTGTAATGCATTGATTGATTTCTGATCGATCAAGCATCACGAGCTGACTGTCTGCTTAGTCCGACTGCCCGTTGATCAGTATAACTCGTTAGCTCGTTTTTGGAAAACGTGAGTTTTGGCTTATCCAGCGTGTTGCAATCGGATGCGTTAGGTGGCGTAGCTAAGCATCCGCTACAACTTGGGGAATCTGATTGCTCGTTTGAATCGTAGTCTGCGTAGGAAGGCCTAGAATTAGTTGAAACGCCTAAATAATACCTGTAGAGGCGCATTGATCCTGCAGTAATTGGTTTTCTTGCCCAAGTTTGCTCGCAGCAGATCCACTTTCTTGATGTTGTGCCGCCAGACAGTCCCCCGATCTTCACAAGCAGATACGCAACATTCATATGCGAGACTGAAACGTCTTCAAAAAAGCTGCAATCACTTAGAGATGATCTGCAAAAGCGGTACCAAAAACGCTAAATCGACGAGTGGTATTGATCTTGCCTAAAGAACTATATGTTTTTATACTGCAAAGAACTTGAGATCTCAAGGGCATTTTGCGTACCATGTCTAACGTTGCGCTATATATCGGGGCAGGCTACGAGGGGGAAGATTCATTAGGCAAATTTTGGGTACGCTATCTTCCCGAGAATCACAATTTGTTTGTTGCATCGCGGATCGATCCTGATGTCAGTCCAACAACGGACAATGCCGCGAAAACTTTCGGTTTCGGTTACAGCCAAGAAAGGATAAAGGACGCGATAAATGATTTAAAAGCGCGTGCAGTTTCTTTCGCTTTGATCTATAAATCCCCGCATGCAAAGCAATTGTTCAGCAGCGATGAGATAGTGAACTTAGAGAATTGGCTCGAGATCTCATTCGATTACGTATCATCTTTTGATCGTCGATTTTACAACACAGAGACTATGAGCGACCCACGAAATAGGAACGAGGTCTTGCAGTGTTTGGCAAGAGCGGTTCTGTTTTTCAGGGATTTTTTTGAAGACAATAAAATCGATTGCTTTGTCACGACGCTTGAGGATGACTATCCCTCTGTTGCCGCTTTTTATGTCGCGCAAAGGTTGAACGTCCTAACTATCGGATTCATGGAAGGCGAGCGTTTCCCAAAACCTGGCACAATGTTTTGCAAAGACTTTGACGACCTCTGTGTGTGGAGCGACCGTAAGATCGAGTGGAACGAAATTGAATCGCTATATCAGGCCTCTACCCTAGCAGGGAAGACGACCCGGGAGCAGACTCGGGAGCACTACGGACTGAGCTCCGTCCCCCAAAGACTAAAGAGCATCTCGTGGATTGCGGGCTATCGGGAATACGTAAGGAATATGGTTAATCGAAACCCGTGCGAGCAATACATTTTTGAGCCAAAGACCATCGTCAGTGACGTAAAAGATTACGGGGCTCGCATGTTTCGGCGTCTCTTGATCGATCGGGTCGCACAAGATCCAGATTATTCTGACCGCTTTCTGTTATTTCCTCTCCATTACCATGATGATGCGCAAATGACGTTCCGAGAACCCCTGTTGGATCAGTACGATCTTATAAGAGAGGTCTCGCGCGCACTGCCTTCTAACGTTTGTTTATATGTGAAACCACACCCGCATTACAGCGGAATTGATGTCACTTTTAGCAACCTAAGCAAGATCAGGAGCTTGCGAAACGTCAAAGTGATTAAACCCGATACCCCCACAGTAGACTTAATTCAGCAATCAAAAGCCGTAATCACGGTCAATTCAACTACAGGGTTTGAAGCGCTCATTCTTGGGATTCCTGTGGTTACTTTTGGGCACGATTTTTACTGCAAAGAACCTTTCTGCTATGTCGTTCGCGACCGCAATGCCATGGCACAAACATTCACGGATGCGTTGAGCGGGAGACATGCGCCCAAGAGAGAAGAAGTGCAGGAGTTTATTAAAACTGTATATGGGAATCAGATCTGGGCCGACGAGGTCACCCACGACGCTAAGAGCGAAGGGGATTCTTATGACAGGAGGCGCGCGGAGGCTCTCGATAAGGTCATCGGCAATCACCTCAGACAAGATTCGCGATTGCCATCCTTGCGAGCGGGCTGATCGCCGAAAATCTCTCGACTCTCACATAGGAACTTTCGGCCATTCGCTGTCAGCACCTCGCTGCTCGAGTAGATTATGTGAGCGTTCCGCCCGCTGCAATCCGAAAATCGCACGCAAGCGGGTGTCGCGTAATTACAAGCCTAGCAGACCTCGACTGTGTTTGCACGTGTCCTGAGCCCACAGCTAAACGCGGGGTCACTGTGTTCTGCCACTCTGTGAGGCCCCAAAATCGCTCCAAACCAGACGGCTTAACAGCAAGGTTCTTCTTCGATAAGCCGAGGCTCGTGCGTGTTTGTAGGTTAGCGTCTGGCAACGAGTACATCCAGCCTAGCCCATTGTTTCGGAATCGGTGCAGCGTGCATACCTTCGAGTAAGGTAGCACAGTTAGTACGCCAGTTAACCGACCGGAGCAGCGCATAACTTTGGAATCACCACTGTCAACAAGCTTCCAAGTTTTACATCATATAGCGCCTCATCAGCGCTCCTTGTAATTATGTTACGTTCAGGCCCACGGTTCACGATCCCACGGAGATCGTATACTCATTTCCCCAGGGTCTAAACTAAATAGCCGTCTGAATTGAAAAAGAACTGCAAAAGCGCTTCCAAATGATTAGGAGTTTGAGCTTCTATTCCCAATCTCCATCTGCAGAAGCGACATATGAAGAAGCCCGCCATCCTCTTCTTCAGTGGCTCAAAAATAGACCTGCCTGATGCTGCTCAAATCGCGGAGGGCAAACTTGAAGCAATCCTCGCAAAAAGAGACTGCCGCATAATTTCCTGAAATCCCGCCCGCGAGCCGTAGAAGCCGCTCTGTTATGTTTTCGAGAGTGACAGTGCTGTTGACCGTGTAATCGTCCTTCACTACGCCATGAATAGCAGCAGGAAAGATAGCGCAAGTATTTACTGCAGTCGCATGCTCAACGTCTTTCCGTGTAATCAACGACAGATCGTTCCGATCAATTAGTACGTGCGCGAAAATTATGACGAGTGAAGCACAGCAGAGGGAACCTCGAGTTTTTCTTGTTCTTCTGCATAAGTCTGGTCTGCAACGCGCAACTTAAACGAGCTTATCTCAACTTGGTTTGGATATCTGTCAACGGAGCGTCTTTTTGAGTCACGGTATCTCGTACTAGTACAACTCCCAATCAGGGTGACCAGGCCTGCTCATTTATAAACATTAGGTGTCACCGCTGCGACATTTATCTAAAATAGATCTGGGCCCCACCGTTGTCGTAGACTTCGCTTCGGCCAAGAAGCACATCAGTTTGATTGAGAGGTAAGTAAACGTACCCACTCCCGGCTCTTAGTGCGAGCTCGCCACTTTCTATGTTTTTCGTGCCAAGAAACACGTATGAGCCGTTCCCTGTCCACACGTATGAGCTGTTCCATGTCGCGTTCACGTCAACAGAACCTGAGTATCGAGGGTCAGATGGGCCGCCAACGACCAATATCCGGATGCCTGTGGGTTGGCCAAAGACGTATCCCTCACCCAAGGTCCCCAACAACTGATATCTCAGAATATCTGCATAAGTTAAACTGCTGTTGTTTTTCGTTGCGGACCACCAATGTGCGGCAGTCACTTCCTGCCTGTTATAGACGGGCCAGTCTAACTGGTTATCCAACGCAAAATTCCCAGAACTGTGCTCGACTACTTGATAAAGCGCATTAGACTCAAACAAAAGGGAAACAAAAAGCAACACCGCTATTACTTTAATCGACGAGGCACGCGAAGGTTTCATTAACGGCAGGTATTTCTGCACTGTGCTTACGACAAAAATGCCGCCTACAATGCAGAAAGGAGCCAGAAATAAGCTGGCGATGTGGTAAAATCGCGTAACGTTCAGCTCGGAGGCCACGTTTGGGAGAAATGCTGCGGCTGCCAATAAGGCAAGGGCTGCCACGGCTAAGCAAAGGTACGTGGTGTTCTTGAAACGCCTGCGCAATAACGTCGCAATCAGCCCTACAACTATAAAGCCTTCGAAGAGCAAACGCAGCCCCGTTGCAGCATTATGAAGAGGTCCCGTAGTTGCAACGGCGCTCGATATTCCTGCCGAGCCTGCGGCGCCTACGTCAGAAGAAAACAGTGAGACCAGAAACCGTGTGTCCACCGCGCTACTGGTGGTGATAACTCCTCTCGCAATAATAGAGTACCAGAAGAGCCAAACGACGCCCAACAGGACCACGAAGAGAAGGTTCAGCGGCTCGGATCGATTTTCTCCCCCGCTCAAGACCGCGTCATCTCGCCGCTTTGAATGGTTGATCTCCCAGGCTCTTCGACCGCTGCTAAGCGCTTTCCGGTAGTAATTAACATATAACGCACAAAAGGCAGCGCTAGCGATGCCTATAAAAATTATCCCCAAAGCATAGTGTGAAACGATGAGAGAAAACGTAAAGACGAGCAACAAGAGCCTATTAAGTGAGCCTTTAATTTCGTTGCTCACGAATAACAAGAGGACGAGGGCTAAAAAGAGCTCAGCAATTTCTTGCCGCGCCAGTTGCGTTAGGTCGATGAAAAAGGTGAAGCTACAAATAACGAAAAAAGCAGAGAGGAATGCGATTTTTTCATCGGTGAGTCTTTTAAAGACGGCGTAGAGGCCTACCGGCATCAATGCGAACAGCACTGAATAAACGGCCTTAAAAACATAGACGAGGTCAATTTTTGCGAGGATAGATACAATAGGGGGGATCATCACGACACTAAGACACGAATTGTAAGGATCCGGAATGGCCCAATTCCAAGCCCCGTTACCCACCACCAAAGCGGCATCGTAGTATTCTCCGGTGATGTCCCACCCCGAGATATACGGTGAGATAAGCGACGTCGAAAAGAGCATTACGAGAGCTATAACAAAGATAGCCAAAGGATACAGCTCCTTGGGAAACTTTTCGCTGACGGCAATGAACAGCATGGTTAAGCCCACACTGACGTACACGACGAGCAAGAGAGCGTTACTGCCGTAGCCGTTCATCAAATAAGTCCCAAACACGCAGATAATGGGAAGAAGAGCTAGGAAAAGGGACCATTGGAGTGACCGATCAGTAAAGCGAACCGGTTCAGGATCGTCGAAGTTTTTGTCTCTCCGATACGCTAACAAGCTCAAAGCAAAGATGGCTGCGCTAAAGGATATGAGCAGCGGCGGTAATGAGATAGGCCTACTTAGTAGGTTCAGAGCGCCAGCAGCGGTGAGAAGGAGCCCAACTGCCATGTCAAAGGCAAGGCTTAACCCAACGGTGTACAGGAGCGTCTCCACACTTCCCAACTTGTGAAGTCTGAGAGTTCTGAGAAGCAAGATCCCTGGCAGAAACAAGACATAGATAATGCCAACGAGTTGCGGAACGATAGGAACATCGATTCCAAAACTACCTAAAACGGCCGTGAGCCATAGCACCAGTTGGATACCCCAAACCGCTATCAAAAGCTCCTTTATGTTCCAATCGTTTGCCTCGAAAGGGTTGTTGGCGCGCATTGTGAAATCTGCGTGAGCGTGCGTAGTGCGTGCTCAGGCTCTCCGTGCTGTCCAATCGTGTTTGCCTGTGACTTATTCTAACTATAAAGGCTTATTCGTTTTCGGTTGTTCCCTGGGGCAGCGCAGTCAAGGTGGAACTCCAATCGCCTGGTTGGCCTCAGCAAGAATATTCGCCCGTGTAAAGTCGATTCAAGCGCTGTCCGATTATTTCCCAATCATACTGGCTCTCAACCAGTTCGAACGCATTTGCGCCTAATCGTTTCCGCTCCTTCGGATGGTCAATCAGATACTGAAGTGCTTCAATGAACTCCTCTGTGTCGTCGACGATAAGAGCGTGCGTCTGATTGATTGCTGCGATCCCCTCAATGCCCTTTCTCGTCGTTACCACCGGAAGACCTACAGCGAAGTAATCAAGAATCTTCAATCTGGTTCCGCCTCCGCTCTGCAAAGGAACGATCGCAATGTCTGAGCTCTTAAGAAGAGTATGTATCTCATCAACAAATCCCAAGCATCTGACGTTACCGCCAAGTTCGCACCGTGGAACACCGTTGCCTGCGATGACAAACTCAGGCTTGTGACGTCCTCTCACGCCGGGAGCGATCCGGTCTATGATGCAGCGAATGGCCTCTTTGTTTGGCGCGTAGGCGTACGTTCCGTGAAATACGACCGCCAATTTCGATTCATCCAGCCCAAAAGAGCCCTTGTCACGCGACGCCGATTGCGCTTCTTGAAGCGAGGTGCCGTTAGGAATCAGGTGGATTTTGTCCGCGTTTATCCCGTACGTGTCAATGAAATTGACTTTGTCGACGTCACTAACGCACAGTATCACGTCAGAGAGACGAGCCGCAAACGGCTCCACAATTCGGGTGTTTATTGCCTCTATATACGCGATTACGATGTCCAAAAAACGTGCGCGTTTTTCGGTCTTGGCATATCGTGCGCGTTCGTTTTCCACAGCGGCTTGAAGATTTTGCGAACTGTACACGACCTTCTGCCTGTTTCCGATCAGCCTTGTGAGCACACACACTGCGACGACTCCCCACGGGAGCTCCACGTGCATAATATCCACGCGTCGTTGCGCTAGAAGTTTAACGATGGCGCGCCAAAAAAAAGGGTTCACGTCGTTGAAGTAAAACAGTTCCCTCTTGCCAATCCCCTGGAAATACGTGCGTATCTCAAAATCGTCGCTATAAGCCTGTCTGTTGGCCGGCTTTTTTGACTGCAGGACGGTTACCGTATTGCCTGCCTTTTTCAGACCCTTAGCTAGATTAAGCGCGCGGTTTCCAGCTCCCCCTCTTGGATCGGTAATATCTGAGGGAGATACGATTAATACGTTCACGTCCGTTACTAATCCTTCGGCATCCGTATCGGGAGGTAGGTCATCTTTGCGCCCCGGTGGGTGTCCCGATCGCAACTGTTCTTCTCGCACCCGCAAATAACTTCATACCCCATTTCCACGAGCCGAGCGATCTCACGCGCCGCAGTTTCGAATCCCCCCAGTTAGAAATTCCGCGAGCATCTGTGACGAGAACCTTCGCGCCCGCGATTCACGGCTGCCGACGCTCAATACGGTTTTCATGTCCTAAAAAGTTTCTATGTTTTGCAATGTTACAATTCTGCGCAATGCTGGCTTCTTACAAACAAGCCGTTTCACTTATATAACTGAAACCAAGCAACGTGTTCTGGTTATCGCCGATCTGCGCGCTCTCCGCCGGCGAGCCGCCGCAGTACTATGTAGCCGTCTCGCCTTCACCGTGGCATTCGTTGCCGCGGTCGAGTGAGCGCCCGCGTGCATGGTGCAACCGAGTCGTTGGATAGCATAACCTGCTTTTGCGTGATGGAGCGAGATTTTGCTGCGATGGACTTCCAGCAGTTCGTTTGTGCGCAGTGGCGCAATATCAGCAAAAAGGTCTGGGTAATGTTCAGCAGCTAGCATAATAGGTGCACTCTCAGCGCTGTGCACTTAATGACTATGATTCGCCTTCCGCGGCTGCGTGCACCTAAGGTCGGTTTTTGAAGCGCGGGTGTTTAGCGGTGGTGGAGAGAAAAATGAATGAGAAATTTTATCGTCCCTCGCGCCGACCACTTAACATAAGGCAGGCCATAGCTGAGCGCGGCATTACCTAAGGTGTATGCTCGTTTTGCGTGGTTTTTCCGTCGTGCACTTCAACATCTCTGTCGTGTTGCGCTCGTGCTGAGGCAGCACTTTCCGTTGCGTGTGAAGCGCTCGCGCGTGTTTCGGGGCGTTGTCTTTGAAAAAAGAACGAGATCGAAAATGGAAATGAGCGTCTGCAAGCACGTTACTCCTTTAATAGTCATTCTTCTGCTAACCGTCCTGTTCGTCGGCGTAGTTACCATACACCCAACGATACCCACAGCCGCACCGTATCCTCTCGAAGGGGCCGCCTTAAAGTACCAGGGGATCTCCTACACCTCGTGGGCACCAAACGAATATACCTATGACGTTGCCAACTCGTCGCTTGATGCTTTAAAGAGTACCGGAGCCAACTACGCCTCCGTGCTCGTTACGCAGTATGTCAACAATAGTACGTCAAACACCATCTTTGCTGACCCTACACAGACCCCTACCGATGCCGCAGTAGTTCAAGCGATTACGGTCATCCACGGTCGAGGAATGGGCGTCATGCTCAAACCGCAGTTGCTTTGCGTCAACGGGTCGTGTGGCCAGGCTGACCTAGCCCCGACAAACCTTACCGCGTGGTTTGCGAGTTACGCGACGCTTATCGACCACTATGCACAGATTGCACAAAATAACGGCGTGGAGCTGTTCTGCATCGGTTGCGAATTGGACCAACTCGACACGAGCAACTACGCGAACTGGAGCTCCCTGATAAGCGGGGTGCGCGCAATCTACACTGGTCCACTCACCTATGCCTCTGAGTGGTTCGATTATACTGAAATTCCGTTTTGGAACTTGCTCGACATTGTAGGAGTTGATGCGTACTTCCCGCTGAGCAACGCCCAGACACCTTCAGTAACTGACCTTGTTAACGGGTGGTCGCACTACGACTATCAAGGAACGGAACGCAACTGGGCGCAGGAGATCGAGACGTGGCAGACGACTGTGCAAAAACCAGTGATATTCACCGAGATCGGGTACCAAAGCGCCGATTATGCCGCGAAGGCTCCCGGGAATTTCGTCGGAACAGTGTACAATGCACAAGCGCAGGCCAACTGCTATGCCGCAGCCTTGCAGGTATTTGCCAACAAGCCGTGGTTTGCGGGGATGTTCTGGTGGAATTGGTTCCCTGATCCAAGGGTAGGAGGTGCCGGTGATACCACCTACACGCCGCAGAATAAGCCCGCGCAGAGCACCTTAACCGCGTATTGGAATCCGCTGGGTTGGGCCGACGGTCCCCTGCCCATTTGAATTCTGCAACGCGATTCGTGGAAGCGTGGTGCCAATTTATCGCTTTCGTTTCATGTTTGGTGGACTGATCCACACACTTGCGCTTCGGTAACAAGAGACCCAAAGATTAAGAAGCAGCGAAGCACGAATCTACAACGGTTGTGAGCATTCGCGGACGCAGTCAAGAGGACCGCGACTAGTTTCTGGGAGCGTGAAGATCTGCAAATGTGAAACGCGGGGTGCGGCATCGTGAACGTTTTAATCGTAACCGCTGGAGACATCACAAACCCGAAAGAAGGGGCCGGAAACCGAACATATCACCTCGCAAAGGGGCTCAAAGACGCAGGAAACAACGTTATAGTGGTGCAACCAAAAACAAGACATAAGAAAGGAAGTCAAAACGGTGAGTTTGAGGCGCACCGCTATCTCGGCCTCGTTGGCGATAGGGAGATATTTCCCTTTCGTGACATCAATCCATTTTTTTTGTTCACGATCGCGAAGCTTCTGAAACGCCGGCACGTGGATATCGTGCATGTGGAGTACCCGTGGGGGATTCCCGCCATACGCGTGATACAATGGCTGATTGGAAAAAGACAGTTGCTCGTGTACAGTTCACAAAACTTCCAGCTTGCCGTGTCACGAGCAAACGCACAATACCGCCGGACCAAAAAAGGCCTGAGTCTTTCAGAAACCATAATTACTCATTTCATGGTGGCGAACACGAGGATCGTGGAGAAGCTGTCAGTTCGCCTGTGCGATCTGGTATTGAGCGTGAGTGACGACGACAAGCGCGCTTTTATGCGCGCTTATGGGATAGGTCCTGACAAGATCAGGGTAATTCCCAACGGCACGTCACTTCAAGGGGCCGAGTTAGCGTCGCGCGACAAGACGTCGTTCGGGCTCGATGCGTCGAAATTCGCCGTCGTATTTCTCGGATCATACGGATATGAGCCAAATATTGAGGCTATCCACTGCATCAAAAATCGAATTGCCCCTCATTTTAAGAGGTATTGCACAAAAGTGGAGTTTGTCGTCGCTGGGTACCGCGTCCCGCTCTATAGGGGCGACAACCTTACATGTCTCGGGTTTGTTGATGATGTGCACTCCCTCCTCAAGAGTTGTGACATCGCCGTCGCTCCTTTAACGAAAGGTGGGGGAACGAGGTTAAAGATCTTTCAATACTTCGCTGCAGGACTGCCCGTCGTGACCACGCGGAAGGGAATCGAGGGAATTGACGCGATGGATCAAGAGCATGCCCTCATCGTTAACACGACGGAGGAACTTGTTGAAGCAGTGACTTTTCTGGTTGATCACAAGCAAGAACGCGAACGGATAGGCGCAAATGCGTTCAAACTGGTTAAAAGCAAGTATAATTGGGACGACATTGGCAAGAGCTTGAATGAGGACTACGTACAGCTCCTTCGCACGCCTCAGTCGTCCTCTCGCCGCGTTCAACCCTGATGTGCTCATTGGCTTCTTTTCCGGGTTCAGCAATTCACTTCGAGAAGCGCAATCTTGAGTAGTGGAACGTGCGTCCCGCGTTCGTTATGACGCCGGTGAATGTCAGAGGGTTTGACATGAACCCGACGAAGGAAGCGGTCAAAGCGGGCCTACGCGACTGTGATAGGGCTGTCTTCGCGATGAACGTACTCGGCGGAGGGGCATATCCGACAGCGAACCAGCATCGTACGTGACGTCGTTTTCGATGCGGTAAAGAAATACGTTATTGGGGCAGCGCAGTCAAGGTAGAACTTCAATCGCCTGATCGGCCTCATCAAGAATGTTCGCCCGTGGAAAGGTAATTCGATGCATTTTTTCTGTCAACCCCTCAGGTAATCCTGCGCAAATGATTCAGCGTTTTGTGGCTCGTCGCGTTTGCTAATCGATCGGCACTTGCACACTATTTGTGCTCAAGGCCGAACGCACTTCTGAGTAGTTCCTAGGCACACACCAGATAGAGCTGTAGCAGCACAAGGTTGCAATTCGACCATCGGCAGAGTAATTTCAGCTCAACCAACAAGATCTTTCGAAATGCATTCGAGATAACCGCTTTTCCGTTACGTTCATGTTGAGCAAGACCGTGTTCTAACTTATTTTCCCCCCCTGCGTTTTTTCGACCGTCTGTTCACGCCGATGTATGCAATCGCGATGAGCGGAATGGCAGACACCAAGTTGTCAAAAGAGGGCAACGTTGCTAATAGAAGGCAATTTAGAGTCCATTTTGCAAAGGAAAGCTTATATGAGAATAAAATCCATTTTAAACTTATCTGAGAGCTCCGAGCAGCCTTGTGGCCTAGCGAGGGGTTAACGTGGTCTTCAAAAAACGAACGCGGCGGGGAATGGAATGAACATCTGCAAGCCTGTGACGCCATTAATAGTCATTCTTCTGGTCACCGTCTTGTTCGTTGGCGTTATCACCGTGCACTCGACGATACCCGCAGCCGCACAACCGATGGGTATGATACAAGGCGTCAACTATGGGGGTTTTTGGAATAATGTCTATCAGTCATCAACTGCTGGCTCCGCCCTTGATGCATTAAAAACTACGGGGGCAAACTACGGTCTGATAATTGTTACACTCTACCAGAACACCCCCACTGACAACTCCATGTTCGTCGATGCAAACCAGACGCCCACCGATGCGTCGATAGTACAAGCGATTCACGACCTCCACTCTCGCGGGATGAGTGCCGGGATAAAGATGATGATAATGGGAGAGAACGGCGTTATACAGGCGGACATTAACCCATCAAACCCGGCCGCGTGGTTCAGCAACTATACGGCACAAGTCGTCCACTACGCACACCTCGCCCAAGCAAACGGCGCGGATATGTTTTGTATCGGCACAGAGTTTGACACGATCTCGGTTGAGTACCTCCCCTACTGGACTTCCCTGATAAGCAGCGTGAGGGCTGCCTATTCCGGCCCGCTTACATATGCGGCTAACTGGTATCAGTACAATCAGGTCGTTTTTTGGAGTCAGCTTGATGTAATCGGCGTGGACGCATACTTCCCGTTAAGCACATCCCAGACGCCAACAGTGTCAGAGATAGTGAATGGGTGGACAAGTTACAACTACTACGGCACCAACCGGAACTGGATAAACGAGCTAAAGACCTTCCAAGCGAGTGTAGGCAAGCCGCTCGTATTTACGGAGATCGGTTTTGAGAGTGCCGCCTATCCAGCAGAAAGTCAAGCGGGCTCGGGCAACTATAATCCAACTGCACAGGCGAACTGTTATGAAGGGACATTGCAGGCGTTCGCAAATCAATCATCGTGGTTTGGGGGCATGTTTTGGTGGTGCTCGTATCCGAATCCCCTCGCAGTGCCAAATAATAATTGGTCGCCGCAGGGAAAGCCCGCTCAGGACGTCTTAACCAATTATTGGAGTTCGAACCCCACCGCCACGAACCCCACCGCCACGAACCTCACCGCTGTCGCGCCCCCAACCGCTTCTATCAACCACAACTTCATCATTAACAGCACGCTGAGCGCTGGCACTAGTGGGATAGCTGACGCGAACATTACTCTCCAGCGCTCCACCGACAACGCCACGTGGAACAACGTCACGACGAACGTGACCGATGCGAACGGTAACTACCAGTTTAGTAACAACGAGTCAGCTGCAAGCACCTACTGCTACCGCACTGCCTACGACGGCAACGCCACTTATGCCAACGCCACGAGCAACGTAGTGACCGTGCAAGTGACCACCATACTGACGCAGCTCTCAGCGGCTGCTAATCTCACTTCAGCCGTGGTCAACCAGAACTTCATCATTAACGGAACGCTCACCGACGCGAACGGCAACCCGATCGCAGGCGCCACTATCACCCTCCAGAACAACTCTACCGGCTCGTGGACGAACGTCACGACCACCACAACCGACGCGAACGGCGCATATAACTTCAGCACGAGTGAGCCGGTTGTCGGCACCTACCAGTACCAAACGACGTATTCAGGCAGCGCCACCTACGGCATCGCCGCGAGCAAAGTCGTCAGCGTGACCGTGCAGAGTGCTCCGGGGCCCCTCATCGTCACCGCGGTCAACCCCGCCAACAACAGCAACGGCTTCCCGAGCTCCACAACCGTCAGCGTCACCTTCAATCAGACGATCCAGGCCGGAGCGAACTACTCTGCCATCACCCTCTCCGACGGCAACCCCGCGCCCATCACCACCGCAATCAACGACACCACCCTCACCATCACGCCCAACGCCACGCTCGCCTACAACACCACCTACGCCCTCGCCATCCCGCAAGACGCCGTCGAAAACGGCACGACCACCCTCGCCACCGACTTCGCCTCCACGTTCGCGACCGTCGCCGCGCCGTCACAAGTACCGACCCCAACGCCTACTCCGTCTGCGACCCCAACGCCTACTCCGTCTGCGACCCCAACGCCTACTCCGTCTGCGACCCCAACGCCTACTCCGTCTGCGACCCCAAC
>Ga0224534_1000042_pt1 | contig 87102 bp, 68 predicted proteins | sample 714E12024metaG_FD_172012 | JGI IMG/M metagenome (GOLD analysis project Ga0224534, IMG submission 172012) | Peat soil microbial communities from Stordalen Mire, Sweden - 717 E1 20-24 | ecosystem: Environmental > Terrestrial > Soil > Wetlands > Peat | place: Sweden: Norrbotten County, Stordalen... | reverse complement strand
GGTAACGGAGGGCGGCGAGGATGTGGCGCGGGATATCGGGCAGAGGCGCGACCTGGCTCAGCACTCCGATTTCCGCACAGGCGCGCGGCATTCCGTAGACGGCGCAGGTGGCTTCATCCTGGCCGAGGGTGAGTCCGCCCTCGCGGAAGATGGCCTGCATTCCAAGGGCGCCGTCGTCGCCCATGCCGGTCAGGATGATCCCCATGGCGGAGGAACCAAAAACTTCTGCGACGGAAGACATCATGACATCCACCGAGGGGATGTGGGGAAGGCCGCTGGGCAAGAGCGAGAGGTGCAGAGCGACCTCGGAGGAGGAGCAGCGGCGAACGGTGAGGTGCTTGCCGGTCGGAGCAAGGTAGATGTGGCCGGCGGTGATGAGGTCGCCGTCCTCGGCTTCGTGCACTTTCAGCTTGCAGAGATTGTTGAGGCGCTTGGCCCAAGGTCCGATAAATCCGATGGGCATGTGCTGCACGATAAGAATGCCTGCGGGGAGGTCGACAGGAAGGGTAGAGAGGACGTCGTGCAAGGCTTTGGGGCCGCCGGTGGAAGAGCCGATGGCGATGATCGAAGGCACGGCCACGGTGGTGGGTGGAGCAAGCTGGGCTGGAACAGGGTGAAGCAGTGGGCGAGCAAGTTCGCTGGAGAGGCCAGGAGCAGGCAGGCGGAGAGCGGCGGCAGCCTTGATCTTGCTGACGAGTTCGTCCTGGACTTTGAGGACGTCGAGGTAATTGTAGTTGAGCTGCTTGGCGATGCAGTCGAAGGCGCCAAGTTCGAGGGCTTCGAGCGTGTCTTCGGCTCCGCGCCGGGCGGTCGAGCTTACGATGATGACTGGGAGCGGCGATTCGGACATGATTCGCTTGAGGGTTTCCAGGCCGCTGAGCCCAGGCATATCGATGTCGAGAGTAACGACGGCGGGGTGGAGTTCGCCAATTTTCGCGAGCGTTTCGAGTCCGGTTTCCGCAGTGCCGACGACGCAAAGGGAGTCGTCGGATGCGACCATGCGGGAAAGAGCGGCGCGCATGAAGGCGCTATCGTCCGCGATCAGGACTTTCACCGGCGAAATGGAACTGGAGAGGCTCATGAGGCTTCGGAGCTGGCGATCCGTTTCATTTGCAGAGTCATGTCTTTTTTCCCGAAGGCTTCAACGCGGAGCCGAATAAGCCCGATGCCGCCTCCTCCAACAAGCGATCGCGAGCATCGGGTGAGCGAGTGCACTCCTATACGAATATCGGCAAAGGGGAAGCTGACTCTAGCGGGGGACTTCTTATTGGACATAGACTCCAGCGCCTAGCCCAGGTTCGGAGTCTCTCTGCGTACTTCCCTGTGCTCCCTAGTATAGCCCTTGCCCACCGGCGAGCTTCCGCGACGTTTATAATCCTCCCTTCCTAAGTTCGGTTCCTAAAGGAGCACGCATGAAATTCGAGGGGCGAGTCGCGCTGGTTACGGGAGCGTCGCAAGGGATCGGCCATGCCTGTGCGCTGGCGCTGGCGCGGGAGGGCGCGAGCGTCGCGGTAGCGGCGCGCAATCGGCAGAAACTGGAGGAACTGGTCGCCGAGATCGCGGCAGCGGGAGCGAAGGCGTCAGCTTTCGTCGTCGTTATGGACGTCTCGGACGAAGAGCAGGTGAAGTCCGGGATCAAGTCGGCGCTGGCGCAATTCGGCAAGATCGACATCCTGGTGAACAACGCCGGAATCACGCGCGACCAACTGGTGATGCGCATGAAGCGCGCCGATTGGGACGCAGTGCTGACGACGAATCTGACTTCCGCGTATTTGTGCATCCAGCAGGTGATTGGTTCGATGCTCAAGCAGCGCTGGGGACGAATCGTCAACATCACGAGCGTCTTCGGGCAGATGGGGCAAGCGGGGCAGGCGAATTACGCGGCTTCGAAAGCCGGGCTGATTGGGCTGACGATGGCGATGGCGCGCGAGGTGGCGTCGCGCAATATCACGTGCAATGCGGTCGCTCCGGGATTTATTGAATCCAGCATGACGGCTGTGCTAAGCGAAGAATTCAAGCAGAATGCGGTGAAGGCGATTCCGCTGGGGCGAGTTGGCTTGCCTGAGGACATTGCCAGCGCAGTGTGCTTCCTGGCTTCGGAGGAAGCGTCCTACATCACGGGGCATGTGCTCAACGTGAACGGCGGAATGCTGATGGGGTAATTCCCCAGCTCTCGGCTCTCGGTTCTCAGGGTTCGGCGCACTTACTGGGAACTGAGAGCTGGAGCGGACAATGTTTACTCTTAAGGTATTAACCCGTGTTTACCACTACCCCCCTCCCCCCACGGTCTTATGGAATCATAGAGTTACGGGCAAAAACGACCTATGGTCTTTGATTCCAAAGGACTTATATTAAAGTATTCCGGAATAAGGACTTAGCTACAAATCCTTGGCTTTTCCATGCCTTTTGGGACTTTGGCGGCGGGATGACGGCCGCTCATCGCCTCGGTAGATCCTTCGCTTCGCTCAGGATTTCGGCAGCGGACTCCCGCTTCGCTCACGCCCGCTAATCGCCTCAACTTTTGTTTATCAAAGAGCCACTAACAAACGGGCTTGGACGGCTTCGAGGTCCGTCTCTGGAGACGGGCACACTTACGCCTTGTTCTTGCCCTAATCAGGAAACATTGTCGCACCGGTCGGGCTGGAAGTCTGTGATGGCGCTCACAGCTTGGGTGTGATGAAAAAGGTCAGGTCCCGCCCAAACGAAACTTGGGCCGGACACTCAGCTTCTACGGCTTCGTGAAAGCAAGGGTTCTTCCAACATAGCTGCGCAGTTCTCCATCGTTAATGGCGGCAGTTTCCCAAGCCGGGTTGGTGTCGTCGTGGTGATATCGCTTCGAGTATTCAACTAGGTCTCGCAGTTCGGTGATATGCTGTGCGTCCAGAATCCTGCGAGTTGATGAACTATATCTTTGCTCACAGAGGTTCAGGAAGGAGCCCAACAACGTTCCAGGCGGAAATGTTTCCGGACATGCAACTCGAAGAAACGCCTCCAGGTGCGGTCGAATTGAACGCGCAATCTCACGACTATCGTTGGCAGGGCCGCTCGTGTAGAACCGTGTCAGTATCTGGTGACGGCGGTCGTGTTCACTGATTGTGTCTTGGCTTACATCCCAGGGCAATAATGTCGATCCGGTAGCATCCCGATCAATCTTGAGAGGCGTTCGCATGGTCGGGTCGATCCCCTCATACATCTGACAGAGAAACGGCTTGTTATGGGACAGGATGATGAGCTGAGATACGCGCTGTCCAAGTCTCCGGATTTCCTGAACTGTCGTAAGTGAGCGATGTTCATCCAAGCTAGAGATCGGATCGTCAATGACAACGATTTTATCTGCCAGATCGGGTGCCTGATCCAGGGATGCAAAGAAGAAGCTAGTGCCAGGGTATTTCGATCTCCGGCACTCAGCGTGTTGCGAAAGGACGGTTCTCCACTCTTGTCCTCAGCACTGGATACCGGCACCGGAGTTTTGTTTATCAATATATCGTAATTGCACGTTGGGCCGCCCCGCGTGTCCACTGGGGTCACCCGGCCGATTTGAAATCCAGCATTGAAACGGGTGAGATAGCTGTTTATTCCGTCTTGATATCTGGGAAACGCGGTCGTGCGATATGTTTCCAGTGCAGCTTTTGCCTGATCCCTGTCAGTTTCGGTCTTTGTCTTTGCTGCCTTGGCCGCCAGGTACTCTCCACATAATTTCACCATAGCGGGACGGTACCGTGTCTCGACTGTTCTCAGACGATTCAGGTTCTCCTGAAGCTCGCGAAGGTTTGCGATTTCCACTTGTTGCTTTATGGCTTGTATAAGGCGATTTGCTTCCGCTAGTTGATTGCTAATCGCTGCAATTGTCCTCCGATGTGCCTCGAATCGGGTAATCGCCTCAAGCGTGCTCTGGGGGATTGCCATCCTCTCCAGAGGCGCAGCGCGTTTTGCTTCAAGTACAGCGATGACGGCGTCGTGCGCAGCCTGCCAATCCTTTACTATACTTGCGGTATTTAGGGTAACTTCCGGCACCGTAACAAAGCGTGCCCAAAACTGTTGGCGCTCAACTGCCACTCGAACAGCACGCTCGAAAGAAGCTGGAGCTTCTCTGCCATGAAGGCGATCAATCGAGGCGATTGATGCGGATATAGATTCCTTCAGAGCGGCATACTCTTGGCTGAAATATGCGCGGTAATGAGCTATGACCGGGGAGCCAGCCAGATCTTGTGCGCAAAACGGGCATTTGCCCGGTGTCTCCCCCTTGCTACTCAACATGCGCACACCATCAGCGATCCATGATTCTCCGTTCCTTGCATTTTCGGCAATGTGAGCCTGTACAAGGGCTGCTGCTTGGGTGTCAAGTGCTGGTAGGTCCCTTTGTAGGATCTCAGTTAGCGGGCCGGTATCGAGATTTGGCAACAATATCGGGTCAAAAGAGGGGGTGTCCCTCACAGGGCCCTGCTCGCGGGCCGCAGCTAAGGCTCGCTCGGCTACCACGATCTCGTTTTCAATATCCGAACGCATTGGCAGGGCACAAAACTCATCTACCGACATTCCTCCCATCTCTGCGGTCGGAATTGCCGCAGATCGCGCACGAATCTCCGCGTTATCTAATTCGATTTGTTTCACCGCATCCTGTAATTGTTGGCTCAGCCTCACACCCTGCGCACCGAGCACTAGCTGATGCAAGTTTTGACGATGCTCGGGCGCGACCGCCAAGCCAGAGTGAACATTTTCGTCAACGAAGCGATCGTCGTAGATAACCAGGTTTGGCAAAGTGCGGTTCCAGACGCCGTTTTGAAATATTGCGGATGGTGGACCACCGGAGCAATCCAGGACGACATGCGGCGGATGTTGGGACGCCAATCGTCGACGTTCGAGGATATGAACCGGGTCGCCAGTTGCGAGAGAGCGAAGTACCGCAGATATCGTTGTCTTACCCCTACCATTTTCTGCGTAAATAACGGCGTACCGCGAGAGCTGGATCTGCGGGATCGTCGATACTGATTCAAATAGACCGATGTTCCGCAAAAGCTGTAGACGATTGATCACTGGAGTTCCCTCTCCTAAATTAGAGAATTTTCAACGGTAGTGGTACCCAGGATGCTTTCCCATTTGCTGTTAGCCTCGCATTAGACAGTCCCTCAGGGGCTAAAGCCCTCATTTCCATTGGTCCTGAACGGCACGGCTGAAGCCGTGCCCTACCACGAATCTCTATAACGACATTCCACCAATGAAAAAAGGCCATGGATTTCCCCATGGCCCCCTCGGTCGGGATCATTATCTACCTGTTTCGACTAAAGATACATAGGACAGTTTGGTGCTGGGTGGGTTGGCGGGTGGGAACGGGATGGAAGAGTTCGAGGGGATTGCGGCGGAAGAGACCCACGTCTCGAAAAGCGCGAGACGTGGGGCACCCGCAGATCCCTCACTTCGTTCGGGATGACAAACTCCTTAAGAATGCGGCTAGAGAATATCCCGCGCCACAGTCTGACCTCAGCGGCTCAAGGTGTCCGAATTTATCGGCCAAATCGCAGCGGTAAACCGCCGCGCCCCCCAAATGCAGAGCTGATGAGTTCATGGTAATCTCGGCCGTCCCTACGGGACTTAATCGTGGGTTTGGCGTTACCCAGCGCTGAAGCGCTGGGCTAGTTTCGGACGCCCCTTCGGGGCTGGTGTCCAGCGGGTTTCCCACGCCCCCTCGGTCGGGATCATTATCTACCTGTCTCGAATAAAGACACATAGGACAGTTTGGTGCTGGGTGGGTTGGCGGGTGGGAATGGGGATGAAAGAGTTCGAGGGGATCGCGGCGGAAGAGGCTGCGGAAAAAGTTGAAATCGCAACGGCAGCCCCTAAAGGGGCGGTTGATTTCGAAGGACCTACGGCGCGGCTGAAGCCGCGCCCCTTCAAAACAAGGTCAAGGTCGGAGTTTTTCCGCAGCCTGGGAGGGCGCTGCCCCTCCCACCCTTCGCAAAGAACGCGAAGGATGGGGCACCCACGGCGCTCAAAATGTAGGGGTCCTTCCCCTTCGCTCCGCTCAGGGTCAGGATGACAACATGAATTTATGGCGCAGAATTTCGAGTGCTCGCTAAGCTAACAGTTAGTGGGCGTCGCGGACTACCAGGATCATTCCTGGGCGCAGGGCTGCGATGTTGCGGTTGTCGTGCTTTAGGGCGGTCACTGTGGTGTTGTACGAGTTGGCGATGGAATACAGGGTTTCGCCGGGCTTGACTTTGTGGTGCTTCAGCGTGGCATGACTTACCGTGGTGTGATTCGTCGTGGGATGGGTCGCCGTGAAACGATTCGCTGCGGAACGATTCGCCGTAGAACGATTCGCCCTAGAATGACCGGGTGCGCTGGCCGAGGCGGTTTCGGTTCCGGCTTGGTGGTGGGTTCGGCTTGAATGCTTGGTGGCGACCTGGGTTTCGCCCGCTCCCCGAGTGACGGGAAGGTGGAGATACAAGACTTTTCTTCCGGCTAGGCTGCTGCCTTTCAGGTGGTTCCATCCGCGAAGCATTTTGGCGGAGACGCCGAAATTTTCGGCTACCGACTCGACCGTATCGCCTTTGCGCACCTTGTAGTGTGTGATGGCGTGGGCGTAGGTGCTGGTGTCGCTGTCTTTCTCTTTGCCCGGAGTGATCGGGATGATGAGACGGGTTTCGGGCGCGAGGGTATCGTCGTCCAGATTATTGGCTGCGGCGATCGATTTCGAAGGTATGCGATAAGTGCGCGAGATCGAGGCTAGAGTTTCTCCGGCTTGCACCTTGTGATAGCGCCACGAGACGCGCTTGTCGGTGGGAATGGAGGCGACCGCAGTCTGAAATTTGCCGGCAGTTCCGGCGGGCAAGTGGAGTTCGAATTCCTGGTCCTTTCCAGTAACTCGTTCAGTAACTCGCGGAGTGGTTAGGCGGAGCAGGCTGGGGTTCAGGTCGAGCAAGTCGGAGGCGGTGGCATCCACGCACTCGGCGGCTAGGCGGAGGTCGATGGGATAGTCGATCTTGACGGTGTCGTAGGGAACGGGCTTGTCCTTGACCACGGAATCGAGGCCGTATTGCGCGGGATTCTTGGCCATGATGGTGACGGCCAGGATGATGGGAACGTAGTTACGGGTTTCCTTGGGCAGTGCGTTGCGGCGGTAGAGTTCCCAGAAATCGGCGTAGCCGGTGCGCTTGACGGCGCTCTGGACGGTGCCGGGGCCGGAGTTGTAGGCGGCCATGGCCAGGTACCAGTCTCCGAACTGGTCGTAGAGGTCTTTCAAATGGCGAGCGGCGGCGCGGGTCGCCTTTTCGGGATCTTGGCGGTCATCGACCCACCAACTGCGCTCGAGTCCGTAGCCTTTGGCGCGGCTGCCCATGAACTGCCACATGCCGCGAGCGCCGGCGCGGGAAACGGCGAGGAGATGAAATCCGGACTCAGCCTGGGCAAGATAGATGAGGTCCTGCGGCACGCCTTCTTCCTGCAGGGTGCGGCGAATCATGTCTTCGTAACGGCCGGAGCGGGCCAGAGCGCGCTCGACGGTGCCACGACCGCGGTTGGAAAAGTAATTGATGTAGCCGGCGACCTGGTCGGTCATCATCAGGGGCAGGTCAGAGTGGGTGGATTTAATCTCGGCTTCGGCTTTTGCCTTGACGTTTTCGTCGACGGTGGGCGTGAGTTCATTGGCTTCGTCGATCGGCGCTGGCTCGGACTTTTGCTCGGCAAAGCCGTCGCCTTGCTGCAAGGCGGCGAGTTCGAGTCCGTTGATGCCGTCGAGAATGCGGTCGAACTCACGCTGGAGACGGTCGTCGGAACGGAGATCGAATCCGCTGCCGAGCAGTTGGTTGAAAGCCGAGTCGAAATTCTGTTTCGCGGCTTCGAGATGTCCGGCGCGATAGTTATCCTGCCCTGACTGGTATTCTTTTTCGACGCGGGCGATCAGGTCGCCGATGGGATCGACTTGGAGCGCCGACGGCACCGGCGCCTTTGATTGCGGTTCAGCGGCGGCGGGCTTCTGCTGGTGCGGATCAGGCGGCGTGCTGGCCGCGACCAAGGCTGGAGCTTGGGCCTGCGGCGGAGGCATGAAAGACGACGATTTCTGGGCGCTCTGGCAAGCGAGAGTGACCGCCAAAGTTGCCGATAATGCGGCGGAGAGAATGATCGCCAGATGCGAGTGAAAAAATCTCATATTTTCACAAACTTACCGCAACCGGTCACGAGCCCAACCCACATCTCCGATTAGATGGTACTATCGCAAAATTCGTTGGGTCAACGCTACTGAAGACACTTAAACCTCGTTACTTTGGGTACCGGCTGGGCATATTACCCGAACGTTGCAGGGATGGCAAATGGGGCAGTGGCGCTCGGACAGAAACGCCATCGGATCTTTGCAGAAAATGAAGTGCCGCCAGCGAGTCTTTCGCGGCTCCAGATTCATCGAAAGGAAATATGAAAGCCATACAGATAAAGCACACAGGTGGGCCGGAAGTGATGGAGCTGGTGGACTTGCCGGTTCCGCAGCCGAAATCGAACGAAGCCGTGGTGAAGATCCAGGCGGCGGGCGTCAACTTCATCGATGTCTATAACCGGGAAGGGCGTTACAAGGCGGCGCTGCCGTTTGTGCTGGGACAGGAAGCGGCGGGCGTGGTTTCGGCGGTCGGGCGCGAGGTGCGAGAGATTGCTGTCGGGGATCGTGTGGCTTACACATCGGCGCTCGGTAGCTATGCCGAGTATGCCGCGGTGCCGGCCGACCGTTTGGTGAAGATTCCGGCGGGAGTGGGAGAGCGCGAGGCTGCGGCCGCCATGTTGCAGGGGATGACGGCGCATTACCTTGCTCATGACACTTATCCGCTGAAGAAAGGCAAGACGGCGCTGATTCATGCCGCTGCCGGCGGAGTGGGATTACTGCTGGTGCAGATGGCGCACAACATTGGCGCACGCGTGATTGCGACGGTTTCGACCGAGGAAAAAGCCAAGCTGGCGCGAGCGGCGGGAGCGGACGAAGTCATCCTTTATACGCAGGCTGATTTTGAGGCGGAGACGAAGCGGCTGACCGGCGGCAGAGGCGTGGATGTGGTGTACGACTCGGTGGGCAAGACGACGTTCGACAAGGGTCTGAATCTGTTGCGTCCGCGCGGAATGATGGTGCTTTATGGCGGGTCGAGCGGGGCGGTCGCGCCGATTGATCCGCTGGTGCTTACGCAGAAGGGATCGATCTTTTTGACGCGGCCGTCGCTGGGGAATTACGTTGCTACCGCTCAGGAGTTGCAACAGCGCGCCGGAGCGGTTTTCGGCATGATTCGCGATGGCAAACTTAAGTTACGGATCGAGCACGTGTATCCGCTGGCGGAAGTACAGCAGGCGCACCGCGACCTTGAAGGACGGAAGACCACGGGGAAGCTGCTGCTGCTGCCGGGGTGAGCGGAGCCGCGGGCGTTTACAGGCTAAGACTTTTTCTTGCGCGAGTAGTTCTTTAGGTATGCGGGCAGTTCCTGCTCGCAGCGGCCGTCGGGAATCGCGGCCCCGGCCGTCATCTCGAGCGGAATCACTCCTGCCCAGGTTGGGAACGAGTAATCTTCTTCTTCGTCCATGGGCGGGCCTACGCGGACTTTCGCTGAAAACTCGTTGATCGGAAGACGCAGGACAGAGGTTGCCTTCAGCTCTTTTTCGTTGGGCTGGCGCGAGTCGTCCCAGCGATGCGGGATTATGTGCTCGCTGATCGCGCGCAGGGCCGCGAGTTTTTCCGCCGGATCGTCAACCAGGGTTGCCGTGCCGAGAATTACCACCGAGCGGTAGTTCATAGAGTGATTGGAAATCGCGCGGGCGAGCACTAACCCATCGACCAGCGTGACCGTGATGCAGACGGGGACGCCCTGTTCGAGATGGCGCAGCATGCGGCTGGCGGGCGAGCCGTGGATATAGAGCGTGTCTCCGTCGCGTCCGTAAGACATGGGGATGACGAAGGGCTGTGCGTCGGCGACGAAGCCGACGTGGCAGAGGAGTGCTTCGTTGAGAATCTGGTTGACGGCGTCGCGGTCGTAAACCCCCCGCTGCGGCAGGCGAACAACGCGGGTGCGTGGAGTTGGATTGCTGGACTCTAAACTGCTAGACATGGAATTGACTTCCCAGGCAGGCGCCAAGAGTTGTAACGGAGAATTCTAGCAGGCCGGAGCGGGGAAGACGCGCTCGCCGCTACAGCAGTCCGCCGGTCTTTATCGCGAGGATGTTGAGCGCCATCTCCAGTTTCGTTATGGCCTCGCCGAGTTCTGGGTGATCCCCGACCTTCTGCTGCAGTTCCTTCAGAATCCGGTGAGCACTGGCAACATGCTCCGCCGCCTGGGTTGGATCTTGCTCGGGCTTGGGTTCGCTCGGTGTTGGCATGGTTTCGCTCCTCTGTACAGTTGAATTCTATATGGGATCGGCGACGTTCCTGAAGGGGCATGGCATTCTTCCGCCCCGTAGAGAAGGGGCTTGCCGCGTTTCTACGGGAAATCAGACGTCCCCCGGTGCGCGATGCGTGGCCGAGCTACGCTCGGCTTGGACGGGCGAGGGCGCCCGTCCCCACACGATCACTTGCGCCGGCTTTTCCCTGACGGCTTGGGCTGCTCTTCGAGTATCGCGAACTGGATTTTCTTTTCTACTGGATCGATGCGATCCACCAAGACGCGCACGCGATTGCCCAGGCTGTAGGTTTTGCGCGAACGCTGGCCGATGATCTGGCGTGTATCTTCGTGGTAGGTGTAGCGGTCGTCGGCGAGCGTGTTGAGTGGGACCAGGCCCTCGACGAAGAGGTCGGTGAGTTCCACGAAGAAGCCGAACTTGGTTACGCTGATGATTAGGCCGTCGAAATCTTCGCCGATGCGGCGCTCCATGAATTTTACTTTCTTCCATTCCATCAGGCCGCGTTCGGCTTCGTCGGCTCGGCGTTCAGACTGGCTGGATTCCTCGGCGATGTTGTGGAGTTCTTCGAGGGCGATGGGGCCGCCGAGAGGCGCGAGCGCGTGCTGATGCGCGGCGTGGTCGCGGCGCTTGGACCAGGGGGATGGGGGCGGCTCGTGTGGTGACGGGGTTTCGCCCCGTCCAAGCGGGGCCGAGCCCCGCTTCCACACGATGTCTGGGGATTGCGACGTTCCTACCGGGACTTCTCTATCCATCTTTTCGGGCGAGTCGCGCAGCACTTCTTTCAGGATGCGGTGCACGATCAGGTCGGGATAGCGGCGGATGGGCGAGGTGAAATGGGTGTAGGTGGTGGCGGCTAGGGCGAAGTGTCCGCGATTTTCTTCGGAGTAGCGGGCCTGCTTCAGCGAGCGCAGCATCAGGAAACTCAAGATTCTTTCTTCCGGTTTGCCGGCGATTTTCTCCGTGAGTTTTTGATACATGCGCGGGGTGATGTGGATTTCTTTGGGGACTTCGATTTCGCGGACGCGCTTGCCGGTGCCGCGGGCGTCGCGGCGATCAGCTTTCAGTTGCACGCGCTGAATGGGCAGGGCGCCGACTCCCAGCGAGTATCCGAAAGTGGCGGCGATGACTTCGAAGTCGTAGACACGTTTGGCGTCGGGCTTTTCGTGGATGCGGTAGAGCGAAGCGATGCGTTTATTTTCGAGATAGTGGGCGACGCACTCGTTGGCCGAGAGCATGAATTCTTCGATGAGGCGATGAGCGATGTTGCGCTCGGAGCGCGTGATGCTCTTCATCATGCCGAATTCGTCGAACTCAATGACAGGTTCGGGGAGATCGAAGTCGATCGATCCGCGGCGCTTGCGTTTGCGGTTCAGGATCATGGCGAGATCGCGCATGCGTTCGAAGTGCCCGATCTGACTGGCGTATTCATTGCGCGCGGCGGCGTCGCCTTCGATGACGGCATTGACGTCGGTGTAGGTCATTCTCGCAGCGGAGCGAATCACGCCTTCATTGATTTCGTAGCTGGCGATTTCGCCTTGGTGGTCGATTTCCATGGTGCAGGAGAGCACGAGGCGGTCGACTTGCGGGCGCAGGCTGCAAATGTCGGTCGAGAGCTCTAGCGGCAGCATAGGAACGGCGCGGTCGGGGAAATAAACGCTGGTGCCGCGCAGACGGGCTTCCTGGTCGAGCGGCGAGTTAGGCGTTACGTATTGGGCGACGTCGGCGATGTGGACTTGCAGTTCGTAGTTGCCGTTTTCGAGTTGGCGGACGTGGACGGCGTCGTCGAAATCGCGCGCGGTTTCTCCGTCGATGGTGACGATAGGAAGGCGGCGGTAGTCGCGGCGGTGACGCAAGGCGCCGGCGGGAATATCGGATTCGATCGCCTGCGCTTCTGCGATCGCTTCGGGCGGGAAGCGGTGCGGCAGGTGAAACTTGCGGATCATGATCTCGACGTCGACTCCGAAATCTTCTTCTTCGCCGAGAACTTCGATGACGCGGCCGCGCGGATTCTGCGTGGCGCTGGGCCAGTCGGTGATTTCGACATCGACCACCACGCCTTCGAGGTCTTGCCGGTTCGTGTAGACTGCGGCCTCGTCGCCTATTACACGGTCCCGGGATTTCTTTTGCTCTATCGTTTTTGATTGATTTGGAGAAACCCCAACCACAGGGGCCACAGAGGATTGCGGGTACTCCATCCCCGTCGGGATTACGATTTCCTGCGTTACTTTTTCGTCGATGGGAGCGACGTAGTTGTGGCGATGTCCGTAGTGGAAGATACCGACAACGGTTGGATGGGCGCGAGAGAGTGAGCGGATGATGCGGCCTTCGGCGCGGCCATCGGTGCGAACGGCGGAGACTTCGACCAGAACGCGGTCGCCGTGCATGGAGGATCCGGTGGCGTGCGGAGGAATGAAGACATCGCCGGCTAGGCGGGCCTTCAGACTGGCATCGAGCGAAGTGGCTTCGGGAATCACGAAGCCGAAGCCGTCGCGATGCATGGTCAGGCGGCCGATGAGCAGGTTGCGTCCTTTAGACATCAGTTCCCAGTTCTCGGTTCTCAGTCTCTAGTGGTTGTTTGATCAATACCATTCAGGTCGGAAGGCACGGCCCTCGGGGGCTAAAGCCCGCATTTTTCTTGGCCCTAAACGGCACGGCTGAAGCCGTGCCCTACCCAAACCCGATTTATGAAACCTGCCCTAAGTATTCAGTAGTCTTCAGTCTTTGATCCAGTTACTGAGAACTAGAATCAGCGCAAGTATTTCTCTTCGAGAATCTTTCGATGATGCAGTTCGTGTCCGGCGATGATGAAGGCTAGGGCGCGCACCGTCACCTCGTTCTTGCTGGCCACGCCGCGGCGGGTCCAGGCGGCCTCGTCTAGATTACGAAACAGCGAGATGGTGGCGCGGCGCACGGCGATGTAATCTTCGATCAGGTCCGCCAGCGGACGCCGCGCAAATGGGCCATTGCGGACGTAGTCGTCCTGCTCGAAGCCTTCGAGGGGAGTCGCGTCGCCGCGCGAAATGCGCAAGGCCCTGTAGCTCATGATGCGCTCAGTATCGCTGATGTGGCCAAGAACTTCCTTGAGGCTCCACTTCTCAGGCGCGTAGCGGAGGTCGCCGTCGGATTCGGTTCTTCCAGAGAGCAGCAGAAGCATCTGGCGGCGCTGGTCTTCTAAGGCGGCGAGCGCGGCAAGAACGTCGGTGCCCGGAACTAGAGAGATGTAGCGGTCGTAGTAGGGAGCGTATTCTCCGGGCTGGGGCCGGAGGGAGGCAGTCGCGGTCGAAGTCGTCACGGTTGAAGTCATGGATTCCTCGTTAGGGATTGCACAGAGTCGGTTGTGCCCCCACGGCTCCATAGTATCGCGGAATTACCGCAGGCTGGGCAGGGCTTACACAGTCGGAGGCACGACCGATGGTGCGGTCGTTGGGGGAACCACGACGGGAACTATGAAAATCAATAAGGAAAGGTGGATTTCCACAGGGCAGGGCGTTTACTGAGGAGTACAATTCAATTTGGCCCCCGAAATGCGGCGGTGATTCAGAATCCGTTAATAAAGAAAGGATTTCGACGATGTGGAAGCCCACGAATCAACCTGCAACACCCGGCCGGCCGTCTGAGCCGGAGCGTCCGAGCACGTCCACGGCGACGACGGCACCGCTTGTGAGCGAGCCCGCTGCTGTGCCGCGGCCGGTTATCAGCACTACTTCGGACCAAGCCACGATTGGCAAGTCGTTGGTGATCAAAGGTGAAGTCACCGGTTCCGAGTCTTTATATATTGACGGCCGGGTGGAGGGATCGATCAACCTCTCCGGCAATCGCGTAACCATCGGCCGCAACGGAGTGGTCGCGGCCAACATCAGCGCGCGGGAAATCGTGGTGCTCGGCAAGGTGCGGGGCAACCTGACGGCGAGCGACCGGGTAGATATCCGCAGTGACGGTTCGCTGACCGGCGACGTGGTGGCGGCGCGCATCTCGATTGAAGACGGCGCCTTCTTCAAGGGCGGCATTGACATCCGCAAAGCGGGGAAGACAGACTCGAAGCCGGAAGAAGCGACGAAGAGTGTTTCGACTGCGTCGCCGGAACCGGCGATTGCGGTGCGGGCGTAGAAGCGCTGTTCGTGGTTCGCGTAAGACGCTATTCGTCGTTCGCTTTTCGCTGGTTTTGCAGCGGCACAAGTAGGATCGTGGAACGGGCCTTCGTGGGCCCGTTTTCTTTTTGGGCACGGCATCGAAGGTCTTGTGTTCTCAGCATTTCAGAGGGAAGCGAGGCGGGGAAACGCAGATGCAAACGCGAACAGCGAACGATGAATGGCGAACGACGAATAGCGCTCTCACGGCTCCTTGCCGGTCGCCGTTGTTTCCGCTGTTTGGGCTTCGACAAGGCTCGGGAATGAAGTCGATTTTTTTCTGCGAAGATCCGCTGGTAATTCCGAACGCAGCAACCAGAGTCCTGCGGCGACGGCTGCAGCCCAGGTTAAGGAGCCGAGCGCGAGGGCGAGGAGATCGGCGCGGCGGCTGCCGTCGAGCGGTATGGTGCGCATGACTTCGTAACTCAATCCGCCGGAAACGGCGCCCACCAGCGCAGCCTTGCCTAATTCTTTCCAGTTCAAACCGGCCAGCGGCACCATCCCACGAATTTGCAGAAGGAGGGCGATGGCGACTGCGTTGGCGGCGATGCCGAGGTCGGAGGCGATGGCCAGTCCGGTGACCGACAGGGTCCGAAACAACAGCGAGTACACGGGCAGAGAAGCGAGAGTGATGATGCTGGTGGCGATCATCGGAGTCAGGGTGTTGCCGGAGGCGTAAAACGCGCGGGCATGAAGCGCCTGACTCGACCACAAAGCCAGTGAAAGCGAGAACCAGAAAAAGTAGAGGGCGGTGGATTCGGAATCCGCAAAGGTGAAGCGCCCGCGGCGATAGACGAGATCGATGAGCGGGAAAGCCATGGCCATCATCCAGCCGGTCATTAGCAGAGAAGCAGCCGTGATGCGATAGACGGAAGCATTCACGGTAGCGGCGAATTCCTCGAACTTTTTTTCTCCGAACAGGCGCGAGAAAAACGGGAGCGACGCCTGGCCGGCAGCCTGTCCGAGAATGGCGATCGGAACGGCGAAGAGGCGCTTGGCATAGTTGAGCCGCGCGATGTCGCCGATTCCCTTTGAGGCATAGTGCCGGAGAATCCAGTCGTCGGCGGTGACCAGCGAAACGCCGAGCATCAGCGGGATGGAGAGCCGCACCCACTCGCGGAAAGCGGGATTCTTTAGATCGAACGAGGGCCGGTATCCGGTGCCAATTTTGGCCGCTCCGATCGCGTTGAACAGAAATGGCCCGGCAACGCTGCCGGCGAGCGCGCCGAAGGCAAGGGAGGCAATCCCCATCTGGCGGCCGGCGACAACTCCGCCGGCGATGATGAACACGTTGTAGATCAGCGGACCGAATGCAGGGAGCAGGAACAGGCGGTGCGAAAGCAACACCGCCGAAACGACTCCGCCAACATAAAAGAAGATCTGCGCGGGCAGGAGGATGCGGGTGAGATGAACACAAAGCTGCATCTCCTCCGGCTTGAAGCCACCGAACATCCAGCCGACGAACTGAGGCGTGAAGATCTCGGCCAGGATGGTGCCAGCGACCAGCACCGTGGCCATCACGGTAATGATGATTGAGAAAGTTTTCTGCGCGTCCCGCTCGCGCTTTTCGGCGAGGAACCGGGTGTAGATGGAGATGAATGTGATCGAGGCGGTGCCGCCGGCGACGATGTAGTTGAGCCAGTCGGGGAGGGTGAAAGCGGCGACGTAGGCGTCGGTCAGCTTTCCGGCGCCAAAGGCATAGGCGATGTAGGCCTCGCGAATGTATCCGATCACGCGCGAGAGCGTGATGGTCGTCATCATCAGCAGCGTCGCCGAAAACGCCGTGTGCTGATGTGACGGACGGAAGAAGCGGAGGAGACGCATCCTTCGCAGATTAACGCATCTGGCGGCCGGTGGGAGAGTTATTGGAAGGCTGGAATCGGGAATGGCAAGTGGGGGGCGTTAAGCCGCGGCCTGCACGCGGGCAGGATGGCCCGTGTCCACACGATTCCAGGTGAGACCATCCTGTAAATATTTGAAATATCTAGGCTTACCTGTTGATCCACGTTTTACCCGCGCTGCATTGTCATCCCAAGGCTTGTGCCGCATAGTGCCGCCATTACGGAGGCAATTGTGGCTACTTCACTGGCAGACTTTGCTGAGCAAATCAACCCCAAGACTTTGGCGGAGGCGCGCCTTGCCAACTTCCGGCAGGCGACTCGCGTGCACGGGAGTTTCCTGGCTGCCGCCGAGAAACGAGCGCTCGTCTGGATGGCCGAACGCATGCCGGCCCGGGTCAATTCCGACCATCTGACCGTGCTCGGCTTTGCCGCCCAGATCGCGACTGGCGTTTGCTATGCACTCGCCGTCCATGACCGGCGCATGCTGCTCGCCGCCATTGTGTGTCTCGCGGTGAACTGGTTCGGCGACAGCCTCGACGGAACCTTGGCGCGCGTGCGCCAGCAGCAGAGACCGCGCTACGGCTTCTACGTGGACCACATCATCGATTCAATCGGCGCGGTCGCGATGATGGGCGGACTGGCGCTTTCCGGCTACATGCATCCGGTGATTGCGATTGGATTGCTGATTGCGTTTCTGCTGCTTTCCATCCAGTCGTATCTGGCGACTTATACCCTCGGCGAGTTTCAGCTTTCGTTCTGGCACTTCGGCCCGACCGAGTTACGCGTTCTGCTGGTGGCCGGCAACCTGGCGCTGTTCCGTTGGGCGTGGGTGATTCACGGACGCTACCGGCTGTTTGATATTGGCGGCGCGATTGGATTGGCCGGAATGCTGTTGATGCTGGTTGTCGTCAGCCTGAAGAACACGATCCGCCTTTACCGGGAAGAGAGAATTCGATGAAAGCGGATGCCTCCCAGTTGCCGATTCTCAGTTCCCGGTTCTCAGTTATTCATGGGGATCGGAATCGGACTTTTCTCCGTTGGATGAAGTTCAACACTGTGGGTGGAATCGGCATCGGCGTGCAATTGGCGGCGCTGGCCGTTTTTCGTTCCTGGCTAAAACTGGATTATCTGCTGGGTACGGGGCTGGCAGTCGAGATCGCGGTGATCCACAACTTCGTATGGCACGAGCGCTTCACCTGGGTGGACCGGCCGGTTGTGCGGCCAGTGCAGTCGCTGGTCCGGCTGGCCAAATTCAATGCCAGTAATGGAGCGGTTTCTCTTGTCGGGAACCTTGTGCTGATGCGGCTGCTGGTGGGCGAACTGAAATTGAACTATGTCGCGTCGAATGTAGTTGCGATCATCTTGTGTTCGCTGGTGAATTTCCTGCTCGGCGATCGCTTTGTTTTCGATGCAAAGGCGGAGTCGGAAGCGATCCCGACCTAGCGGTTTGCCGAACTGCGCGGTGAGGCAAGGCGACCTCTTGGGCGCGTCTTTTTGGGGGTTACGCTGCGATAGAACCGGGGATATAATGCTTGCAGTTGCTATGCGCTTCAACGGCTACATTTCGCTTCTCCAGACGTGCTGGATCGAGGGACGCGCTTGTCCCCGCCGGTACCTTTCCGTTCTGCCTTCGCGCGTGCGCGCCAATCTCTTTGGCAGCGACTAATTTTCTTTCCTGTTGATTGCTCCGCTGATCGCTCTTCGCTATTCGCTATTCGCTTTTGGCTTTTAGCCCATGCACCATCTCGGTGGACCCTGCCCGAACCGCGGGCTAAGAACCACTGAAAACCAAGAACTTACGAACCGATCTGGAGGATCTCATGACCACCAAGACTTTGATTGCCGGCCCCAAGCTCAAGACCGCGATTCCCGGCCCCAATGCCCGGCGCATTCTCGCGGGCGATGACAAATACATTTCCCCTTCCTACACACGCTCCTATCCGATGGTGGCCAAGCGCGGCCGCGGCATTGTGGTCGAGGACGTGGATGGCAACGAGTTTTTCGATTTTTCCGCGGGCATTGCCGTGACCTCGACCGGCCATTGCCATCCGGAAGTGGTCGCCGCCATTCAGAAGCAGGCGGGTGAACTGATCCACATGTCGGGCACCGACTTTTATTACGAAGGCATGGTAACGCTGGCCGAGCGGCTGTCGAAGATTGCGCCTATGCCGGGGCCGCACAGGATTTATTACGGAAATTCCGGAGCCGAAGCCATCGAGTGCGCTTTGAAACTGGCGCGCTATCACACCAAGCGGCAGCATATGATCGCGTTCTTTGGCGCTTTTCACGGAAGGACCATGGGCGCGCTCTCGCTGACGGCCTCGAAGCCACAGCAGAAGCGCCGCTTTGCGCCGCTCGTGCCGGGCGTAACTCACATCCGCTATCCCGATGTGTATCGGGGCTGCGCGGGCGGTCCGCAGGATGCCGAGAAATTCGCGCTCAGCTGCGCCCGCTACATCGAAGACAAACTGTTTAAGACCGTGCTCGCGCCGGAAGAAGTCGCGGCTATTTTTGTCGAGCCGATCCAGGGCGAAGGCGGATACGTCATCGCGCCCATGATCTTCATGCAGGAACTGCGCCGCATCTCGGACAAGCACGGCATCCTGCTGGTGGTGGACGAAGTGCAGAGCGGCATCGGCCGCACGGGCAAATGGTTTGCCGTCGAACACACTGGAGTGCATCCCGACATCGTTTGCATGGCGAAGGGGATCGCGTCCGGGATGCCGCTCGGCGTCACCATGAGCAAGGCCGAAGTCATGGACTGGATACCCGGTTCGCATGCGTCGACGTTCGGTGGTAATCCCGTCTGCATTGCCGCAGCGCTTGCCACGCTGGATGTGATCGAGAAAGAAGGACTGCTCAGGAACTCGCAGGAGGTCGGCGACCACATGGTTAAGCGCATGGCGGACTGGCCGAAGAAGCACAAGATCGTCGGCGACGTCCGCGGACGCGGCCTCATGATCGGCGTTGAGATCGTGAAAGACCAGACGACCCGCGAGCACGGCGCCAGTGATCGCGATCGCATCGTGCAGCAGGCGTTCGAGCGCGGCATTCTGTTTCTAGGCTGCGGTCCGAGCACGATTCGCATCGCGCCACCGCTTATCGTTACCAGGGACGAAGCCGACGTTGCCATGGATGCGCTGGAAGAGTCGATCATGATCGTTGAAACTTAGATCGTTGAAACTGAAAAGAGCGCGTAATCGCGGGAGGTGCGTAATGTGGAACGGAACTGTGGAATCGATTTATATCGCCTCCGCCGCGCAAGGGCCGATGCAAGCTCTGGCTCAGGTGGTGGCAATTCCGGGCGAGGGGCTTGAAGGCGACCGGTACGCGCTGAAGCTGGGCACCTTCTACAAGCCCAAGCCGGATTACGAACTCACGCTGATTGAGGCGGAGGCGATTGAGGCGCTGCGGCGGGATTATCAGGTCGAGCTTGCTGCGGGCGAAACCCGACGCAACATCGTGACGCGCAACGTCCCGCTGAATCACTTGGTGGGGAGGGAGTTTGCCATCGGCGATGTGCGTATTCGGGGCATCCGCCTGTGCGAGCCTTGCGATCACTTGCAGAAGTTAACGGGGAAGCCGGTGATCAAGGGCCTGCTTCACCGCGGGGGATTGCGCGCTCAGATTCTCACGCCAGGTACGATTCGCGCCGGGGACGTGGTTAGCTTCATGCCGTAGAGCCGCGGCTAGCCGCGGCTCTCACTTGCTCAGATCCGCAGCAGGTTGGAAAGCTCGGCTTGCGTGGCCCGGCCGGCCTCAGCGGCAAGGACCGTGACATCCGAAACAAGCAAGTCAGATGCTTCGACCGGTTTCCCATGAACTGAAGTCGCGGACAGCGGTCCGCCAGCGATCAGGAGAGCGCCGGCGGCGAATTGTACCGGACGCGCGGTGACCCGGATCACATAAGGCGCGGTGTGGTTCGAGCTAGGGTGAAGGTGGAGTTTTTCATGTTCGCCGGACGCCTGACGCAAGCCACATTGCGCGCACTGGACTGGCTGGCAGCAAGAACGCTTCCGCCCGAGAACATGCCAGCGCACCAGCGTACCGGCCGGCGCGGCGAGGAGGACGCTTATTTTTACCTTCGCCGGCGCGGCTACACGATCATCGCGCGCAACTACCGCTCCCCCAATCATCGCGGCGAGCTCGATCTCGTCGGCTGGGATCGGGACGTCCTGAGTTTTATCGAGGTGAAAACTCGGACGAAGCGTGACCTCAAACCCGCCGAAACCGCCGTAGATCGCGATAAACAAAGGGAGCTGTCGCTGGTCGCCCGCGACTTCCTGCGCCAGATGCCCCCTTTGTCCGAGTGGCGATTCGACGTGCTCGCCGTATATTATGAACACGGACACAGCCGACCCTCATTCGAGTTGTTTCAAAATGCGTTTCCCGTAGCGTACAATCGTGGGTTTGCGGATTCCTACTGAAAGGATTTAGTCCGTGCCTGAACTGAGAAAAGACCCCATCGTTGGCCGGTGGGTGATTATTTCCACGGATCGCGCCAAGCGGCCTACCGACTTTGTGCGCGAAGCTGTGAAGATCAAGGGCGGATTCTGTCCCTTCTGTTATGGCAATGAAAGCAAGACTCCACCGGAGATCCTGGCGTATCGCCCAAGCAGCAACGGCAATCCTCCTCAGAAAGACAGTCCGGGCTGGACGATCCGCGTGGTTCCGAACAAGTTTCCGGCGCTCGGCATCGAAGGCAATTTGAATAAGCAGGCCGAGGGTATGTTTGACAAGATGAATGGCATCGGCGCCCACGAAGTCGTCATCGAAACGCCCGACCACAACGCCAGCATGGCCACGCTTCCCGCGAAAAGAATCGAAGACGTTCTATGGGCCTTCCGCGATCGCATTCTCGATCTCAAGAAAGACCGGCGCTTCAAGTACATTCTGCTCTTCAAGAACCACGGAGAAGCAGCCGGCGCGTCGCTCGAGCACGCCCACTCGCAACTGATCGCGCTGCCGATTCTGCCCATTTACGTGGTTGAGGAACTGCAGGGAGCCAAGCAGTATTACATCTACAAAGAGCGTTGCGTCTTCTGCGACGGCATTCGGCAGGAAACCGACAGCGGCATCCGAGTCGTGGCTGAGAACGAAGATTTTCTGACGCTCGCCCCGTATGCTCCGCGGTTTCCCTTTGAAACCTGGATCCTCCCCAAGCGCCACGAATCTGCCTTCGAGAACTCGTCGTCGCACATGTTCGAAAATCTCGCGAGAGCGCTCAAGCTGCTGCTGATGAAGGCGGACCGCGTGCTCGACAATCCACCGTACAACCTGGTGGTGCACTCGTCGCCGGTGCAGGATCCGACCAACGAGTATTACCACTGGCATATCGAATTCATGCCCAAACTGACCAAGACGGCGGGATTTGAGTGGGGAACCGGTTTCTACATCAACCCCACACCGCCCGAAGAGGCTGCGAGGTTTTTGCGCGAGGCGAGCGTGGAAGATGCGGCTCCCAGTGCGGTGGCTGCTCGCTGAGTTTTTGCGTTGCTGGAATCGGAGTCTGGAATTGGGGCAGAGGGGCGAACGCCGGCTCTGCCTTTTTCTTATTGGGCTAACTGCTGAGTCTATCAATGGGATCGGTCGCGAAACTCCGCATGCCACGCCATCTGGATCGCTTCCAGCTTGGCTTCGCTCGATTTCGTGGGGTCGTCTTTGAAGCCGGGGAGCGCGATCACATATTTGTGCAGGTCGGTGAAACGGACCGAGAGCGGTTCGAGTTCCGGATGGATTTCAGAGAGCAGAATCCCGATGTCTTCAGAATCGCTCCAGGTGAGTTCTTTTGGCATGATAACCCCGCTATTCGTCCTTCGCTGTTCGCTATTCGCTTGGTCAACTTCACTTCACTTTCGTTCATTCGCGGAGCAGAGCCAACAGCGAACGACGAAAAGCGAACAACGAACAGCCGGTTCTCAATGCTCTTCCGAAACGTAATTCCGATTCCACGCGGGAATTTCCACAACCACTTTGCCCGGTTTCTTGATCACGGTCTGGCATCCGAGGCGCGAGTTTAGCTGAAGATCGGCCGCCATGTCGAGCTTGTCGGCTTCGTCGTCTTCCATCTCCGAGATCAGGTCCGCGCCTTCTTTCACCCAGACGTGGCAGGTCGTGCAGGCGCAGTTTCCTCCACAGGCGTGATCGAGATGAATGCCGAAGTTCAGCGCTACATCGAGCAGCGACTCTTCCTTGCCATGGTCCTGATAAGGCAACTTGCCGTGTTCGAAGGTCACCGTCTTGCCTTCCGGCAGAAACGTGACCTCAACGGTGTTTTCACTGGGAGCATCCACTGTGGTTACTCCGGTTCCCTGCGTTTTTTCTTCAGACATGTATGAACGCCTGCCTTATTTAAATTCTGCCTTCGCCACCGGATGGCCGGCCTGCGGGCCTTCTTCGAGATCGGTGTCGTCCATGGCCTTTCCCTTGAGCGCGGTCGAGACGGCAGTATCCATCATCAATTCCGCCAAACGCATCGTGGCCTCGTTCAGCGCGTCAATGCCCCCACGGATCGCGTGGTGGTCGTCGCCATCCTTCACCGCAACCAGAGCCTTCTCCAGCGTCTCGACGTTGCGGCGTTCGTCGTTTGTGAGCTCCTGCCAGGCCTGATTCTTCTTTCCCTTTGCAAGCGCCGTCAGGATCGTATCGGCTTCGCGGCGTGCTTCAATGACTTGCCGTTGCCGGAAATCCTCTTCCGCGTAGTCGAACGACGCGAGCAGCATGTTCTCGACCTGTTCATCGGTGAGGCCGTAAGTGGGCTGGACGTCGATTTCAGCTTCTTTTCCACTGCGCTGCTCGCGCGCCGAGACGCGCAAAATGCCGTTGGCGTCGATCAGAAACTTCACTTCAATGCGCGGCAGGCCGGCGGGCATGGGTGGAACGCCCTTGAGATCGAATCGCGCAAGCGAACGGCAATCCCGCGCCAGTTCGCGTTCGCCTTGCAGCACATGAATTGCGACGTTGGTTTGGCCATCCACCTGGGTTGTGTAGTACTGCGTTGCCGAAGCCGGGATCGTCGAGTTGCGGAGGATGATTTTATCGGTCACGCCGCCCGCCACTTCGATTCCCAGAGAAAGTGGGGTCACGTCGAGCAACAGCATCTCTTTCGTGATGTCGGAGCCGCCGCCTAGAATATTCGCCTGCACGGCCGCGCCGAGCGCAACCACTTCGTCCGGATTCAAATCCGTGTGCGGCACGCGTTGAAACAGATCCTGAACCAACCGCCGCACCTTGGGAATGCGCGTGGAGCCCCCTACCAGCACAATCTCGTCGATCTGTTCGGGCTTCAGACGTGCGTCTTTGAGGGCCTGCTTACAGGGGCCGACGGTGCGGTCAATGATCGGCTGTATCATCTGCTCGAAAACTTCGAGCGAAATCTCCCGCTGATATTTTTTTCCATCGGGCAAATCGACATCGAGCTTCGCCGTGGGCTGCGACGAAAGAACAATCTTGGCCTCGATTACGGCCTGGCGGATGCGCGCCACCGCTTCGCCACTGCGCCGGACTTCATTCCCGAATTCGAGTCCGAGATCGCCGCGAATGTCGTCGAGCGCAATAGCGATCAGCAGATTGTCGATGTCGTCGCCGCCGAGATGGGTGTCGCCGTTGGTGGCAATAACCTCGAAAATTCCGTCGTGCAGCTTGAGAATTGAGATGTCGAACGTGCCGCCGCCCAGATCGTAAACCGCAACAATGCCGTTCTTTTTTTTGTCCAGGCCGTAAGCGAGCGATGCCGCCGTCGGCTCGTTCACCAGCCGCAAAACATTTAGCCCGGCGATGCGGCCGGCATCTTTTGTCGCCTGCCGCTGCGCGTCATTGAAGTATGCGGGGACGGTGATGACCGCCTTGGTTACAGGCCCTCCGAAAAACCGCTCGGCATTGCGTTTCAGTTGGCGCAGTATGAAGGCTGAGATTTCCGGTGGCGTGAATGTTTTTGCGCCCAGCTTGATGCGGATGACTTCCCCCGATTGCAAGTCGTCCGCCAGGCGGAAAGGGAACAGCTTTAATTCTTCGAGGATGTCCTCGACGCCGCGCCCCATCAGACGCTTGACCGAGTAAACCGCCCGCTCCGGCGTCTCGATCAGATACCGGCGCGCATCGTTGCCGACTATGACCTGGTTGTTTTCGTCGAGTGCCACCACCGAGGGCACAAGGTTCAGCCCGTCTTCTCCGGGGATGACGACGGGAGAATCCCCCTGCATGTAGGCTACGAGCGAGTTCGTGGTGCCGAGATCGATGCCGACTATTGGTTCAGCCATTTCTCGTCTTTCCAAACCCAACCTTGCGAATCAAAGTTGCCGATCACGTTGGCTCGTTCATCGCGGGCATCACTTGTAATACCCATGAAGTCCAATGCGGCTGCCAGATTCTCGATAACCTGTTTGCGCTTTTCTGGGCTGAGCAGCTCCCTTTCGAACGGCGCAGCCCAATGCGTTATGTACTTGGGGCGTAAAGTAAACAGTGGATATCCCAGAGAGACCGCGTTCATAGTGTTGTCAAAACGTACGATACGATCACCCTCAAGATACTCAACGTAAATCTGAGGCGTGTTCCACCGGACCGATACTTCAAATCCCCACGAGCTACGCACATGATTGGGGCCGATCTTCTCGAACACGTTAAGACTCCAATGCCTCATTGACGTCCCGTACCAGGTTCCGGACGTAGTTCCTGCGGTTCAGCACATCGAGCATCCGGTCGAGGATCTTCCGCCGGTCGGATTTGGTTCCGTTGTCTTCGGATCTTTCTTCCACGGCCTTGTCCCACTTGCTCCACTCGGCCTTCAGCTCGTTCAACAGCGCGCCATTTTTTTCTTCCAGCGAAAGCTTGGCCTTGCCGATTTCCTCGAGCAAAGCAGGATCGTCTTCGCCCATTTTTTTCTGCATTCGCAATTCTTCCAGATGCATATTGAGTTCGAAGACCTCCTCTAAAAGATCGGGAGGCACGGCCTGCTTCTTCAATTCCCCGGTTGCGCGAGCCTTTTCCGTCGCCTGTTTCGATTGCTCTTCCAGTTCTACGCCTTCCAGTCGCAACAGGTACTCGGTGCGTTTGATCGGATCTTTCAGCGTGCGGTACGCGTCGTTGAGCATGGAACTTTGCTCCAGGCTCCAGGTGCGTTCTTGGGTTTCAGCTTGCCCAAACACATCGGGATGCAACCGGCGGCTCAGCGCGTAGAATTCCCTTTCCAGTTCAGCCGTGTCCAGGTTGAGCTTGCGCGGAAATCCAAAAAAAGTGAAGTAGTCCACCGGGACCGGCGGCTGCACTTTGCCGCACGAACTGCAGAAGTGCACCGCGCGCATGGTGCCGCACGACCAGCAACTTGGGGTTGCGTCTCCGGGCGCTTGTCCGGGCATGATCAAAGACGATTTGGATTCTATGTTTGCCATACAAGATTCAGGGCGAGCTCGCGGCCCGCCCTTTGGCCCTTTGACCGCTGGTTATGTGGGGACGGGCTTCTGGCCCGTCCAAACGGGGCGGAGCCCCGTCTCCACACCATCGCTACTACGAGAAAGAACTCCCGCAGCCGCAGGACTTGGTTGAGTTCGGGTTCACGAACACGAATCCTTGCTTCATCAGGGTCTCTTGGTAATCGAGAGTCATCCCGTGCAGATAGATGAAGGACTTCGGGTCCACAAAAATCCGCACATCTCCGAACTGAAATACACGGTCGCGCTCGCGCGGCTGCGTATCGAACCGTAGGTTGTAAGTCAGGCCCGAGCATCCGCCGCCCTGCACGCCCAAACGAAGCCCACCCTGCTCCGGCGAAACGCTTTCTTTCACCATCGCGGAGCGAATTTTCTTGAGCGCGTTTTCGGTCACCTGGATGCCCTTGGCCGGAGCCGTGGGCACGGCGGGTCTGAGTGCCTGATCTTCAGTGGTTCGATCCTTAGTGGTTCGATCTTTGACTGCTTCGTCTTTGACTGCTTGATCCATGATTTGATTCTAGAAGCTTCGGGCCTCGGACTGCGAGCTGATTTCGCGTAGAGACGCTGCTTGCCGCGTCTCCCTTCGCAGCGGAGACGGGGCAAGCCCCGTCTCTACGGGACCTGGTTTACTGCGCCGCCTGCACTTCTGCGGGTTTTGCGGCTTCTTGCTTCTTCTTCCAGTCGCCGATCGCGGCTCGGATCGCATCCTCGGCCAGCACCGAGCAGTGAATTTTCACCGGCGGCAAGGCCAGCTCCTTTACGATCTCAGTGTTCTTGATTTCGAGGGCTTGGTCAACGGTCTTGCCCTTGACCCACTCCGTCGCCAGTGAAGACGACGCAATCGCCGAACCGCAGCCGAAGGTCTTGAACTTGGCGTCTTCAATGATGTTGGTCTGCGGATTCACCCTGATCTGCAGCTTCATCACGTCGCCGCACTCGGGCGCGCCGACCAGGCCGGTGCCCACATCGGCCCCCTTCTTGTCCATTGAGCCCACGTTGCGTGGACGGTTGTAGTGGTCGATCACTTTATCGCTGTATGACATCTGCAATCTCCTTGGGAACTCTAAACTTAAACGCGACCCCTCAGGGGCTAAAGCCCCAGTTCATCCGGTTCGAAACGGCGCGGCTGAAGCCGCGCCCCTTCAAAGCTTAATGCGCTTCCGCCGCCCACTTCACATTCTTCAAGTCCACACCCTCTTTCGCCATTTCGTAGAGTGGCGACAATTCGCGCAGACGCAACACCGTCTCGACCACGCGGTCGGCCACGTAATCGATCTCGGCCTCGGTGTTGAAGCGCCCGATGCCGAAGCGGATCGAGCTGTGCGCCAGATCGTCACCCGTGCCGAGCGCTTTCAGAACATAGGATGGCTCCAGTGTCGCCGAGGTGCATGCCGATCCGCTCGAAACCGCGATATCGTTGATGCCCATCAGCAGCGACTCGCCTTCCACGTAGGCAAAACTGATATTCAGATTGCCGGGCAGGCGATGCTCCACCGAGCCATTGATATAGACCTCGTCAAGGCGGCTCATGATGCTGTCTTTCAGCCGGTCTCGCAAACCAGCGATTTTGCAGGATTCCTGCGGCATCTCTTCCTGCGCGATGGCGCAAGCCTTGCCCAGGCCGGCGATGCCGGGAACGTTGAGGGTTCCGGAACGCATGCCACGCTCGTGGCCGCCGCCGTCAATCTGCGCCACCAACTGCACTCGCGGATTCTTGCGGCGCACGTAAAGCGCGCCCGCGCCTTTGGGCCCGTACAGTTTGTGCGCGGTGATGGAGGCGACATCGATGTTCATCTTGTTTACGTCGATCGGAATTTTGCCGATTGCCTGCACCGCATCGGAATGGAAGATCACGCCGCGTTCGCGGCACAGTTTGCCGATCTCCGCGATCGGTTGCAGCACGCCGATTTCGTTGTTGGCCGCCATGATCGTGACCAGAATTGTCTTGTCGCCGATGGCGCGCTTCAGGTCGTCGAGATCAACCAACCCATCCTTCTGCACGGGCAGATAGGTCACGCGAAAGCCGAGCTTCTCAAGATGCTTGCAGGTGTCGAGCACCGCCTTGTGCTCGGTGGTCGCAGTGATGATGTGGTTGCCCTTCTCGCGGTACATCTCCGCCACGCCCTTGATGGCGAGGTTGTCGCTTTCGGTGGCGCCCGAGGTGAAGATGATTTCTTTCGAAGTGGCGCCGATCAGCCTTGCGATGCGCTCACGCGACAACTCGACCGCTTCTTCCGCCACCCATCCAAATGGGTGATTGCGGCTGGCCGCGTTGCCGAACTTTTCCATGAAGTAGGGCAGCATTTCGTCGAGAACCCGAGGATCCATCGGCGTGGTCGCGTGGTTATCCATGTAAATCGGCAGCTTGATCCCATTGGGAACAGCGCGTTGTTCATTTTTATGTTCATCGTGATTGGTTAGGGTCGCCTTGTTGCCATTCGTGCTCATGATTGCTCTTCTCCTTACGGGTCCTTACAAAATCTTTACTAACTCCGCCGGCTTCCTGGTCTCCAGTTTGTCGACCTGGATGACTTCCGGCTCTTCCTTCATTTGCGAAATCATGATGTTCTTCAGCACCTGCTCGATGCTTTCGTTCACTTTCCGCAGCGGCTCGCGAATCGTGCAGCGATTGCTCTGCCCGCATTCGCCGCGCACGGTCACGCACGACGTAATGAACAGCGGACCATCAATGGCCTTGATCACCTCGAACGCGGAAATCATCTTCGGATCGCGCGTCAGCGTGTAACCTCCGTTCATGCCATGCTGCGACCGTATCAAGCCGATCTTCGCCAGCCGTTGCAGGATCTTCGCCAGCGCTTCCTGCGGAATGCCGTAAGCCTCGGCCACATCCTTTGCGCTGCAGGCGCCCTGGTCGGCGTGCTCGGCCAGATGCTTCATGGCCATGAGCCCGTAGTCCGCTTTTTTGGTGAGTTTGAGCATGGGGCCGAATGCCGACCTATATGATCGGATTAAACTCCGACTGTTTCAGTCGCAATTTAATCTTAACCCCGGCGGCGGGTTCGCGCAAGAGCAATCAGCCATTGGGCAGATTCTAGGGCCGAACGGTAAGTTTCAGCAGGCAAACGGCTTAGGGGTGCCCACCATAAGCGTGTGTATGAGAACTCGTTTTCGGGCAACCCGGTTAAGCGAAACCCGGGATAATCCAGCCCCGCACGGGAGAATCCAGTCCTGGAGGGACGACCGAGTTCCCTCGCACACACCATAAGCCCTAACTTTAGTCCCCGTACTAGAAGTCGATGTTCGGCACGTGATGTCGAAGTGCGGCAGTCCCAGAGAGTGGCTTCCGGGTAGGCGACCATCCAACCGCAACGCGGGTCAATGTGCAACGCAACCTTCACGCAACGCTTCGCCGGCCACCTTCCGGCACCGCGACTTCGTAGAAAGCCTTCAGCCTCGGGACTTGCGCGCCAGATAAACTGTGCGGCAACCGGGACCGATCAACGGATTGTCCTTGAAGAAGGGAGCAGCATCCCATGCTCGTAGCTGGTCAAAGCCTGTCTCTTGGAAGACGCGACGGATCTCGCCAGGATCCCAGCAGACTTCTTCGACCCGTTCGTGACGCCGTCGCCAGCAACTTCCGTCCCGGATGAACCAATTGATGTCGCTCCAGGCCCGGTCGGCCTGGCGGTTATGGCCGGTCCGCATCACGACCACCACGCCCGGCTTCTCGATCCAGGAAGTGCCCGACCAGTATCGTTCAAATCCAAGCGAGTTGTTGACGTCGAAGAAGAAGTGGCCGCCGGGCCGCAGTGCTCGTAGTACGGCCTTTGCGACCAACCGCAGGTCGGCCCTACGCGGAACATGATTGAGCGCATCATATTCGCAGGTGACCAGATCGACTGATTCCGGGAGCCGGAAATGCCGCATGTCGGCCCCAAATACGCGTACAGGCAGGTAGGCGCGACCAGCCTTCTCCCGGACAAGCCGGCACATCAGCGGAGATAGATCCACAGCGTACATTTTGATGCCCTTGCGTGCCAGGGCAAGAGCAGTCGTTCCCGTGCCACACGCAATATCGCAAGCGGTTTCAACTTGTGGCAATATCCGGCCGAGCACGCGCGCGCGCGCTGCATCTATCGGGAATCGAGAAGACGAAAAGATTTCGTCGTAATACTGCGCAAGCCATCGATAAGGTCGAATAACTGAAGTCCGAGGCATGTTTGTGCCACCGATTTCTGGATTTTACGCTGCCCGTTCACCAACCGATAGCCTCTGCGGAGCTACAGCACTGGGACGAGACAGAAACAACCTGCCGCGCAGTTCCCACCGTCGCCGCGACTCGCATGAAGCAAAAAACTCTTCAGTTCTCCGCTCTCATCCCCAAGGAACACCGCCACTGGGCTCCTATCGGACTCGCTCATGGATCGAGGGCGGTTGACGGGCACTTCGGAAGGAATTCTTCCGTAAGTTAGCAGCTAGAAAGTGCGGGCCTTTGGAATGCCGTGCAGCTCGCGGTGCGCTCCGGTGAGCCCAATTTTCAGTCCTGCGACTGGCGTTTCAGCCCCTGCAGCACCAGTCCGCAAATTTCGTCGGCGAAGCTTTCGTCGAGCTTGTCGTGCCGGATCAGAAAGCGCATGTAGATCGGTCCGTAGAGCGAGTCAAGAATAAGGTCGAGGTCGCAGTCCTCGGGCAGTTCGCCGCGGTCGATGCCGCGCTGCAGAGTTTGATAGGCCTGCTTGCGTCTGGGCCACAGGAACCTGTCGCGAAAGGCTTCGATCAACTCTGGGTCCGATTGCCCTCCGGCGATCAGCGCCGCCACGACCTTGCCGCGCTTGGAGCGGAAGATACGAATCAGCTGCCTCATCTGAAGGCTCATGTCCTTTTGCACGGAGCCAGTGTTCGGGAAGCGAAGTTCGTCGTCGGCACTGGCGGAGAAAGCGTCGGCGACCAGGGCGGCCTTGGTCGGCCACCAACGATAGACGGTTGTTTTGCCAACGTTGGCATCGGCGGCAATGGCCTCAATGCTTAGTTCCGGGAATCCACCTTGCTGTTTGAGCAGTTTCACGGTGCTGTGCAGGATCGACCGACGCGACTCCTCGCTGCGTGGCCGCCCGGGGGAACGTTTCTCGCCGGCCCCATTACTTCCGTTCCGGGTCGCGGCGCTCCGGATATGATTTTGAGCCATGGCTGAAGTCTAATATAATTTAATTCCGAAACGTACTGTTTTGAATCTAACGTGAAGGATCGCCGGCGAAGGGATCTATCCAACCGGGCTGTCCGGCCCTCAGGGGCCAAAGCCCGCATGTTTTTCAGCCGATGGTGGCACGGCTGAAGCCGTGCCCTTCCCAAAGCCATTTATGGGGTCAGCTAGTATCGAATTTCAGCGTCACGAGTTTTTGCCAGTCTTATGTGGATTGTCGCATTAGCGCTTCGCCGTCCTTATACGTTTGTGGTGATGGCACTGCTCATCATCATTCTTATGCCGATCGCCATCCTTCGCACTCCGGTCGACATTTTCCCCGAAATCAACATTCCCGTGGTCAGCGTGGTGTGGAGCTATGACGGTATGTCGCCGAGTGAGATGGCGAACCGGATCGTGACCAACTCCGAGCGCGGATTGACGGTCACGGTCAACGACATCGAACATCAGGAGTCGCAGTCGCTGAACGGAAAAGCTGTGATCAAGATCTTCTTCCGGCCTGGCGTCAACATTTCCATGGCGATGACGCAAGTGACGGCGATGTGCCAGACCGTGCTGCGCGGACTGCCCCCGGGCACGACTCCGCCGTTGGTCATTACGTACTCGGCATCCACGACGCCGGTTGTGCAACTGGGCTTGAGCAGCAAGACGCTTGAGGAGCAGCAGGTGTTCGATCTGGCGCAGAATTTCCTGCGCAACCAATTGGTTACGGTCCAGGGCGTGGCCACTCCCTATCCTTACGGCGGCAAGCCGCGCCAAATACAGGTGGACCTCGATTCCGCCAAGCTCCAGGCCTATGGTTTGGCGCCCATCGACATCGTCAATGCAGTGTCCGCGCAGAACTTGATTCTGCCGGCCGGGACGACGAAGATCGGGCCGACCGAGTACTACATGGAGATGAACGGCACTCCGCAGACCATCGCCGAACTGAACGATCTGCCGGTGAAGACCTCCAATTCGTCCACGCTTTACCTGCGCGACGTGGCGCACGTGCGCGACGGATTTGCGGTGCAAACCAACATTGTGCGCCAGGATGGCGTGCGCGGCGTACTGATGTCGATGTATAAGCTGGGCGGCTCTTCCACGCTGGCGGTTGTCGATGGCATAAAAGCGATGGTGCCGCAGGCGGCAAAGTCTCTGCCGCGCGATCTTAACATCAAGGCCTTGTTCGATCAGTCTCTGTTCGTGCGGGCGTCGATTCAGGGAGTGTTGCGGGAAGGCCTGACCGCAGCCTGTCTTACCGCCATCATGATCCTGGTTTTTCTGGGTGATTGGCGTCCGACCTTGATCATCGCGGTCTCGATTCCTTTGTCCATTTTCGTCTCGGTAATTCTGCTGAGCGCGCTCGGCGAGACCATCAACATCATGACCCTGGGAGGACTGGCGCTCGCCGTCGGAATCCTGGTCGACGATGCCACGGTGGAGATCGAAAACATCGAGCGCAATCTGGCCATGGGCAAGGAAATGAAGAAGGCCATCCTCGACGGCGCGCAACAGGTCGCTGTGCCCGCGTTCGTATCGACGCTGAGTATCTGCATTGTGTTTGTGCCGATGTTCTTTCTGACGGGAGTCGCGAAGTTTCTTTTCGTTCCGCTGGCGGAAGCGGTGAGCTTTGCCATGCTGGCGTCGTACCTGTTGTCGCGGACCCTGATCCCGACGCTGGTGATGTTTATCATGCGCGGGCATGAGCATCGCGCCGCCGAGCCGACCTTTTTTTTGGCGAAATACCAGCGGAAATTCGAGCGCTGGTTTGAAAGGTTCCGCGGCAGCTACCGGCAACTGCTGGAAACCACGATCGAACACCGGAAATTATTTTCCCTCGGTTTTGCCGCTTTCTGCTTCCTGTCGCTGGGGCTGGCGTTCTTTCTGGGGCGGGATTTTTTTCCGCAGGTGGATGCGGGCCTGATTCGCTTGCACGTCCGCGCCCGGCCCGGCCTGCGCGTGGAAGAGACGGCACGTCTGTGCGATGAAGTGGAGCGCGTGCTGCGCAGCGAGATTCCGAAGGAAGAGTTGGAAACGGTGCTGGACAATGTCGGCGTTCCGTACTCCAGCATGAATCTTTCCTATAGCACCTCGGGTGTGATTGGGACGAGCGATGCGGAAATCCTGATTTCGCTGAATCCGGAACACCATCATCCGACGGCGCAATACGTGCGCCAGTTGCGCCGTGACCTTCCATCGCGGTTTCCGGGCGTGGAGTTCTTCTTCCAGCCCGCCGATATCGTGTCGCAAATTCTCAATTTTGGATTGCCCGCGCCGGTCGATATTCAGGTAATGGGCGCCGATATGCGCGGGAACTACTACATCGCGCAGGGAATCGCAAATCGGCTGCGCCAGATTCCCGGCACGGCGGACGTGCACGTGCAACAGATGATGAGCCTGCCCACGCTTTACCTCGGTATGGACCGCACGCGCATCAATCAGGTCGGACTGAATGCCCAAGAAGTCGCACAGAGCGTGCTGATCAGCTTGAGCGGAAGCTTCCAGACGGCCCCCAATTTCTGGCTTGATCCAAAGAATGGTGTTACCTATCCCATCGCCATACAGTCGCCGCAGTACCGCATGACATCGTTGCAGGACTTGATGAACACCCCGGTGAACGCCACGAGTGCCGAGGCCCCACAAGTGCTCGGCAATTTGGCGCAACTCACGCCGGTGGCGCGTCCCGCCGTGGTCAACCATTACAACGTGCAGCCGGTCATCGATGTATATGCCAGCACCCAGGGGCGCGATCTGGGCGGGGTTGCGACGGACATCATGAAGGCGCTCAAACCAGTCCAGGACCATCTGCCGCGCGGAACGCAAATCGTGGTTCGCGGGCAGATTGAGACCATGCAGTCCTCGTTCTTCGGCCTGGGCGTTGGCCTTCTGGGCGCAATCGTGCTCGTCTATTTGCTGATCGTGGTCAACTTTCAGTCGTGGCTCGATCCCTTTATCATCATTACAGCGTTGCCGGGAGCGTTGGCGGGAATCTGCTGGTTCCTGCTGATCACGCGCACCACGCTCAGTGTTCCGTCGCTGACGGGCGCGGTCATGTGCATGGGAGTGGCGACCTCGAATTCGATTCTGCTGGTTTCGTTTTCTCGCGACCGCATGAATGCGGGAGCGCCCGCACGGCAAGCGGCGCTCGAAGCGGGCCACACGCGCATACGGCCTGTCATCATGACGGCGCTCGCCATGATTATCGGCATGGTGCCGATGGCGTTGGGCTTCGGTGAGGGCGGCGAGCAGAACGCACCGTTAGGCCGCGCCGTAATTGGCGGCCTGCTCTTCGCAACCGTAGCCACATTATTTTTCGTGCCCAGCGTATTCACGATTATTCATGGCCGCCGTGAGGCACGGCTGCAGTCGGAACGGAAGTAGACCGCAGTAAAAGTAGAGAAGAACAGAAGCAGAGAATTTTTTGGAGACCGCAATTATGCCAGTACAACCGCCGCCCGTGACGACCGAGCAGAACGAGACGGAGGCCGTGCGTGCAGACAACTATCAGCCTTCCGACTTGGGCCCTAATCCGGCAGGCCGGGCAAAGCTTCTGATTGGCGCCGCGCTGCTCGTTCTGATCACGGCGGGCGCAGTTACGTTTCTGAACCGGCACACCGAATCTAACGCGCTGGCCAAAGAAACCGAAGCCGTCTCGGTTCCAACCGTCGCAGTGGTGCAACCCGCATCCGAGCCCGGCAACGACGAGCTTGTGTTGCCCGGAAATTTGCTTGCTTTTGAAGAGTCGCCAATTTTTGCCCGAACCAACGGCTACCTCTTACGCTGGTACAAGGACATCGGAAGCAAGATTCAGAAGGGAGAACTGCTGGCGGCGATTGACACTCCGGAAATCGACCAGGAGCTCTCCCAGGCTCGAGCCAGCCGCGAGCAGATCAAGGCGGCGTTGGACTTGGCGAAGATCTCCGCCGACCGTTGGGCGAATTTGCTCAAGACCGACTCGGTTTCGCAGCAGGAAGCCGACCAGGAGGCGAGCGGGTACCAGCAGGCGCTCGCCAATCTGGCAGCGGCGGACGCGAATGTTCGCCGCCTCGAAGAACTCGAGTCTTTCAAGAACGTGTACGCTCCTTTCTCCGGCGTGCTTACCAAGCGCAATGTCGATCCGGGCGCGCTCATCAATTCCGGGGCGCAAGCGACTGGCAAAGAGTTGTTCGATGTTGCGCGCGTCGATCCGCTTCGCGTTTACGTGAGTGTTCCGCAGGCGTATGCGCCGTCGATGAAGGTTGGGATGAAGGCCAACGTTACGCTGCAGGAATTTCCCAGCCAGAAATTCTTGGGAACGGTCGCTCGCACCGCCGATGCCATCGATCCCGCGACGCGCACCCTGAACACGGAAGTGGATGTTCCCAACAAAGATGGCAAGCTGTTGCCTGGTTCGTTCGGCCAGGTGCATTTTGCGACCGGGGCTTCCGTCCCGCGGATTACGATCCCGGTAAACGCCATGCTCTTTCGCGCCGAGGGTCCGCAGGTCGCGGTTGTCGATAAAGATAACAAGGTGCACTTGCGCCCGATCAGCATTGGGCGCGACTTCGGCGCCACGCTCGAAATTCTTGGCGGGCTCGACGTAAGCGATCGGATCGTCATCAACCCGTCCGACTCACTCGAGGAAGGGCAGCAAGTACACGTCGCTAAGCCGAGCGCAGGAGATGCTCACTCGTGAAGCGATTGCCTCCAGTCATCAAGAACGCCTTGAAAGGCGACTTGAAACGTGCGTTGCTGGCCGTCGCATCGCTCGCGGTCTGTACCGTCGGTTGCACCGTCGGGCCGGGATACAAGCGCCCCACCGCGCAGGTTCCCGACGCGTGGAAAGGCCAAGGGCCGTGGCAAACGGCGGCTCCGAAGGACGCAATTCCCAAGGGCACGTGGTGGCAGATATTTCATGACGCGGAACTCGACCGACTGGAACAAGAGCTGCTTCAGGCAAACCAGTCGCTGGATGCAGCGCGGGATCGCCTCTCGCAGGCTCGGTCGCAGGCGCGGATCGCATCGTCGGCATATTTTCCCGCGCTCAGCGCCGACCCCAGCGGTCAACGCCAGCGCCTCTCCGGCAACCGTCCGCTTGAGGGCGGCACGGTTCAGACCGTCAAGGTCGACACTGAGAACAATTTTACCGTTCCGTTTTCCATCAGCTACGAGCTTGATTTATTCGGACGCGTGCGCCGCAATCTCGAAGCGGCCAACGCTTCGCTGCAGGGGAGCGCTGCCGACCTGGAAAATGTGCGCCTGGTGTTGACCGCCGAACTTGCCGCCGACTATTTCAACCTGCGCGAACTTGACCGCGAAGCTGGAGTGGTACGGGAGTCCGTCGAGATCCAACAAAGAGGACTGGACCTGGTCAACCATCGTCACGAAGGCGGGGTCGCGAATGGACTGGAAGTGGCGCAGCAAGCCGCGTTGCTGGATTCGACTGCGACGCAGCTTCAGCTCGTGCTGCAGCAGCGGGCGCAATACGAACATGCCATCGCCGCGCTGACAGGGAAGTCCGCGTCGGCTTTCAGCCTGGCTGAGGCGCCGTTCAACGCCACCCCTCCAGCGATTCCCACCGGAGTTCCATCTGAGATTTTGGAGCGTCGGCCTGACGTTGCTACGAACGAGCGCCAGATGGCGTTCGAAAATGCGCAAGTCGGTTTAGCGATGGCTGCGTTTTATCCGCATATTACGCTGGCCGGCAGCGGCGGTTATGAAAGCCGCGACATTGCCACGCTGGTGAACGCTCCCAGCGCTTTCTGGTCGCTGGGTGGCGATCTGCTGCAGCCGATTTTTAATGGCGGCCGCAATCGAGCCAACCTGGCGGCGAGCCGCGCTGCCTATGACGAATCGGTCGCCAATTATCGCGAATCCGTCCTGGAGGCATTTCAACAGGTGGAGGATGGGCTCTCTAGTCTGGCGCTGCTTAACCAGGCTGCGAAAACTCAGCAGGCAGCGGTCGCCGATTCGCGCCGCGCTCTCGACATCGCCAACGACCGTTATGTGGGCGGCGTCACAACTTACCTCGATGTCATTACCGCGCAATCCACGCTGCTAAGCAACGAACGCCTGGCAACGCAGTTGCTCGGCCAGCAAATGGTCACTTCCGTTTATCTGGTGAAGGCTCTGGGCGGCGCGTGGGACGCCTCTGAAATTCAGCGCGAGCAGGTGAGGCCAGCGCTGGTTCAGGCCGTGCAGCAATAACTTCACCGACCGCCTGCGGCTCTGGCTGGCGAGCGTTCGCACCCGAGCCCGATCGTCGGTCGGAGCGGGTCTAGCGCAGAGCCAGTAAGCACTTCCCAGCTCCCGGTAAAATTCCAGCCCGCGAACCCACGCCGGGAGCTACGCCGTGCGTCGGTCCTGCCTGCCGTAGCGCAAACGGATCTCGCGCTCCGCAAGCAGCCAATCTTGGTTCTCGTCGCCGCCCGCAGTCCCTCTGCGCTGCAGGTAGAGTTCGTAGGCGCGACGGCGAATCTCTTCTTCAAGATTGACAGGAACGAGGTTGGAAGGCTTCGTATTCTTGCGTACGTCCTTGCCAACTTCGGGTGCAACCTCCACAGCGGCAGGCGGAACGGAGGCTCCGGTTTTCTTGCTGCGATTGGTCGTAGTGTTTCCGTTTGTCTTGCGAGCCATACGATACTCCTTACAGATACCCAACTCCAAAAATGGTTTTACATAATGAATAAGCGACATACGCGTACCCCGCCAGCCGCTATCCGACTATTTGCGAAGAATTGTGTATTCAAATATAACGCGAATGCCTGTGGAAGTGTGCCGCAAGACAACGAAAATTCTTCCCTCTACAAAAGAAGACACCCTTTTGGATAGGGATATGCAGGAGCTGCGAAGCCGGCAAAAGTACTCTGGTAACTTGTCGAAAAGTTGCTGGCGCACGCAGGATGGATGGGTAAGGATTGTGGCCACAATTATGTCATCGACTCGGAATCAAGGTTCTGCAGCCAAAGCCGTCAAGGCCAGCCTCAGCGAATTGGAGAGCATGCTTCCGGAATCTCCGAGTTCGGATAGAGCTTGCGTGAAGCTGGCCCAGATCCTGCGGGTGCACCGCAGCGAAGTGGCGCTGCTCAGGTTAGAAAAGTGTAGTCTGCGGTTTATCTTTCCGCCCGAACTGCGGTCCGCGGGCGTACTGCCGCTTACGGGATCGGCGGTTGCGGCGCGGACAGCGGCGACTCGCACTCCACTTCTGTCGAATACGTTCATGAGCGTAAAACATGTCAGCTTGTTTGAAGCGGTGAAGCTGGGAGCCGGGGAAGAAGATCGGAGCCAGGAGCAAATGCCGATTCAGAAAATCATGTCTGTTCCTGTGACGCTCCCCGGAGGAAACGTGATGGGCGTGGTGCAGATTTCGCGTAAAGGGCTGGATGCTTCGCTCGCGGGCGCGGACTTCACCGGCGAAGACCTGAAGCAACTGGAGCAGGCCGCGCAAATTCTCGCCCGCATGCCGTTCATGCAGGAAGGCGCGGAGATTCAGTAACGGCCGCATCGAGTGGCCGCATTTGTTCGCGGGAAATCCTCACATCGCCTGTCCGGCGCAAAATCCGGACGCCCAGGCCCACTGGAAGTTGAAGCCTCCGAGCTGGCCGGTGACATCGACCACTTCTCCGATGAAAAAGAGGCCAGGCACTTTATGGGATTCCATGGTCTTGGCGGAAAGTTCGTCGGTGTCGACGCCGCCCGCGGTGACTTCCGCTTTTCCGTATCCCTCCGTCCCTTCCGGCTGAACTTCCCACGCATGCAGTTGATGTTCGGCGTCAGCGAAGGCGCGATCGAAGTTGCCCGCTAGGGGATAAGTTTCGAGCCAGCGATCAGCGAAACGGCGAGGCCACACCTCTCTCAGCAGCGACTTCCAACTCGACTGGTCGCGATGGCCGCGCGTTTGCAATTCGGCGGTGAGATTGCGGTCTGGCGCAAGGTCGAGATAGATCGGCTGCTTGCCGTCCCAGTAAGAAGAGATCTGGAGAATCGCGGGCCCGCTGATACCGCGATGAGTAAAAAGCATGTTTTCGCGGAACGCTTGTTTCGTGTTGCGCTTCGTGCCGCGAGTGGAAGCAACCACCTCGGTGGAGACTCCTGCCAGATCGCACCAGCGCTTGCGGTCGCTTTTGCTGAAGACGAGAGGAACGAGGGCGGGGCGTGGGGGCACGATCTTCAGGCCGAATTGCCGGGCCAGATCGTAACCAAATGAGGTGGCGCCGATTTTTGCGATCGACAAACCTCCGGTCGCGACCACCAGGCGAGGCGCGCCGAAACTGGCGTCCTCGGCTTGCACGGTGAACTGGCCGTCTTCACGCACGTCGTTCTTACGCACGTTGCTCACTTTCGTGTTGCACCGGATTTCTACTCCGGCGTCGCGGCATTCCTGCTCGAGTATCGCCGTGATGTCGCTCGCCGCTCGATCGCAGAACAACTGGCCGAGCTTCTTCCCGTGGTAGGGGATGCGATGTCTTCCGACGAGGCGCACAAAAGCGTCCGGAGTGTAGCGGGCGAGCGCCGACTTGGCGAAGTGTGGATTGGCCGAAAGAAAATTCTCTGGGCTGGTGTGCAGATTGGTGAAATTGCAGCGCCCGCCGCCGGAGATCAGGATCTTCTTGCCGATTCGATCCGCGCGTTCGAGCATCAGGACGCGCCGGCTCCGCTTGCCGGCTTCCATGGCACACATTAGGCCGGCAGCACCGGCGCCGAGAATGATGACGTCGTATTTCCGATTCACACGGAAATGAGCTTATCAGGGCTGGCGATCTGTCGGCTGTACTTCTTCCCGCCAGCAAACTCGGGCCTTTCCTCGTGCCTCCGCCTAACGAAATCTTCGGACTAACAGGGTGTGTCGATCCGATCGATACAGGCCGAGCACGTAAAGCGTGGCTTTCCCTTTTGTCGAATAAATGACCTGACGGATCCTGAGCAGCGGCTCATCGCGCGCCACTTGCAGAAGATGCGCTGTCGCGGGGGCGGCGGCGGTCGCATCCATTTCCTCGTCGGCATAAGCGAGCTGGATACCATAGCTGCCCTCCAAAATAGAAAACAGCGACCCACGTGCCACCGAGCTGCGCGTGAGCCCGGCGAACTCCTCAGCCGGCAGATAGCAGGTCTCAACCGCGAACGGTTCGTCAGCCGCGAGCCGGAGCCGTTCCACTTTGAGCAGGCGAGTGTTGGCCGCCAAGGCCAGACGGGCCGCGACTTCCGGCTCGTCATCGACCACGCAGAACGAAAGAACTTTCGAGCAAGCGGGTAGACTTCGACCGGCCATCTGCTCGGTGAAACTGGTCAGCTTGTTGAAGTGGATCTTGGGCGGCGCGACAAAAGTTCCGGCACCACGCCTGCGATGAACCATGCCCTCCCGTTCGAGGGCGGTTAAGGCATGGCGCGCCGTCATCAGGCTCACCTGGTGAATCTTTGCCAGTTCCCTTTCAGAATCGACTGCATCCCCCGGTTTCAACTGGCCGTTTTCAATGCGCTTCACGATTGTAGCTTGGATTTTCTTGTATGCGGGCATTCCATTTGGGCGGCTGTCTGGCATGAACTCCCCAATCATTCGGACCACATGCGCTGCTGTTTACTTCGCTGTGCGCCTATGCGAACGAAAAACCGACGATATTGTACCTCTTCCTTCAATGTGCTATAGAGTAAATGAAATCAAGAACCAGTGTTCCAGACCGGTCCACGATGCGTTTTCCTTTGTCTTCCACGCTATAGAGCTGTCGGCACAACACAATTCAATACCATATACCGCTGAAGACTCACACCTTAAACCCTCACCATGAAACTTGTAAAGAGCGGATTTCGGCCGTAGCTCCGAAATACTGCATTTCATAGCACGAAATTCCATTCTTTGTATAGTTTAAAAGTCGTCGTCTTCTGCAGGCTGCGGATCGACCCACCTCCGGGAGGCGACAGGCTCCGGATAGTGCTATAGCTTAGTGCTCAGAAAAAAGAATTGGAAACTCAGCTTTTTTGTATTTTTCTCTTGACGGCCTCCACGCAAAAGTACTATATAGCATTATCCTAGTATTATTGCAGTATTTGTTGATTGGGTTGTGTTTCACCAAAGCGTCTTCACGGAGGGACTGCGATGCGAAAGTCATTGGCGATGATGATAGGGATTCTGCTACTGGCCGGACTGCTCGGCGCGTTGATGCCGGCGTGGGGCCAGGAGGTAACCGCGGCAATTGTCGGTACGGTGACCGATCCCACAGGATCGGCCATCCAAGGGGCTGCGGTCACGGCCACGGACGTCGACCGCGGAACGGTGTGGACGGCGCAGACGAATGGGACGGGCGGCTACAGCATCCTGCGCTTGCCCGTGGGCAATTACACCGTCAAAATCACCAAGGACGGGTTCCAAACCACCGTGCAGCCAGCCTTCACGCTGGTCCTGAATCAAACCGCGCGCGTTGATGCGCAGATGAAAGTCGGCAAGGTCAGCGAGACGATGGAAGTCACCGCCCTCGCGCCGATCATGCAAACACAAAGCGTTGACGTCAGCACTGTGATCGACGCCGCCACGAATGTCAGCATGCCGCTGGCTTCTCGCAATTATCTGCAACTCACGCTGCTCGCTCCGGGTGTAACCAATGTCGACCCGGATGGCATGCGGCTGCCGCAAAGCATGCTCAACTCCGGACGTCCCTACATCAACGGCAACCGCGAGCAGGCGAACGAGTATCTGATCGACGGTATTCTCAACAGCGAAGACAAGAACAACGAGACCGGCTACACGCCGGGCATCGATGCTATTCAGGAATTCAACCTGATCACTCAAAACGCCTCCGCCGAATTCGGCAACTACCAGGGCGGGATCGTGAGCGTCAGCACCAAGTCGGGCACCAATAGCTTTCATGGCAGCGCCTATGAGTTTTTCCGCAACGATGCGCTGGACGCCAACTTAGCTTCTTCGGGATGGACCCAAGGCGTTGACAACGGTCTGCTTGGATTCAACGCCCAAGGTGTGGCAATCAAGCCGGAGCTGCGGTACAACCAATTCGGCGCGACCATTGGCGGTCCGATCATTAAGAATAAACTGTTCTTCTTCGGCGACTATCAGGGCCAGCGTACGGTCAATGCTGGTACAACCGGAGCCCAAGTTTTAACCCAAAGTGCGCGCGGCGGAGATTTTGGGCAGCTGTGCACGGATTGGGGCGGATCGTTCAATAGCTCCGGGATATGTACTGGGGGAACGCCCCCAGCTGGCGTGCCGACCCAGCTTATATACCCAAACGGTCCAAACGTTGGCAATCCGATTCCAAATAACAATCTGGCGACTGCTGGGTACACCATCGACCCGGTGGCCTCGGCCCTGTTTGGCATGACCAATTACTATCCTGTGCCTGCGCTCGACAACCTCGAGGGGAACAACATTTTTTATAAGAGCGGATACGATCTGAACAACAACCAGTACGACGTGAAGATCGACTTCAACGCCTCTCAGAAAGACCATGTCTTCGGACGCTGGTCGCACATGGATCTCAAAGAGCCAACCTTCACGGGCTGCGTGTTCTGCAACAGCGGCGCCGCGGAGGGCAGCGACGAGCCCGTCCGGAATGCAGTTGTTAACTGGACCCATACGATCGGCCCGAATTTGCTGAACGAAGCTCGCTTCGGCTTCAATGCTGTCGGATTCACTCAGAGCATAACGCCAACCTCCTCGCTGGGCGATATCAGTCAGACACTCGGCATTACCGGCGGCAACGCTCAGGCATCGGGCTTGGTTGAACTCGATATCACGGGCAATAATGGAGGAGCAGCCAGTCTCGGACTTCGCAATCTGGTTCAAATATTCCACTCCACCCAAGGCCAGTTGGAAGACAACGTGATCTTTACTCATGGCCGCCACCAGATCAAGAGCGGTTTTGAGTACGTGCGCGAGCGCCAGGATTACATCTATCCGGGAAATAATGGCGCGCTTGGCTATTTGGGTTTCACTACTGCAACGAACTCCGGCCTGGCCGACTTCTGGTTGGGCAGCGTTTCGGGGGGAGTCGCTTCGGAAAGGGACACCGGCAGCCAGCTCAGTTCGCCCGCCAAGCTTAGGGGCAATGTTTTCGCCGCCTATGTGCAGGACGACTGGCGTGTGACTCCGACGCTCACCGTGAACCTCGGCGTACGCTTCGAGGACCACACTCCGCTCTACGAAACGACCAACCGGGAGGTCAACTTCGGGCTGTACACGGGGACGATTTACACCGCGACCGGAGTGGACGGAACCGCGAAGTTTAGCAACCAAGCCCTCTACAATAATTACTTGGGAAGAGGCGATTTCATGCCGCGGATCGGGATTTCCTGGTCGCCAGCAGCCATGGGCGGCAAGACGGTAATTCGCGCGGGCTTCGGCATTTCCTCCTTCATGGAAGGCGGCGGCGGCAACGAAGAACTCACCCAGAACCTGCCGTTCGGTTTCCTCCAGCAAGAGGCTGCGGGCGGCATTGGAACGATGGCGCTTGGTTTCGGGGCTACTACGGCTGTCGCGTGCGGCGGCGTCATCGATCAAGCCTGCTATGCCGGCAACCGCATCCGGGTGTTCGATCAGAATTTCCGGCCAGCGACGATCAATCAATGGAACCTCACGTTACAGCAGCAATTGAACAACTCACTGACCTTCCAGATTGGCTATGTCGGCCAGCGGGGCGCGCATTTACTCAACTTTGAGGACATTGCGCAATCCATCCCGTTGAACGCGGCCGGGAAGGTTGCGGGACGCGGGGACCTCATCACCACCCTGGAACCTGGACCGTTCCTGGGAGGCAATACGCCCGGATCGCTCTATCTGGCGGATAACCCCCAATTCAACGCTGCGGGTTGTGGGACCGGCGCCAACCCCCCATGTGGCAAGGCAACCCTCGCCGGAACCAACATGTCGAACTCCGACCAGTCATACAACGCGCTCCAGGCTGTACTGCAGAAGCGCATGAGCAACGGGCTGGAAGCTCAGGTTTCCTATACCTGGTCGAAGTGCATGAGTAACTCTCCCGGTTACTTTGGCACCGGCTGGGGCAGCACCGGCGCGACCAGTTCGGGCGGGCAGCCTGGCTGGGAGAACATCTATAACCCGCGTCTGGATTGGGGACCGTGCTATTACGATCAGACCCATATCCTGACCAGTTATGTCACTTATCAACTGCCATTTGGCCGCGGTAAGCAGTTTGGCCACGACATGAACCCGGCACTCAGTGCTGTGCTCGGGAACTGGGAGATCGGCGGAATTGTCACCCTGCATACCGGAAACGCTCTGACTCTGAATAACTTTGGAGGATGGGCCGTGGGTGGTAACTCCGACAATACCAACGGCGTCGATCCCCAGACGCTGGCCGGACTGCCTGACTGCAGCGGTACAGTCCATATTCTCAACCAAACAGTGTACGCGGCGAATGGGGCGGCTGGGTATATTCAGTACATCGACCCCTCGCAGACCAACGTCAGTGTTCCGGTGCCGAACACGTTTGGGACCTGCGGCGTCGGCAACGTTCGCGGCCCGGGCTATGCCAATGTGGATTTGAGTCTGCACAAGGGCATCCCCTTCACAGAGAACAAGAGGCTGGAATTCCGCTTTGAGGCCCTGAATGCCTTCAACCATCCGGTGTGGACATTCAGCGGTGGGCCTGATGACGGCTCGTTTGATCCGGGTTCATGGTCGACTGGTCCTAACGGACCCGTCAGTACCAATACGAACTTCGGTAAAATCACCGGGTCACAGGGAGCACGAATACTTCAGCTTGCTTTGAAGTTCTACTTCTAACCCAAACTGCCTTCGCGGTAGGATGGCAGCTAAGCCAAGGCAGGCGCTCTCCCGGCGCCTGCCGTTTCTTTTGTGAAGCGTGTGGCGGCAAACACTGCGAAATTCGGACAGCCGTGATTTCGGAATATAATAAGTCCATGCGTGAGTCCTTCCGGCGAGCCGGGTTTTCTTTTGTACTCCTCCCTTGCCTGTCCTTGTTGGCGACGTTTTCCGTGGGTCAGGCTGCAAAGAAGAGTGCGACGCCCGGCGCGAGCGGAGAAGCGGAACGGGCCACGAATTTGGCGGAGAGTGGACATTGCGCGGAGGCGCTCCCGCTGCTCAGGCGCGCCATTCGGCAGACGGCGGATCGCGAACTCAAAAAGAGGGTCGGTCTGGACGGTCTGCACTGCGCGATGACGCACAGCAGTCCCTATGACTCGCTCGATTTTCTGGTTGTGCTCAGCCGGGAGTTTCCGCGCGATCCCGAGGTGCTGTATGCGGCCACGCATGCGTACTCCGATCTTTCGATGCGAGCTTCGCAGGACTTGGCCCACGAGGCTCCCTTCTCGTTCCAGGTTCACGCGCTGAATGCGGAGGCACTGGAAATCCAGGGCAGATGGGATGAGGCGGCGGCGGAATACCGCAAGATTCTGGATATCAACCCGATGCTTCCTGGCATCCACGCGCGACTGGGTCGCGCACTGCTATCGAAACCGCAGCCTTCGCCCGCGGAGGTAGAGCAAGCGAAGAAGAGTTTTGAGGAAGAGCTTGAGATCGACCCCCGGAATGCCGTGGCGGAATTTGTCCTAGGGCAGGTGGCCGCAGACGCGAAAGATTCGGCGGCGGCGATCCGGCATTTTACACGCGCAACAAAGTTAGACACCGGCTTCATGGAGGCATACCTCGGACTCGGGACAGCGTTGAACTCGGCAAAGCAGTTCACCGAGGCCATTCCGCCGCTTGAGACCTACGAAAAAATGGCGCCCGACAGTCCGACAGGGCATTATCAACTTGCGGTCGCCTACGCTGGAGCAGGACGCCGGGAGGATTCCAACCGCGAGGCCGCGCTACAGCGGCAAACGTCGGAGGCACTGGAAGAGGTCAAGCGGAAGGCGGCCATCGCTCAGGAGAAGCAAACTTCTACCGATACGCAGCCACCGGAGCCGAAGTAGCGATGCGCTTCGCCCCCGGGCTCGTTGGAAGGAGAGAGTTCCTGAGAGTTCTGGCGGGAACGCTCGCCTTCCCTGCTTTGGCGAGGATTGCAGCCGCCTCGGACTCTCCTTCTTATCCGTTTTCCGAAGTCCCATCCTCCGCCAGCGGCATCACCTGGAAACACACCGCAGGCCTCTCCCCTGAAAAATACTTACCCCAGTCGACCGGCGCCGGTTGCGCGTTCTTGGATTACGACAGCGACGGATGGATGGACATCTATCTTGTCAACAGCGGGAAATGCGACATTTTCACGCCAACGCAGCCTCTGCGCAATGCGCTCTACCGGAACAACCGCGACGGCACGTTTACCGACGTCACGGAGAGGGCGGGCGTTGCCGGCGGTGGCTACGGCATGGGTGTCGCGGTTGGCGACTACAACGCCGACGGCTTCCCCGATTTGTACGTAACTCAATACGGGCGGAGCATTCTGTATCGCAACAACGGCGACGGCACGTTCACGGATGTCACCGAGCACGCGGGCGTAGCGGCTCCAGGATGGGCATCGAGCGCGGTGTGGTTCGACTACGACAACGACGGACGGCTGGATCTTTTTGTCTGCCACTTCGTGGACTTCGACAAATCAAAGCATCACAATTGCGGCGCGCCGAACATCCCCGCGATCAAGGGGCTGAATGAGTATTGTTATCCGCGGATCTATTCGCCGATGGCGAGCTGGCTGTTCCACAACAATGGGGACGGCACATTCACGGATGTCAGCCAGAAAATGGGAATTGCCGATAATCCGGGCAAGTCCTGGGGCGTAGTGGCGACCGATGTCAACAATGACGGGTGGATGGACTTGTTTGTGTCCAACGACACGGTGGCCAACTTCCTATTCATGAACCGCGCTGGGCGACGTTTTGAAGAAATCGGTTTCACGTCGGGAGTGGCCTTCGGTGAAGGTGGAATGGCGCGCTCGGGCATGGGCGTCGATTCCGCGGATCTTGACCAGGATGGGTGGATGGACCTGTTTGTGACCGACCTGAACCACGAGCTCGACGGCCTCTATCAGAACCGGCACGACGAAACATTTGACGACATCGCTGCTCCTTCCGGCATTGCGACCGCCACCAGGCTCATGAGCGGCTGGGGACTAAAATTCCTGGACTACGATAACGACGGCAACCTCGATCTGATGATCGCCAATGGTCATCCCGACGACCTGATCGAAAAAATCTATGACAATGTGAGCTACCGCGAGCGGATCTTGCTGTTTCATAACAGTGGGAACGGCCTGAAAAACGTAACTGAGGAAAGTGGCCCCGCCTTTTCCCATCCTATTGCGGCTCGCGGTTTGGCCCTGGGCGACTTCGACAACGACGGAGGAGTCGACGTGCTCATTTCTTGCAATGACGAGGCGCCGGTTCTCTTGCACAACAACATTGGCAGCCAAAGCCACTGGCTGGGAATCAATCTCATCGGCAAGAAGGCGAATATCGACGCCGTTGGCGCCCGTGTTACCTATCAGGCGGGCGATCTGAAGCGCTACCGGATGAAAGTGGGTGGTGGGAGCTACTTATCGTCGCACGACCCCCGATTGGTCCTCGGACTTGGCCAAAGAACGAAGATCGATCTACTCGAAGTGAAATGGCCGCAACCCAGCAACTTGGTCGAACGCTTCACCGATCCTCCCGTCGATCGTTACATTACCATTGTGGAGGGTCAAGGTAAGTGGAAGTGACGGCGGAAGATCCTTGCCGGAGAATACCGGTCTCCGCAGAGCGGGAATGACGCCACCACGCAGGGGAGAACCTGGCGATTTGCTTCAGTTGATGCGGTTATGGCAGCCGCGGCTTTCGCGGGATTGTTGAGCGGCTTCGAGTATCAGAAGCGCCGTGAGGATGCCGTTGCGCAGGCCGATGATGGAATCGCCGACCTCGCACTTTTCGTAGAAACGCGCGATCTCGAGGTCGAGTTCGCGCAAGATCCGCATGGCCCGGTTCAGGCATCTCTTGCTTCGGATCAGGCCGACATAATTCCACATCGTGTGCTGGATCGTCAGCCAATCTTGAGTGATGAGGACGGGGTCCGCCGGTTCATGTTCGTAGCGCCAATCCGCCACTTTGGGAAAGTAGAAATCGTCGCCTCGCGTGATGCCTTCGGCGGCATGCTCCCCGGCCCGCGTTCCCCAAACCAGGCATTCGAGCAGGGAAGTGCTGGCCAAGCGGTTGGCGCCGTGCAATCCGGTGCAGGCGACCTCGCCCGCCGCCAACCGAGAGGATGTCGGCAACAAGTTGTTCTGGGATTCCGATTGCGCGCGATAGATGATTCCGCCCTGCGCCCGATCAGTATTGCTTTCCTCAGGTTTTTCGGCGCGCGTCAGCAGAATGACTTGGCAGCCCCGTTTGGCGGCGTTCCAGGCGGCCGCCAGGCCAGCCAGGCCGAGGATATCGGTCTGTCAGGTGTCTTGCATCACGCGGGTTCAATCTCGAAGCTCAAGTCCACTGCCGGGGCGGAGTGGGTCAGCGCGCCGACCGAAATCCAGTCCACGCCGGTCTCCGCGAACTGCCTTATGTCGGCGAGCGTAATTCCGCCGGAGGCCTCGATGCGAATCTTTTTCGTTAGATCGCGCGCCGGATCGCGCGCCAGAGCGTGCGCTTGTTCGCGTTGAGCGTCATGTGCGGGCATTCGCTGCACGAGCAGCCACCCTCGCCGGGAGCCGAAATGAACTTTTTCTCGGGGGCAAGCCTTCTCCATCTGGTGGAGGATGCCGCTTTCGGTGGCGACAATGAACTCGGCCGCCGGGCTCTGTTCGGCGTATTTGAGAATTCCAGTTGTCGAGCCGACGTAATCCGCATGGCGCAGCACCGCTTCCGGGCACTCGGGATGCGCCAGTACCTTGGCTTGGCGATGGCGCTCCTTCAGTTGCACCAGGCTGCGCTCGGAAAACATTTTGTGAACAATGCAGCTCCCCGGCCAAAGCCGCAGTTCCCGTCGCGTCTTCTTTATGAGGTAGCGGCCCAGATGCTGGTCGGGCGCGAACAAGATAGGCTGCGCCGGCGGAATCTGCCGGATGATCTTCTCCGCGTTGCTGGACGTGCAAATGATATCGCTGAGCGCTTTAACCTCGGCGCTGCAATTGATGTATGTGATCGCCACATGATCGAGGTAGCGCTTGCGAAACGCCTGGAACAAGTTCGCCGGACAGCCGTCGGCCAACGAACAACCTGCCTTCAGGTCGGGGAGCAGCACGGGCTTGGTGGGGTTGAGGATCTTAGCTGTCCCGGCCATGAAGAGCACGCCACAGAAAACGATCACATCCGCCGAGGTAGCCGCGGCTTTTTGCGAAAGTTGCAGGCTGTCCCCAACAAAATCGGCCAGGTCCTGAATTTCCGATTCCTGATAGTAGTGCGCCAGGATGACGGCATTCATCTGGCGCTTGAGCCGCACGATTTCCTGCTCGAGATTGAGGCGCGCCAGGGGCTCGTGGTCCCCGGTCACTGTCGGAGCTATCATCGGACCTATCTAGTCTCATTATGGAGTAAGGCAATTTGCGATGCAAAAGCGCTCACCTTAAGGCTACGCCCGTTTCACCGCCATCGTAGGCTGACATCTGCATGAAGAACGGTCTGGCGAATCCGAAACCACCGCTCTGCAATCGGCAGGGTCTCCTCTGTGCTCCTCTGGGACCCCTGTTTCGAACTTTTCCCTCTTACCGCAACGCCCTCTGAAACACATCGCGAAGCCGGGCCAGCCCCGGACGGAACATTTCTGGCGCCACCAGCGTATCTGAACGCAGGTAACGAAATCGTCGTGCAAGAACTGCTTCAAGAATCGCTCTCTCTCTGGCGGCAGAACGGGGTCTGCCTCGCCCCGTTCGCCCGAACGTTCACGGCTGCCGAGCAAGCCGCCCGCGAAACTTACCTCGACCGGTTTCTGCAGACAGTCGAAACGGAGTTGCGTGATCTGCCCAGCACCAGATCTGAACGCCGTTGCGCGCACGATCGCATCACCTCAGCCTTCACGAATTTTGCAAAAGCCTGTCTGGGCCTTGACGATAGTCATCTCGAACTCCTGCTAAACCACGGATTCTCAGCCATCGCCGCAGAACTCGCCCGGGAAGCCCGCCATATCGATCCCGCCGTCAGCGCCGCTGACATTTTTCAAGCCAGTCGAAACGCGTGGACCGCGTGTGCTCTCCAAACTCTCATGGGACAACGCATGCGCCTCACGCCCGCGATCTTCGCTTACAGCATGCTCTACCCCTACACCGATAATTATCTCGACGACCCGGCAATATCCCGCGACGCAAAGCTCGAATTCAGCGACCGGTTTCGCCGGCGTCTCGAGGGGTACGCGGCCGCTCCATTCAACGATCGGGAGGCCACCATCTGGCACCTTATTGGACTCATCGAAGAGCAGTACCGCCGCACCGACTGGCCCGAGGTCTATGCCAGCCTGTTGACGATCCACCGCGCACAGGAAAACAGCGTTCGCATGCTTCGTTTCGGCTCCTCCCCAGCTAACGTAGACGTTCTCAAACTCAGTTTCGAGAAGGGCGGCGCTTCCGTTGTGGCGGACGCCTGCTTGGTCGCAGGATCGCTCTCGCCCGATGAAGCTCGGGTCGCCTTTGGTTGGGGAGTGCTGCTGCAGTTGGTTGACGATCTCCAGGATATTCAGCAGGACCTTCGTGACGGGAACCTTACGGTTTTCACGGAATCTGCCGCATGCCTGCGTTCGGGTCCGCCTCCCGGCATGCCGCTCGATGATCTCACAACGCGCGCGCTGAATTTCGGCTACGGCGTCATGCGCCAAGTCGACCGCATGCCCTCAGATCACTCCGCGATCAAAGACGCAGCCCCGAAACACAAATCTCTAAAAGAAATGATTCGGATGAGTTCTTCGCTGCTGCTAATCTGGTCTGCCGGCGAGTCCGCCAAGCTCTATACCGGCAACTATCTTGCGGACCTTGAAACCCACTCGCCATTCCGCTTCGCCACTCTCGCCCAGAGACGCGGCAAGCTAAGCCGTTGGACCGGTCCCCTGGCCCGTATGTTCGAGTCGTTCCTCAAGGATAAGGATGAAGAGGACGGCGCCGCATCTCTCCTGCTCGCCAGCTTCTTCATGCCCCGCTTGTGACCGAGCGAAAGGTCCGCAAGAGAACGTCCGCGGGAGAACATACGGACGTTCTCCTAATCTTGACACCTCAAGCCTACGGCGTGACCGTGAGCTCGAACGTTCTCGAAGCACCCAGGCTTCCATACGTGCCGGTGACGGTTAGGGTGGACTCTCCGGTTGCTGCCGAGCCGCTTACCGCCAGCGTTAACGTGCAGGTGGAAGTGGCCGGGTTGGGACTGAAGGACGCGGTCACCCCACTCGGCAGTCCACTCGCGCGCAGAGTGACACTCTGATCGAAGGTATTCGTCGGCGTGATGGTAATCGTGGCGGTTCCGCTGCTACCTTGAGCGACCTTCACGTCCCACGGAGAAACCCTATCCAGGTAGAAGTTCCCCAACGGATTCACCGTCAGCGTGATCGTTGTGGTTGCGCTCAGGCTGCCGGAAGTTCCAGTGATCGTTACCGTTGCCGTCCCCTCCGTCGCCGTGCTGCTTGCCGTCAGGGTCAGGACGCTGGTTGAAGTTGCCGGGTTCTTACTGAAAGAAGCGGTTACGCCCTCCGGCAGTCCGGAAGAGGCCAGTGTTACGTTGCCGGAAAATTCATTGGCCGGAGTGATAGTGATGGTGCTCTTGCCGCTGGCTCCGCCAGTCGCGATAGCAACTGTTTTCGTCGAGGCGGAGAGGCTGAAGCTCTGCTTCGTAGCACTCCCCGTGAGGCTGAGCATCGTGGTATTCGTCAACGTGCCCGACTTGCCCTTGATCGTCACCGTGACCGTTCCCGTAGCCGCTGTGGCGCTGGCCTTCAAGGTCAGCGTACTTGTCGTTGTGGCGGGATTGGGCGTGAAAGACGCCGTCACGCCGCTGGGCAAGCCCGACGCGGAAAGAGTGATGTTGCCACTGAAACCGTTGAGTGGAGTGATGGTGATCGTGCTCGTCCCGCTGGCGCCCGGCGTGATGGCCACGGTACTCGGCTTGGCTGAAAGCGTGAAATTCGGAGTGCCTCCCGGCCAGCTGTTCACCAGATTGGCGGCGTTCACCGTGCCGATTCCGGTCGCGAAGTCCCAGCCGGTTGTGGCGCGGTAAGCCGGCTGATACGAACTGTCCGAAGTGGAAAGCACACCGTATGCACCGGAGGGCCGGTAGCAGTTGTGAGTGCCGGTGCAATTCACGTCCATGTCGCCCTCGGTCACGTCATAGAAAATGCACGAGCTGCCAGCGGCATTTCCGAGGCTTGAATTGCAAGAACTGTCGCCGCTGCTGCCATACTCGCTGGCCGCCAAGCTGTAATAGACGGGATTCGGATTGCCTTGGCGTTGGCCGGTTTTCTGGTTCACCAGGGCTTGGATACCAGCCATGATCGGCGACGAGAACGACGTGCCACCCGCTCCCAGCCAATTTTCGGGCGGGAGGGAACAGGTGCCCCCATAGGAAGGGTCGCTTAAGCAGAATGGATAATAGTGTCCCCAAACTCCGTTGGCGGCGAAGAGCGAGACGTCAGGAATATCGCGCACACCGTCGCTGGGATTACCCACCAGCGATTGCCACGATGGCTTTGGCCAACCTGCGCATGTTCCACCCACTACGCCAGATTGGGATGGCGATCCCGTCGCGCAGCCGCTCGGTCCGCCGCTGCCTCCAACCGGATACAAGAAACTTTCTCCCTCGCTGCTATTGCAGAACCCACTCGTTCCGTAAGTCTGGCTAAAACCGTTGAACTCCGCGAGTGGCACGCTGGCGCAGGAATCGTTCCAGGGAATCTCGGGGACATAGGACTTGGCCGATCCATAGGTTGCGGTGTTAGTGGCATTCCAATAAGTGCTGTTAGTGCCGGCAAAAATATCGCCGTAGTCGGTCCCACCCACGGCCACGTTATAAGGAGTGGATGCAAAACCGCTGACCCCAATACCATGCGTGGCATTAGCCTCGTCGGAGTCGCAGCCCGCCGCGTCCTCATCGCCAGCGGAAACGAAAACCGAAACACCTTCCGTGGCCGCCTGCTGATAGGCCGCGTTGTAAGCGGCATTGGCCGATGCGCGGTTCTCGGCTTCGCACTCGCCATAGCTGATGCTCACGAGAGCCGGCGGCATGCTGCTTTCGTTCAACAGGTTTTGCAGCGCAATCAGGCCGCCAAACGTTGCGTCTGTGTCGCTGCACGAAGCCAGTACGATGGCCGCGCTGGGCGCGGCCGCGCTGGAATATTCGGCATCAATGATCGCTTCCTCGTCGTCACTGTTTACTCCCGGGTTTGTGCAGTTGTTGGAGCCACTCGGAGGAGCGGGATGAACCTCGGTGAACGAGCCGCTGGTGTACGACGAAAGACCAAATGCCGAACGGAACCTAGTCCAATCGGCGGTGGTGTAGACGTTCGTGTCCTCGATCACCACAATCGTTTGGCCTTGTCCTGAAATGCCTGCGCTGAAAAGTGGATTTAGGTTGTATATCGTCGCCAGATCGGATGGAACGACTAAGTAATATGTTTGCCCGCCGGAAGTAACGGTGTAGTTTGCCCGCGGCCGGTACATGGCATGAGGCATGAAGTCGTGCAAAGACACTACCCCGGCTACTGCCGGCGCCAGAGCGGCCGGGATCTGCGGATCGCTCATGTTGGCGATGTGCTTCGCGCCCTTCACGTTCAATTGGTGAATCTCGGTATGGAAAGCCTCCCGTACTTGACCGGCAGTCCCCGAAAAGTCGATGAGCAGGCCGTTCTCGTAAACCACATTGACCTTGAGACCATGCGACTGCAGCCAACTCGTAATCGCGTCGAGGTCTTGTTTCGCCAGCCCGAATCTCTCTCCGAATTCCTTGGCAGTGAGCCAGTGATGAAAATTCCGCGAGGATGAGTCATTAAGTTCATCAATGAACTGTCGCAGCTCTTGCTCCTGCTCCGGAGACCGCTTCAACTGGAGCAGCATGTGCTCCATCGAAAGAGTGTCAGCCACCAACCCGCGATCATATTTCGCCTTCGCCTCGGGCCGGGTGTTACCCCCAAGTGTGGTCAACTTCCCTTCATCGATATTTTGTGTGATCAGAGCAGGGGGGCCGCTTTCGGCTTGCGCAGTGGGAACAACGACAAAAAGGCAGAGAGAAGCCAAAACAGCCAATAGACAGCACGAAAGAGACACTTTACGACCCATGGGGGAATCCTTTCTGGGAGGGCGAGGTTTCGAGAAGAACGACCGATTGCATCTGAAAACGGGCCCAATCACGCGTGCAATTACTGTGCATTTCCGTGGGAGTATACACGAAAACAACACACAAGCAACGATGAAACTCCTGTAAATGAACTTCTGATTCTAAGCGCGGCTACGGATGCTCGCACTGTGCAAAAATAAACTGCACTTGATGTGTTCTCGCTCGCATTTTTTTGCACATTACTTACTGTAGGGCATCGTTCGGACTGTCCGAGACTTGGTGACTCAGGCGTGGTGGCGGCTGCGGAGAAATTTCCTCTTTGCTCTACACCGGCCGAACGTCGCCCCTCGCTGAGCTACCTCGCGCGGCGAGTTGCACGCGCCATCTCCCCCCGGAAGCTCAGGAACGCCTTCTGCCCGGCGAGTTTCGCCAGTTGTTCGCGCTCATTTTCCAGAGGCATGCCCGCACGCAGAAACTGTTTCCGAAGTTTTCCGATGTGCTCCACAAACGGTCCCCACTCCGGCGGGAATTGCCGCTCCAATTCCTTTCGCAGCCGTGCCGCCAAGGCAGGACTGTTTCCGCTTGTAGAGATCGCAATCTGCAGCGGCCCGCGACGCACCACGGCCGGATAAAAAAAGTCGCAGTGCTCGGGATCGTCCACTACATTGCAGAGCACGCGCCGGGCCCGGCAAGCGCGAAACACGGCGCCGTTGGATGCAGCGGAATCGGTGGCGGCGACCACCAGAAACGCGCCTCGCACATCGCGGGACAAAAATGCCCGGCTTCGCCATACGAGCTTGCCCGATCGCGCTTTCTCGCGAATCCAGGCGACGGCTTTCGGGGCGACGACAACGACCTCAGCCCCATGGCTCAGCAAGCCAGCCGCTTTCGCCGCCGCCACGCGCCCCGCGCCCACCACCAGGCATTTCCGGCCCTGCAGCCGGACCATGATGGGGAAAACGATGATAGGGAACGCCATGTAACCCCCGCATTTTCAATCGGGTCGGACCAGACCATGATACCCCAAACTGGGCACTCCGCACGCCATCTGCGGGGTCTCAGTTTTCATCCGCGGGTCATTTTTCCGGCGATTCTTCGGCGCAGTCACCACGCCCTGTGATCGATGTCACATACCGGCGACGGCTATTCCTAGTAATCTTATGGACAAGATGATGTTGTCCCCTCTTCGTCCCGTGGCCGCTTGCGACTCCAGGCCGATTCCCCCAAGAACCTAAGGAGATAGGTGATGGCCAATGACAGCGGCGAGAAACCGGAAACCAAGATGTTGGACGAACTGGAAAAAGGTCCATGGCCGAGCTTCGTGAAGGAGATCAAGTCGGCTGGCCAAACCAGCGCCAGCGCCCAGGATCTCCTTCGCCAGTTGGAGCTTTCCTACCAGGAGAAGAAAGGGCATTGGAAGCACGGCGGCTTAGTCGGCGTGCTCGGCTACGGCGGAGGCGTCATCGGGCGCTACAGCGATGCCGGCGATCAGTTTCCCAAGGTCGCTCAGTTCCACACCCTACGCGTCAACCAGCCTGCGGGATGGTTCTACACCAGCGACGCGATTCGCACTCTCTGCGACATTTGGGAGCGCCACGGCTCCGGCCTCACTAACATGCACGGGTCCACCGGCGACCTCATTCTGCTGGGCACCGGCACGGCTGAACTGGAGCCCACATTCCAAGAGCTGGCGCAGGCTGGGTTCGATCTGGGCGGCTCCGGATCCGCGTTTCGCACTCCTTCTTGCTGCGTCGGCATGGCCCGCTGCGAATGGGCGTGTTATGACGCGATGAAACTGTGTTACGACCTGACCATGGCGTACCAGGACGAAATGCATCGTCCACCCTTCCCTTACAAGTTCAAAGTCAAGTGCGCCGCCTGCCCGAACGATTGCGTGGCGGCCATTGCCCGCGCCGATCTTTCTATCATCGGCACCTGGAAGGACGAAATTCAGGTGGACGAGAGCGCCGTGAACGAGTACGCGTCCGCTGGCCTCAACCTCCAGAAGGACGTCTGCGATCTCTGCCCCAGCAAGTGCATGGCATGGGATGGCCACAAGCTCAGCATTGAAAACCACGAATGCGTGCGCTGCATGCACTGCATCAACGTCATGCCCAAAGCGCTGCGGCCCGGCAAAGAGCGCGGAGCGGTCATCATGATCGGAGGCAAGGCGCCCATCATGCAAGGCGCTCTGCTTTCTTCCGTCCTCGTTCCTTTCGTGCCTGCGGAAGAACTCATGGACACTTTGAAGGAGTTGATCCGCCGCATCTGGGATTTCTGGGACGAATACGGCAACAATCGGGAGCGGGTTGGTGAACTGATCCAGCGCGTGGGGCTGCCCGTGTTCCTCGATGGTATTGGTCTCGACCCCGTTCCGGAAATGGTCTCCGCGCCCCGCGACAATCCTTACATTTACTTTCAGGTTGCGAAGGACGGTGAGAAATGAGCGCCACACCCCAACCTCGGCTCACCGACATCGGGCCGCCGCATTACGAAAAATATCTGCATCCTTTGATCAAGAAGAACTACGGCCAGTGGAAGTACCACGAGAATCTGGCCCCCGGAGTCTATTGCCATGTTGCGGAATCGGGTGACCGCATCTACACGGTGCGCGCGGGCACGCCGCGTCTGCTAAGTATCCACACGCTGCGGAAGTTTGCTGACTTGGCCGACAAATATTCTGGCGGCTATCTACGCTTCACCAGCCGGAACAATCTCGAGTTTCTGCTCGACGATCCGGCCCGGATCGAGCCGCTGAAGCGGGAACTGATCGCCCTGGGATATCCGGTGGGCGGCACTAATAACGCCATCAGCAACATCGTCCATACCCAGGGATGGATCCATTGCCATTCCTCGGCAACCGACGCTTCGGGACTGGTCAAGTGCGTGATGGACGCTGTTTACGAACGCTTCACGCACGAGGACCTTCCGGCAAAATTGCGGATCGCGGTCGCCTGCTGCCTGAATATGTGTGGCGCGGTGCATTGTTCCGACATCGCCATCCTCGGCGTTCACCGCCTCCCCCCGAAAATCCAGCATGGCACGCTGCCCAAAGTATGCGAGGTGCCAACGCTGATCGCCGCCTGCCCGACCGGGGCGATTCGTCCGGCGATCGTGGACGGCAAGAATTCGGTCGCAGTGGTGGAGCAGCAGTGCATGTATTGCGGCAATTGCTACACCGTATGCCCCGCCATGCCCATGAACGATGCGGAGAATGACGGTTTATCCATCTGGGTGGGCGGCAAGGTGAGCAATGCGCGGAGCGTGCCAAAGTTTTCCAAGCTGGCGATCCCGTTCCTCCCCAACCATCCTCCGCGCTGGCCCGAGGTGGTTGAGGCCGTGGTGAAGATTGTGAACGTTTATGCGAAACACGCGCGCAAATACGAACGGGTGGGCGAGTGGATCGAGCGCATCGGTTGGCCGCGCTTTTTCCAACTGACCGGGTTCGAGTTCACGCGTTATCACATTGACGACTTCAAACATGCGGCGCTGACCTACGCGCGGTCGGCGCACGTTCGCTATTGAAGTGCGTCTTCGGACCTCCCCCTACGAGGAAGCTGGTTGATGGGGCTGTTCAAGGAAGTCGAGAAGCCGGTGATTCGAAGCGTGGCGGCGGCTGCCAGTGAGATCAGCCCGCTGCGTCCTCGCTTCGCGCCCAAAGCGCCGCCGTGCGCCTCGGGCTGCCCCAACGGCACCGAAATTCGCGAGCTGCTAGTGATCGTCGCGCAAGCCAAAGACTACGGCTTGACGCATGAACAAGCTTTCGACCGCGTTTGGAAAAGAATCGTGGAGCGCAACCCATTCCCCGCAGTCACGGGCCGAATCTGTCCGCACCCTTGCGAAACTGCGTGTAACCGCAGCGCCAAGGATGGAGCGGTGGCGTTCAATGCGATCGAACGCATGATCGGAGATTTTGGGATTGCCAACAAGCTGAGGCTCTCGCCGCTGACGACTCAGCCCCGCGCAGAAAAAGTTGCGGTCATTGGCGCGGGCCCGGCGGGGTTGTCCTGCGCCTATCAACTGGTTCGGCGAGGATACGCGGTCGCTGTTTTCGAAGCCTTGAACGAGCCGGGAGGTATGTTGCGTTACGGTATTCCGGGATTCCGCTTGCCGCGTGAAGTTCTCGACGCGGAGATCGGCCGCATTCTCGATCTCGGAGTCGAGCTGCAGTGCAATTGCGCCGTGGGCAAGGATATTTCCCTGGAGCAACTCCGCCAGGAATATGCAGCCGTATTCGCCGGCATTGGCGCACAAAAAGGGATCAAGTTGAATTTGGCGGGCGAGGATGCGCCGAACGTGATCAGCGGGATCGAATTCCTCAATCTGGTCAACCGCGGAGAAAAAATCGGCGTCGGAAGCAAAGTGATCGTGATCGGCGGAGGCGACACCGCCATTGACGCCGCCCGCGTCAGCAAGCGGCTCGGCGCCGAGGTCACCGTCCTCTATCGCCGCACGCGCGCCGAAATGCCGGCCATCAAGTCCGAGATCGAAGGCGCGCTCGAAGAAAGTGTGAAGATCGAATACTTGGCCGCGCCGCTCGAAATCCTGCGGCAGAACAGACGCGCCGTAGGCATGCGCTCGATTCGCATGCAGCTTGGCGAACCGGATTCCTCGGGCCGTCCGCGCCCCGTGCCTCAGCCCGGCAGCGAATTTGAAATGGAGGCGTCCTGCGTCATCGCGGCGATCAGCCAGGCGCCCGATTTCCAGGGTCTGGAGACTCTGCCCAACGGCGACGGCTGGATCAAAATTGACGATTGGGGCGGGACCGCCGTTGACGGAATCTTCGCCGGCGGCGACGGCGCTGGACTCGGTATCGCCGCTGTTGCCATTGCCCAGGGCCGGTTGGCGGCCCAGGCCATCGACGCGCGTTTTCAGGGACGCAAGTTGGAAAAGCCGCCCGCGTTGCCTGCCATCCCGATCGAGAAGCTGAGGCTTGACTGGTATCCGGCGGCGCCGCGGCGCGAAGCGCAGCGGGTTTCGGTCACGGAGCGCGAACTCGGCACCGAGGTCGCGTTCGGTTTAACTGAAGCTGAAGTGCTCGAAGAGGCCAAGCGCTGCATGTCTTGCGGCATGTGCATGGATTGTGAAGCCTGCTGGATGTACTGCAGCAACAACTGTTTTGTCAGGCTGCCGAAAGGCGAACATTGCAAGATCAGGCTGGAAGTCTGCAACGGGTGCAAGAAGTGCGCCGACGCATGTCCGAGCGGATATATCGAACTGAGTTGATAACTAAGGAGAGTAACTGTGCCGCTATTCGAAGTCGAGGGAAGAAGTTACGAAGTGGATGAAGACGGCTTCTTGCAGGAGCCGGAACGCTGGAACCGGGAGGTGGCCAAGGACTTCGCTGCTACTGAGGCCATCGCCGATCTGACCGAGGAACACTGGAAGATCATTCACTACATCCGCAATTACTACCTGGAGTTCGGGATCGCGCCCATGATTCGCAAGCTCTGCAAGGAAACCGGGCACAAACTGAACGAGATCTACAAGCTGTTCCCATCCGGGCCGGCGAAGGGCGCGTGCAAGCTGGCGGGGCTGCCGAAGCCCACAGGCTGCGTGTAGAAATCAAATGGACGCGAACGAGGCCATCCTCGAACAGTGGGTCGTGCGGACGGCGGAATCCTACCCGCATCACGCGGCGGCTCTTCTGAGCAAAGAGCGGGATCCCTTTCGCAATCCGGTTGGCGATACGCTGCGCCAGAGCCTGGCGCTGCTGCTGCGCGAGTTATTCGCCGAGATGGATGCAACGGCAATCGATTCCGCCCTCGACCCCATCATCCGGCTCCAAGCGATTCAAGGGTTCTCTTCCGACGACGCCGTGCGATTCGTATCTCTGTTGAAACCCATTCTCCGTGAACTGGCGCCGGAACGAAACTCTGCAGTCCTTGATCGTCGGATCGATGATGACAGGATCAATCGGCTCGCGGTGATGGCTGCAGACAAGTGCACACAATGCCGCGAGCAACTGGCTCGAATCCGGGCGAACGAAGTTCAGCGCGCGAACCATGTGCAACAACGTATCCGCGCGAGGCGGCCCGCATGAAAGCCCTCTCTCCGCTGCTGGCCGTTCTCGCGATTGTTGGGTTCGCCGTCGTAGGCGGGCACACGCATGCTGGCCTTGTTTTTCTGGCTGTGTTCGTTCCCTATGCGGCCTTCGCGGTTTTCCTAGTTGGCTTCTGTTACCGTGTGGCGCGCTGGGCGTGGATCCCTGTACCGTTCCGCATTCCCACCACTTGCGGCCAGCAAAAGTCGCTGCCCTGGATCAAACCTGCATCGCTGGACAACCCCAGCACCGGCTGGGGCGCATTCCGCCGTATGGCGCTGGAAATCCTTCTGTTCCGTTCCCTGTTCCGCAACAATCGCGCGCGGCTGCACGATCGGCGGCTTGTACTGGGCGAAGACAGATATCTATGGCTGGGCGCTCTTGCGTTTCATTGGTCGTTGCTGGTGATTCTGCTTCGGCACCTGCGTCTGTTTGTCCAGCCCGTTCCAGTTTTCGTAAGTGTGCTCTCGCGACTGGACGGCGCTTTTCAAGTGGGAACTCCTGCACTTTATATCTCTGACGTGGTCATTCTGGGCACGCTGGTGTACCTGACCGCACGGCGATTTCGCAACCCGCTGGCTCGCTACCTATCAATGCCGATCGATTACCTGGCCTTGTTTCTTCTGCTGGGAATCGTGACTTCCGGCCTGCTCATGCGCTTCGTAGTCCGAGTAGACGTGGCTGCGATCAAGCAGTTTGCGCTCGGATTGGCCGTCTTCCGCCCGGTAGTTACAAGCGCCATAACTCCGATATTTCTCGTCCACTTACTTTTGGTCAGCGCCCTGGCTGCATATTTCCCGTTCAGCAAGCTCATGCACATGGGCGGTGTCTTTCTCAGCCCCACGCGTAATCTGGCCAACAACAATCGCAGCAAGCGCCACGTCAACCCCTGGAATCATCCAGTGAAAACCCACTCCTATGCGGAGTGGGAGGACGAGTTCCGAGACAAACTGAAAACCGCGAACCTTCCGCTTGAGGCTGAGGATGCCCGACAAATTACTGGCCATTGAACAGAAACGTCCCGAAGGCGATTGGCGCGATGCTAAGGTCGAGTTTCGCAAAGGGACGATCTGTTACAGCGCGGCGCCGAAAAACATCACCTATCTCAGTCTGCCCAACCCCCGCGAGTGGCAGCCTTTCGACGCGGACTGGAAACTTCCGCCCAACTGGAAAGAAATCATTCTCAAAGGCATGAAAGAGCGATTGCGGAAGTACCGCTCTTTTCGCCTATTCATGGAAATCTGCGTACGCTGCGGCGCCTGCGCCGACAAGTGTCATTTCTATGTCGGCTCCGGCGATCCCAAGAACATGCCAGTGCTGCGCGCCGAGTTGATGCGCTCGGTTTATCGCCGCTATTTCACCCTCACGGGGCGGCTTTTTAGGGCGCTCGTGGGCGCGCGCGAGCTGACTGAAGACGTCATCAAGGAATGGTTCTACTACTTTTATCAGTGCACCGAGTGCCGGCGCTGTTCGGTTTTTTGTCCTTATGGGATCGACACGGCCGAGATCACTATGATGGGCCGCGAGTTACTCGACCTGATCGGCTGCAACATCAATTGGGTCATGGAGCCTGCCGCAAACTGTTTCCGCACCGGCAATCATCTTGGAGTGCAGCCGCACGCTTTTCAGGACAGCATTCAATTCGCCGCCGATGAAGCAAAGGAAATCACGGGCCTGCCCATCGAAGTTCCCATCAACCGCAAAGGCGCGGAGATTCTTTTCGTCATGCCCTCGGCCGATTATTTTGGCACCCCGCATTACTACACACTGCTCGGCTATCTGATGCTGTTTCACGAAATCGGGCTTGACTACACAGTTAGTGCCTTTGCTTCGGAGGGCGGCAACTTCGGCCTCTTTTCATCGCACGAACTAATGAAGCGGCTCAATGCCAAGATCTACGAAGAAGCGAAGCGGCTGCGCGTCAAATGGATTCTGGGCGGCGAGTGCGGCCACATGTGGCGCGTGTTCCATCAGTATATGGACACGATGAACGGGCCGGCCGATTTTCTGGAGCCGCCGGTTTCGCCCATTACCGGGACGCATTTCGAGAACGCCCGCTCCACGCGCGCCGTCCACATTTGCGAGTTCACCGCCGACCTGATTCATCACGGCAAACTTCGGCTCGACCCTCGCCGCAACGATCGTTGGAACGTTACTTACCACGACTCCTGTAATCCTTCGCGCGCCATGGGGTTGCTGGAAGAGCCGCGCTACATCCTGAAAAACGCTTGCCGGAATTTCCACGAGATGCCGGAGAACACGATCCGCGAACAAACCTTCTGCTGCGGCAGCGGCGCCGGACTCGGCACGGATGAGAACCTGGAGATGCGCCTGCGCGGCGGCTTTCCGCGCGCCAACGCCGTCAAGCACGTAAGGGAAAAACATGGCGTGAACTTGCTGGCTTGCATTTGCGCCATCGACAAGGCAACGCTGCCCACGCTGATGGAGTACTGGGTCCCTGGCGTCGAGGTCGCCGGCGTGCACGAGTTACTGGGGAATGCGCTGGTGATGACCGGAGAAAAAGAACGAACCACTGACTTGCGCGGCGAACCACTGGTACGGGAGGAGGCTACGCGTGAGTGATCGTCCACTTATTCTCGCGGGCCTGACTCTTTTCGTCGGACTGGTAACGACGCCGATCTGGCACGGCGCTCTCGATAGGAAGGCGGCCTTGACCGCTCCGCCGATCCAGCTTCCTGCGCAGGAAAAGCAGTGCGTAGCACCCGCGAGTTACATGCGCAGTTCGCACATGCAGTTGCTGGAACATTGGAGAGATGAGGCGGCGCGCGATGGGCGGAGGCAGTTCGTCGCATTCAACGGGAAGATTTACGACAAGAATCCCACCCGCACCTGCGTCACGCAATGCCACACCGACCGCAAGGAATTTTGCGAACGGTGCCATGACTATGCCGGTGTTTCCGATCCAGATTGTTGGAATTGCCACAACGATTCCCAGCGAACTTCGAGGAGTGCGCCATGAAGATTACGCGAAAAGATTTTCTTCGGATTTCGGGCCTGGGCTTGCTGGCTGTGGCAGGAAGGAAAGCTGTCCGCGCAGTGGCCGAACGAACGTCCGAGCGAGCGTCCGAGCAAACGTCCGCGCCGTTCGCGAAACAGGTCCGCTGGGGCATGGCGATTGATCTGCAGAAATGCCGTCAAAAAGACGGCTGCGACCGCTGCATCAAGGCGTGCCACTCGACGCACAACGTGCCGCAATTCTCCGACCGCGCGCACGAGGTCAAGTGGATATGGAAGGAGCCGTTCAAGAATGTATTTCCCGCCGCGCAGACCGGCTACACACGCGAGTTTTTCGGAAACCTTCCCGTGTTGCTGGTGTGCAACCACTGCGACGATCCTCCCTGCCAGGACGTTTGCCCGGTCAAGGCAACCTGGAAACGAGAGGACGGCGTGGTCACCATCGACTTTCATCGCTGCATCGGCTGCCGCTATTGCATGGCTGCCTGCCCGTATGGTGCGCGCAGCTTTAACTGGCTGGATCCCCGGCCAGCCATCGCAACTGTGAACCTGGATTTCCCGACCCGCACCAAAGGTGTGGTGGAGAAGTGCAATTTCTGCGAAGAACGGCTGGCGAAAGGGCTGGGACCGGCTTGCGCCGAGAGCTGCGAGGAGAAAGCCATCGTGTTCGGCGATCTCGAAAAGCCAGACTCCGAGGTGCGCCGACTGCTGCGATCGCGCTTTGCGGTGCAGCGCCAACCGGAATTGGGCACTGGCCCTGCTGTGTATTACATCGTCTGAGTGTGCTTATGTTCATGTTTGAAAAAGCGCTCACGGGAGGCCGCAAATACTGGCTCTGGATAACCTCACTCTTCTTGTTAGTTCTGGCAGGTTCTCTTTGTTATGTCTTACAACTGACGCACGGGCTGGCCGTCACCGGACTCAGCCGCGATGTAAGTTGGGGCCTCTACATTGCGCAATTCACCTTCTTTGTGGGTGTCGCCGCTTCCGCGGTCATGGTAGTTCTGCCCTACTATCTGCACGATTACCAACAATTTGGCCGCATCACCATCCTTGGCGAACTTCTGGCGGTCACGGCGGTTACGATGTGCATTCTTTTCATCTTCGTCGACTTGGGCCAGCCTACGCGGATTGTCAACATCGTGCTTCATCCCCAGCCGAAGTCGGTGATGTTTTGGGACATGATTGCGCTCGGCGGTTATCTACTGATGAACGCGGCGATCGCCGTGGTCACACTGACCGCGCAACGCGAACAAGTACCGGCTCCCGGCTGGATCAAGCCCGTGATTATCCTCTCGATTCCATGGGCAATCGGCATTCATACGGTCACCGCATTTCTCTATAGCGGATTGCCCGGCCGATCTTACTGGCTGACGGCGATTCTGGCGCCGCGTTTCCTGGCTTCGGCTTTTGCTTCGGGGCCGGCCTTGTTGATCCTTCTGTGTCTGGCCTTGCGGAAGTTGTCCGGCTTTGATGCGGGGCGGGAAGCCATCCAGAAGCTCGCGGTCATCGTGACCTACGCCCTCGCCATCAATATGTTTCTCATCCTGGCAGAGGTCTTTACCGCTTTCTACAGCGAGATTCCGGCGCACGAAGAGCACTTCGAGTATCTCTTCATCGGCCTCAACGGCGATCGGCACCTGGTGCTCTGGATGTGGCTCTCGACGCTGCTTTCCGGGGTTGCATTGGCATTGCTGCTGGTTCCAAAGTGGCGAAACAACATCCGTCTGCTGGTGGTGGCATGCGTGTGTGTTTTCGTTTCGATCTGGCTGGACAAGGGACTCGGACTGATTGTTGGTGGCATGGCGCCTTCACCACTCGGAGCGGTCACGCGGTATGTTCCCACGCTACCCGAATCGGCTATCGTTCTCGGGATTTGGGCCAGCGGCGCCTTGATGATCACGGTTTTCTACAAGATCACGCTCTCGGTTTGGGAGGATAACTAACAACAGAACTAATAAGGATGACTCGTTCTATGGTTTGCGATTGAGGCACGACGATGATTTTGAAAGAGAGAATTGAAAGAGAGCATTCATGACGAACATTGGCAAAGTATATTTGGTGGGCGCAGGACCGGGACATCCTGATCTTCTTACGATCCGGGCGGCCGAAATTCTCAAGACCGCTGAAGTGATCGTGTACGACCGGCTGATCCAGGATGAGGTCCTGGCGCTGGCCAAGCCTTCTGCCGAAAAGATCTTCATGGGCAAGCCGTTGGGCAGGCATGCTTCGCGACAGAACGAGATCCACGATCTGCTGGTCCGCAAGGCCCGCGAAGGCAGAATGGTGGTGCGCCTCAAGGGCGGCGATCCGTTTTTGTTCGGTCGCGGCGGCGAGGAAGCCGAGTATCTTGCGGAGCATGGGGTTACCTTCGAAGTAGTTCCGGGAGTTTCTTCCTGCCTGTCCGCGCCGCTGAGCGCCGGAATCGCAGTTACTCACCGCGACCGGGCCTCGTCCGTCGCTATTGTTACCGGCCATCAGGCGGCGGAGCATGAGGATCGGGTGGATTGGCAAGCGCTGAGCAAAGTCGACACTCTGGTCGTTCTCATGGGCATCCACAATATCGACCACATCACCAGGAAGTTGATGGCGGCCGGCCTCGCTCCCGATACTCCAGCCGCGATCGTTCAGATGGCCTTCTGGGAAAGTGAGCGAGTTATCGCTTCAACGCTGGGCACGATTACAGAAGACGCTCGTCGCGCAGCTATCGAGCCTCCGGCGACTCTCGTGATTGGGGAGGCGGTGCGCCTGCGCGAGAAATTGAAACATCATCAACAACACATCGGACAGCACTCCGGCCGCGATCCCTTGATTCACGTTGTTCCTATCCCTGACCGGTCCTCGGGCGACACGCTAAGTCTAGACACGCTAAGTCTGGAAGAGGAGAGTTGCGTGGTGCCTGCATCGTGCGAGAAAGAGGTTCTCCAATGACGGATACGACATCGGTCCCTATCGAGATTCTGGCGGAAGAAATGTACCAGCTGGTTGCGGACTGCGCCGGGAAGAAGAACTTGAAACCCGGCGATCTGACTAAAGAGATGATCGCCAAACACGGCCCAGCTTGCAGCAAAGACGACTGCAAGAAGGCCCTGCGAATCTTGATCGACTCAAGCCGCTGCGTCTACAGCTATCTCGGAGGCACTTACATTCAACTTCCGCCTAAGCCTGGCAGTGAAATATGACGGATTCTCGGCCCATGCCGCGCCTGCTGATTGGCGGTATGTCCGGCGGTTCGGGCAAGACACTGGTTTCGCTCGCGCTGCTGCTGGCCCTGCGCCGGGCCGGATTCCAGGTCCGCGCATTCAAGAAGGGTCCCGACTATATCGACGCTGCTTGGCTAAGTTGGGCAGCATCTTACCCCGCTCGCAATCTCGACACTTACTTGATGGGCCGAGACACCGTTCGCTCGTCGTTTGTGCGTGCTGGGATCACGGATGGCGTCAACCTCATCGAAGGCAATCGGGGAATATTCGACGGATTCGACGCCGCTGGCACGCACAGTAGTGCCGCCCTCAGCCACTGCCTCGCCGCGTCAGTGGTGCTCGTGATCAACGTCGCCAAAGTCACGCGCACCGCAGCGGCTTTTGTCGCAGGATGCCGGGCACTTGATCGGGAGCTTCCGATTCGCGGCATCATTCTGAACAACGTGAATGGCCAGCGGCATGAGGAGGTCTTGCGTGCGGCGATTGAGTCTGCATGTGCGATCCCTATAGTTGGCACAATTCGTAAGGCCGCGGTCAACCCGCTGCCCGAGCGCTATCTCGGATTGGTTCCTCCGCAAGAACACGCCGGAACGGCGCAAATCCAGGAGAATTTATTGAAACTGGCGGACGGGTTCGATTTAGACGCCATCGTCTCAATCGCGCGGAGTGCGCCTTCGCTGGAGACCGATCCCACGGAGGTTGCGGTATCAGCCGTGAAGGACATCAAGGTTGGCTATCTGCGCGACTCGGCGTTTAGTTTCTATTACCCGGAAAATTTGGAGCAGTTGGAGCATGGGGGTGCCGAACCCATCCCAGTTTCCGCGCTTCAGAGCAGCGCTCTGCCAGAAGGGCTATGCGCGTTATACATCGGAGGCGGCTTTCCAGAAAAACACGCGGAAGTGCTGTCGTCGAACCGGAGTTTCCTGGAGTCGGTCCGGGAAGCAGCGCTCGGAGGTCTGCCAATTTACGCCGAATGCGGAGGTCTAATGCTGCTGGCCCAAACGCTGCGCTGGGAGGGCAGAACGTATCCGATGGCCGGAGTTTTCCCATTCGATGTGGAAGGCTTCAACACGCCACAAGGCCACGGTTACAGCGAGTTGCGCGTCGACCGGCCGAACCCGTTTTTTCCTGCTGGGCTCGTTCTTCGCGGCCATGAGTTCCATTACTCACGCATTTTGCTTGGGGATGAACCGGTTCCGACCGCTTGCGCAGTAATTCGCGGCGTGGGATGCTTTCAGAAACGCGACCTTGTTATCACGAGAAATGTAATGGCAGGTTATACCCACTTACATGCCCTGGCCACTCCCGAATGGGCGAAAGGCTTTCTGGATGCGGCGCGCCGCTTCGAGCCTCGTGCCGCGCACCGAAACATTTCACATACTGTTGAAGCGATGGGCTAAGCTGGTTCGCCGCGCTACGCCGTCATCCCGATGGGTTGTCGAGTCGTAGTCAGCACTAACTCGCGCTCCGGCTTCCGAACGCGCTCGCGCGCCCAGTTGGAGATTTCGGAGACGGCATGGATCGCGGCGGCCACTTCCGCCTCGGTATTGAATGCGCCCACCGCGAAACGCACGCCGCCGTGTGTTTCCACAGTGCCCAATTGCGTGTGCACGAGCGGCGCGCAATGCAGCCCGGTGCGGGTCGCGATGTTATGGTCCACGTCAAGCATGATTCCGACATCGCCCGGATCGGCGCCTTCTATGTTCATCAAGACAGTCGAGAGGTGGTTCTCGAGTTGGTCGCAACAGTACAAGCGCACGCCATCGATCTTGCGCAAGCCTTCCACCAACTGTCTGGCGAGCTTCATCTCGTGGGCGTACACCTTTTCGATTCCGTTTTCGTCAAGCCAGTCCTGGCCCGCCCAAAGGGCCGCCACTCCCACCATGTTCGGAGTGCCGAACTCGAGGCGCCACGGATATTCCTCCAGATGATAGGGCTCGACCGAGCGCACTCCGGTGCCGCCGCTGCGTACCTGTGCGATTTCAACATGCTTACGGATACAAAGACCGCCGATGCCCATGCTGCCCATCAGCGCCTTGTGCCCTGTGAACGCGACCACATCAATATTCATTTCTTTCATGTTGATCGGGATCACGCCTGCGGTTTGCGCCGTGTCTACGAGGAAGATTATGCCGTGCTCCCGGCAAAGACGCCCCATTTCGCGAAGGGGCTGCACGGTGCCAATGACGTTTGAGCCGTGATTAACAATCAGTACTTTCGTGTTCGGACGAATGGCCCGCTTGACGTCGCCGGGTTCGATGAATCCCGAGGAGTTGAAAGGGAGATAGGTCGCCTCCGCTCCACAATCGCGAACCAGGTGGTTGACCGGCCGGATCACGGAGTTATGTTCCAGGTTGGTCGTGATCACGTGGTCGCCCTTGCCGATCAGCCCCGGAATCACCAGGTTCAGCGCATCCGTGACGTTGTAGCTGAAGACGAGCCGCTCCGGCGTATCTTCGTCGCCGCCAAAAAACTTGGTCAAACGCTTGCGCAGGTTCGTCAGCAAGGAACCCGCTTCAATCGCCAGGTCGTAACCGCTTCGGCCGGGGTTGACGCCATGCGTGCGGTAGAACTGATCCATGAACTTGTAAACACTCTCCGGCTTGGGCCAAACGGTCGCCGCATTATCAAAATAGATCAAGCGTTTTTCCATGTTCTGTTCAGCAGCCTCCATGAATTCAGCAAAATCCGTTTGCCAAAACGTCGCCGCGTCGCGAAGATCCGTATTCCGTTCCAAGAATTATGGCATTTTCTCTCAGCTATGTCTATCATATTGATAGACAACATCTTAATAATTCGCAATCGTGTTGCCGATCGGCCAGTGGTCCAGGAAGCGCGCAGAGCGCCTGTCGTTTCTGTAACTTAGGGGATCCCGGGACGGATTGCCATACGCGGGCTGTGCAATCTCTTGCCGCTTAGCGGCACAAAACATCCAACCCATTTGCTTTCTCGTCTACTAAATCAATAGACAATAATGTGATTAGCATCACCAGGAGACGTGATCTGCGCTCACGTAGGGAGGCGCCCTCATCTGCCCAGCCGAGCGCCGCTCGGCAGTCGCGTGCGGCCAATAGACTCGCGACTTAAATGTCCACGCGCGGATACGCTGGCGATATCGGAGCTTCCGTGTAGTACTATATAGCAGTAGAAGCCGACTTCTGGGGCTTTGAGCTGCTTCCGGGCGACCGCCCTGCCAGTTCACGCCCACGCGCCTAGGAACCGGATCACACCGAATGCGCATCTTTTCGACATGCTGGTTTGGCTCAATCTTCGCTCCAACCCAATCCCGCGCCACGTTTGAAGAAGGAGTGCCATGACCAGCAAGGAGCAGTCCGTCCGAAGGCATCCCGCCACTTGGGTACCGACCCTATATTTCGCCGAGGGACTTCCGTTTTACGCCGTCAACTACATGGCGCTGTTCTTTTACCAGGACATGGGCGTGAAAAACGCCGTGACCACGCTGGTCATCAGTTTGCTGGCCTGGCCCTGGACTCTGAAGCCGGTCTGGAGTCCGATGCTGGAAATGTACAAGACCAAGAAGTTCTTTGTGGTGCTCACGCAACTGGTGGGCGGGCTGAGCCTGGTGTTGATTGCCCTGTCGCTGAACATGCCGGGATACTTCCGCTACTCGGTTGCGATTTTCGCGGTGCTGGGTTTCTGTTCCGCGACCCACGATATAGCAGCCGACGGCATCTACATTGCCAGCCTCTCTTCCAAGGAACAGGCCGCCTATGTGGGCTGGCAAGGCGGTTTCTACAATTTGGCGCGCGTTTTTTCCGTGGGGGGCTTGCTCTGGCTGATCGGCGTTCTCGGCGAGAAATTCGCCCGGGCGCACGCTTCAGCCCCGGTGGTTCACGCTTGGATGATTGTCTTCGGCGCCGTCGGGCTGGTCCTGGTGGCACTCAGTCTGTACCACGCGCGCATGTTGCCCACCGGCGGAGAAGAAAGGCGATCTGAAAGCGTACGACAGATGGCCGCGACCTTTTGGGACGTGGTTGTGAGTTTCTTCAAGAAGCCGCATATCATCGTGCTGCTGATCTTTATCTTTCTTTATCGCGCAGGCGAAGGGCAGGTCATCAAGGTCGGTCCACTCTTTCTCAGGGCCATGCGCGCGAGCGGCGGCCTCGGACTAAGCTCCAAGGAAGTGGGGGCCATCTACGGGATTTTTGGCAGCGGGGCTTACATTCTGGGCAGCGTCCTGGGCGGATACTTCACCGCCAAACTGGGTTTGAAGCGCGCGCTGCCTTGGCTCATCCTGATTTTGAATTTCCCCATGCTCGCCTACTGGTATTTGAGCGCCGCGCTCCCAACCAATCCCGTCAAGATCACTACCGCTATGAGTATCGAGATGTTCGGATACGGGTTCGGATTCGTCGGGGTGATTCTGCTCATGATGCAGGAGATCGCGCCGGGAAAGTACCAGACGGCCCACTACGCATTTGCAAACTCGTTGATGAACCTCGGTGTGATCCTGCCGGGCGCCGTGAGTGGATGGATACAAACCAAGCTCGGCTACACGCACTTTTTCATCTGGGTGATCATCGCAGCGCTACCCGCGCTGATTCTCTCGCGCTTCATTCCGATCCGCGGGGGAGCCAAAGAGCCACCGCCGCAGATTGCGGAGGCGCAAGGATAGTTCATAACATCGTGAGTACGATCGTTCATACGGAGGTATCGCAATGGTAGAGGTGGCACGAGCAGAAACCCTGGACTACACAATTCCGCCGGTGGATGCGGGATTGAAGGCCGTTGTTCTGGCGGCAGGCAAGGAGGCAATCACGGCAGACGGCCGGCCCCTGGTGCTGCAAACCCTGGGCGAGCGCAGCATTTTGCAGTGTGTCCTGCAGAATGCCCTGCAGGTGGTGCGGCCGGAGGACATCTATGTGGTGGTCGGGTATCGCCAGGAAGATGTGCGCTCTCATCTGGGCGCGAAATATAACTACGTCACGCAGGAAGAGGCGCTGGGCACTGGGCATGCGGTGTTGCAGGTCTCGAAATTGCTCAAGGATTTCCCCGGCAATTTGCTGATCCTCTATGGCGACACTCCTCTGTTCCGGCCGGACTCGATTCGCGGACTGCTCAACCGGCACCACTTGCGGAAGGCGCATCTGACGCTGCTCACTGCGGTCGTGGACCGCCCGCTTCCCTACGGGCGCATCATTCGCGATGCTGCGGGCCAGATCATCGACATTATCGAAGACACAGAAGCCTCCCCTGCCGTTCGCGAGATACGCGAGCTGAACGTCGGCGCTTACGTGGTGGATGCAGGGGCCATCTCGGCTGCGCTGGAAAGGCTGTCCCCTTCGCCGCGCGATGGCGAGTACCGGCTGACCGACTGCGTGCATCAGCTCATCCGCTCCGGCCTCCGGGTCACGAGTTATCGACTCTACGATCAGGACGAAGTGCAGGGCATCAACACGACGCAGGACCTGGCGCAGGCTGAGTTCATTCTGCAGAAGCGGCTGTACCGGCCGCGCCGGCAAGAAGAACAGAACATGGTAGCTTTCGGGACTGGCGGTTGGCGGGCCATCATCGGCGAGGGCTTCACCATGCACAACGTCCGCCGCTTGAGCCAGGCCTTGTGCAACGAGATTACCCGGTGCAATGACGAAAAACGCGGGGTCCTTATCGGCTACGACCGCCGCTTTCTGTCGAAACAGGCTGCCGAAGCATCCTCCGAAGTTTTTGCCGGCAACAATATCCCAACCATCTTGCTGAGCGAGGACGCGCCCACGCCGCTCATCACTTATGCGACCGCGGTCGAGGGGTCGGCCTATGGATTGGTCTTCACCGCGAGCCACAACCCGCCGGAATGGAACGGCCTGAAGGTTTTTCACAGCGACGGGTCGCTCCTGCTCGACCACGAAACTCGCCAGATCGAGGCCGAGACGAATGCTCTGACTCCGAATGACGTGATCAAGCTGGAACTGGATATCGCGCTCGAGGCCGGCATGGTGAAGCGGAAGGATTTCACCAACGAATACGTGGATGCCGTCGAGGCGCTCATCGATCTGGATGCGATCCGCCAAGCCGGGCTCAAGGTCATTGTCGATCCCATGTATGGCGTGGGACAGCTCACGCTGGGCACGGTTTTGACCGAAGCGCGCTGCCGCGTGACCTTCATTCACGAGCGCCACAATCCCTTGTTTGGCGGACGCTCGCCGGCTCCGAATCTCGAGGCGCTGCGGATGCTGAGTTCGCAGATGGAGGAGGACGGCTATAACGTGGGTCTGGCGATGGACGGCGACGCCGACCGCATTGCCATTCTCGATGAGCGGGGCCGGTATATTTCGGTCAACGATCTTTTGCTGCTGCTCTATTGGTATCTGCACGAAGTGCGCGGCCAGCGCGGCGGCGTGGTGCGCAACCTCGCCACCACTCACCTGCTCGACCGCCTCGCCCGGCACATGGGCGAGGAATGCTATGAGGTCCCCGTCGGCTTCAAGCATATTGTTTCCGTAATGCAGCAGCACAACGCGCTGCTGGGCGGCGAATCGTCGGGCGGGCTCACGATTCGCGGGCATATCCTGGGCAAAGACGGCATCTTCGCCTCGGCCTTGGTGGTCGAGATGCTGGCCCGCACCGGCCAGAAGATTTCCGAATTGCGGGAGCGCGTCTATGGCATCACCGGCCCGCTGTATGACTTGGAGGAAGCGATTCGAGCGACGCCCGAGATGCGGATTGCCGTTCCACGCCGGCTCAAAGAGGCGCCCAGCAGCCATATTGGCCCGTATCCGGTAAACAGGATTTCACAAGTCGATGGCACCAAGCTGTTCCTGGAGAACGACAATTGGGCGCTTCTGCGCTTCTCGGGGACCGAGCCGGTGCTCAGGCTCTCCGTCCAGGCGGATACCGAGGAGAAGGCAAAAGAGCTGATCCAGTGGCTGCGGCAGTTCGTGACAGCGGAAAAGTAGGAGCTTGGTGAGATGTTCCGCAAGTTCGCGGTATAAATTCGACCTGTCATCCTGAGTTTGGGTTGTCATCCTGAGCGAAGCGAAGGACCTATGTATTTGAATTCGCTATGCACGAGGTCCTTCGCTTCACTCAAGATGACAATTCTAATTGTTTCACCAGTCGCATAACTCATCGGAGGTGATTCTTGCGCTACGGCTATTTTGATAACGAGAACCGCGAGTATGTGATCGACCGCGTTGACGTGCCAGTTTCCTGGACCAACTATCTCGGCGTGAAAGATTTGTGCACCGTCATCTCGCACAATGCGGGCGGATACTCGTTCTACAAGAACGCGGAGCACCAGCGCATCACGCGCTTCCGGGCCAACGGCGTTCCTCTCGACCGCCCGGGACACTACGTCTATCTGCGCGACGACGACACGGGTGAGTACTGGTCGGTTTCGTGGCAGCCTGTGGGCAAGAATCTCGACAAGGCCAGTTATCAATGCCGCCACGGTCTTTCTTACTCTAAGTTTTCCTGCAACTATCAAGACCTCCACGCCGAACAAACTCTTTTCATCCCCATTGACGATGACGTTGAACTCTGGGATGTCAAGATCAAGAATGCGGGCGCGAAGCCGCGCAGCCTGAGCGTATTTGCTTATGTGGAATTTTCCTTCCACCACATTGAGATTGACAATCAGAACTTGCAGATGAGTTTGTACGCCAGCGGATCGAACTACCAGGATGGCGTGATCGAATACGACTTTTTCTATGAGCCCTGGACGTTTCACTACTTTGCCGGCAACTTCGATCCCGATAGTTATGACACCATGCGCGACAGTTTTCTCGGCAACTACCGGACGGAAACGAATCCGCTCGCGGTCGAGCTGGGAAAGTGCGGCGGCAGCGCCGAACTCGGCGGCAATCACTGCGCGGCTTTGCAGAAGAAGCTGACGGTCGCGCCCGGCGAAGAATCCCGTCTCGTCTTTATGCTGGGCGTCGGGCCGCGGGCCAAAGGAAAGGAAATCAAGAGCAAGTATTCCATCCTGGCCAATGTCGACAAGGAATTTGCCGCGCTGAAGAACTATTGGCAAAAGAAATTCGCCGTGCTTCAGTGCAAGACTCCGCACCTGGGCCTCGACACCATGGTCAACACCTGGACGCTCTACCAGGCCGAGACCTGCGTTGTCTGGTCTCGCTTCGCATCGTTCATCGAAGTCGGCGGGCGCACCGGGTTGGGGTTCCGCGACACCTCGCAGGATGTGATGAGCGTCGTCCACACCAATCCCACAAAATGCCGGCAGCGCATTGTCGAGTTGCTGAAGGCGCAAGTCAGCCAGGGATACGGCCTGCACCTGTTCGATCCCGACTGGTTCGATCCGGAAAAACAGAAGGCCCCGAAATTCAAGTCGCCAACCATCGCGCACGCGCCCGACCGCAAGAGCATGATTCACGGCATCGAGCACGTGTGTTCCGACGACGCCCTCTGGATCGTCGTCTCCACTTGCGAATATGTCAAGGAAACCGGCGACGTGGCGCTCTTCGACCAGGTATTGCCCTTTGCCGACGAGGGCGAGGCCACGGTCTATGAGCACCTGAAACGCTCGCTGGATTTTTCCGCTGAACAAGTGGGCCGGACCGGAATTTGCAAGGGGCTAAGAGCGGATTGGAACGACTGCCTGAATCTGGGCGGCGGAGAAAGCGCGATGGTGTCGTTCATGCACCACTGGGCGATGCGCGCTTTCGTCGAAGCGGCCGCGCATCTGGGCCGGCACGATGACGTCAAAAAGTATGGCGCTCTCACGGAAAAAGTCCGCGCCGCTTGCGAAAAAGAATTGTGGGACGGCGACTGGTACCTGCGTGGCTTTACGGCCAAGGGCTTGAAGGTCGGCTCGCATGAAAACGAGGAAGGCAAGGTTTTTCTGGAGAGCAATACCTGGGCCGTCGTTTCCGACGCCGCTTCTCCCGAACGCGGTAAGTCGGCGATGAATGCAGTGGATAAGTATCTATTTTCCAAGTACGGCATCCATCTGCTGTGGCCGGCGTTCTCCAAGCCCAATGACGATATCGGCTTTGTTGGCCGCGTCTACAAAGGCGTAAAAGAAAATGCCGCCATCTTCAGCCATCCCAATCCTTGGGCCATCATTGCGGAGTGCAAGCTGGGCCGCGGAGAGCGAGCCATGAAGTTCTATGACTCCCTGCTTCCCTACAACCAGAATGACCTGATCGAAATTCGCGAGGCTGAGCCTTATTCCTATTGCCAATTCGTCATGGGCAAAGATCACACCGCGTTCGGACGGGCGCGGCACCCGTGGCTGACCGGCAGTGGCGGGTGGGCCTACACGGCCGTAACGCGCTGGATACTCGGAGTGCGGCTTGGCTTTGATGGAATGATCGTCGATCCCTGCATCCCCGGCGACTGGAGGGAATTTCACGTCACCCGGCAATGGCGAGGCGCGATTTTCGAAATCACCGTCAAGAACCCAAATGGAGTGCAGAAGGGCGTGGCTTCCACCACGCTCAACGGAAAGCCGGTGCGGGGCCCGATTAAGCCGCAGCCGGCCGGCTCGGTGAATGAGGTTGTTGTGGTGATGGGGTGATGCCGCTTTTGTAGTCAGTCCGGCACTTGAGGCAGCGACTGCTGCGCTATCAAGCACAGATGGGCAGTTACGAACTGCTGATCGTCGATGAATTGGGCTTCGTGCCGCTGTCCAAGTTTGGGGCTGAACTGCTCTTCGAGGTTTTCAGGCGGCGTTACGAGTTGAGGCGGCGGCCGAAGGGGATTCTCGCATAAGGATTCTCGTGGGCCCTCACTCTTATCCTGTTCAGCGAGAGGTTTCGTTCCGTACTCGCCGACTGTGCTGCCAACTCAAAATACTCTTCGACGCCCAGTTCGCGTCCCAGTTCCCGCTCATGGACAATCGATACGCCGTACTGGAGGCGCGTTGTGACCTGCACGCAGCGAGTGCAGCGAACAGATGCCTTTTACTTGGGTTGCTGCTCGCCAGCAGTCTCCTCCTGTTGGTCTTCAGACTTTTGCCAACTGGAATTGGGGTTGTATTCCTTCATGGTCTTGGCGAGAACGTCGGTCTTCTTGCCGAGATCCTTCTCATACACGGCTCCGTCCTCGTTGACGATGAACGTCATCACGCCGGACGACCTGTATTCCGCCGGATAGGCCACGAAAGCGAAACCCCCGGTCATTTTGCCGTTAACGATGTAACTCTTCGCGCCGCCTGGGCCATTTTTCCCCTGACGCGTCAGAATGAGGTAGTAGTAACCGCGGTAAGGAGCCGGAGCGCCGTCTTGGCTTTTGGCAAAGGCCGATGCCACCAGCGGCCCGATGGGGCTCTGGGGTTCGCCATCGGCAGCTTTCCAATAAAGGCCGCTGTGCTGCCCTTCATCACTGAAGATTTTCTGGGCGTACTCGTTGTGCTGCGCGGCGTAGTATTCTTTTTGCGCTGCCACCAGCTCCTGGCAAACGCGAATGGTCGATATTTCATTGCGGCCAATTCGCCTGTACAAAATTTCTTTCTTGCCCGCCTCGGTGTCGAAATACCACGAATTGCCTTTGTTCACGAGCGGTATGGGCGTGGGCCAATTCTTCGCGCCGATATACAAAACAGTGGTTCCGTCCGGTTCTTTCACCAGACGGTGCATTTCCTGATATTTCTCTACGAAATTAGCGCGGCTGTCGGCGTCCTCGGTTTCGTCTCCCGACGAGACGATTTGCTTGCCGTCTGGTCCGAGGATATCGAGCATCGCTTTTTCGTCGTTACTCTGCGCTGCCGTGACCAGTGCGTTGCTCGCGTCTTCTGGCGATGAAAATGTTTTCTGGCCCGGTTGCTGCGCCATGGAACGGGTGGGAAAACACACCGCCAAAAGGATAGCGACCACGGCTAATTTAGGAAGTTTGGCCCAATGAAATTTGTCGAAGTTCAGCTTCGTTCGCCGCATATGGCTTCTCTCCATTTCCAAATTTTCAAACTACCAGGAACATAACCGTACTTCGATTAATGACGCCCGCCACCGCCACCGCCACGAGATCCTCCTCCGCCTCCGCCGCCACGCGCCGCTCCGCCGCTACGCGCTGCTCCACTACCGACGCTGGCCTTTCCGCGTGACGAATAGCTCTTTGCCTGTTTGCCATGGTCGTAACCGCTGAAGGCGCCCGAACGTTTGCCACTCTGACCGCGGGGCTCAGCGTAGCCTCGAGCCGCCTGCCGGTTTCCGTCGAAAGGTCTGGCGGTTGCGCCGGGACGGTTGTTAACTCCGCCGCGCGCGTTGTTAACTCCGCCGCGTACGCCTCCTCGGGAGAAATTGCTCCGGTTATAAAACGTTCTGCTCCCGGAGTAGTACCTGCCATGGTTGTACATTGCGTATCGGCCACCCCAATTGAATCCCCAATGACCCCAGCCCCATCCAAAACCTCCGAACCAACCGATTGGGAAGCCCATTCCGAACGAGAGGTACGGACCGCCAAACCAAATTCCGGGATACGGGTACCATCCCGGCCACGCCATGATGGGATCTCCGTAAACCAACCACGGGTTATACGCAGGGACGTAAACGACATCGGGGCTGGCAGGCTCAATGTCGATGTTCGAATCTTGCGTGGTTATGTTTTGCTGCGGCGTGGCCTTAAGATTGCCGGATGCTTGCGCCCGCCGGCGCATCACCTGCACGGCATCCATCACATCCGGTTGCTGGTTGTAGTAGGCGTCGCCCAGAGATGACGTCCAGGAGAGGTTCTTATCCATATTTCCAAGGACGGCTGGGAATGCAGCAAGCGCCTTGACGCTCGGGTCCCAGGGTTGCTGGTCCACAGCCTTACCCAAAGCTTCGCCCTTCAAATCGGGATTCGCTTGCACCCATCTGTCGGCTTCGACGACTTGCTCGGGAAACGTGGACGCCGCCAGGATCTGCGCCACCAGCGAATCCGGATACAGCGCAATGGGCGCTACTAACTGCTGCAACTGCTCGGGAGTCTGTTGCGCGTATGGCGGCGCCTGCGCGGCCTGCTCCGGGGCCTGCGCGTCCTGAGAAGCCGACAGGTTCTGAGGCCAAGTCGCGAACAACAGAGCCAACGACAACACGGGAACCAAAGTCCGCTTGCCCAATCGAGGCCTTGAGAACCCTGCGGCACATCCGAAAATGTTCATATTCTTGAACCTCCTCTGCAAAACCCTACGGCACCCAGTGCTATGACCAGCAAGAGGCAGAGTCCGTTACGCTGCTGCTCCGCTACGCTGGTACTGTTCGTTGGAACGGGGTGCGAGCCTGTACGCTGGTTCGACGATCGGCGCCAGCCGTTCCGGCAGTTCGCTCTTCATTACGTATTCATGAACCAACCACAGGATTCGCTCTAGCATCTCGGAGTACGCTGAAAGCACGATGATCGGCAGGTTGGGAAACCGTTGCTTGATATGGCAGGCTACGGCTTCCGCGTCCATGCCTCCCAGATCACAAACTCTAAGCGACCAAAGAATGCCAGTCTGTTCACAATTGACCACTTTCCGTGAGCTGCCCAGCGGTCCGCAGATTCCGATGTCTCATTTGCCCGCACCCATCGTTAGCAGGCTTGCTGCCGGCTTGGCCTGCAGTCGCGAGTCTCTCACCGCTATGGTGTGGTGTTCCAAAGTGAACAGTGCGGATTCTTCCGACTCAATAAGATGACAGTGCGCAGCATATGTCTTGATCCGAAAGTTCCGGTGAAACGATGCCTTCCGGCACTGCCAACTCGACTGCTCTAGCGGGAACAGCACAAGCTCGCGGTGAAGATAAGCTGTCGCTCGGTCTCACAAGCGAGGAAGCCCGAGCGCGGCTTGCGAAGTACGGCCCAAATGCAATGCCGGACACGGCCACACGACCATGGCGCAGGGCGCTGGCCAAATTGTGGGCGCCGGTTCCATGGATGCTTGAAGCTGCGATCATTCTCCAGACCGTGCTCCACGACTATGTCGAAGCTGCGGTCATCGCTGGGCTCCTGGTATTCAACGCTGCTCTCGGGTTCTTCCAGGAGGGCCGCGCTCAGGCTACTCTCGCCGCGCTGAAATCGCGGCTTGCGCTTACGGCCTCGGTGCGGCGCGACGGCGCTTGGAAGAACATACTCGCTACTGAACTGGTACCAGGCGACACGGTGAAGCTGTCTCTCGGTGGCGTGGTTGCAGCCGACGTGAAGTTGGTCGAGGGATCGATTCTGCTCGATCAGTCCATGCTCACCGGCGAATCCGTGCCGATCGAAGCTGGACCGGGCCTGCAAACTTATGCCGGGGCGCTGGTACGGCGCGGAGAAGCCACGGCGATCGTCACCGCAACCGGGGCGCGCACGAAGTTTGGCCATACTGCGGAACTCGTCCGCACCGCCCATGTCGAGAGTACCCAGCAAAAAACCGTCGAGCGCGTGGTGCGAAATCTTGCCATGTTCAACGGCGTATTCATCGTCTTGCTGGTGGTGTACGCCCATGCCCGCAAAATGCCGATTGGCGAGATTATCCCGCTTGTTCTTACGGCGGTTCTGGCGTCGATCCCTGTAGCGCTGCCCGCTACGTTTACGCTGGCAGCGGCGGTGGGCGCAAAGGCACTGGCGCGTCTGGGTGTGCTGCCCACGCGATTGTCCGCTGTGGACGAGGCGGCAACGCTGGACGTTCTTTGCACGGACAAAACGGGGACGCTGACCCGCAACGAGCTGGCGCTAACTGCCATCCATCCTGAGCCTGGCTTCGATGAAGCGCATGTGCTGGCAATGGCGGCTCTCGCCAGTTCCGATGGCGGAGAGGATCCCGTAGACGCAGCCATCCGCTCTGCGTCCGCGAAAACAAACAACGCCAATCCGCTAAAACTGACGAAGTTTGTTCCATTCGATCCAGCGACGAAAATGTCCGAGGCGATAGCGGTGGATGCGAACGGCGGCACGCTGCGTGTCGTGAAGGGAGCGTTTGCCGCGGTCATCAAACTGACTGAACCGGTGTCAACAGCAGCCGCGACGGAGCACGACCTCGAAGAAAAGGGCTTCCGGGTTCTGGCCGTTGCTGTGGGCACACCGGCGCCGATGCGGCTTGCCGGAATCATCGCGTTGAGCGATCCACCTCGCGCTGACGCAGCCGAGCTTATCAAGGAGCTGCACAGTCTGGGCGTGCGTACTGTGATGGTGACCGGCGATGCGCCGGCGACGGCGGCGATCATCGCGCGAGAGGTGGGACTCGATGGAGCGATCTGTCCGCCCGGGCCAATCCCGGAGCGTGTTCGTGCAAAAGACTTCGCGGTCTTTGCCGGAGTCCTTCCGGAAGATAAGTATCGCCTGGTTCAGGCGTTCCAAAAGAGCGGCCACACCGTCGGCATGTGCGGCGATGGCGCCAATGACGCGCCCGCCCTGCGCCAGGCGCAGATGGGGATTGCGGTTTCGACGGCGACGGACGTGGCCAAGTCGGCGGCCGGAATCGTGCTGACCAAGCCAGGGCTTGAAGGTGTTGTGGACGCGGTGAAAGAAGGCCGCGTGACGTTCCAGCGCATCCTGACCTATACCTTGAATTCCGTTAACAAGAAAATTGTGCAGGTGCTCTTGCTGGCGGTGGGTCTGATTATGACTGGACACGCGATCCTGACCCCAATGTTGATGGTCATCATCATGATTACCGGCGACTTTCTGGGCATGTCTTTGACTACGGACAACGTGCGGCCGTCCCCGATGCCAAATGCATGGCGAGTTGGCAACTTGACGATTGCGGGCGTTTTCGTGGGTATCTCCGAGCTGGTGTTTTGCACCGCCGTGCTGGCCATCGGCAAATACCGCCTGGGATTTGGAATTGAGACACTGAGAACTCTTGCCTTCCTGGTCATCGTATTCGGCAATCAAGCAACGACCTATACGAATCGAACTCGTCAGCACCTGTGGTCGACCCGCCCAAGCTCTTGGCTGGTGCTTTCGTCGGTGGCCGATCTGTTGATCGCCTCAACCATGGCGAATCGGGGGTTCGCTATGGCGCCTCTGCCCTTACTCGCGATGGCAGGAACGCTTGTGGGGGCAGTTGTCTTTGCCTTCATGTTGGACATTGTCAAGGTCCCCGTCTTCAACCGACTCGGGATCGCTTAATCGCGCATTCCCGGCATGCCCATGGACGAATGTGAAAAGGCGCTCGCGGCCATCCAGAAAGAAGTGGAAGAATTCGCCATTGAACACGGCATCTTACAGCTAGAGCGCGCCGGATTCCCGGCAACGTCCGGTTATGGAATGCCCGTGCCGATGCGCAAAGTCCGATGGCTGCAAGAATGAAGCAGACGGGCTGCGCATCGGCGAACTCAGTTCTGTTCTTTGAGCGGAAGAATTTTATCGAGGGCCCGGAAAGCCCCCACTTTCCATAAGGCCGCAAGGAAATTGCAGATCAGCGGAGAGGCCCGCCCGGCCTTAAACCTCTCGCAGAAATGGCTGCAGAAAAACTCCGAAACTTCCGCGTGATCGGGGCAATCGCAGCGCGCGTAGCCCATTTCGAGCCAGTGGTTCCGCGAAGGCTGGCTGTGATAACGATAATAATCGGCGAAGCTGACGCGCTCCAACTGGAGGCCGAACTTCGACGGATTCCGGCTCATATCGCTGCCGGGCTCGATCTCAATCATGCAGGTCTTGACGCGCATTCGTTTGAATCTCTTGCGCAATTGGCGCTGATACTCCGCCATGTTCTCCAAGTCTTCGCGGGTCTCGAAGGGCAAGCCGCAAGCAAAGAAAACGACTGAATTAACACCCTGGGCGCCCATCAAATCGAGGCAATCTTCCATTGCCCGATTCGAGTAGCGGTAGAAGCCGTTCTTTTTGCGAAGTTGTTCGTTATGCGTGTGGGGGCTGAGTGCAATGGACGATCTCTTCCCCGGCAATCCACGGAAACTCTCAATAAATCGAGCATTGGGCAGAAAGTAGCGCTCGACTTCGATATCGAGAGTAATGTTGAGCCGTTTGAGTTCCTCAAAGATGGCGATGTAGTAGCTGTCGGCTTGTTCAGGAGGGCAGCAATCGTGGTAAAAACCAGCGGAGTCAAAGCCAAAACGCGCCAAATCCCGGATGGAAGACACAATGGAATCCACCGAGCGGGTCGCAACACACCTGCGCCCGCCGATCAGGGCATGGGCTTCATTAGAGCCACCGCAAAAGCTGCAGTCATGAACGCAACCGCGGCCGATATACACCGGATACACCTTGTGCCCACCAAAAATTAGCCGCTGAAAGGGCTCGGAAAGTCCCGGAATATGCAGGTAGCGGGAGAAGGATTTTACGAAACATGGATAATCCTTCATCAAAGTGAAATCGGTGAAGCACATGCTGTCGAGCATGGCGCTCGACGCGACATAGGTCGTTGGATTGAGCGCCACGGCTGCGCCCTGACGGTAGGCGAGATTCGGTATTTCGCCGTAGGTCTTGTCCGATTCAAAATGCCGGATTAACTGGAGCAGAGGGATTTCTGCGTCACCGCGAATCACGAAATCAATGAAGGGAAAGTCCCGGAGGATTTCCTCGGCAAAAAGGGATGCCGTGAACCCACCCAGTAGAATGGCGACCTCCGGGTGGGCCAGTTTGATCTTTCGAGCGACTTCGATCGCATCGTAGGACTGAAAATGCCAATGCAGGTCCAATCCCACAATCGCGGGCTGGTTCTCCGCAATGATCTTGTCGAAGTCAATGCAGCCGGATTGCTGTTGCTCCACGCCCAGATGAATGATTTTGGCGGTGCGGTGATTCTTGGTGAGATAGTCCGCCAGACCCAGGAGCCCGATGGGCGGGTACAAGACGAAGGAATAGAATCCGATCAGTTTGTAGTAGTTATTGAATTTGGGAGTGTGTAGAAAAAGAACGTCCATGATTGCCAGGCCAAATTCTCTTGTTGACTTCTCCAGTCCTTTAATCTAGCAGTTTGAATGCTGGCACCGTTATGTTACTTTCGTGCTCCGTGTGACAGCATTGCACCAGCGGAAGCGACGATCTGTTCCGTTCTGCTCATTAACTGGCAACTATCCGCCAGCTAGATTCAATGGTGTGCCGCATCTCGCTACAATAGCTTTGGCGGGAAGGAGGACAATGAAAGCTGCCATTTTTACCTCAGCGCAGACAGCGCCAGGATCGTTCCTTCATATCGAGGAGGTGCCCCGTCCACAACTCAAGGCTGGACATGTTCTACTTCGAGTCGTCGCGTGCGGGGTTTGTCGCACGGATCTACACATCGTAGAAAAGGACTTGCCGCCGGTTCGACCGCGCCTGATTCCTGGCCATCAAATCGTGGGAGAGGTGGTCGAGGGCGCGACGGCGGATTTGCCACTGGGAATACGTGCCGGTGTTTCCTGGATGGGCGGCGTAGATGGTGATTGCTGGTACTGCCACCACAGAATGGAAAATCTGTGCGATAAGCCCACATTTACCGGATATACGGTGGATGGAGGCTATGCGGAGTATGCCCTTGTGCGCACAGACTTCGCCTTTCCGTTGCCTGCTGGTTTGGATGGCGTACACGTTGCCCCCCTGTTGTGCGCCGGCATCATCGGTTTTCGCAGCTTACGTGTTGCGGGGGTTGAGCATGGTGAGCGAGTGGGGCTTTTCGGCTTTGGCAGTTCCGCAAGTTTGGCGATTGGCATTCTGCAATCCTGGGAATGCGAAGTTTATGTTGTGACCAGAGGCGAATCCCATCGAAACTCGGCTGTCTCCCTCGGTGCCACGTGGGTCGGCAAAGAAGATGAAAAGCCGCCAGTGGTGCTCGACCGTGCCGTCACGTTCGCTCCCAGTGGAAAGGTCGTGGTAAGTGCCCTCGCTAGTTTGCGTAAAGGTGGAGTGGTGGCAATCAATGCAATCCATCTCGACCACATGCCCAGCTTTGACTACGACAAACTGCTTTGGGGCGAGCGGCAGATACGCAGTGTCGCCAATATGACTCGACAGGATGCGCGCGACTTTCTGAAGATCGCTCGTGATCTCCATATCCGCCCACAAGTCACAGTATTCCCACTCGAAGCTGCGAACCAAGCCGTTCTAGCAGTCAAGGAAGAAACTGAGCATGGATCGGCAGTGATTGTTCCCTGAGCTCTAACCACGTGGTCACTTTGAGACATTCAGCCATTGCTTGCTGAGCTGTCGTTTCGGCGGCAACACAGACGAAGTATGCCCGCGTAGAATCTGCCAGTCGCAGCCCACACGGCCCTCCCAATGAATGACTGTTCGGCGATTCGTGAGCAAAACTGCACAGATTCCCCATTTCACAAGTCACGCTTTCTGATCAAGATCTGCTAAGCAAGCGATAATTGCTTGGGTAACCCGCTTCGTCTCATGGGGCCCCTGAACTGGGATAGAGTCAACACCTGCTTCTTCAGCGGGATAGTCATTCCCTCCCACGAACAAGGCATCCCCGATGTAAATCATGTCTTTCAATGAAATGCCCAGGAGGTCCCGCAGTTTTCTGATGCCGTAGGCTTTGTCAATGCCAGGTTTGGTGACGTCAATGGATGTCGCGCCACCCATTCGGACAGAAAACTCAGGAATAAAAGTGTCGAGGATCGCTTTGATCTTCTTCCGCTTGGTGTAATCGGGGTCCCATTTGTTCTTTTCTTCTAAGGGGGCCTCCTGGCCTAAGGCGGAAAATGTTATCTGGCTTCCCCGGTCTTCAATTACTTCTCCCCAGACCTTTTCGACCTTGAAGCCCGCTACTTCGAGCGCCTTGTTTAGAGAACTGATGATTTTCTCCTTTTCCGTCGCGGTGAAATCTTCTGAATAAATCTTTTTCCAATCCGCTGATTCGTATCGGTAGAACTTTGTTCCACACGTAGGAAGTAGGGATAGATTCACCAGGCGTTCGTCATGGGGAAGATTGGAGAGCAGTTGTTTTTCAAACTGCGGCCAACCGCCTCCGGAAATCACGGCTACTTTGACGATCGCGAGAAGGTCATGCAGCAGCCCCGACATTTCGGCATCAAGAGATGATTTACTTTCGGCGAGTGTACCGTCCAGATCAAACACAATTAGCTTTTTCACTATCCTTCCACCTCGTGAATTCTTGCGATCTCAGTGAGAATTTCCGGCTTGTGATAACTCCCTGGTTGTAAGAGTCTATGGAACTGTGCGAGTTGCCGGCGGCAACTTCTCCGGTTGGCTGGAAGGCACCAATGCCGAGTCGTCGCTCATCACATAAATAGTGATGGCCGCAAACATAAGAAACACGCCGGCCCAGAAATGCCAATCAGGATGCGTACGTTCCCATAAGGGAGATCCCCATGATGGCCCTGACCCATGTGATGCAGTTGTTCGGTGGCCTTTATGCCCGTCTCCAGTCCAATGAACAAAAGCGAGCCACAAACAAGCCAAGGAGTTTCGCGAGCCAGCGCAAAACGTCAAAGAGAACTAGGGGCACGCGGGCTCGCTCAAGGAACAATTCACAAAAGCAATCCGGAAACACGAGCGACCGTTGGCGGGTGTTCTGTGACCTAGTCTGCGAAATTCCCGTTTATGGGACAGGATAATCTGCCTGCGCAAAAAGAGCCCCGTGACCTCACGATCTGTATCGTTTGCCGTTTTGTTTTTCCACGGCCTCGGCTGCGGAAAGTTTCCGGTCCCGGTGCGGCTCGGTGCGCAGGGCACCCGTATGCAGTTCACAAGCTTCCCCGATCGCTGCACCACAGGTAGTACAAGGCACAGATAATATCTGTTTCGGCGTGAGTTCCTTGGTTTTCACTACCACATAATGCAACATTGCACAGGTAAAAAATGCTCAATATTGCACATCTTCAATCCATTAGCGAAGCTCATGATTGCTCCACGGACAAGAGGATAGCTGGTCGAAATTGTTCACTTTCGCCGCCGCATCAAAGCAGATTGGCCAGTTTCAGCCATGTCGGGGCCGACACTTTTCGTGCGGGTGTGAGCAATCTTGCACAGAATAACGGGCTCTGGCGTGTCATCGTCAGCTTGGCGGAGATGCGAAAAGGGGCACCTTCCTCAAGAGCACTTCGGCCAGTGGCCTCATAACGGAACCATTTGTGCATGGAGAGAAAGAACGAAGGTGGATTGCTGATGGAACGCGTTCTTCGTCAGTTGCGCGATCGTTTTCGTAGACGGCTCGCAACAATCATTGCATCCGTCTCGAAGCTGTTTGCGTCACTGACGCCACCGGTTCGCGGTTTCGCATCGCAAAGGATGTGCCCGTTTTGCGGGTTAATCACGTCGCGGTCGAAAAGTTCTTGCCTGGAGTGCGGGAAGTCGCTCGCTCCAGCGACAAGATAGATGAGTTTTCGGGTACGCTCAAATGAGCGAAGGAGATCAACATGCTTTGGACAATCTTCGTTGTGCTGCTGATTCTGTGGCTTCTTGGTTTTAGCCTCCACATGGGGGGCGCTCTGATTCACTTGCTGCTGGTGATTGCGGTGGTGGTACTGATCATTAACCTGGTGAGCGGCCGGCGTGTTGCGTAAGGCCGTCGCTTGAGCCTTCGAGTATTCAAGTGAGAAGACACTGCGTGCACCTCTCCGCCTATTCTTGTGACGAGTGTAGGGCCCGGCCATAGCGGGGTTGATCGCGGTGGTGGGAATGAAATATCAAAGGGGACCGACATCCGGGAAGTGGGGCGATTTGCCTGTCGTGCCGCCACCGGCAGGACAAGGCAACCGAGCCGGGCCTGACCCACGACTTTCCAGGTACGCCATGGGAGTCAATGAAAGCGATCGGCGCGAGCCCTGGTACGACCGCATAGGCGGAGGCGGTTCGCCGCACGAAATTAGAGCAAATCCATAGTTGCTGTAGCCGCCGGCAACTGCCGAGTTGCGCTCGGCATGGACGGGCGAGGGCGCCCGTCCCCACACGAGCGGGATACAGCAACGCTGAATCCGCTCTAACCCTAATTTCTCAACAAAAAAATAAAAAGGCTGTCGTTTCGTGGCATAACAGCTATAGCGAGTAGTAGTTAGGCCAACGAAGGGAGACAGCCCTATGACAACAGAGTGTAACCAAGAACCGTT
>Ga0224534_1000033_pt1 | contig 94238 bp, 70 predicted proteins | sample 714E12024metaG_FD_172012 | JGI IMG/M metagenome (GOLD analysis project Ga0224534, IMG submission 172012) | Peat soil microbial communities from Stordalen Mire, Sweden - 717 E1 20-24 | ecosystem: Environmental > Terrestrial > Soil > Wetlands > Peat | place: Sweden: Norrbotten County, Stordalen... | reverse complement strand
AGAACAACTGGAAAACTGGCTGCACGAGTACAACTTCCACCGCCCCCATGCTAGCCTCAAACTAAACACCCCCGCTTCCCGCGCAGGTCTGAATCGGAACAACCTCTTGACGCTCCACACCTAGGGACTGCTGGGAAGGTCAGGATAAGAACATGCAATCGCCGTAACTGAAGAAGCGGTATTTGTCCTGGACCGCATGGCGATAGGCGGCCAGCACGGGCTCGCGTCCGGCAAAGGCGCTGACCAGCATGAGCAGGCTGGACTGGGGCAGGTGGAAGTTGGTGAGCAGCGCGCCAACCAGATGGAAATGGAAGCCGGGCGAGATGAAGATTTCCGTCACGCCGGAGTGCGGCTGAAGCGGGCCGCCGGCGGCCTGAAGCGCGGTCGCCGCGGCGGCTTCCAGCGTGCGGACCACCGTGGTGCCGACGGCCACAATGCGCCGGCGCTCGGCGACGGCTCGATTGACGGCCTTTGCGGCAGCCGGGGAGATCGTATAGCGTTCGCGGTGCAGGCGGACGTCTTCCAGCCGGTCAACACGGAGCGGAGCGAAGGTGCCGAGGCCCACGTGCAGCGTGACTCGCGCAACCTCAACACCCTTGGCGGCAAGCGCCTCCAGCATTTGCGGCGTAAAGTGCAGGCCGGCCGTGGGCGCGGCCACCGAGCCACGCTCGCGTGAAAAAACAGTCTGATATCGCTCGCGATCCGCTTCCGCATCATCGCGGCGAATGTAGGGCGGCAGCGGCATGTGGCCGATGCGATCGAGGACGGCGAAGAAATCGTCCACCGGCGCAAACCGCAGCAGCCGCTCGCCAAAGCCGCCGCGCTCCAGGACTTCCGCCTCCAGCTCGATTGCCCCCGAGAGCGCGGGAAAGACAAGCCGCTCGCCGATCGCGACCTTTCTGCCTGGACGGACGAGAGCGCGCCAGAGATTTTCGCTCGACGCCGGTTCAGGTTCGTGGTTTCCCACCCTTGCGCCAGAAAAAAAGCGCAAGGATGGGGCACGGGGCATTTCTGGGACTGCGGGTTCGGTGAGCATCACTTCGATCTGTCCGGTCGGCTTCTCGCGATCGCGGAGCAGCGTGCGGCGGCCATAGAGCCGGGCGGGAATCACGCGGCTGTCGTTGAGGACGAGGAGGTCGCCCGGTTCGAGCAACGAAGCAAGCTCGGCAAAGCTTCCATCCCGCAAGGCGCCGGTAGCGCGATCCATCACCAGCATCCGGCTCAGGCCGCGCTCCGCTGCAGGCTGCTGCGCAATCAACTCATCGGGCAGGTCAAAGTCGAAGTCGGCAACGCGAAGGCCGGCCGCGGCTTCGTTTTCTTCAGGCAGGCCGATCATCCCTTGGCCTTCTTGAAATAGTCGAGCGCCCGCAGGCGCGCGCGTTCGATGGCCGCGTTCAATTCTTCGCGTTTGGGCTCGAACTGGTCGGCGGCAAGATCTGCGGGCACGCGTGTCCACTGCGCCCAACTGACCACAATGCGCGTAAAGGGCTTGGGCACCAGAAAGCGGTCCCAGGAGCGCATGACCCAGGCGCGCTCGGGTTCCAGGTGAAAGGCGCCGATGGGCGCGCCGGTCATTTGCGCCAGCTTGATGGGGCCCATCTTGGTGCGATAGATGGGGCCGCGCGGCCCATCGGCGGTAAAGATGGCAGGGTTGCCGCTCTCGATGACTTGCGCGAGCCCCAGCAGTCCTTCGCGCGCGCCGCGGGAGCTGGAGCCACGCACGGCTTTGAAGCCGAACAATCTGAGAATGCGGGTGATCAACTCGCCGTCGAAGCTGCGGCTGATGAGGATGGTGGCGCCGGTGCGGCGGAAGTACACGGTGCAGGGCAGCACGCATTGGTGCCAGAAGCAGTAAATCTCAGGCCCTGCCCCTAGCCCGAACAAGAGGGGGGTAACGCCCTCTTCGGCAATCACCTCAAAGCGCCAGGTGCGGCTGACGATCCACACGAGCGCCCATACCACGCGCGGGACCACGGCCAGCACAAGGCGCTGGCCGTGGGTGAATCTGGGGCTGGCTTGGGCGGTCACTCTCAAATGATTTTAGTGTAGACAGCCAAAACGCAGATCCTCTTCGGCAAGCTCAGGGCAGCCTTTCGACTCTCCGCCGCGGCGGACCGCGGCGACCTCCGCTCAGGAGTAGCGCAGCCAGCGCAGCAGCTCGGGCAGCGTGGCCCGCTTGCCATACATCAGGATGCCCACGCGATAAAGGCGCGAGGAGAACCAGAGTGTGGCCCAGATGCTCAGGATCATGAGCCCGATGGAAACCGCAAACTGCCAGGCCGGCGGCGTCTCCGAGGCCATGCGCAGGAACATGATAATGGGCGCGCAGGGCGGGAAGAACGAGGCCGCAATCGACCAGATTGAGTTCGAATCGTTGACGATCAGCATAATCATCGCAAAGCTGAGCCAGGTGGGCGCCGCGGCCAGCGGCATGTACATTTGCAATTCCTGCTCGGTTTCGCAGGTGGCGGCCAGGCCCGCAAACAACGAGCTGAAAAGCAGGAAACCGAGCACGAAGTAGACCGGGAAGAGCACGCACTCGACCCATGAGAAGTGGATGGCGAAGTCGCCGGTAAGCGCAGCGGCGGCAAATGGGGAGACAAGAATCGCCGCGCCGGCAACCAGCCAGATGCCGATTTGCGTCAGGCCCACGGCACCCGCGCCGGCGAGCTTTCCGGCCAGCATGTCACTTGGTCTGACGGTTGCGAGCATCACTTCAAAGATGCGCGAGGTCTTCTCCTGAAGGATCGAGCGAGCCACGTTCAGGCCGTAGAACATGGTGGTCATGGTGAGCAGAATGGCCATCACGTAGCCTTTCCAGAAGGACGCTTGTGCATTGCTCTTGATCAACTGGCCGTCTTTTTTCACCAGGAAGGTATCGATCGAAACGCCTTTCAGCAGAACATCCGCCTCGGATTGCTTCGTTCCGGCGCCGGTCAAATGTTTACTCACGAGGCTGTCGTTCAAGGCATCCTTCAGCCGGGCGGCGGTCATGAAGTCGCCCGCGGATTGCGATATGTAGGTTGCCGTTGGCGCGCCACCGGCAGGCGTCTCAATCCACAGGAGTCCGTCGATAGCCTTGGTCCGAACTTGTTCCACGAGGGTTGCGCGGTCTTCCGGCGTGGCCGGAGCCACGACATCGATGGCGGCCTTCGAATTCTTCCCGCTCAACAACCGGCCGCGCATATCGTTGGCCAACGCCGCGTCGCCGGCGGCGATAGCCATGTGCTTGTTGGCGCCCAGGCCAAGGGTTGAAAGGTAACTCACGCCGAGGAACAGCGCGAACACCGCCGGCAACCCGATCGTGGACAACCTGAAGGCCCGGCCGCGTATCTGCTCCAGATACTCACGCCTAGCAATAAGAAGCATGTTACGCATCGGCCTTGCCTCCCACGGTCTGGATGAATATTTCTTCAAGCGACGGCTCGACCAGCTCGAAACGATAAATCGTCGCCACGGCCGCGGCTTCGTGCAGCAGCTTCTGCGCGTTGCCGTGCGGTTTGAGCTTGATCTCGGCGTGGCCGGAGAAGTTTTTGGCCTCGGCAATCTCATCGCTGTTCAGAAATGCGGAACTGCCTTCAAATTCCATGACCACCCGGTTGCGCTCATAGCGGCTCTTGATCTCGCGTAAATTTCCCGCCAGCACGGCCTCGCCGTTGTCGATCAGGCAAATCGAGTCGCACAGCTTCTCCACCTGGTCCATGCGATGAGTGGAAAACAGGATCGCCTTGCCCTGGTCTTTGAGCTCCAGCAGCGTGCGCTCCACCAGCATCGCATTCACCGGGTCGAGGCCGGCGAACGGTTCGTCCATGACGATGAGCCCTGGGTCGTGGAGCAGCGACGCAATGAACTGGATCTTCTGTTGCATGCCCTTGGACAACTCCTCGGTTTTCTTCGGCAGGGCATCGGCGATCTCCATGCGCCTGGCCCACTCGATAGACCGTTTGCGCGACTCCTCCGCCGTGAGCCCGTGCAACTGGCCGAAGAAGACCAGTTGCTCCAGGACTTTCATTTTTTTATAGAGGCCGCGCTCCTCGGGCAGGTAGCCCACGCGCGCCAGGCTCTTGCGCTCGAAGGGCTTCCCGAAGAGGCCGATCCGGCCCGAGTCCGGAATCGTGATCCCCATCATCATGCGAATGGAGCTGGTCTTGCCCGCCCCGTTCGGTCCCAGCAGGCCGAACATCTGGCCCGCCTCGATGGATAGGCTCAGGTTGCTGACGGCAACCTTGCTCTCGTAGGCCTTGGTCACTCCCGCGAGTTCGACAACTGGCATGAATTCTCCCACCGCTCAATTTGCAATTTGGCTCTAGGTGCTGGGTGAACCGGGGAACCGGCCTGCGAGCAGTGTAGCAAAGCCCGCTGTGCGCGCACTTCACCCTGACCCCGATACGCAAGTTTGTGCCGCAAGGTTCATGGCGGAGGGAGCAGGGGCCTTCAGGCCCCTGGATACAGCGGCTCAATGGGGGGCCTTTAGGCCCGGGCCTTATTCTCGGCCAAAAGCCCGTGGCTGAAGCCACTTTGATTGCAAGCCTGCGTTCAGGAGCCTGAAGGCTCCTGCTCCCTCCGGAAGAATCAATAACGCCATTACCCAGTTCATGAGCCTCCCCGCCGGGTTTGTCCCCCCTGACGTGCGGCATGTAGCATCCGAAGTGTGCCCGCCCTCGATACTCCCGTGATGTATGTGAAGGGCGTTGGACCCAAGGTGGCGGAGATGCTCGCCCTCAAGGGCATCCAGACCGCCGAGGACCTGCTCTACCACCTGCCCTTCCGCTATGAGGATCGCCAGAACCCGCGCAGCCTGGACGAACTGAAGCCGGGCGAAATGGCCAGTGTGATCGCCGAGGTGCGCGGTTCGATCCTGCTGCGCACCCGCAAGGCGCCCATCTTCGAGCTGACCGTGGGGCAGGGCCGCTTGGCCCTCAAATGCATCTGGTTCAATGGTTCCTATTTGAATGGGAAATTCCACGCCGGGCAGACGGTGGCTGTGTACGGAAAGGTCGAGCCCTCGCGGTCGACCAGCAACTTCAAGATGATCCAGCCGCAGTTCGAAATCCTTCCCGACGCCAGCGACGACGCCGAGACGCGGCTGCTCGAAGTCGGCCGCATCACGCCGGTCTATGAGTCGCTGGGCGGGGCGCGGCTGGCCTCGCGCTGGCAGCGCAAGACGATCTTCCACCTGCTCGAAGGGGTACGCGGCGCGGTGCCGGAGTGCCTGCCGCGGGAGATGCTGGCCCGGCTCGACCTGCCCGACCGCGAGACTGCGCTGCGCGAGGTTCATTTTCCGCCCGAAGGGACCAATTTTGCCCAGTTGCAAGCCTCCGCAACCGCTGCCCACCGGCGGCTGATCTTTGAAGAGCTGTTCTTTCTGGAGCTGGGCCTGGAGCTCAAGCGCCGCCGCATGAGGGAGCGCGCCGGCATCAGTTTTGCGACCACCGACAAGGTCCGCGAGGCGATCCGCGAGGTGCTGCCGTTTCATCCCACGGCAGCGCAGAAGCGAGCGCTGGGCGAGATTGTGGCCGACATGCGGACGCCAAGCCCCATGCGCCGCCTCCTGCAAGGGGATGTGGGTTCGGGCAAGACGATCGTCGCGTTGCAGGCCATGCTGGTAGCCATGGAAAACGGCTACCAAGCCGCCCTGATGGCGCCCACCGAGATCCTGGCCACGCAGCACTTCCTGGCCGCCCGCAAGCTGCTGGAAAAGTCGTCGCGCAGTTATCGCATCGTCCTGCTGACCGGCTCGCTCGACGAGGACCGCAAGCGCCACACCCGCGGCCTCATCAACCGCGGCGAGGCGCAATTGGTGATCGGAACGCACGCGCTCATCGAGGAGAAAGTCGAGTTCGACCGGTTGGGACTGGTGGTGGTCGACGAGCAGCACCGCTTTGGCGTGATGCAACGCTTCAAGATGATGAAGAAGCCCAATCAGGCGGAGCCGGACGTGCTGGTGATGACCGCAACGCCGATTCCGCGCACACTCGCCCTCTCGCTCTATGGCGACCTGGATGTGAGCGTCCTGGATGAGATGCCGCCCGGCCGCACGCCCATCGTCACCCGCCGGGTGGCCGGCGAAATGGCCGAGGAAGTCTGGGATTTCGTACGCAAACAGGTGGCGAAAGGCCGGCAGGCTTATATCGTCTACCCGGTCATCGAGGGGACCAAGGACGACCACCCGGAGCTGGATTTTTCGCACGACGATCCCGAGGCCGGCATCGAACCCCCTCCGCCGCCGCGCAAGGCCGTCCGAAAGGGTAAAACAGCGGAGCTGTTCTCAAAGGCCGCGCAGGAGGCCAATCCGGGAGCGAAGTCCGGGCTGAAGTCCGCCGTGGAGATGCACGAAAAACTGCGCATAGGCCCGTTCGCCGGCCTGCGCGTGGCGCTGCTGCATGGACGCCTGGACGCGGATGAGAAAGAGATCGTCATGCGCCGCTTCCAGCGCGGCGAGATCGACGTGCTGGTGGCCACCACGGTGATCGAGGTGGGCGTGGACGTGCCCAATGCCACGGTGATGGTGGTCGAGCACGCCGAGCGCTTTGGCCTGGCGCAGTTGCACCAGTTGCGCGGCCGCGTGGGCCGTGGAGCGGCCAAAAGCTGTTGCATTCTGATGACCGGCCCGCGCGTCTCTCCGCTCGGCGAGGAGCGGCTGAACGCCATGGTCCGCACCCAGGACGGATTTGAGTTGGCGGAGCTTGACCTGAACCTGCGCGGCCCCGGCGAGTTCTTCGGAACCCGGCAGGCCGGCCTGCCCGACTTTCGCGTGGCCAACCTGCTGCGCGACCGCCAGTTGCTGGAGCTGGCCAAGATCGAGGCTGCCCGCTTTGCCACAGCCCCCGGTCTCGATAAAGCAAGGGGTCCCGAAGTGACTGAGGCCGAGCGGGCGCGCGTCTGGGCGCGGCTCAAAGAGGCGTGGCAGCGCCGGTATGGACTGGTAGAGGCTGGTTGAGCGGCTTGCCGGTTTTCTGGTAATCTTCTTCGCATCCAGTTCCACCCAAAGAAAGACGAACCCAATGTTGCGAGTCGCTCTTTTCCTGGCCGCATCTGCCGCAATCCTTCCGCTGTCCTGGCGGTCGCTACGGGATTTGCGCGCTCACGGCTTTTATCGCTTTTTTGCGTTTGAGCTGCTGCTGGCCCTGATCCTGCTGAACGCGCCGGTGTGGTTTCGCGACCCGTTTTCGGCGCGCCAACTGGTTTCATGGTTCCTTGGAGCCGTTTCGATCGGACTGGCGATCGAAGGATTCCGGCTGCTGCGCGTGATTGGCCGGCCTCGGCCAACCGCCGTCCAGAGCGCCAACCTCCCCTTTGAGAATACGACCAAGCTGGTCACGGTGGGCGCGTATCGCTGGATCCGGCATCCTTTGTATGCATCTTTGCTGGCTCTTGCGGGTTACGCTTACCTCAAGAATCCGTTTGGGCTCGCTTCGATTGCCTTGACGCTGGGCGCGAGCGGCTTTCTGCTGGCCACGGCAATTGCCGAGGAGCGCGAAAACCTTTTGCACTTCGGCGCTGCCTATGCCGATTACATGAAACGTACGCGGCGTTTTATCCCGTTCCTGTTCTGAAATCGAATCCTGCCGAGATTCACCCGATTGGCCTGTTCAGGCCGCCTCGCAGGCGCGCGAGCTGTGTACCATCTCCACCGGAAACGTTTGAATCTCCAGGTCGATGCTGGCGATCTCCGTGCCGCATTCCCGCTGATGGCTGCGGGTGCACTGGCAGAGTTCGGTAAAGCGGATATGCCCGTTCTGGCTCAGTTCCAACCCGGCGGCGATCATCACGCTGTAGATGTCCACGCAGGCCTGGCGCTCGAACTCGAAGAGCATGCTCACCGTGCCTGTATCGTTAGCGCCGCGGCTCAAAACCCAGCCGCCACAGCCCAGAATTGCACCGGTGAGAATCTGGACCAGTCGCACAGGCTCCTCGATGGAGATGGCCTTCATCTGCATCGCCCAAGGTATGCTTATCGCTTGCCCAGCGTCGCGGTCCGGCATGGTCAGCCTCACAACGGTTTCATCGGAGCCGGGCAGGATTGCATGACGGTTGTTCAGGAGTCGAACGGCTCTTGACCGGCTTTGAAACAATCGTGCCTCCCAGGAGTCTGACACTGCCCTGCGCTGGTAATTGGAGGCGCGCTTGTCACTCCCTGCGAGGCCACGAGTCCCCTGGAGCCGTGCGCCCGGAATGCCCGCAAACGCAACAAAAGCAAAATGATGTAGTTTGATAGCATGATCATCGGCTCCGGAATCGATCTGGTTGAGATCGGGCGTATCCAGCAGTCCATGGATCGCTACGGCCAACGGTTTCTCGACCGCGTCTACACCACCGCGGAGCAGGCCTACTCCCTGCGCAAGCGCAAGTCCGCCGAAAGCTTTGCCGCCCGGTTTGCCGCCAAGGAAGCAGGAGCCAAGGCCCTGGGAACAGGCATCAGCTACGGCGTAAGCTGGCTGGAGATCGAGGTCGTCCGCGAGCCGAGCGGAAGGCCCACCCTCCAGCTTCATGGGCGCGCCGCCCAGATTGCCGTCCGCCTGGGCGTAGCCCGCGCCGCCCTTTCCCTCACCCACACCGCCGGTCTTGCCATGGCCAGCGTGGTACTGGAAGATGGGCGATAGAGCGGCCCTTTCTGCTATCCTCAAGGCGTCGTCACCCGGCTCATTTCAGCAAGAGGAGTCCCGTGCCTAGCCGCAAAGAGATTCAGTGGTCGCAATTGAGAGTGGGAGCATTGGTCATGGTGGCCATGGCCGTGCTGATCGGGCTCATTATTCTCATGTCCGCCTCCTCAGGCGGGCTGTTTGCGCGCAAGCTCGTGCTCCGCTGCTACTTTGGGAATGCCGCGGGGCTGAAAGATGGAGCGCCGGTCACGCTTGAAGGCGTCACCATCGGCAATGTGATCCGTATCCGCGTGGTTCCCGAGCGCAACCCCAAGCCGGTAGAGGTGACCATGCGCGTGGGCCGCGAATGGCTGAGCGGCCTGCATACCGATTCGACCGCCTCGATTGCCCAGGCCGGCGTCCTCGGCGACAGCTACGTCGATATCAGATCGGCCCACGCCACCGGCCCCGCTCCGGCCAACAACGCCGAGCTGAAGGCCTCCGGCTCGCCCAGCCTCCAGGACTTGATCCGCTCCAGCGGGGACTCCATCGTGCAGATTCAGGCGATGTTGCGCAAGGTCGAGACCCTGGTGGATACGCTCAACTCCAGGCGCGGCACGGCGGGCGAGTTGATCAACGACCCCTCGCTCTATAACAAACTCGCGCGCATCACCGACGATCTCCAGGCCATCACCGGCGCCATCACCGGAAGCAAGGGCTCGCTGGGCAAGCTGATCAACGACGATACGCTCTATACCCACGCCAACACGGTCGTCGACCGGCTGGATCGCATCACCACCGCCCTCGACGAGGGCAAGGGCAGCGCCGGCAAGCTGCTAAAGGACGACTCGCTCTACAACAACCTGAACGCCGCCGCCTCCAATGCCAATCAACTGCTGGCCGAGATCAACGCCGGCAAGGGCACCCTGGGCAAGCTGGCCAAGGACCCCGCCTTCGCGCAGAAACTCGATGACACGCTTACCCACCTTGACAGCATCCTGAAAGGTGTCGACGAGGGCAAGGGCACTCTGGGTCAGCTGGTCCAGAATCGCACCCTCTACGATAACGCCGACCAGACCCTGGCCCAGGCCCAGCAGTTGGTCAAGGCCATCCGCGAGGATCCGAAGAAGTACTTCGTTATTCATTTGAAGATCTTCTGAGAGCGGGATTCGCGGAGTAACTCTTGGCGATCTGCGACGGGCCTGGCGCCCCGGCTTGCTAGAGCATTTTCACGGATAGTGTAAGGTCATGGGTGCCCCACCCTCGCCGCGTCTTTGTTTTTGCGGCTAGGGTGGGATAGCAAGATGTCCGCATTACAGGAACAGTGGAAATGCTCTAACTTGCCGGTTCGTCGGCCTGCTGTCCCCGAAACATCTTCAAAAACTCTTGAAAGCCCTTCAGCCGCACCACCTCGAAGTAGTCGCTTGCCACAAGGTAGAAATCGCGGTCACGGCAATTATCCAATGCAGAGTATCGGCGCCGAGTTGGTCGCTGAAGGGAAGACCCTCACCTCACCACCAGGTTCACCAGCTTGCCAGGCACCACAATCACCTTGGCCACGGTCTTGCCCGACGCGCGCGACTGCACTTTTTCATCGGCCAGGGCCGCCGCCTCGATGACCTTGGGACCGGCGTCGGCAGCCACCCGCACCACCGTCACCAGCTTGCCGTTGATCTGCACTGGAATCTCCAACTCATCTTCCCTGGCCAGTTCGGGATCGCTTTTGGGCCAGGGCGCACGTAGCACTGCGTCCTTTTCGCCCAGCTCCTCCCACAGCTCCGCCGCCAGATACGGCGCCAACGGCGCCAGAAGCAGCACCAGCGAGCGCAGCAGCTCGCGCACCACCGGCGCAGGGATCTCGCCTGCCGCCAGTTGCGCGTCCGCAGCCTGGATGTCGTTCACCAGCTCCATGATGGCCGCAACGCAGGTGTTGAAGTGCCAGCGGCCCTCAAACTCCAGCGTGATCTTGGCGATGGTCTGATGCAGCTTGCGCAGCAGCTTGAGCGACGTGCCGGTGGGTGCTTCGACTTGCGCATCGCTCGCCGCGCGGGCTACTGGCGCATATTTGATTGCCAGCCGGTAGACGCGGCCCAGGAAGCGGCTCACTCCAGCCACGCCATCCTCCTGCCAGTCCAGATCGCGGTCCGGCGGAGCGGCAAACAGCGCATACATGCGCGTGGCGTCGGCGCCGTAGCGGGCCACCATCTCGTCGGGCGAAACCACGTTGCCCTTCGACTTGGACATCTTCGCCCCGTCCTTGATGACCATGCCTTGCGTGAACAGCCGCCGCGCCGGCTCGTCGTTCACAATCAGCCCCAGGTCGCGCATCACCTTGGTCCAGAAGCGCGAGTAGATCAGGTGCAGAATGGCGTGCTCCACCCCGCCGATGTACTGGTCGATCGGGAACCAGTATTGCGCGATTTCCGGATCGAAGGGCGCATCCGCGTTCTTCGCGTCGGTATAGCGATAGAAGTACCAGCTCGAATCGACGAAGGTGTCCATCGTGTCGGTCTCGCGCCTGGCCGGCCCGCCGCACTTGGGGCAGGTTGTGTTCACAAACTCCGGCACGCGCCCCAGCGGCGATCCGCCCTGCTGCGTGATTTCAACCTGCGCTGGCAGCAACACGGGCAACTGCTCGTCCGGCGCCTGCACCAGCCCGTCGCGCTCGCAATGAATCATGGGAATCGGCGTGCCCCAGTAGCGTTGCCGGCTCACTCCCCAGTCCTTGAGGCGGAACGTCACCTTGGGCTCTCCGAATGCTCCGCGCTCGGCAACTTCCTGCATGCGCTGCTGGGCCTCAGCGCAACTCAGGCCTGTGAACTCGCCGGAGTTCACCAGCACGCCGTCTTCCGAGACGAAGGGCAGGCGCTCCGCGCCCTCGATCTTTTGGACTGGCTGTATCACCTCGACTATGGGCAGGCCGTATTTTGTGGCGAACTCGAAATCCCGCTCATCGTGCGCCGGGACGCTCATAATGGCGCCGGTGCCGTAGTCGGCCAGAATGTAGTTGGCCACCCAGATGGGCACGCGCTGGCCGTTGTAGGGATTGACGGCAAAGCGGCCGGTCGGAACGCCGTGCTTTTCGATCGCGCCCAGGTCGCCGGCCTCGCGCGCCTTCTTCTGCTGGTCAATCAACTCATAGACCTGCACCTTCAATTCGGGGCTGGCGGCGGTGAACTCGGCGACGAGCGCATGCTGGGGCGCCAGCTGCACGCTGGTCGCGCCAAAGATCGTGTCGACGCGGGTGGTGAAGACGCGAATCCGCATCTTTTCTGATCCCTGATCTCTGATCTCTGATCCCTGGTCGGCTTTTTCCGCCAGGAAAAAGTCGACCTCCGTTCCTTCGCTGCGGCCAATCCAGTTGCGCTGCATGGTGCGGACCTTTTCCGGCCACCCCTCGAGCTTGTCGAGGCCGTCGAGCAGCTCCTGAGCGTAGGCGGTGATGCGCAGGAACCACTGCTCCAGGTCGCGCTGTTCCACAATTGTTTCTTCGTGCCGCCAGCAGCAGCCATCCACCACCTGCTCGTTGGCCAGCACCGTGGCGCACTCCGGGCACCAGTTCACCTTGCTCTTCTTGCGGTAAACCAGCCCCTTCTCGTACATGCGCAGGAAGAACCACTGGTTCCAGCGGTAGTAGTCGGGCAGGCACGTTGTCAGTTCCGTCGCCCAGTCGTATCCCAGGCCCAGCCGCAACATCTGCCGCTTCATGGCGGCGATGTTGTTGAGCGTCCACTCGCGCGGAGGGGTGTTGTTCTTGAGCGCGGCATTCTCGGCCGGCAGCCCGAAGGCGTCCCAGCCCATGGGGTGCAGCACGTTGTAGCCCCGCATCCACATGTGCCGGGCCAGCGCGTCGCCGATGGCGTAGTTGCGCACATGCCCCATGTGCAACTGCCCGCTGGGGTAGGGCAGCATTTCCAGCACGTAGTACTTGGGCTTGCCGCAGGAGACAGGCTCGGCCGCATACAGCTTAGGGTCCGCGGCCCACCGCTGCTGCCATTTGGGTTCGATCGCCGCCGGGTCGTAACGCTGTTCGTTCTCTTCCGCCATATCCCTCTTAGTGTAAACGGCAGACGCATTTACTTCATTCAGGGCAGCAATGCCCGCAGCCACTCCGGCGTAGGCTCACGCAGCTTGATTCCTTGCTTATTCTCTACTTTGGCAACCAGGCGATATCCCTGGTCCAGATCGCTATGGTCATAGACCCAGACATTGGAGAGTTCTGCCAGTGCTCTTTTCAGGTTATTCATAATGCGCGGAAAGCGCTCGACCAGCTTTCCCCTGAGAACGTCATGACCGCCCTGCGAAACGCGCATCGCTACTCGGCCATCGGAAATCTCCGGCCCGGCTACGCCGATGAAGATCAGCACAACCGTGTAACCAGCCTTTTCAGTCTCTTTCAGAAATTCGAGCTTGTTGCCCACCGGATCGGAAAAGACCGTCTCAAAGATAAAGCTTTCGCGGCGCTCCACCAGTTGGCGGCGTAATGCATCCGCCAAGCCCGCCGCGGTATAGGGATTCATCCCCAGGGAGAGCGCCAACACATCCGCGTTCACGAAATACAGTCCCGTTTTCGCCAGATAGGCATCGAAGAAGGTGCTTTTTCCTGCGCCATTTGGCCCTGCCAGCGCAACGACAATTGGACGCCGGTCGAGCGGTGACGTTAGGCCCACGCTTCCCGTTCCTTACGCTGTGGCATAGACTTCTCTTTAATCCGGATTGAGACTGGCTTCGTTTGGAGACTCTTCTTCGTGGTCCGGAGTCTAGCCTGTGGAGCTGGCTGGCCTGGCAGGCTAGCGCCGGCTTTAACAGTCGTAAACATACGGTTCACAAAGCGGCCCACCGTCTGCTTGCCGTCCTCATCGGTTCTAATTAGCAAACCTGACTGATGGGGATGCTGTTTGAAGTGTGGATAGGAGCGATTTGCCAGAACTTCCGCAACCCGCTTGCGCCCAGCTAACGTATCGACAGATGCCAGCGCCTCCGAGAGTGGCAGCGCTCCTGCATTCCCGCAGAGTGCCATTACCTGCCGGCCTTCCAACAGTAACTCCATCGATCTCCCCAACTTGGCCCAGAACTCCACCTGACCGGCAATGGAACGCTCCTGCGCCTTTCCGGCGATCCGGGCATCCAGCACCAGCGCATCCGAAAGTTTGACCGGCTGACTCATGAGTTTACGGTAGCATAATGCTACCTAAAATTCAACCAGGTTTTTCCGCTATTCCACTAGGCTCTTCAGCACCCGCACATTCCGCTCCTCGTCGCCGGGCTCGTCCACCGGGGTTTCGGCGATAAAAGCGGTGTGGGCGAAGCGCTCGTCGTTCAGCAGCCGCCGGAACGGCTCGACTCCCATGGTGCCCTGGCCGATATGCTCGTGCCGGTCGAGCTTGGAGCCGCGCTCGGCCTTGGCGTCGTTCATGTGCCAGACGCGCACCGCATCGAACCCTACCGTTGCCGCGACCTGCTTCATCGTCTCCGCATAGCCTTCGGCGCTGATCAGGTCGTAGCCGGCCACGTGGGTGTGGCAGGTGTCCAGGCAAACGCCCACCGGCGCAGTGGCCCTGAGCCGGGTCACAAGCTCCGCCACCTGCTCAAAGCTGCCGCCCAGCGAGAACTCCGCCCCAGCCGTGTTCTCAATCAGAATGTGGAAGCCTGTTCCGTGCCACGGGAGCCCGTCAATGGCCCGCGTAATCGAGTCCGCCGCCAGTTTCAGGCCTTCGTCCCGCGTCAGCCCCTTCCACGAGCCGGGATGCAGCACCAGGTACTCGGCGCCAAGGACCAGCGCGCGCTCGATCTCCCCGCGAAACGCCGCGACGCTCTTCTCGCGCACCTCGTCCGTCTGGCTGCACACGTTGACCAGGTAACTGGTGTGGATGACCAGCGGCCCCACGTCGAGCTTGGCGCGCAGCTCCCGCATCCGCACGGCCTGTTTGGGGTCCACTTTGGGCGCGCGCCACATGCGCGGGCTGGACGAAAAAATCTGAAATGTATTGGCGCCAATCTCCCGCGCCCGCTCCACGGCATTCGACGCCCCGCCCGCCGTGCCTAGATGCACACCGATTCGCTTAGTCATGGGGACAGTGTAAACGGCTGACGAGCGGGGCTGATGGGCTTCGCGGCTCGCCAGATCTCAAAATCCGCCGGCCATTGCGGCCATTGGGGTCCGCCCCTCCCGGCACCGTATAATCAGCAACCTGCAAAGGCGGAATATACTACGCCCATCGAGTCTCAGGGGTGGAGTATCATTAAGCCATTTCCTGAGGTACCCATTATGGCCAAGAAAGTCACCCTAGATGCGATGATTCCTCGCGAAGATTTCGCCGTCCAAGAAGGGGAAGGGGAGTTTGCATTAAATCTCTTCCAAGACTTCCCAATCACGCATTTGTATCCAGACTCGCCAATTCTAAAACTGTTGCGTAAGCCAGATTTTCAGCGCGAGACGAACCATTGGACTCCAGAGCAAATGGCAACTTTTGTCGCAAGTTTTCTCGACAATGAGGTGATCCCTTCGCTCATTCTTTGGAAGTCCCCTTCATACATATTTGTGATTGACGGCGGTCATCGCCTCAGCGCACTACGGGCTTGGATGGAGGATGACTATGGCGATGGCGCTCTCTCTGCGGCTTTCTATAAGACTGAAATCTCTGAGGATCAGAAGCGGACCGCGAAACGCGCCCGTAAGCTGATTGAGCAAAAAATTGGTCGATACTCCACACTGAAGAGCAACGTAGATACAAAGAACGATTCTCCGGTCGTAAAGAGAGCAAAGGTATTGTTCACCAGAGCGTTGGCGCTTCAATGGGTACAGGGCAGCCCTCTAGTTGCCGAATCCTCATTCTTCAAGATCAACTCACAAGGTACGCCACTGGACGCAACTGAAACATCATTGATACAGAATAGGCGCAAACCAATTGCTATCAGTGCCAGAGCGATTTTGCGGGCCGGTAGTGGTCATAAGTATTGGTCCGCGTTTAGCGAGACCGTTGGGAAGGAGATTGTTGAACTTGCTCAAGAATTGCATAAACTTCTCTTTGAACCTGAGGCAGAACTGCCGCTGAAGACTCTTGATGTTCCCCTTGGAGGGCAATATCCCCTGTCGATGCGCTCTCTCTTTTGATCGAGTTCCTGACCATCGCTGGAACCAGGGAACAGCCGATAGCCGTGATTAGCGGGTATTTGAATGATGACAGCGGTGATGGAACACTCAAGGTGCTGAGGAATGCCGTTCAAGTTCTGAACAGATTGACGGGGAACGGGCCAGGTAGCCTAGGTCTACACCCGGCAGTCTATTTCTATAACGAGCAAGGCAAGTACAGCCGGTTCCTCTTCCTTGGGATGACTGCGCTCGTGTCCGAAAAACTCCGCAACAATAATTCGGGATGGTTTAAGTCATTCACGTCCGTGCGGCAGAAGATCGAACAGTTCTTAATAAACAACAAATCAACGATTGGACTTGTCCTTCAGAATATGAGCAAAGCCCAAAGGGTCCCTAAGATGCGAGATTTGTTCGACTACCTTGTAGGCGCAGCCACAAAAAATGAACCCCTGGAAGTCGGGAAGGCTATCTCGCATTTGGGGATCACAGGACGAATCCTCGAAGTTGATGGAAAACAGACTTCGCCACATATTTCTGACGAAACAAAGTCAATGCTCTTTATCCAGAATTCGATCGCGAAGGCTCTTCCGTGTCCGATATGCGGTGGCCTGCTAGACCCCCAAAAATCAGTTTCCTATGACCACATCACGCCGCAAAGAGAGGGGGGCTCTGGCCACATCGATAACGTCCAAATGGCACATCCCTATTGCAATACTGGGTACAAGGAGTCCGTTCTAGGCGGAAAGGCGGCACAATCTGAATAAGGCCGGGCACAGGGTGCCGGGTACCGCAGCTCTTGCTTCTGAGACCTGGGAGGGCTGAGCGCTGCAGGCTGGCCGGGGACACCAGAACTCTCCTGGCGCGCAAGCGCCGCCCACCCCACCGCAGGTGGTTGCGTACAATTACCCTCCTTCGGCGCACAATCGTTCCATAGTGTCTTTCACAACGTGTGCACGCTGCTGCGAATGCAGCCAGGGCAGGAACCAAAAGCTGGAAGTTAAAAGCTAAGAGCTTCGGCTAAACGCCCCTAACCCCTTTGCCATCAAGAATCTGCAAAGAACTCTAGCAGAATCAAGAATTTACACCGAAGCCCTTCGTGTAACCCATGGATAACAAGGAATTTCCTTACAGAGACGGGGTGGGGGAGGGGGGCCGTATATAAAGTGCACCAGGCAACAATCCCATACTGCTTGCGCTCCGCCGCCGATGCAGACCCCGCCATCAAGGCCGAGCCACTCCAGCGAATCGCAGGAAGGCCATGGCCTGCAATAATCTTTGGGTATGCGCACGGTGCTCACTGCGGAGAAGCTTTGGAACGGGACCAGCCTGCTCGACCGTCCCTTGGTGGTGATCGAAGACCGGCGAATTGCTTCCATTGCCACGCGCGAGACCGGCGAGTTGCCCGCCGGAACTCAAACCCGCGTTCTCGACTATCCCAGCGCCACGCTGGCCCCGGCCTTTCTGGATGTGCACACCCATGGAGCGGCCGGCCACGACGTGATGGAAGCCACGCCCGAAGCCCTAAGCGCCATCGGCAGGTTCCTAGCCTCGCACGGGACGGGCAGCTTTTTGGCTACCACGGTTACCGCGCCTGTGGATACGACCCTGCATGCGCTTTCAGGACTGGCAAAGCTGTTGGCGCAGCCGCCGGTTGAGGGACAGGCGCGGCCCCTCGGCATTCATCTGGAAGGCCCGTTTCTATCGCACACAAAGCGCGGTGTGCAGCCGGCGGAGCATCTGCTCGCGCCCGACCTGGGCCTCTTCGACCGGCTCTTTGAGGCCGCGGAGGGTCACGTCCGCCTGATGACGTTGGCCCCCGAACTGCCCGGCGCGACGGAGCTGACCGCGCACGCGACCGCGCGCGGCGTCCGCGTCTCCGTGGGTCACTCGAATGCCACCGCCGCCGAGACGCGAGCCGCAATTGCCGCGGGAGCCGTGAGCGCAACGCATACGTACAACGCCATGCGCCCGCTCGCAACTCGCGAGCCGGGCATTCTGGGCACCGTTCTCACCACCGATTCCCTGTTTGCCGAGCTGATCTGCGACGGCATTCACACCGCCTCGGAGCTGGTTAAGCTGTGGTGGCGGGCCAAAGGGCCGGAACGCGCCATTCTGGTGACCGACGCCATGAGCGCCACCGGCATGCCCGACGGCGAGTATCAACTGGGCGGATTGGCAGTCCAGGTTGCGAACGGCAAAGCCACGGCCGGTGGAGTCCTCGCCGGCAGCGTGCTCACTCTCGACCGCGCACTGGCCAATTTTATTGAGTTCACCGGCGCGCCCCTGGACCAGGCGCTGCGGTTGCTCACCGCCAACCCGGCCGCCATGACCGGCCTCAACGATCAAGCAGGCTCCCTCGCCGTGGGCCAGCCGGCAAATCTCGTCGCAGTGGATGCTGCAGGGAGGCTCGTCGCCTCAATCCAAAACGGGCAACCGCTTGCCAGCCCACTGCCTCGCTAGCCCGCTGCTTCCGCCAGCCGTTTTGCCCGCCAGAGCGCGCCTTCGAGGGAGACGACGGACTCATGCGCCACCGGCATCTGGGGCGCGGCGGTATGAAGGCCGGCGAAGAAGGCTTCGCGGACCAGGGGCATATGCTCGATCACGCCGCCGGTCCAGGCTACCGGGACCTCGCCCTCAATGGCGTGCTTGCGGCGGAGCTTGGCGCGGACCAGCAGGACAAATTCGACCAGATCGGCCGCAGCCTGGCGAAGAACCTTGACCGCCACCAGGTCGTCGGCCTGGGCCAACTCGCTGATGGCCGGGGCGAGAGCGGCAAAGTCCGGTCCCGGCGTGCTGTCGCCCAGGTTCACCAGGTCGTCCAGGCTGGGCGTTCCCCAAATCTCGCCCACTTTCTTGAGGATTTGCGTCGGTTCCTCGCGGTCATAGGCCTGGAGCGCCCTGCGCACACTGTGCAGCCCGATCCAGTAGCCGGAACCCTCATCGCCCAGATGCGAACTCCACCCTCCGGCGCACTCCCGGCTGCCATCCGGCGCCCGGCCAATGGTATTCGAGCCGGTTCCGGCGATCTGCAGGATTCCGGGGCCGCCGCGGAAGGCCGCGTCGAGAGCAATCACCTCGTCGCCCACCACCTCGGAGCGCTCGATGCTAAAGTCTTGAAAAACAGCGGTGATCCACTCTGTCGTGCCGGGCATGGCAGCGCTGGCTACGCCGGCCGAGGCCGCACGCACGCCGGTTACGCCGGCCTGTGCATACACATCCTTGAGCAGTGCGCGCAGGTGCTCCTCGGCAGCCTCCGCGCCCACCCGGAGCCGCTTGATGGAACCGTTCTCAGCATGGGCCAGAACCCGCTCCCCCGTCACAATGGAGGCGCGCGTCCGCGTTCCGCCCCCGTCTATTCCCAGAACCACATTCATCATTCGCTTGCTCCTTCACTTGCCAACACCGCGCCGTCGCGCTTCGCATAGTCCCAACGGAAGCCGTCGAGAGACACAAGAACCACATAATGCTGGCTTTGCGCATGGGGTGAGTTGGGCCCATGGTCGATATGGATGACCGGCAGGGCCGAATTTTGCCCGGCAAAGACAGGCAACTGCCGGGTTGGCTGTTGAGCAGCCAGAACGAACCCGAAGGCCAGCGTAAACGATGCAAGAGCCACCCGGCCAAACGCCCGAAAACGCATCGAAAACACCCCCGCACCAGCTTACCGCACGGGATGAGTTTTCAGTTTTCAGTTTGGATATTCAAAATGGGGCGTTCCAGGCCACTGTCAAGAATATCGAGACCGGGCCAGTTCTGGCTGTCTGCGGGGTTTACCCAGCGGAAAAAGGAGAAGCGTCAGTAGTCTATCTGCGGAACAGGCAACCAATTTTGTATATGACTATAAAGAAGCACGCGGATTTGTTCCCATCCGACTTGAATACCAGTCGGTCAGTGAGGCGAAATGTTGGGCCAAGGTGAGCTTCAAGATGGGCGGATACGGCCCAATAGACGTTGAAGAAATCACGCAGGGCATTGACTGAATTGCATTGCTTAGCTGAAGTGCGCGGCGGTGCGGTGAAGAAATGGGATGCGGCGGCGCTACAGGCATACGCACAGCCGCTGGTGGCGTGACTTGGACGGGCAAACGAAGAAAGTCGTCAGCCGTGCGCCTCTGCGGCGGCCCTGTGCGGGAGCCCCGGCGGTTGTGGTATACGTTTTCGCATGACTCGCCGCTGTGTTTTCTTCGCCGCTGTCTTTGCCGTTCTTGCTGTTGCCGTCTCCGCCACAACCCTGTTGCACGCACAGAACCCCGCGCCTACGCCGCCGATGGGGTGGAACAGTTGGGATGCGTATGGGCTGACCATCGATGAGGCCGACTACAGGGCCAATGCTACGGTGCTGGCGGGGCTGAGGCAGTATGGGTGGGAGTATGCGGTGATCGACGAGGGGTGGTATATGGAGAATCCCTTCGGCGGGAACCTGGTGGAGAGGAAGTATCTGTGGGACGGGAACGGGATATTGATTCCGGTGGCGAGCCGGTTTCCATCCTCGGCGGGCGGGGCGGGATTCAAGCCGCTGGCGGACTGGGTTCATGCGCAGGGACTGAAGTTCGGGATTCATATTGTGCGCGGGATTCCGCGGCAGGTGGTGAAGGAGAACCTGCCCATCGCGGGATCGAGCTTTCATGCGGCGGACGTGGCCGACACCACGAACACTTGCCCGTGGGACGAGGGCAACTATGGGGTGAAGGATTCGGCGGCGGGGCAGGCTTACTACGATGGCATGTTGAAGAAGTATGCGGGATGGGGGCTCGACTACATCAAGGTGGATTGCATCAGCGACCATCCTTACCGGCCGACGGAGATCCGTCAGATTGGCGAGGCGATCCGGAAAACGGGGCGGCCGATTGTGCTGAGCCTTTCGCCGGGGCCGACGGCGGTGGAACACGCGGATTTCGTGGCCAAGTACGCGCAGATGTGGCGCATCTCCGACGACCACTGGGACGGGTGGACGTTTGAGCACAAGCCGGGGGACGGGGAGTTTCCGTTTGGGGTGCGGGACGCGTTCGACCAGCTGGCGAAGTGGGCGCCGTATGCGAAGCCGGACAGCTGGCCGGACGCGGACATGCTGCCGGATGGGTCGCTGACACCGCATCCGGGATGGGGCGAGGCGCGGCAGTCGGGGCTGACCGGGGACGAGCAGCGGACGGAGTTTACGCTGTGGGCCATTGCGCGGTCGCCGCTGATTCTGGGGGCAAATTTGACCAAGCTGGATGGGTTTACGCGGGGGCTGATTACGAACAAGGAAGTGATCGACATAAACCAGGAGGCAGTGAAGAGCGGCGAAGCGTCCACTTATCCTGAGGATCCTCTGCGGCCTCGCTATTGGTGGGCTGTGACCGGTGGCGCGAGTCCGAAACACTATATCGCTGTGTTCAATCTGAAAGACACCCCGGAAAACATCGATGCGCCGTGGATCGACTTCCACCTTGCCGCCACAGACCACGCAGTGTACGACATCTGGAACAAGAAGCACATTCCTGCCGCAAAGAGCCTGCGCGCAGGGATTATTCCGGCACACGGTTGCGCGCTCTATCGGGTCGAGTAGGGCGTTTTGCGACACCCAATGTGCGAAACTGGAGTGTTCGGCAGATGAGCCCGGACCGGGGCTCCGGCCGGCAGGATTCTTGAGATGCCTATTCTGCGCTCCGTGTTTATCGCACTCTCCCGCAATCGTCTTTTACGCAGCTTCAGCGAGCGTTCCGGCGTGGGCCGGCGTCTGAGTTCACGGTTCGTAGCCGGCATGGAGATCGAAGACGCCCTGCGCGTGGCCGAGGCAGTGAACCAACAGGGCATGGCTGCGACCCTGGACTCGCTGGGCGAGAGCGTCACCTCAGAGGTTGAGGCCCACCAGGCCGCCGAGGTTTACCACCAACTGCTCGACTCGATTGCCGCGCGCAAGCTCAACGCCAACATCAGCGTGAAGCTGACGCAGATGGGCCTGGCCCTGTCACCGGAGCTGGCCCTGAACATTGCCGAGAGCCTGGCCAAACATGCCAGCGCGACGGATAACTTTGTGCGCATCGATATGGAAGACTCGTCGCTGACGCAGGTGACGCTGGAAATCGCGCGGCGGATTCATGCGCGGCCGGACCTGCACGGCGCCATTGGAATCGCGATCCAATCCTACCTTTACCGGTCGCAGTCGGACATCGAGCTACTGCTGGCCGACGGCATCCGGGTGCGGCTGTGCAAGGGCGCGTACAAGGAGCCGGCCGAGGCGGCTTTTCCGCGCAAGGCCGCTGTGGACGCGAACTATATCCGGCTCAGTTGCATGCTGCTGGACAGCCCCGTCTATCACGGCCTGGCCACCCACGACGAGACGATGATCTCCGAGGCCAAATCGTTCGCCAGACAGCACGGGATCGACCCCAGCCGGTTCGAGTTTCAGATGTTATTCGGCGTGCGGCGCGACCTGCAGCGGAGGCTGGTCAACGAGGGCTATAACGTGCGGGTTTACATTCCTTTTGGCCGCGAGTGGTACCCCTACTTCATGCGGCGGCTGGCCGAGCGGCCGGCCAATGTGCTGTTCCTGGCCAGGAACTTTTTCCGTTCCTAGATTTCGTTCCGGGAGCGCGGACATCCTGCGATTGGGAGAGACAGGATCAGGCCGGAACCAGCGCGCCCATGCCGAGAGTATTCCAGTTGGCTTTGGATCGAGTACCAGGAGAGGCGGGAATCTAACCGGCGCTGCTTTCGTGGGAGCTGCGTCTCCTGCGCTTGTACCGCTTCCTTATCATAAAGGGCTGTCTGCACAGGCCACATTCCCATGGATAGTAACCGAACAGGGGATAGACGTTCAGTTGCATGAAGCCTTTTCGTTCCAGCCGGTGCGTGCGATTACAGCCGCACGCCGGACACCGGATGCCAGTTCCTTCTTCAACAGCTTGCGTTGAACGCCCAGACGCCACGACACACTCCAAGGCATTTGCCCGAAGAGATTGAATTCAATGGAACAGCCGCGTCCTATCGGGTTTTTCCCGAAAAAATCGATCCTGTCATCAAGGATAAAGGGAAGAGAAACCTGCTCAAAGTTCCAGCCATTTACATTATCGAATTCCAGTGCATTGAGGAAGAGATTTCCTGCTTGCATGCCTGCGCAATGGTAACACGCCTACCGGCACGAAAGTACCGTTCAGCAATGGATCGTTGCTTGCCGCACTGACCAAGTCACTTAATCCTTCAGCCGCGCCAACCCCTGCCGCGCCAGATCCGCAACCGCCCTGGCGAGGGTGAGCGAGACATTCAGCGACTCCGGGCGCTCCAGCCGGACGCCTCGTTTGGCGGCAAAACCGCGAAAAAGGATGTCAACGTCGTAAAGAATTTCTACATGGTCGCAGAGAAAGCCGATGGGCTGGAGGAGGAGGGTCTTGACGCCCTCGGCGGCGATGGATTCGAGCGTCTCCTCGACTATCGGTCCGATCCATGGGCCGCCGCTTGCGCCCTGGCTCTGGAAGGCGAACCACCAGCGGGGAATCCCAGGGACGCGCTCGGCGACCAGCTCGGCGGTGTGGCGGGCCTCCTCGGCGTACAGGTCGGGGGCTTGGCCTTCGCAAGCCTGAATGGTGCGCGTGGGCACGCTGTGAGCCGTAAACAGCACGGGGACCGCGTGGCCGACTTCCGCGCTGAGGCGGGTCCAGGCCGGGCGAAGGCGCTCGGCAAAAGCTTCGGCAAGGAGCGGATGCCGCGCCCAGCTCTCGGTGAAGTCGATGCGGAGACCGGCGGCCTCGGCCTCGACGGCGCGCCGGTAAAGGCCCACGCTGGTGCGGGAGTTCTGCGGCGCCATGCAGAGGACCGCGGCCTCTTCGATGCCGTCGGCGCGCATCTGGCGGACCACATCGGGGATGTAGGGGCGCCAGTTTCTCATGCCGACGTAGACGGGGACGGGCTGACCCTTCGCGGCAACTTCGGCGGCGGCTAGTTCAGCCTCTACCAGGCGGGCCTGCTCGAAGGTGATTTCCGTGAGCGGGCTGCGGCCGATGAGGGCGTAGCGGCGCTGAATCTCTTCGACGACCTCGGGCGGCAGGGACCGGCCGCTGACGACGTTGCGCAGGTACTCGGGAATCTGCTCGACGGTCTCCGGCGTGCCGTGGGCCAGCAGCAGAACAGCTTGCTTACCCATGAACCGGCTCCAGCCGAAACTCGCGGACCATGCGGACGACGGCTTGCACGTTCTCGACAGGCGTGGTGGGGACGATGCCGTGGCCGAGGTTGAAGATGTGGCCGGGGCGGCCGTTGGCGGCGCGCAGAATCTCCTTGACGCGAAGTTCGAGGACTTCGAGCGGCGCAAAGAGGGTGATGGGGTCGAGGTTGCCCTGCACCGCGTGGCCGTGGCCGACGGCGCGCCAGCCTTCATCGAGAGGCTGCCGCCAGTCGAGGCCGATGACGTCGGCGCCGGTGGCGGCCATCTCGCCGAGCAGGCCCGCGGTCTCGACGCCAAAATAGATGACCGGCACGCCCATCTGCTGCACCGAACGCACGAGGCGCCTAGAGGCCTCGAAGACGTACTCGCGATAGTCGGTGAGGCCGAGCGAACCCACCCAACTGTCGAAGATCTGGATGACGTCTGCGCCGGCCTGGACCTGAAGGCGGCAGTACTCCGTCAGCACGACCACGATCTTGTCCAAAAGGCTGCGCCAGGAGGCGGTGTCGCCGTACATCATCTGCTTGGTGTGAATGTAGTTCTTCGATCCGCCGCCCTCGATCATGTAACTGGCCAGCGTGTAGGGCGCGCCGCAGAAGCCGATTATGCCCAGCCGGTCGCGGAAGTGCGCGGCGACCTTCTCGATAGCCTTGGCCACGTAGGCCAGATCGCCGGCGCGGTCGGTGCGCAGGGCGCGGACATCCTCGGCGGTGCGGACGGGGTGGTGGACGACGGGCCCTTCGCCGGCCTGGAACTCGAAGTCGAGGCCCATGGGTTCAAGCGGCAGCAGCAGGTCGGCAAAAATGATGGCCGCGTCCACGCCGAGCTTTTCCGCGGCGGTGATGGTGACCTCGGCGGCCAGCTCCGGCTGCTTGCAGATTTCGACCAGGGTGTGGTGCTTGCGCACGTCGCGGTACTCCTGCATATAGCGGCCTGCCTGGCGCAGAAACCAGACCGGCGTGCGGTCGACCGGGCGGCGCAGACAGGCGCGGAGGAAACGGCTGCCGTCGAGGATGGCGTCGGGGATGTTTTCGACAACGGCAGGGTTTTGGTTGGTCAGGTCCATATAGAGTCGATTTTACCGGGCATTCCTCAATTGGCGCGGGCTGGGCGCTCGGGGAAAGAAAATCGGCTACGATATCCAATCGTTGCAGCGGCTCTTGCGCTGCCAAGCTCCATCAATCTTCTCCATCACCACGGCTCCGCCGTTGCCGCAGAGGCTGCCGCAGAAAAAGCTGTAGGAGACGATGGCGTACTTGTGGTCCTTGTCGAAGCGGATCTCGCTCAGGGTGACCAGGCCGTGGGCGAATGCAGCGCAGGCTATCTTGTCTCGACGTGGATGACGCGAATCTCCGGGTAGGCGCCGTCCCAGTCGGGGGTGACGGCGTCGAAGATGAGACGGAAGTCCTGCTCGCCGCCGGGCTTGAGCGGGGCCGCGGAGACGGGTTCCAAATCAATATAGGGTTCGCGCATGCGGATGAGCCGGAGCGGCAGGGTTTCGTTCTGCGCCACTTCATGGGCAAAGGTGCGGAAGAGCACCTGCACGGTGACTCCGGTAACGGTGCGGGGGCCTTTGTTGGCGATGTGGCCGTCGAGGTAGGTGACCTTGCCGCCGGCCAGGTTGGCTGACTCGCTCATGGCCAGGCGGGTGATGGGCAGGCTGGCCGCGTATGCGTCAGGAGCGGCGGAGATGGGCGTGACCGTGGCCGTGGGCTTTCCGTGTTCAAGAACGAGCACCACAACGCCAGCCGCGATCAGAATGACCGCGGCAGCCACCGCCAAGGGCAGCCAGTTGCGCTCCCGCGTTTCGGCGGGGCGGACCTGTTCAAGATCGGGACGAGTGCTCACGAGCGGATTTTACACCCGTTACCGAAGGAATACCCCCGCCTTCCGCGTTTTGCTTGATAGGCGTAGGATTCTGCGCCATAGGGACGATATGCAAGGCAGCGTCACAATTTTGTCCGGGGTTCCACAATTTTTTGAGCATCGCCGGCGAGCAAACGGCGTCTAAGAATTCAAGCGCGCTCGGAACCGGGACCGTACCTGATCCGTAGCTCTTGCCGAAAGGCACAGAAAGGCAGGCCCACGATGCAATCTTCCCCAAAAACCGCATCCACCTCCGTGCCCGCGCCCGCCGCAGGTTCCACGCAGTTCCGCAAGGCAGAAGACCTGACTTACCAAGCCGTGACGGTCGCCGCGATCCTGCTGCTGCTGGGAAGCCTCTGGGTGTTTTGAGCGCCCGGCGCGCCTGACAGGCAGAGATGGCCGGCGCGTGGGAGCCCGATCGGGGGCCGGAGCTTTATCCGGTCCGCGCTGCACGGAACATGGCCACAATGTGCCAACCGACGGTCCCGAAGATAGCCCCGATGGAGACCGGCAACAGGGCCGGAGAAAGACCGCCTTGGCCATGCTGCGCGGCTTCAATGGTGGACCATTGAATCCAGGCAAAGAGGCAGACCAGCTCAACCTTGAGCCAGGCGACCATGCCGAGGGCGAGCGCCTCGAGCTGGGCACGGTTTTCCGGCGTGACGCGGACCGGGTAGTTGAAGGCCGAGGGAAACCGCGAGACCAGCGTAATGCTCAGGTAGATCACCAGGGCCACGGCCGGCAACAGCAGCAGCGAGGAGGGCGAGCCCCAGCCGTTGGGTTGGCCGGCGAAATCGAAGTGAGTGGGAATTCTGGCGGGCAGGGGGTCTGGGCCGTTGAGGGCACGGTATGTAACCCAGAACAACACCGCCAATGCTGCCAGGCCGATCGCTTCCAAGGTTCTCCGCATGGCGTCCATTCTGTGAGATGGCTGTATCGAAACGATACAGCCGGGCAGCCCAGATTCTCGCTTTCCCGTCCAACTGTATCGAAACGATACAGCCCGCTGGGAGCTGTATCTACCCGAATCGGGCGCGCTGCACCTTCTGCCGGAAGTCCACGCCGGACAGCTCCACGGTGATGCACATCTCTGCCAGGCGGGAGCGCATGCGGTCGCCGATGCGGTCGCCCAGAGTGTCTTCGCGGGCCGCCTTTTGGACATCGGTCATGGACCCACGGCCTGCCGGCAAGTCGGGATAATTGGTGGTGATGATGGTGGTCTGCTTGTCGTTGTATCGGGTATTAAGGATGAGCGCGACCGTGTCCCAGACCCACTCGTTGGGCTTTTGGGCCCCCAGGTCGTCCAGCACCAGCACCTCGGCGGAAAAGACGGGCTTGAGCAGTTCGAGTTCGGTGGTGTTGACCTGGGGGTTGTAGCTGTTCTGGATGTTCTTCAGTAGCTCGCGATAGTCGCAGAACAGGCCCTTGACGCCGCGTTCCTGCACCAACCGGCGAAGCACGCCCACGGCCAGATGGGTTTTGCCCAAGCCGACTGTGCCTACAAAAAGCAACCCCCTGCCCGCAGTATCCACCGGGTAGGCTTCGACAAACCTACGCGCGGTCAAAAGGGCACGGCCTAACGAAGAATCAGAACCTGGAAAGACAGCGTCGAAGGCGTCCAGTGTACAGTCCCGGTAGCGCTCGGGAATGTGCGCGGCGGCCAGGCGGCGCTCTTCGCGCACCATCTCCTGGCACTCGCAGGCGCGGGAAACCCATTGCCCTGCTTCGTTGACCACCCGCACCAGGCCAACTCCATCGCAGATTGTGCAAACGCTCATCTTGCATTCAAGCGTAGCGCAAGCGGCGCGGGGAGTGCGCCGGTGCAGGTCCGGTCCCCAATTGTGGAAAAGCCGTGGCTGTTCTGCCGCGATTGCCTTCCATTGAACTCGCGCGTGGGCAGGGCTGGCCGCGCCCAGAGTCCAAGTGCAACATATCGAGGGAAATAAGAGGAAGTTGAATATGAAGATTCTGTCATGTGATTCAGATTTCGATTGACAGTTAAGTTTGTCCAGTATAAGTTCAGTTTTTGCCTGTGATCTGACTCACATCCCCGGGGGTCTTATGTTCTGGAAAAGGTTTGCCTTCACTAGTTTTGCGATTATTGCGGCATTCTGCCTGTCCGGTTGCGGCGGCAGTTCCAACCCGGTGAGCGTTGCCGTTACGGCATCGGCGGCGACGGTGGATGCGACGGATACGGCGAAGCTGACCGCGACCGTAACGAACGACATGAACAGCGACGGAGTGACGTGGACCGTGAGCGGCGGCGGAACGCTGTCCGGCCAGACGACCAGTTCGGCCACCTACACGGCGCCCGCGGCCACCAGTTCTGCGCAGACGGTGACGGTGACGGCCACCTCGGTGGCAGATACCTCCAAGACCGGGACCGCGACGCTAACGGTAGCGGCCAAGCTGACGATCACCGCGACCGGCGGGCCTACCGGGAATCTGGCGGGCACGGTGGGGACGGTGTATTCGGTGCAACTGACCACCAGCGCCGGCACCCCCCCCTATACCTGGAGCCTGGCCCAGGGCAGCACGCTGCCGGCGTGCCTGACCATGACCTCGGCAGGCCTGATCACAAGCACGGGCCCGCTCACGGCATCCTGTGCGGTTGACCCCAACCTCACCTTCGATGTGACCGACTCCGGCACGCCCACGCCCATGACCGCCAGCGAGCAGTTGGACCTGGTCATCAATCCGTCTCCGGCGATCGTCTTCAGCACCACCACAGTTCCGCCGGCCACCGCAACCTATAACGCCACCTATACGGGCAACGTGTTGGCCACCGGCGGCGCGGGCGCGCTGACTTACAGCGTGGCCAGCGGCTCAGGCCCATTGCCCACGGGGCTGAGCCTATCAAGCACCGGCGCGATCACCGGCAAGCCAACGGCGGCCGGCGCCTTTTCCTTCACCGTCAAGGCCGCCGACGCCTTCGGGGACTCGGCAACGCAGGCTTACACGATCACGGTCAACGCGGAAGTGCCGACGCTGACTTTCACGACGATTCCAACCGAGACCTACAGCGCCACGACGATCCAGGTGAGCGCAACCGACGCAGCAGGTACGCCTTCGAGCGGCGCGATCACCTACGCGTTAACCAGCGGTAAGACCAGTTCGGGAACCGTCACCAGCTCAGGCACGGTGACGTTGACTGGAGCGGGCACGGTCTATCTGACCGCCAGCCAGGCGGCCAGCGCCAACTACGCCGCCACAACGGCGACCACCAGCTTCACCGTCTTGAAGGCAACGGCAACCATCAACGTCACGCCGTACAGCGTGACCTACGATACCAACGCGCACACAGCAACGGCTACGGCCACGGGGGTGGGCGGCGTTAACCTGATCGCCGACCTCACTTTGAGCGGCACAACGCACACCAATGCCGGAACCTATGCCAGCGACGCTTGGAGCTTCACCGACCCCAACGGCAACTATTCCAGCGCCAGCGGTACAGTATCCGACACGATCTCGAAGGCGACGGCAACCATCAACGTGACGCCGTACAGCGTGACCTACAACGGCAACCCGCACACGGCGACGGACACGGCCACGGGGGTGGGCGGCGCTAACCTGAACGCAGACCTCACTCTGAGCGGCACAACGCACACTAACGCCGGAACCTATGCCAGCGACCCGTGGAGCTTCACCGACCCCAACTATGCCAGCGCCAGCGGTACGGTATCCGACGCGATCTCGAAGGCGACGGCAACCATCAACGTCACGCCGTACAGCGTGACCTACGACGGCAACCCGCACACGGCCACGGCCACGGCCACGGGGGTGGGCGGCGTCACCCTGAGCGCCATCGACTTCACCCTGACCGGCACAACGCATACCAACGCCGGAACCTATGCCAGCGACGCGTGGAGCTTCACCGACCCCAACTATGCCAGCGCCAGCGGTACAGTATCCGACACGATCTCGAAGGCGACGGCCACCATCAACGTCACGCCGTACAGCGTGACATACAACGGCAACCCGCACACGGCCACGGCCATGGCCACGGGGGCGGGCGGCGTCACCCTGAGCGCTGCCGACTTCACCCTGACCGGCACAACGCACACCAACGTCGGGACCTATGCCAGCGACGCGTGGAGCTTCATCGACCCCAACTATACCAGCGCCAGCGGTACGGTATCCGACGTGATCTCGAAGGCGACGGCGACCATCAACGTCACGCCGTACACGGTGACCTACGACGGCAACCCGCACACGGCCACGGCCACGGCTACGGGAGCGGGCGGCGTTAACTTGATCGCTGACCTGACCCTGTCCACAACGCACACCAACGCCGGAACCTATGCCAGCGACTCGTGGAGCTTCACCGACCCCAACGGCAACTATGCCAGCGCCAGCGCAACGATAACCGACAAGATCAACCAGGCGACGGCAGCCATCATTGTCACGGGGTACACCGTGACCTACGACGGCAACCCGCACGCAGCCACGGCCTCGGCCTCGGGCGTGGGCGGCGCTAACCTGAACGCCGACCTCACACTGAGCGGCACAACGCACACTAACGCCGGAAGCTATCCAAGCGACCCGTGGAGCTTCTCCGACCCCACCGGCAACTATGCCAACGCCAGCGGAACGGTATCCGACACGATCAACGGGGAGGCGATCACGCTGACCTTCACGACGATTCCAACCCATACCTACGGCGATCCGTCGTTCCAGGTGTATGCAACCGACTCATCAGGTCCGGTTTCGGGCGGCGCGATCACCTATGCGCTGACCAGCGGACAGACCAGTTCGGGAACCGTCACCATCGCAGGTGTGGTGACGTTGACCGGAGCGGGCATGGTCTATCTGACCGCCAACCAGGCGGCCAGCGGCAACTACGCCGCCGCGACGGCGACTACCAGCTTCACGGTCACCCCGGCGTTGAGCATCACCACCACTTCTCCGCTGAAGTCGGGCACCGTGGGATTGACCTATTCGACGACACTGGCGGCGACGGGCGGCCAGGGGACCTATACCTGGACGGTTCCTTTGTCTGGGGATGTCACTTGCCTCGCCGCACGCGGCCTGAGCCTGTCCAGTGGGGGTGTGTTCTCCAGCAGTGGGGCGACGCTCACGAGCGGGAACGTGGGCACTTGCACCAACTTCGGGGTGCAGGTTTCCGATTCGGCCACTCCGGCTCACACGGCCCCGGCCACCTTTACTGTGACTGTGAGCACCATAGCCATCAGCCCCACGAGTTTGGGGCCGGTGTATACGGGATCTTCCTATTCGCAACTCTTGACGGTGACAGGCGGAACGGGACCCTACACCTGGTCGGTGACTGCGGGCGGCAGCCAGCTTACGGCTGTTGGGCTGACCTTCACCACCGGCACTGCCACCCTTTCGGGCACGGCCGCGTCGCTGGTCGCCGGAACGGCCACCTTCACGGTGCAAGTGAAAGACACCAACAGCGCCACGGCAACTCAACAGTACACGATCAATGTCTACAACCCGCTGGCGCTGCCGGCGCCCAATCCTTCCTCACTGCCGTCTACCGGAACCACAGGCGTGTTCTACACCGGGACGATCAACGCCTCGGGTGGCAGCGGGAACTATTCCTGGTCGGTGACGGGCATGCCCTCCGACAGCCTGAGCGCAACCCCCAGCGGAGGCACGCTGACCGTCAGCGGAACGCCGGGGTTGGTCGCCACGGTCACCTTCAGCGTCAAGTTGACAGACACCACTACGGGTCTCTTCGTCACGCAGAGCGGGTATAGCATCGCGGTCAACGAGCCGACTCCGATGACGCTGCCCGCTCCCAACCCGACCTCTCTGCCCTCCGCAACCGAGTTGCAAAGCTATACCGGGGCGATCAACGCAGCCGGCGGCACAGGCCCGTTTACCTGGACGATCAACGGCGTGACGATCACCAACCAGGGGACGGTCAGCCTGTCGAACGGCCTGAACGCCACCAACACCGGCGGCAGCACGCTGTCGATCGGCGGAACGCCCGGCACGACAGCCTCGGTGCCGTTGACCAACGTCAAGGTGACCGACAACCTCAACTCGACCGCCTCTCAGACCTATACCATTGTGGTCAACCTCCCCGGCTCGCAGTTGAGCGGCCAGGTCTTTCTCAACACCGGCTGCGGCGGCAACTCGAATGTCCCTGTGACCACGATCAGCATCTACACGAGTCCCGGTGGGAGTCTCGTCCAGACCACGACCACCGACAACAGCAACGAGAACGGGACCGGAAACGGGAACTACTCGTTCGCCAGCGTTCCTGCCGGGAACTACACGATTACTCCCTCGATCGCGGGGCCGACTTCCCTGTTCTTTCCCGCCAGCCAAAGCGTCAATTTGAGCGGCAGCAACGTCAGCGGAGAAAACTTTACAGCCGCGCTGGGTTACACGGTTTCCGGCACGGTGAGCTATGGCGGAACGAGCACCGGGCAGGTTTATCTGGCGCTGAACGGCGGCAACTGCGGCGGAAACGGCCAGCCGGGCACCAGCATCACCGATGCCACCCTCAAATCGACCGGGGCGTACACCATCCGCGGCGTGCCGCCGGGCAACTACACCCTGCAGGCTTGGATGGACACCAAGGGCTTTGGCGCGGCCAACGCGGCCAACCCCGTCCCCCTGAGCAACCCCTCCGTGACGGTTGTTAACTCAAGCCCTACCGGCCAAAACGTTGCGCTGGCCGATCCCGCTGCGGTCTCTCTCAGCGGTACAGCTCCGACCCTGAAGGCAGTGAGCCCCGCTAATCAGGCCGCCGTTATCGTGTTCAATGCAATCGAGAACAGCAGCAAAGTGGAAATGCCTGCGTCCTACACCGTCCAATGGAGCACCAGTTCGGGGTTCGGCACAGTTGCCGGAAGCAAGAGTTTCCCGGCGACCGGCTCAAAAGGGGGGCCTTCCATACTGAACGGGCTTACGAATGGTCAGGTCTACTACTTCCGCGTCCAGGGCGTGGCGGGGAGTTCGACCAGCAGCTTTTCCTCGGTCTTCGGCCCAGTGACCATCGGCGCACTCACGGGCGTCAACACGGTGACCGGCACAGTCACCTTTAGCGAAACAGCCACAGGCCCTCTATACGTTGGCTTCTTCGACAACAACAGTAACAACGCCTATGGCACGGCGGTGGGAAGCCAGGCGAGCCCGCCGACAAGCCCGGCAACGTACACGGTCCAGGTTCCCAACGGCTCCAGTTACTTCTTCTTCGGGTTCCTCGACCAGAACAACGACGGCATGATCGATGCCGGGGACGTCACCAATACGGGGGGGGGAAACGACAAGAGCGGTCTATCCATAACCGGCAACATGAGCGGAGAAGACTTGACGTTGCCCACCGCCAACAGCACGGCCACGGTGACAACGCAATACAGTCAAAATACGTACTCGGGGGGCAGCTCTACCGGTTACAACCTCAGCTTCGATGTGAGAGCCGGTATCAAGCTGCCAGTGGCCGTTACGCTGACCTCGGGCCCCAATGTGATCGACCCTGTGGACCTGGGCGCATGCACCGATTGCGGCAACCCCGAATTCCAATACTATGTCCCTATCAACAGCGATGTGCCGTCCGTCGGCGACGCCTACAACTTCCTGGTGACCTACAGCGATGCAAGCACGGACACGGAGACCGTGACCGCCACGGTAACCGGATGGAACGGCACAAGCACGATTGTGGGCGCAAGCGATGCCGTCGCGGCCTCCAGCATGCTGCCCAATGGGTCGACCGGGCCGAGCGCTGGCACGCGCACCGAGCCCACATTTACCTGGACCTACCCCGCCAGCCCCAGCAGCTACACCTACTCGTTCTATATCTGCTGTGCTACCAACTCAGATATCTGGGACATCCCGGGCAACAACTCCAACTCCAATGGGTTCACCAGCGCCCAGATTCCGGATTCTCCCGGCATCGAGTGGACCAGCACTTATCTTGGGGACACCAGCAACACACCGTCGGTGACCAGCCTGACCAGCTTCGACCAGTACAACTGGCAGATTCAAGTGCAGGACAGCAACGGCAACTCCGCACAGACGAACGTGTACTACATCCCATAGGCCTTTGCACCCGCAGTACGCACGAGGGCGGTCAACCATCCGGTTGGCCGCCCTTTTTGTTTGTGGATGGCTTGATTGCCCTGTGGTCCTGTCCCTTATTGTGGAGAAAGCCGTTGCCCCCTGCGGGGAGACTGCCTGCAATCGGAACCGCGAACGGGCATATGGCGGATTTGGCCGGCTGCGCCGGCTCGCTCAAGAAATGGAGACGCTCTCATGAATCGAATCGTCCTGCGCGTTGCCTGCTTCACCGCCGCGGCCCTGGCCGGACTGTTCATCCCGGCCCGGCTCACGGCGCAGGAGCCCGCAAACCTGCCGGAGACCAAGGCGCCGGCCGCCGCACAGGCCACACCGCAGGCCAACCCCGCCGCCGCGCCGGTTTCCACCTGGCAGAAGGAGTACGAGGCGCGGTTGTTGGTGGATTTTCCCTGGCTCGCCAGGTACAAGGAGGCTGATTTGGCGCTGGCGCCGCCTGCCGTGGGCGAAAATCGCGTGGTGTTCCTGGGCGACTCGATCACCGAAGGCTGGCATTTCGACGAACCCGACGGGGCCTTCCACGGCAAGCCGTACATCAATCGCGGGATCAGCGGGCAGACCACGCCGCAGATGGTGCTGCGCTTCCGCCAGGACGTGATTGCGCTCAAGCCCAGGGTGGTGGTGATTCTGGCCGGCATCAACGACATCGCCGGGAACACCGGGCCTATGACGCTGGAGCAGACGGAGGACAACCTAGCCTCGATGGTGGAACTGGCGACGGCCAACCACATTCGCGTGGTGCTGTGCTCGGTGATGCCGGCGTTCGACTTTCCGTGGAGGCCTGGACTGACGCCGGCGCCCAAAGTTGTGGCGCTGAATGCGTGGATCAAGGCGTATGCGGCGGAGAAGGGCCATGTGTATGTGGATTACCATTCGGCGATGAAGGACGAGCGCGACGGGCTGTCGGCTGCGCTGAGCAAGGACGGCGTCCATCCGCTACCGGCCGGTTACGCCATCATGGCGCCGCTGGTGGAGGCAGGGATTGAGAAGGCGCTGGCGCAGTTGGGGCCGGCAATTGCTAAACCGCCCGGAATGCCACTACAATAGGAGAATCGCAGGAAAGGCCTGTCCGAAGAGATGCCCAAGGAAAAGATTCATCCCAACTATGCCGCTGTGCTCGTTCATTGCGCCTGCGGAAACAATTTTGAGACCCGGTCGACCCACAAGGGCGACATTCACGTGGAAATCTGCTCGGCATGCCACCCGTTCTTTACCGGCAAGCAGCGGCTGGTGGACACAGCGGGCCGCGTGGAGCGGTTCCGCCGCAAGTATGCCAAGGCCGGCGAGGTAGCGGCGGCGAAGTAGCCGGCGCGCAAGGCACGGCCAAGCACGATTGGGCCTCCGCTGCAGCGGAGGCCCAAGTTCGTTCAGGTGAAATCCATGGCTGGCAAGGGCTTTACCGTGAAGAAGGATTGGGACAACCCCAGGGAGCACGGTCGTCGCGGCGACCCCGCGGAGGCGCGGGTGCCGGCCGAGGTGCGCCTGGGGACGGTGGTGGTGGCTCCAGCTACCGTGCTGGCTCCCATGGCCGGGGTCACGGACACGGTTTTCCGGCGCTTTATTCGCCACGCCAGTTTGTTCACGGCCGCAGCGACGCCCGGTTCCACTGCCGATGCGAGCGCGATCGATGCGGCTGTGTCCAACGCGCAGTCGGGCTGCGGGCTGCTGATGACTGAGTTCACCTCGGCGGACGGCCTGGCGCGGATGCGGGAGAGCAAGCGGCGGCGCTATCTGACCTTCTACGACGATGAGCACCCCATCGGGGCGCAACTGTTCGGGGCCAATGCGGAGACGCTGGCCGAAGCGGCGCGGATTGTGGAGGAGACGGGCTTCGACACGGTGGACCTGAACCTGGGTTGCCCGGCCAAGCGGGTAGTGGGCTCGAACGGCGGCTCGGGGCTGCTGCGCGACCTGCCGCGGATCGGCGAGATCTTTCGCACTGTGCGACGGGCGGTGACGATTCCCTTTACCGTGAAGTTCCGCATGGGCTGGAACGAGCGGGAGATTGTGTGCGTGGAACTGGCGCGAATGGCGGAGGCCGAAGGGCTGAACGCCGTGACACTGCACGCCCGCACCCGCGAGCAGGGCTACACCGGCCAGGCGCAATGGGAGTGGATCGCCCAGTTGAAGCAGGCGGTGGGGATTCCGGTGATCGGCAACGGCGACATTCGCACGCCAGAGGATGCGGCGGCAATGGTGGCCGAGACGGGCTGCGACGCGGTGATGATTGGGCGGGCGGCTCCTGGCAATCCGTGGATCTTCAGGCAGATCGCGCAGTATACGGCGACCGGCAGCTACGAGCGGCCTACGGTGGAAGACAGGTACCGGATGATTCGCGCCTATTTTCAGATGCTTTTGGACGAGGCTGAGGCGAGCAATGATTTGCCCCGCAACGCCCGCATGAGCCCCCCGGCGGACAGGTCTTCGTCCGCGGGGAAGGAGACGGCCGGCAAGATGAAGCAGTTTGCCACGTGGTTTACCCACGGCGTGCCGGGCGGAGCAAAGCTGCGGGCGGCCATCTACCAGGCGCGCACCGGGGCCGATGTGCTGGCCCAGGTGGAGCTGTTCTTTACGGCGCGGCCGGCGGAGGTTGCGGGTTCCGATTCCGGACCAAATTCCGGTTTGGGGCTCGAAGACGGGCCGCAAGCCTTCCCGGAAGCCGCGCTTATCTGTGACTAAAAGGGGGACTAGACAGGCTTTCCATGTCCTCAAATGATGCGGTTCCATCCTCATCTCCGCTGTATTTCCGCCTGCAAGCCGGGTATATAGTGAACTCATCCTCGTTTTGAAGGGTTCGCACAGCGCATCGTGACGCGGAAACTGAAAAGCACGTTGAGGGCTTGGGCGTGCGGCTTTGCCGCGCTTGGCCTTGTTGCGCCCGCTTGCCTGGCCCAGGGCTACAGCTCCCGTGGAATTCCCGAGTGGGCGCCATTGGGCCTGATTGCGCTGCTTTTTGGGGTGCTGGCTCTAGCCAGCTGGCGAATCCGTCGCCTGGCGGCTCAAGCACGGCAAGGGAAACTGGCGATTCAGCACCGGACCGAGGACCTGGAACGGGAGAAGGCCGAGTTGGTGCGCGCCCAGGAGAAAATGCGCCACTTTGCCGAGCACGACGATCTGACCGGCCTGTGGAATCGCCGCATTCTTATCGAACGCCTGAGCCAGGAGGTGGACCGCGCGCGCCGTGACGGCACCCCGCTGAGCGTGATTCTGGTGGATCTGGATCACTTCAAGGACATCAACGACACCTTCGGCAATCCGTCCGGCGATCTGGTCCTCAAGGAGATCGGCGCGATCTTCCGGCGCCTGGTGCGCACCTACGACTGGGTGGGCCGTTACGAGGGCGAAGAGTTTCTGCTGATTCTGCCCGGCTTGAGCTTCGTCGGCGCGCGCCTCCGCGCAGAGCAGTTCCGGATGGCAGTGCAGGCGGCGCGCATCTTTGAGGGGGAGACAGCGATCCAGCTAACCGCCAGCTTGGGCGTGGCCTCCGGCTTCCCGGCCGACTATGAGGCAATGATCCATGCCGCCGACGTTGCCCTCTATCAAGCCAAGAACAATGGGCGCAATTGCGTGGTGGCTACGGAGATAGAACCGCCGGAGATTACCGGGGGGGCGGGAATATAGGAAGGCTATGACTGCGGCAGGGGAGGCGAATGGTGGCGCAGAGGGGTCCCCAGGGCGGAAACGGCTTGAATAGAATTAAAGGAGGGGTGGAAGGGGTGGTAGGCGAGGCGGGGATCGAACCCACAACCCCCGGCTTAGAAGGCCGGTGCTCTATCCAATTGAGCTACTCGCCCCTGTACGTTTCATTCTAACGTCGAGTGGCCGCAGAGCGCACGAGCAAATGCAGCCAGCGCGGCCTGGAGCGTCCGAGCGGCCTCAGCGGCGGAGGGTCCGCAGGCGGTCAGGTATGCGGTGATTCCGAAATCCATCCGTTCCGGGGAAATGAGGGCCCGGCGGACGACGAAGTCCACGCGGCAGCAACGCAACGGAACCGCGCGAAGGCCAGCGCACACGCCTTTGCACCAACTGGCGGCCAGGGCCGGTACCAGCCATGGCCGGTCGCTTTTGGGCAGCAGGTCAATGTAACAGCCGGTGGCCTGCACGGCAGATCCGGGTGGCGCATCCAACTCGTCCGGATCGAATTCGTCCGGCTCAATGGCCGGCCAGACATCGCATTTCGAGGTCCAAACGAGCGAGGCCGCGCCATTCAGCGTTGCCAGAGCCTCGGCCAGTGCCGGGAGTTCCGCTGCTTCTGGCAACTGCCATGCGCGTTCCGGATGCAGGCGCAGATCGACAAATCCCGGCCATTGCGCGTCGATCATCGGCGCATCGCCGCCTGCCTCGACCTCCCAGTCAGCTTCCATGGGCCTCAGCGGTCACCGCCAGCAGGAACCGGATCACCGCCGCCTCCGCCCAATGAATTTCATTGCCTGGGTCTCTGGAAAGATAGGCGCAGTGGCCTCCGTGGCGGGTCTCCACAAAGGTCACGTGCGGGTTGGCGAGGAGTTTGGCGCGGGTCTCGGGAAAGAGGCGAATGAAGGGGTCGTCCTGGGCGCACAGAATCAGCGTCGGCACGGCGATGCGGTCGACCACGCGGGCGCTGGCGGCGCGATAGTAGTAGTCGCCGGCATCGCGGAAACCCCAGTAGCGAGCCACGATCTTGTCGTCGAACTGGCGGATGGAGCGCACCGGCCCGATCTCTCCGGCGGGCACATAGATGCCCGGAAACAGCTTTGCCTTGCGAGCGTAGCGCGCCATCAGCCCGAGTAGAAAACGCCGCTCGTAGGGGCGGTTGAGCGGCTCGTGCAGGGCGTCGGCGCCGGGCGCCAGATCGATGGCCGGGCAGACCGCGGCCACGGCGCACAGGGGCGGCTGGTTGCCCCACTCGCCGGCCAGCTTCAGCACCAGGTTGCCGCCCATCGAGTAGCCCACCAGCGCCACCCGCTTCAGGCCGAATCGCTCCGCATAGTGGCGCACCACCGCGCCTACGTCGCCCGACAGCCCGGAGTGGTAGAGCGTCGGCGTCAGCGTCTCTGTGCCGCCGCAGTTGCGCATATTCATGCGGATGACGTTGCAACCCGCAGCCCAGGCCCGCGCGGCGATGCCCTGAATGTAGCGGGAGTCCGACGAGCCCTCGAGCCCGTGGACCAGAATCACGGTTAGCCGCCCGGCCCGGTCCAGATCTGCCTGCGGGTGCTCGGCCTGCCAGTGGCAATGGCACAGCACGCGGCTGCCATCGACGGGGTCCACCTCGACCGCCTCGGAGACGGACGAAAGGCGGAAGGGCGGACGGGGAAGAAAATTCCCCACAATCGTCTGCAGGTGGCCGTTGGTTAAACCGCGCCGCGGCTCAAACGGGGTCAACCACCCCGGCAGTCCGGGGATCGCGTCGTCAACAACTGTGTTTTCATGGATTTTTGGGGTCACGGCAACTCGGGAAGTGGGGCTTGCGGCCCGTGCGGTCCGTGTAAACTTGGGGCGGCGGGTGGGGATCGAACCCACGACATCCTGAGCCACAGTCAGGCGTTCTGCCACTGAACTACTGCCGCCATCTATCCTTGATTGTAGCATCGAATCAAGTCTTTCGGTTTCGTCCGATCCTGAGGGAAAACGCCCATGCCCCGCCACGATCCAATCCCGGCAAGCCCCCAGGCCACGGCCACGCTCCCGCCGCCGGACCGCTGGAATCGCGGCGCATGGTTCTTCCGCGACCGGACCCTGCACAGCATAGAGATTCTGCTGGATGAGGCCTTTCGAGTCCCCGGCACCGGCATCCGCTTCGGGCTGGGCGGGATCATCGGGCTGGTTCCCGGCCTGGGCGACGTGCTGGCCGGACTGCTCTCGCTGATCATTCCCCTGGCGGCCTGGATTCGCGGCGTACCCTACGTCACGCTGGCGCGCATGGCCGCCAATCTCGGCATCGGCGTTCTGGTGGGATCCGTTCCCCTCTTCGGCGACATCTTCGACATCTTTTGGAAGGCCAACCGCCGCAACTACCGCCTGCTCTGCCTCCACTTAACCGAACCGCGCCGCCACAACCGGCAGGACTGGATGTTTCTGCTCCTGCTGGCCGGTGCCCTGGCGCTGGTCTTCGCCATCCCCCTGGCGCTGGTGGTGTGGCTGTTGCTCTGGCTGGCCAGCCGCTAAGTGCTCCCGCTCAAACCCAACAGAAACCCGATTCGCGCTACAATCGAGGCAGAACGTCGGGGCGTAGCGCAGCCTGGTAGCGCATCTGCTTTGGGAGCAGAGGGTCGGGGGTTCGAATCCCTCCGCCCCGACCAGTTTAGCTTTTAGTTTCTATAGTTTATCTTCGAGCAAGAAAAACCTTCTTGTTGAAGTTTGTGGCTCTGGGGTGCTTTAACCGCTACAAAATCGCCTACAGATTGGGTTCCTGATATCTTCATGGACCGCTATGCTCTTGAATTCTCAATGGTTCTGGAACGGTGTCCAAGGGGGAACCATCTGTTTCCAGGCAGATGCGCTCCCGTCATGCTGAAGCTGTCTCAACCCAATACAGAACAATCAGTCAGAATCAGCAAATCGCAGTCAGGGCAAGCCACAACGGTGCATCCTAGTTTCGATGAAATGGTTGAGACTGGCTAACTGTCAGCTTATGGGGGGTTGCCCATGCCTCATAGCTGTTGAAGAGGAGTTGGCCGCCAAGGACGAGAAGCCAAACCCATAGGGCAAAGCGCAACTGATGGCGCGGAATGCGGGTGCTGAGGATGGTTCCGACAATGGCTCCGGCAACGCCACCTTCAATGAGATGAATGAGCAAATCTGGGTTGGAGGCGTGCGAGAACCAATGCGCGCCACTGCCAATGAGTGAGACGACAAAGCCAAAGGCGATGTCCGTACCGACCACTTGCGCGGGCGCTAAATCAGTGAGGCTGAGTAGCGCCGCCGAGCCCAGAGCGCCGGCTCCGGCGGAGGAGAAGCCGACCTCGGCTCCTACTGGGAGCATCAGCCATGAAAGCAGGGAGCTGCGATCCCGAGCGTCCGGATTCTTTCTCATCGGACGGAAGGAAAAGAATATCTGCCAACCCGCCGTACTCACCAGAATCAATCCAAGAATCGCGTTGAGCATGTTCTGAGAGCCAACATTCACCAGATGTTTCAGAAATAGCGACCCGACGATGACGCCGGGCGCGCCGCCCAGAAGCATGAATCCAAGCGTCCGCCAAACCACGTTGCGGCGAAGGATTTGCGCCGGCACCAGAATCAATTTGACCGCTGAGGCGAACATCAAGCCGATGCCGACGGCAACCGGTGCCGGCACTCCAAGAAACAAAACCAGCACCGGCACGGTGACGGTGCCGGCGCCAACTCCGGTGAACGCAATAAACAGAGCGATGATGAATCCAATGAGATATTGCATTTCCGTTTCCTCAATTCCGGCGCGCCCGTTTTATTGCGACGGCGCTGCCTCGATGTGAATGCCGCACTCAACCTTGCGCCCGGCCCAGCGGCCCGAGCGCGGATCGTTTGGATCCAGCGGAAGCGTAGTACAGGGCTCGCAGCCGATGGAGGAGTAGCCACGCGCATAGAGCGGAAGCAGCGGAATGGCGAGCTGTTCGCAGGCGTACCAGACATCCCGCGTTGTCCACGCAGCCAGCGGCGCCAGCTTCAGCACCTGCTTTCCGCCGGGAAGCGTGAAGAGAGCCTCTTCCTCCAGCGCCGCGCGGCTCTTTGCCTGTTCGCGCCGCAGGCCGGTAAGCCAGACGCGGTACCCGGCAAGCGCCTTGAAGAGCGGCTCAACCTTGCGCAGTTTGCAGCACTGGTCAGGCGCCGATTGATAGAGCAGGCCGTGCTCCGCCTCCTGCTCGGCTACGGTCTTTTCGGGTAGCAGATTGATAAGGTTAAGCCGCCACTCGCGCGCAAGATGATCCCGATACGCATAGGTCTCCGCAAAATGATAACCCGTGTCGAGAAAAAGAATGGGGATACTGGAATCCAACTCGATTGCGAGCTTCGCCAGCAGCACGTCTTCCGCCTGAAAGCTGCAAGTCAGGCACACATCCGGCTGGCCTGTGATTTCGCGCGCAAGGATGGCGCGCACCTGTTCCAGCTTGGCATTCACCTGAGCGTGTATTTCCACTGCGCTCATCACAAATCCGCCTTTTCAAAAAAAATAAGGATGCCTGTGCTGTGCAACAACTGATGGACGGCAGAGACCGCCTTGAGTGGATCGTTTGCGTCGAGGGTGAGTTGCCGGTCTTCCGCGCGCGCCATGAGCGTGCCGCTATCGTTTTCGTGAACAACGAGAGCAAGCAGGCCGGATTGAATCTGCATCTCGGTGACGATTTCCAGCAGGCTGGGATGAAGGAGAAAGGCGTCATCGTCGGCTTCGATGCGATTGGATATGGCCCCGGCTGCAAACAGAGAACGCTCGATCGCGTCAATCAGCTCCGTGGGTCCGCTCAGTTCGAGAACGCCGCCGCGGTGCCCCCAGCGCGCGGCCCTTTCGCCGGCGGTTACCGGTCCCCATGCGCCCGCATGGATGTGGCTGCCCTCTGTTTCATAGCTGGACGCCGTGGTAATCATGCCCGCCGCGGCCGTGCTGTTGGTTTCGGCGTCAATCAGGATAAAAGCGCCGGTGCCGCGATTTTCTCCGTAAAGGTCGAGCGCGATCGGCCGCAGCAGATTCAGGGTCACCACGCCGATGCCGTTCATCTCCAGCGTCTCGGCGGGTTCGTGCGAGAACGTGCCGATGTTGGTGCGGTGCTCGATCGATGAAAGAAACGCAGGCGCGGTCTGGCTTGTGTGCTTGAGCAGATAGCGGCGATGGAGTTCGAGCGGACGCCGATCCATCCAGACCAATGCGGCCTTGACGCTCTTGGCAACAGTTGCCGGCGCATCAGCTAAGACGATGAGGTCGCCGCGGCTGATGTCGAGTTCCCGGTTCAGCACCAGCGTAACGGAGAGTGGCGCATACGCCTCGGCAAGATCGCCATCGTAGGTGACGATGCGTGAGACCTCCGCGCTTCTGCCGGAAGGAAGCACGGTCACTCTGTCTCCAGGGCGAACTGTTCCAGATGCAATTTGGCCGGCGAAGCCGCGAAAGCTGTGGTCAGGTCGAAGAACTCGCTGTACCGGAAAGCGAAAGGGTTCGGCGCGCGTGTCAAGCGACGATGGCAGCGCCTCAAGCAACTCAAGCAGGGAGGGTCCGCTGTACCATAGCATGGCTTTGGAACGATGAACGATATTGTCCCCGGCCAGCGCACTGACCGGGACAAAAATAGACTCGACCGGACTGCCGGTGTCGGCTGCAATCTGTTCAAGCAGCAAACTGAAATCGCGCTCAATTGCGCGGAAGGCAGCTTGATCGTAGCCGATGAGATCCATTTTGTTCACGGCCACCAGTACATGCCGCACGCGCAGCAGCGACGCGATGTAGGCATGGCGGCGCGACTGCAAGAGCACACCCTTGCTCGCGTCAATCAGCACCACGGCCGCATCGGCCGTCGAAGCCCCCGTAACCATATTGCGCGTGTACTGTTCGTGACCGGGCGTATCCGCGATGATGAACTTGCGCCGCGCCGTGGAGAAGTAACGATAGGCCACATCGATCGTGATGCCCTGTTCGCGCTCCGCCCGGAGACCATCGGTGAGCAGGGCGAAATCGATCTGCCCGGGAGCGGTTGTTCCCTTGCCTTGGATGGAGCGCACCTGATCTTCGTAGACCGACTGCGTGTCGTAGAGCAGGCGGCCGATCAGAGTGGACTTTCCGTCATCCACACTGCCCGCGGTCGAGAAGCGCAGCAGATCCTTCTCGCGTTCCTGTTGCAGGAATTCATCGATGGAGAAACTGGGAGTCGTGAGCGCGGCCATCTAGAAATATCCCTCCCGCTTCTTGATCTCCATGGAGCCTTCCTGGTCGTGGTCAATGGTGCGATTGGCGCGCTCAGAAGAGCGAAAGGAGAGCAGCTCCGCAATGATGGCGGGAATGGTATCCGCATCGGAACGAATGGCCCCCGTGCATGGGCTGCATCCAAGCGAACGCAGACGCGACTTGACCAGTTGCGGCTGCTCGCCGGGACGCGCGACAAATGCCTGCTCAATGGGAAGCAACGCATCGCCACGCACATACATTAGGCGCTCTTTTGCGAAATAGAGATCCACGACCGGGATTTTCTCCTCGTGGATGTATTGCCAGACATCCATCTCCGTCCAGTTGGAAAGCGGGAAGACGCGAATACTCTCGCCGGGATGGATGCGCGCGTTGTAGAGATTCCACAACTCGGGGCGCTGGTTCTTCGGGTCCCACTGCCCGGCGCTGTCGCGGAAGGAGTAGATGCGCTCTTTGGCGCGAGACTTCTCTTCATCGCGGCGAGCGCCGCCGAAGGCCGCGTCGAAGTTGTAGTGCCGCAGCGCGTCGAGCAGCGCCTGCGTCTTGAGCAGTCCGCAGCAGCGCTTGGTGTCGAGCACGATGGGATTAGTCCCCGCCGCTATGGCGCCTTCATTGCGCCACACGAGCAGCTCTGCCCCGGCGGAGCGGGCCATCGCATCGCGAAAAGTGAGCATCTCCGCGAACTTGAATCCGGTGTCCACATGCAACAGAGGAAACGGAATCGGGCCGGGGTAGAAGGCCTTCTGCGCCAGCCGCAACATGACGGAGGAATCCTTGCCGATCGAGTACAGCATCACAGGACGCTCAAACTCGGAGGCGACTTCGCGCAGGATGTGGATGCTCTCCGCCTCAAGCAGGCGCAGATGACTCAGGCGCGGCGGAGCGGTTGCGCTCGTTGGCGGCGGTGGCAGGGAAATCTCGCTTTCGGCGGCCGGCATGTATGACCTCTTTCAGTAATTGAATCGCTGAGGGCCAATGCTGCGGGTCCGCACACCGGCTTTTCAGCGCGGGTGCGTCTTCTGATGAATTGCGAAGGGAAATCAGAGACTAGAAAATACACCCGTCGAAGATCTTCGACAGGCAACAACAGAACCGGCTTTGGGGAGCGCTCGTCATGTGTAGGCCCATAGTAGCAAAATGCCGGGGCAAGCGCAACTCCGGCCTGCCCCGCCAGTCTTTCTTCGCTCGATGTACGCCTGAGGGAACCTCTGATTTAGTTGACGTTTTGAAAGGGCACGGCTTTAGCCGTGCCAGAAATGGCGCAAAATCAACGCGGGCTTTAGCCCCTGAGGGAAAGCTCAATGCGTAGTGGAACTTAATCAGAGGTTCCTTAGAAGAGAAACTTCAAGGCGAACTGGAGCTGCCGCGATGTGGTTGCCGTTGCGGTCATTATGTCTGCCGTGGGTGAAAGCGCCGCCTCTACGGACGGACCGGTCTGCAGGGTCGCGATGCCGCTCAGGTTCCATCCGCCCGCAATCTGCTGCGCAATCGGAGTTGCGTTTCCCAAGAGCGCACGGCCGGAGCCGATGGGCATTTGGCCAAAGTCGCTGGGATAGCGGCCCAAAATCGATGCAAAGAGGACAAGGCTGGATGCGAACAGCGCGATGGTCCATCACACCAGCCTCGTCCCGGAGTTCCAGTACGGCGTTGGCTACTTCTTTCCGTTGTCTTTGAAGTTCAGCGCAAAGTAGTAGGTCGTGTACGAGTGGCTGGTTGACACATTCGTCAGGAACTGGCCACCGCCGAAGTAGCCGATGCCGCCGCCCAGGTTGAAGTGCTTATTGAGTTCATACCAGGAGTAGCTATCGATTTCCGCGCCCACATGGCGGCCGTGGGCGGTCTTGTTGTACACGATCGAACTGCCCGAAGTGTTGTAGATCGAGTCCAGCGCCGAAGCCGCCCAAAAGTCCAGCCCCTGCACCGTGAAGGTGAGCCGCCGGTGGGGCTCAACGGTGGCTCCCACGCGCACCGATTCAATGTTCTGCCAGCCGAACAGGTCAGTGATTCCAAAGCGGTCGTGGGCTGTCGGTTCGATCGTATCGAAGGTGGAGTGCTTTCCGTTAGTTGCCGGATCGCTGTTGCCCGAGGCGTAGTCGTACTGGGTAAAGACGCGCGGCTTGGCCACTGCATCGAGGAACTGGTATGCCGCGCCTCCCTGCGCCGCCCAGGCGCCGATGCTTTGTGGTCCCACTGTGCCGCCTTCGAAGATCAGCTCCCCCCCGTAATCGAGCGCCGTGTGGGCTTGCGCCTTGAAGCGCACGCCACCAGCCTTCTCGTTCTCCTTCCCGGTGGTCTTGGCGGCGGCCGGTTCGACGACCTCTGCCGGCTGCACGCGCCACAGGAAGAATGGCTCAAGGTTCGAGTGCGGCACCAGGTCATCGATGCGGCCGTAGGCTCCGTAGATGTTGTTGCCTTCCTGATGCGGGCTCACGCCATAGGCCTGCGGCACCAAAGGCGAGGCAGCGAAAATGCCCAGGTGCTCGCGCTTCGCATTCAGGTTCAGCACCGCCGCATCGTAGGAACGGGCCTGGTTGCGCCACTCGGAGTTGGCGATGATCGTATTGTTGTAGTTGATGAGCTGTCGGCCCACGCGCAGGCTGAACCAGTGCTTGTCGGGCGCGCCGACCTCGGCGTAAGCCAGCTTCAGATCCCAGCGAACCGTGTTCGGCGGGCCGAGCGGCGGGTTTTGGAAGCCCGCACGGGCGTCCTGCACCTGCGCCGTAATCCGCAGCCAACTGGGCGTATGCAGATCCACCTTGAACCGGAAGCGGTTCAACAGGTAGGAGTCATTGGCACCCGCTTTGAAGTTATTATTGTCGTGCGCCTCATACCGGAACCGCTCCTCGGCCTGCAGATCGATCCAATGGGGCAGCTTTTCGTCAAGATAGGTCGCCGGGGCAAAGTCGTGGAAGTCATAGGGCGCCGGGTTGGCGGTAGTACGCCAGGCCGGGCCGTTCAGGAAGCTCAACGGGTTCGAGGCCGGACCGGTCATGAATACGCCATTGAACCCGGGCGTCCCGTGTTGCGTGGTGATGTCGTCCTGCGCGGCCAAGGGCCGGCCGTCCGCTATAGCAAACAAAAAAAGCATAGCAGAGATCGATAGCGGCAACAGGCGCAGAGAAGCGGACATAAAAGCATCAAGAGCTTTTGACACTTTGGATTCTCCTTTGAATCTTGGGAGCTGGATGAGTTAGGACCGTAGGTCCCTGGCCCGCATGGGGAGACAGACCTTTATCGACAGGTGGGCAGACAATAACAACACGAGCAATGCGCTGTTCCCGGCCTGCTCATTGAGCGGGCAGAGTCCTCAATAAAACCTGTGTAGATGGGCGTGAACAGGGGCATCCAGTACTCGAAAAATCAACGTGAAGCGCTTGAATTTGGGAAAGACAAAATCGCGGACAGGCCAGCGGGCGCTAGCGGAGACAGCAACAACACGCGATTTTGACGAAGAAGGTTTGCATCTCGTGAGCAACTCTGTTTTTCCAACTTAAACAACATTCGGATTCTTGTCAACAGACTGATCCCGGAATTTTCTGGGCGGAGGTTTGCGCTGAGGCCGACTTGACTTTCGCGCGGCCCGCCCCTACTATCTCTTTATGCAAGGTCAGCCCTGTTGTCGCCGCTGTACGCCGCTTCGCGCGCACAGGTGACCTGGGTCTAAAAGTCAGATCGAATCCACGGTTTCCAAATGCCCGCGATACAGCCATAGCTGTCGCGGGCTTTCTGTTTTTTGAAAGAGGGAAAATGGCTCAAATTATTCCGGAAAAAGAGACCAAGGCCCAACGTGCGGAACGCCTCAAGCGCGAGAAGAACCCGTGGGAGGCGTTCGACGAGGTGCGCGCCTTTGCCCGCCAGGGCCGCGCGAGCGTGGTCCCCGAGTGGGCTGCCACTTATTTCAAATGGTGGGGCGTCTACACCCAGGGTGACGGCATGGGCGTCACCGGCGGCAAAGGCGGCGAAGGCCTGGCTTCCGATTACTTCATGATGCGCATCGGCGTCCCCAACGGGATTCTCTCCGCCGGCCAGCTTCGCGTCATCGGCGGCCTGGCGCGGAAGTACGGACGCAACCTCGCCGACATCACCGTCCGCCAGAACATTCAGCTTCACTGGCTCACCATCGAATCGCTTCCCGAAATTGTGGATGCGCTCGACGCCATTGGACTCTCGCCCAAAGGCGCCTGCGGCGATGTGGTGCGCAACGTGACCGGCTGCCCTCTGGCCGGCGTGGCCGCCGATGAGCTCATCGACGCCTCTCCGCTCGCCGCCGAGATTTCGCAACTGCTCAAGGCAAATCCGGAGTTCTACAACCTGCCCCGCAAATTCAAAATCTCCGCCACCGGCTGCTCCTCCTGGTGCTCCTATCCGGAGATCAACGATATCGCGCTCACCGCGGTGAAACACGACGGCCAAGTCGGCTTCTCGCTCCGGGTGGGAGGAGGCTTGTCCAACGAACCGCATCTCGCCGTTCGCCTTGACGCCTTCATTCTCCCGGACCAGGCCGTCCGTGTGGCGCGCGCCGTCACCGAGATCTTCCGCGACCAGCAGGGCCTGCGCGAGAGTCGCGACCGCGCCCGGCTGAAGTATCTGTTCATGAAGGAGGGTTGGACAGCTGACAGCTTCCTGGCTGAACTTCAGTCGCGCCTCGATTTCAAGTTGCTGCCCGGTGTGCCGGAACAAGTACCCGATGAAATCCTCCGCGACCACGCCGGAATCCATCCGCAGCGCCAGCCGGGCTTGAGCTACGTGGGGGCATCCGTCCTTCGCGGGCGCCTGACCGGCGAGCAGTTGGAAGCGGCAGCCGAACTCGCCGAGCGCTTCGGCAGCGGCGCGCTCCGCGCCACCGTCTCGCAAAACCTGCTGTTCATCGATATACCCAACAGCAAGACGGCGGAACTCGCCCGCGAACTCGGCCAGAGCGGCCTCCAGGTCGATGGCTCGTTCTTCTGGCGCGGCGCCGTCGCCTGCACCGGCTCGGAGTTCTGCAAGCTCGCCATCACGGAGACCAAGGGCTTTACCCGCTGGGTGGTGGACGAACTGGAAGAGCGGCTGCCCGAGTTCGACCAGCAGCTCAAGCTCCACGTCACCGGCTGCCCCAACAGTTGCGGCCAGCATTGGATTGCAGACATCGGCATCGAGGGGAAGAAGATCAAGCACGAGGGCAAGCTCACCGACGCCTACTACTTCTGCCTCGGTGGAGCGGTGGGCCAGCACGCCGCAATCGCCCGCCCGGTGGGTTATCGCTGCCTCGCCCAGTTGGTGCCGGAAGCGATCGAACGCCTGCTGCGCCACTATCTCGCCGGCCGCGAGCCGGAGGAGAACCTGCGCGCCTGGTTCGGCCGCCATTCGAACGACGAACTGCGCGCCTTTCTGGCCGGCGAGGTTCTTGCCGCCGTCGAGCGCGACGCTCCCACCGGCCGCGTGCCGCACGGCGTGGGCGATTAGAGAAAATACCATGAGCCTTCTGCCGATCTTCCTCAAACTCGATGGCCGCCGCTGCCTCCTGGTAGGCGCGGGCACTATCGCTTTGGACAAGATCGGCAGCCTGCTCAAGACAGGCCTTCGCCTCCGCGTCATCGCCCCCGATGCGCGCCCTGAAATCCGGCAACTGGCTGCGGAAGGCAAACTCGAATGGATCGATCGCCGCTTCGAGCTTTCCGACCTTGACGGCAACTTCCTGGTCATCGCTGCCACTGATTCGCCAGCCGTCAACGCGGCTGTCTATCGCGGATCGGTCGAACTGGGCATCCTTTGCAACAGCGTGGACGATATCCCCAACTGCGACTTCTTTTTCGGCTCGATGGTCAGCCGCGGCGACCTTCAGATCGCCATCTCCACTGCCGGTGAAAGCCCCGCCTTCGCCCAGCTCCTGCGCCGCGAGATCGACAAGCTATTGCCTGAAGATCTCGGTCCGTGGCTTCAAAATCTGGGTCAACTACGCCGCGAGATTCTCAAAACGCTTCCCCGCAACGAGGACCGCAAACTTTTGCTGCATCAACTGGCCCAGCGCCCGGTCTTCCCATCCAATTCCCATGCGGCAATCCCCGGTCTTTCCGAAGGGTTCCTGCAAGAGGTTGAGGAAGATCCGCGCGCTTCCGCACAAACGGTGTACCTGGTCGGAGCCGGTCCCGGAGACCCCGACCTGCTCACCGTCAAGGCGTTGCGTCTGATCCAGACCGCCGGCGTCGTCCTCCACGACGACCTTGTTCCGCAGGCGATTCTCGAACTGGCCTCACCCTCGGCTGAAGTTCTCAACGTGGGCAAACGCTGCGGCAGCAAGACCATCACCCAGGACGAAATTAACCAGTTGATGATCGAACACGCCCGCCTGAATCGCAGTGTGGTTCGCCTCAAGAGCGGCGACCCGCTCATCTTCGGCCGCGCCGCCGAAGAGATGGCTGCCCTCGCCGAAGCGGGCGTGCCTTTCCAGATCGTCCCCGGAATCACCGCCGCCTTCGCCGCCGCCGCTGCCGTTGGCTGCTCGCTCACCAGCCGCAACAGCGCGTCCAACGTGATCTTCTCCACCGGCCACCACGCGCAGTCGCAACCGGACAGCCGATCGTGGTGCGCGCCGCTGCCCCAACGAGAAGAGGCGACGCGGGTGGTCTATATGCCTGGCCGTGACCTGAGCTTGCTAGCTCAGCAATGGCTCGACGAAGGACTTCCTTCCGACTTCCCCTGCGCCGTCGTCTCACGCGTCGCTCAGCCCGGCCAGCAGGTTCGATGCACCACGCTCGCCGCGCTGGGAGACGCCGAACCCACCCTCGCGCCCAGTCTGCTCATCGCCGGCTGGGCTCTACGAGAGTCCTCCGCAGCGTTCCTGTGCCTCGCCAAAATTCCATCCGGGCGAAATGGAGACTCGATTTTAAGCGGGAAGTCCATTCCTGAGGAGATTTTCGACTGAAGGGAGAGGCATTCAGTGACCACGAATCGTCACTACGACGATATGGCTCAGTCCGCAGGAGTTCGACGGCACACCTCTCCTATAAGTCATCTTCAGTTCTGCGGCGAGATGTGCGAAACTCTGACTCAGGCTGCAAGGTCGTAGCGATGATGCAAGCTGCCGAACCTTGGCGTCGCTATGATTCTGCTATCCGCTCTGGAGTTACTCACTGCTTTACGACCGGCAGATGTTTACCTGGAGAACTGATTATAAAGCTCTTAAAGCGTTGCGGGAAGGCGGTGTTGTGCTTGGCCAATATTCGATTCGGCCGGAAAAGGGAATGTTTTCTGCTTGGAGGAGCCTTGGAATCAGTGATCCTTCACTCCAACATGGGGGCAACGCCAAGACATCGGAGAAGTGTTGCAGAGCCAACCTGCGGCAACTGACGCGCTTTTCTCATTGTTCCGCCACGCAAAAAACCTCAGGCAGTTTCCTGACTGTAGTCGATTTTGTAGCTGTCAGAGCACCCAAGAACCACAAGGATCAACAAGGTTAAGTAGGAATACGGTAAACAATTCAACCAAAAGCACTTAAGTTCACTCAATTTCAACAGGATTCAACAAACGATTTGACCTGCTTTGGGAGCAGAGGTGTTGAAGTCTATTGAAATCTGTTGAACCGTGCTGTTGGCGAGGAAGTAAACCCGCCAAATGATACTTCAGACCGTAAGCGTCGTTTTGGTTCCCACAAGCCGACTTGAACGAAGCCCGCTTCGCAGCTCTTGGCTCGGACCTCTAAAGTATATTTGTTGGCCCGTTTTACTGCATTTCAGCATATTGTTTTTATGGAGACCGGCTCACCCTTGATCAAAACGATCTCGTGGCTCGGCTCAGCCGTCACTTCGTAAAAACTCCTTCCATCAGGCAGATAGATGCGCACAGGTTCGGGCAGCTTCTGGAGCTCAGTCACGAGATCCTGCCGGACCGAAACCTCAATGCTTTCATGGAGCGTCACCTGTACGCGCACGATGGCTTCCTCCGCTTCGCTCCGCGATGCACGACGCCCGTCCCGCCGCACCTGGATCGTCTGAAGAACCGCCGCGACGGCGGCACAGACGGCGGAAACAACGCCGGCCACTGCTCCTAATGTGGCCGGGTCAAATCGCCGTGACCGTTGGTCGTCGACTTCGTGGACAACCGCCTCTGGCGCAACTTGGCGAATCGCGGCCGCTACCGCCGCATGTTCCTCAGGAGATAGGCTGATACAGTCAAGTAGGATGTTCACATCAGGTCTCCGGACCTCTTAGAAGTGATCAATGGATGTATCATAGCCGTCGCCCAGAATACGCTGGAAATACGACGGCTCCGCGTCGGGGGTGAACGTTTCGGGTAGTGTCTTTCGCAATGCCCGAACGAAATGTTTGGAGTTCTGAACCGATCCGTGCCGGGCGAGATCGTCGAGGACGCTCGCTGAGATAATGTGATAAATCAATGGAAGGTTGACTCGTGCGCTACGATTGTCCTCAATGCGCAGAAAGTCAATCCCTCCGGGATTGACTAGGAGCGGCGGCAAGGACACAGATACGAAACGGTTCCACGGAGGTGGAAAGTAAAGCTGCGGCTCGTAAAAAATGCTAGGATGATCGCTTCTGAGTCTCAGCGCCGCGAGAAAAAAGCTGCGCTGGAATTCATGAACGACGGAATCCGGACCGGGCAAGATAGCGTCGCTCCGGTCGAGAACGGTCTGCTTCGCAGGCTCTTGGGTCAGTTCCACAATCCGATGGCATGCCGCATGCCAGTGTCGGTTCGAATCCAACCCGTAGGCCTGGTACGCGACTTCGTAGGCTCCATGAAGCGACTCCGGTATTGAGAGGCTCCCTGATGCAAGCCGCTGAACGGCACGCTGGAACGCAAGGCCGGGGTAGATCGCATCCCACTGGAGCTCTAGGCAGTCTGGGCACAGAAACGGGTCAACAAAACAGAGGAGAGCGCACTCCTGCAACGCTCCGGATAATGGATGATCGAAGGATATTCCAAGATGCGCGCGTGCATAGTCACTGGCGATTCCCACATTCTCACCGCCGCGACTACGACGGGCATGAATATCTTTCAAAACCCGTCAAACCAAAACCCGGAGAAATGATGCACAATATCACTCCCAGGTGGGCCAAATCAAATGGTCAAAGTGGGCCACGCCGGAATAGCGAACTCAGGCGCTTCATGCAAATGGCGCAGACTCGTTTCGACTGTATCCATGACCTCATCCAGGGTGTTGAAGATTTGATTGCGTATATCGTTTTCGCGAATGTACTCCCAGACGTGTTCGGCCGGGTTCAACTCCGGCGAGTAGGGCGGCAGGGCAAGAAATCTCATGTTGGCCGGAACAGTCAGTTCATGGGCCGTGTGCCAACCGGCTCCATCCAAAAACATAACGCAGAAGTCGTTGGGAAATTGCGCTGCAGTCTGGGCCAGAAAGATGCTCATCAAGCGGGCATCTACCCAGGGCAAAATCATCGAAGACATCTGCCCGTCGGTGGGGCAGACGGCCACATAGGCGTACACGTATTCGCGGACCAGTTGGCTGCCGACAACGGGTCGCAAGGGCAACGGCGCCCAACAACTTAGCGCGTCGCTGATGCGTCCGAAACGGCCCTCGTCTTGAAACAGAACACGCATCCGAGTGCCAGAAGGAAGGCTCTGGGCTATGGTGTCGAGTGTTTGAAGGAGTTTTTTTTGAAGGCTTCGGCAAGCGCCGGATCCTGCTTGGCGTGATGAGGGCGCGGAGCCAGTTTGCGCCATTGATGACGATGCAGAAGACCGTAGATGTAGTCGATGGAAACCTCTTGCCCGAGCTTTTTCGCAAGTGCGGAAGCAAGCTGTTTGGCGGTCAGCAGATCGCCGCTTTCGGCCTCTGATAGATGCTCGGCAAGGAAGGCTCGTTCCTCATCCAAAGTCATCAGCCCCCAGCGTCTTCCGCCTCGCCCTTTGCGGTCGAGCCCTGTGGGTCCAAGCGAGTTGTACTCGGCTACCCACTTCCAAACCGCCTGCGTTGAAACCGCCAGCAGATCGGCCACGCGATGCGCGGCAAATGGCCCCGCATGGGTCAGCCAGATCGCCAACCGCCGCTGATATGCCATTTGTCGGGAGCCTCCTTGACCCAGGCGACAAGTTGCTTCACCGTAAACCACGGATTCAAAGAGGACGGCTTGCGCATCAGTATACCCCTGAGAACAGGGTGCCATTACTCTATGTCTGTTGTCAGACCGGTATCATTCCTCTGAAACTGTTTGTGATTGGGCGCAATTTGCGCCGGATATGCAAACCCAGGCTCCGCCCGGGGCGACTCTAGCCAAGAGTACCAGGCAAAAGGGAGCCTTCAGCGATACGCAGCTGCGCCGGGTATGGCTCCGGGAATACAATGCGTATTGCCGGGCAGAAACCTCGGCCCAACCGCCAAGGGAAACGGCGGTGGCTTGTGGCCGGTTGGTTTGATTGCGATGCGTCCCAGTGGGACATTCCAACTCTGGCTCCGGGTATTCGAGCTTATCTTGCAAGGATTCTGAAATCCTTAGTGAAGATAGGCCATGGAGAACACAGGTGTCGTGAGGTTGCTCCGATGAAATTCCAATGAATTTCTGATGGATAATATGCTATTGATTCCATGTGTTTATCGGGTGCATTGCCATGCACATTGACCGCAAATCATCGTTCGCGCTGAAAGACTGGATCGTAGAACCCGAGTTCAATCGACTGTCTCGGGGCAAAACCATCCACCGGGTCGAACCCAAAGTGATGAGCGTCCTGCTTCAGTTGGCGGGCCAGGCGAAGTGCGTCGTTTCAAAAGAGGAGATTCTCCGCGCCATCTGGCTTGACACCTTTGTGGGCGAGGATGCCCTGACGCGCTGCATTTCGGTCTTGCGACACATCCTGAAGGACGATCCCCACAATCCCCGGTTCATCAAGACGGTTTCCAAGGCTGGCTACTGCTTGCTGGTGACAGCGCGCCCCCTGCAGCGTCCCGCCGCCGATCTTCCACGTCCAGATTCTCCCGGGTTGCCGGAGGGGCGGGAAGGCCCACCTGCAACTGCCGTTGCTGGGGAGGCCACGCCCGCTGCTTTGCCGAAGAGTCAGGCGGCCGGAGAGCGAAGGACCGGAATCCGCATCGCAGCCTCGGCGCTTGCCTTGGCGCTGGCAATTGGACTCGCGATCTGGGCGGTGCATGCGACGCGGGTCAAATCTACACCTTCCGCGATCCGGATCTTTCAGTTTACGACCAACGCCGGCGAGCAAAGCCGTCCGGCCTGGTCGCCGGACGGCAAGCGGCTGGCCTTTGTCTGGGCAAAAGAGGATGGCGGCAGCCAGAAAATCTACATCAAGGAGCTGGGCAGCGAGACACTGCTCCAACTCACCGGCCTATCCGACTACGAATACAGCCCCGCCTGGTCGCCAGACGGCAAGCAGATCGCCTTTCTCTCCTTGTCGGAAGCCGGCCTGGGACTCTGCGTCGCATCCCTGGATGATTCGCATTCCGTGCGCAAGGTTTATGTTCCTGGTGAAACCAAGCGCTGGGAGGATGGCGCGCTCTCCTGGTCTCCAGATGGCAAGAGTTTGGTTCTGGTCGATCACATTGGGGCACAAGCAAGTTCGTCGATCTATCTGATCGATGTGGAGACCCTTCGTACTCGCGCCCTGACCACTCCCCCGCCCGGCTGGGAAGGAGATATCGACCCAGTCTTCTCGCCGGACGGAGAGAAGATCGTCTTCCTGCGCGCGACCGAAAGCTGGGACACAGAACTGTACTGGGTTTCCACCGCCGGGGGAGCAGTCCACCAGATCACGCATGACGGTAAGTTGATTCACGGAATCGCATGGTCCTCGGACAATCGATCCATCATCTTTTCCTCCAATCGGGCTAGCGAGGATGCCCTTTGGAAGGTCTCTCTGAAGAACGGCGCGCCGCAGCGCTTGCCGGTGGGAACCGAGAATGCCACCCAGCCAGCCATCTCGCCGAATGGAAACGACCTCGCCTTTGTACAAGGCTCGGCAATCTTCGGCATCCAGCGCATTACGGTGTCGGGCGATTCGCGCGAAACGAAAGAGACGCAGATTGTCTCTTCCAGCGCGCAGGATTCCGCTCCCAGCCTCTCTCCCGATGGCGCGCAATTTGCGTTCCAATCCTGGCGCTCTGGATCTCGGCAAATCTGGGTCTCTTCCATCGACGGTCAATCGATGCGGCAACTGACGCGGCTTGACGGCGTTATCTCCGGCCCAGGCAGTCCGTCATGGTCTCCCCAGGGCGGCCGGATTCTCTTCGATGCGAGAATCTACGGGCATGCGCACATCTTTGCGATTTCTGCCACTGGCGGCAGCGCGACACAAATCACCTTTGGAGATGTCAACGATATCGTTCCGCGCTGGTCGGCTGACGGCCGCTCCATCTACTTTCGCTCCAACCGCGGCGGGCGCTGGCGGCTTTGGAAAGTTCCGGAGTCGGGCGGAACGCCGCAACCAGTGACCAGCGACGACGGGATCGCCGGCCAGGAATCGCCGGACGGCAAATGGCTCTACTTTGCACGCGATGATGAGAACGGTCTGTGGCGCATGCCGGCAGCGGGAGGCGAGGCTGTCCACATTCTCGATCAGCCGATGGCGTGCTACTGGGGCTATTGGGCGGTGAGCCGAAGCGGCGTCTATTTTCTGGACCAGAGACAATCGACGCCGTCGATCTCCATTTATGATCCCGTCACGCAAAGAATTACCGGCATTGCGAAGCTGAATCGGCTGCCGTCGGCCTCTGCAGGATTGAGCCTGCTCCCTGATGGGCGAGATTTTCTCATCAGCGACAAGCACGACTCGGGCAGCCATATCTTCATTGCGCAAGGCGTATTTTAGCGTGGCTTTTGGGAGGAGAGGGCCGGGGGTTCGAATCCCTCCGCCCCGACCAGCATAAGTTAGAAGATGTTTGTGAGGCGCAGGGCAAAGCTTCTTGATGGCCCAATGGCATTGCCGGAAAACAGGCCGCCGAAATCCATCACATTCAGAACGTTATTCAGATTCTGGCCATCCGCCTGGAAGCGGATCTTCACGCGGTCGGATTTGTAGATGTCCGCGCCCGCGGAAGCATTCGCCAGAAAGGTTGGATAGATTCGGCCGCGAGCGAAGTTAATGCGATTCAGGACCTGCTGACCATACTGAGCGAGCACAGTGGCCGGATCGCCATCAAAGTCGAAGGGCAAGCCGGTATCGTATTGCACTCCGAATGCGGCCCAGATCCGCGGCGTCGCCTGATAGCGGACGCGTCCGCGGACGGTATTCCTCTGGTCTTGCGTGTCCGGAGTGTGCCCGGTCAACTGAGACGCAGCCTGACTGGCATTGGAGCCGAAGAACAATCCGCCGGTCACCGGAAGCCACGCGTTGCCGACAATATAGGAGTAACTTCCGAAGCCGGAAAAACGATGCCAGTCGGGAATCTCAATCTTCCCTTCGGCGCCGTAAAGAATCGCTTTCCGAAAGGCGATAGGAAAGCTGATCGTGGTGTTGAAGATCTGACTGTCATCGGCATAATTATCGACAACTCTTCTGAAGTAATTGCTTCCCAGCTTCAGATGCCCGAAGAATGCCTTGTTCAAGCCGGCTTCGTAATAATCTCCCTGCGATGGCTGAACGGGAAGATTCAGGAAGCCCGCGGGATCGATACTCGCGACCACGGGCGAACTTGTCAGAAGGATGTTTTCGAACGACGGTGTCTGGAAGATTCGGTCATAAGAGAAGTGCAGGGCCGCATCGGCTTTTTGAAAGTAATGGGAAATGGCAAGCCGCGGCTGCAAGGCCTGCCGGTTGAGAAGCAATTGATAGTGGTCCCAGCGCAAGCCGGCATTGATGGTCCAGTTGTGAAGCCGGATCAGATCCTGCACATAGACCGACTGCTCCAGATCCGGGCGATTGGCCTGGTATGCAAAAGTCAGCGGTGAACCAGGGTCGAATTGCGTGGGGTCAGTGATGTTGTAGTTCAACATCTCATTCAGAAAGGTGTTGTCCGACTCAACGCCAGCCTTCCACTCGTTTCGGCCGTGATTCACCGTCACGCTGGCTTTGAAGTAGCCCTCGCGAAACCAGTTGTGCTGGAAGACGACGATCGGTGTCGATTCCGGGTTGGAGTAGAAATCATTCGAGTTGTCGCGAACCATCCCGCGCATCTCGCCTGTAGATTTGGATGAGAAGATGTGCTCGTAGGAGGCGACTCCCATGGTTTCAAAGTTGTCGGCATTTTGGCGTTGCCCTGCCGCCTGCTGCACCATTTCATTCGGAATGTCATAGCGCGCGAGCTCATGGCGCGCGATCAACCGAACACGATCGCTCGCCGTCAGCTCCCGCGCGTAATCTAAAGAAAAATCGCCGACGGTGCCGGTATTCGAAAAGTTCTGGGGAACAACAGGATTCAAGTAGTGTTCCGTCATGCTCCCGCTTGCGCTGCCCCCAAGCGTATTCCTGCCCCAGACATACTGCCCCTTCCCGAATGCGCCGGCCGAATCGAAGCTGCCGCCGGAGAGGGAGACCTGACCATGGAGGCCAGCCTGAGAATCTTGAAGAGTGTTCACTTCAACGATGCCACCCATCTTTCGGCCATACTCGGCGGGAATCCCGGCTGTATAGATGCTCATCGATTCGACGTCGTCCGCCTCAATCTCCGGTCCAAAACTCGGGGAGCGATTGTCGGTCAGCGGTATGCCATCGACGACAAACTGCGTCTGATACTCCGATCCGCGGGGATGCAGCACCGCATTGCCTTCATAGAGCCAGCCGGGCTGCGAGTTGACCAAATCCTGAAGGCCGCGGCCTGGAACTGAACTGAGCCGGTCCTGGATAAACCCCGCGCCGACCTGGCTGACGGAACCTGCCTCGTCCGGATTGCTGAGTGTGTTGGCCGCACGTACGGTGATCGATTCATTCACCTCAGGCAGTTGAAGCTGGATCTTCACAACGGTCGGCAGCGATGAGCGAATCTCGATCGATTCGGATTTGGCCGCAAAGCCCGGTTGTTTGATTTCAAGCTCGTATGTGCCAAACGGAAGACGCTGCACATCCAGATCTCCCAGATCGCTGGTCGCCAGAGCATTTCGATATTGATTGGCCCGGCTGACGATCTGAACCGTGGTTTTAACGCCCAGACCGGCGGGGTCGATCACGTTGAGGCGCAATTCACCTCGATTAGTTTGGCAAAGCAGCGGTACGGCAGAAAAGAGGAAGAAGGCCGTGAATCTCTTCATTACGAGTCAACCCCAGGGAATCTGATGGTCAATCTGTAGAAACGCGGAAGGGAACGCAGAACTCATCTTCTTTCGCATGTGGATCGGAGTACGGGCAGCAATTTACAGGCATGCATTTCAGCGATTCTCCAGCCCACCGATCCGGATCGTGAGACCAAACCGCTCCGTTCGGGGCATGGCCAGTGTGGTAGTGGGGGTCTTGGAAACCTCGATCTGGCGGTTAAGAAGGTTTTCACCTGCGGCAAAGAACTGGAAGCGCTTGCCGAAGTCATGCGAAGCATAGGCGTCGAGACGGAAGTAGCCATGCAGCAGGAAAAGATTGGCATCATCGTCGTACTGATGTCCGCTCAGGCGAGATTGAATATTGAGAGATCCGAGCGCTTGACGCTGGGCGCGCAGATTCATCGTCGCCATGTTACGGGCCACTTCGGGAATCCAGTTGCCTAGGTCCTGGCTGCCCTGGGTTACCGTTGCGTGCGCGTATTGGTATCCGCCATCGGCAGCAAGCCAGTGGAGCGGCCTGAGTTCGAAGTCCAGGGAGATTCCGCGGCTCTCGATCTGTCCCAGATTCTCGCGCTTCAGAAGGATAGGCGAACACGTCGGACAGGTTGTGATCGCGACGATGGGCCTGTTGACCTGGGTGAGAAAGTAGCTGGCGCGGACACTGCCCCAGTGGCGCTCGGTTGCCAGTCCACTCTCCCAGCCAGTAGCGCGCTCGCTGAGCAGGTTCCCGTTGGGAGTCGTCAGTTTATTGCCTACCTGAGTCGAGCGGTAAAGCTCGTTGGGCGTAGGCGTGCGGAAGGCTCGAAAACCAGATGCCGAGATCGACCAATGAGTGAAGATTCTTCTCGATAAGCCAATGCGAGGATCGAAGAACCGCTGGTCGAATTGCGACGGCTGGGTAGAGGATGGCGTCCAATCCCCTCCGTTCCAGAGGAGTTGCTTGCCATCAAAGTTCTGGAACCAGTCCATCCGGCTGGAGGCGGTGAGCGTCCATGCCTTGTGTACCCACATTGCTTCAGCATAGGCTGCGGAATCTCTTTGATGGTCGTGCAGGTTAGTTAGGGTAGCTGTACTGCCAAAGCTCTGCTCCCGGTCCCAAACGCGCACATCGTGAGTATCGGCTCCCGCGACCAGCAACAGTCCGGCGCCGAGGGGCTGGCTCCAATAAGCCACCGCACCCAATTCGTTGTATGGCGTAAGCGAGAATTTGGTCAGCGCCTCGCTGTTGCGCAAGGTCGTGGGATTCGCGATCTGCGAAAAGGTCTGGCGGTAGCGTTCCGTCGAGCCATAGATCCGCGCAATCAGCGAACCGCCGCGGGGAGCCTGCCAGTCGCCGCCAGTCGAGTAACGCCAGAGGCGGGTTCCGTTGGTCTGATCGGGAGTGCCATTGCCGCGCGCTTCGTTGAAGCCACTGCCGCGCAGCATGAGCCGGAGCGGACCGCGAACACGCTCGGCCATCGCCATGCCGTTCTGGCTGTGAACGTTGCTGGCGATGTCCACCGGCCCGCGTTGTGCCGGCGCCTCTTGGATATATCCATCCGTGCCCAGTACTCCGCCAGAGGTCAACAGGCCCCAGGAGCCGCGCTTGGATTGGAGCATGAGGCTGTCGTCGTATGTACCCTCTGCGCCATAACTTGACCTGAGTTCTGCCTGATCGGAGACGGGCCGCACCGGCAGCAGATTGACCACGCCGCCAATGGCGCTCGATCCATAGAGATCGCTGCCGCCTCCGCGCATCAGCTCAATGCTCCGGATCGCCAGCTCCGGTTGCTCCAGCCAATGGATGGTTCCCGCAAAGGCATCGTTCAGCGGCACATCGTCCTGGATGACCAAGGTTCGGCTGGCCGAAGTGGAACCCAGGGCGCGCAGACTGATTCCCTGTGAAGAAGGGTTGGCAACCAAAGAGCTGGAGCGGCGGAAAAGTTCGACGCCTGGAAGTTGCCGCAGCTCTCCATCCAGAGTTACAGCTGCCGTCGTGTCGAGTGCGGTTTGAGTCAGCAGGCGCGTCGTAATGGGGCTGTCAAGTAAGCCAAGCGGAGCGCGATATGCGGTTACGGTCACTTGTTCGGATTTGGCGGCAGGCTCCAATTGAACGACCGTTGCAGTACTGAGTTCGAGGGATTTCTCAACAAAGCCTGGTGCATTCACACGCAGAATGCATGGGATGGAACAGGCAACGCTGATTCGGCCAGAATAATCGCTCCGCCCGAGGAGCGTGCCTGCGGAGTCAGTGACCGTAGCCCCTTGTAGCGCAGCGCCACGGCTATCTTCGACCGTGATGGTCACCATGGTTTGCGAATGAAGGCTTGCCGGGGCCAGAAGCATCCCGATTAGCGCCAGAGCGCATGTCATTCTATTGGAATTCAACCACAGTGCTTGTCGTCTCATTTGGTCTCCTGGCGCATTCTGTGAAGCCATCGTGGCATATCTAATGTGAGCTCCGTCCAGTGCGATTTCAAAAATGACAGGTGAGTTCTATGAATCTAGCAAGATAATTCACGCTATTTCACCTCTTCGACCTGCGGAATGTAAGGTATAAGTCGCAACAGGTCGTCACCGAAACGGAACATTGCACGTAGCTGCACCGCACATCCACAAAAGTTCAATTGGCGGCGCACCGGAAACCGTGACAGGCGGGACCACAGCCGCCGCCATTGTTGCCGCGGCTCGAAGCGCGGGCAATCTGTGCGCTGTCATACCAGGAGCCCCCGCGGCCCACTCGGAACTTCCCGGTTTGAGGCCCGTGTGGATCAATTGCGTCCGCAGCATCGTATGAACCATACCAATCCGCTACCCACTCCCGTACGTTTCCCAGCATGTCGTAAGCACCGAAGGCATTCGGCTGCTTCTGCGCGACCACGTGGGTTGCAGATGCGGCGTTGGCGTTATACCAGGCGATGTCCTTGACCGCGGCATAGCGCGCTCCCGCAGCGCCGCCCCGCGCCGCATATTCCCATTCGGCCTCCGTTGGGAGCCTCATCTTAATGCGCTCACAATAGGCCTTGGCGTTGTCCCAAGTTACCTCTTCGACTGGCAGCTGCGCTCCGTGATATTTGCTCGGGTTGCTGCCCATCACTTTGAGGTACTCCGCCTGTGTAACAGGGGTCTGCCCGATCCAGAACCCTCTGGTAAGAGTCACAGTGTGCGCGGGTTTTTCGTTATCGAAACATTCGGAATCACCCGGCGAACAGCCCATCTGAAAAGTGCCCGAAGGAATCCAGACGTACGTCAGGCCGTCAATTCGATTCACCTTCGTTCGTCCATGCGCCGCGACAGGCGTCCGCGCTACTTGCCAGGCGAAAGCCACCGTCAAGACTATCAGGATCAGCAGCCGCCTTTGTCTCCATATCCAGTGCGCACACCACCAGCATGTCATGGTCGGCCTCTTCTCTCCATACTTATTATAGAGGCAACCCGCGGAAAGCAGAGATGGACGAATCCGTGTATCTCTGCCATCCGCGGGTCTTGGCTTCTCAGCGCTTAGTCAATTTCTATCCCGCTGATGAGCGCGTTGTTCGTCACCGACGTGAACGTTATCGCGCTCAGGCCGACGACATGAACTGCCGCCGGCCTGAGTTGCTTGAGTTCGTCTTAGCGGATTTCAAGACCCGCAACAGAAGGTTGATTGACTGCGCCGCTGGTGAAGGCGACCACGATTTGGCCGCTGCTGTTGGCCGTGGCCGTGAACGACTTGACCACAGCGATGTATTCTCCTCCGGCTGCGGCATAGACGTCAAAGTTGGTGAGCACATTTGTGCCGTTGATGGCCACGTTGAACTCACGGCTTGCCGCAGCGGTGAAGTAGATCTCGGCGAAGTGCAGCAGAACGGTGTGCTGGCTGTTGGCCACCATGCCCGGAATCGTATAGGTGAAGGTTCCGTCACGCTGGGTCTGATACACCGCCATCGGCGCCGCATTGGCGCCGACCGCGATGGTGCTAATGGAGTGCGTGGTAGGGGTGGAAGCCCCTCCGCCGGTGAAGTCTTCATCCGCGGCAAAGGAAGCGTCGCCGCCGCCCGAGTTGTTGACCGCCGGACCTTCAAAGTTGATGGCTATGAAGTCCCCGCCGGAACCGCCTGTCTGCGTGGTGGCGCTGGCCTGGTTCGAGGCCGCCGAGGCGCCGAACGAGTCGAGCGCTTCAACCTTGTAGTAGTAGGTCGTCGAAGCGGCAAGGCCGCTGTTGGTGTAGCTGGTGCTGGTCACGCCGCTGGCGATCAGGTTGCCCGATCCCGGCGTGAATCCGCTGGTGGTGCTGCTGTAGACGTTGTAGCCGCTGATGGTGCAGTTGGCCGGTGGGGTCACCGCCGTCCAGGTCAAGCCGATGGCGCTGGAGGATTGGGCTGTCGCCGCCAGATTAGTTGGCGCCGAAGGAGCCGCGGAGCAACTGCCGCCGGACGATGTAAAGGCGAAGTAGTTGAGGTTCCAGCCAGGATTGTCCTGGTCGAAGGTCAAGATCTGCGTGCCCGCCGGGAGCGTGACCGTGCCCGTCACGTTCTCCCATGTTTGCCAGCCGCCGGTCGCAGGCACATTGATGTTGCCGCTCAGATTGGTCCCCGACGAGTTGGAGATGTGGAATGCGTCGGTCACAGCGCCGATAGCTGCAACACGGAACGTCACCGTGTAAGTTCCGGCAGTGGTCACGCTCACCGTGTACTTGAACCACTGGCCGGTTGCAGTCCAACCGAGGTTATAGCCCCCACCGGTATCGGTGGTCACCTCAAGATCCACGCCGTCGGAGCGGTAGCTGTTGCCAGTCCCGTTCGTCGACGTGACGTCATAGGCAACGCCCTGTCCGCCAGTATCGTAGTTCTCGGCTTGCACCGTGCCGGGAATCGCCGCGGGCCTGCCGCCGTAGGGTCCTTCAGTCGTCGAGCCGCTACTCGTGGTAGCGCCCGCCTGTGTCGAGGCCGCCGAGGCGCCGAACGAGTCGACCGCTTCAACGACGTAGTAATAAGTTGTCGAAGGCGCAAGCCCGGCGGCGGAGTAGGTCGTCCCGCTCACATTGCTCGCTATCAGGTTGCTCGACGACGGCGTGAAGCCGGAAGTCGTGCTCTCGTACACGTTGTAAGTAATCGAGCAGCCGGAGCCGGCGGTGCTCGCCGTCCAGCTCAAGTTAATCTGGCTCGAGGATGCTGTTGTTGCCGTCAGGTTGCCCGGTACCGTGGGTGCTGCCGTGCAGTTTACGACTACGGGTGACCCATAAGCGATGAGGGTGTTGCCAGAGGGAACGTACACCTTGCCGTTGGCTATGGCGATGTATTGAAACATTCCCGGTCCTGAACCCGTCGAATCACCCGAGGTTTGGTTGCTGTTCCAGTAGTCCGCCGCGGACACATTCACCGGATTCATTGCGTGGAGTTCGTTCCCTCCATACGCCCACAGGATGGCATTCGTGCCGGTGGGCGTAGACGAGAGGGCCAGGGTGCCTCCGGCCGTGAATGTGGATTGCTCGCACGGACCGCTGCCGGTGCTTCCCCCCGAATAGCAAAACTGCTGGATGGCACTTCCGCCTGGCCAGACGTAGGCGTACTGCGCGCTGCCGGAATTCCATGCGATCGGGGAATGGCCTACGGCGCCGTTCGCGCTGTAAGTATTTATGGCGGCAGCGCCAAGATTGGCATCGTTCACGAGATACAAGGCGCCATACTTCGTAGGCCCAATGAAGATCTTGCCCCCGGTGCCGGGCATAATGACCATACCGCCGCCGTTCAGGTCGGCGTCACCGTTGCTATTCCCTTGCGCGTTTGGCGGCAGGTAGGAGGACTCCACGGTGCCGAGATTGGAGGGGCTTAACTGCACGATGCTCATCCCGTAATTCCCGCCGCCTATCGTGCCGTTGCCCGTTGCGACGAAGATGCTCGTCCCGTCATAGATGACGCCATCGCCGCCCTGCCAAATGCCGCCCTCGTTTCCGCCGGCGCAGGTGTCGCACCATACGCCGTTCTGGGAGAAGCCAGAGCCGGTCGTGTATTTGTAGCCGATCAGCCAGCCATGGTAGGTGCCAGAGTCCGTCATGTGGCAGTACGAGGTATAAATGGTGCCGTTGACGTCCAATAGCGCAGCGCGTGCATTCTCTTGGGCCGAATCGAAGCTGTCTCCACCGGCTGAGGCCGAGATGGTCACCGGGCTCCCGGTTAGCTCGGTTCCGGCAAGCACGTCAATCGCATGCAATTCGTTCGTATTGGTGCTGCTGCTCTTGGTCACCACGAAGAGCGCCCCGTGCGGACCCAAAGTGGGGTCCACCACAGGCGTCGACGTGGTAAAAGCCGCGTTGGTCCCCAAGCTCAATTGCCAGAGTTTGGCTCCTGTGTCGGCGTTGAATGCCCAGGCGCTCGTTGCGCCCGTGCCCTCGGCCGACGAGGTGCTAACCAAAAGGACGTTGGTCGGATAGCCAGTCACGCTCACTCCGCCTAGAACTAGCGCCTGTCCCATAACGGGGTCATCGAGCGACATCGTAAAGAGCTTGTGGATGGTGGAGGTCGGGGTAAGGTGGGTCTCATTGCTGTAGACTCCATCGCGCTCGGTATCCGCGTGTTGGGTCAAGACGCTGACCTGTGCGCCGGCCGATGCCGAGAGGAAACACACGAACGTGAACGCCAGAAAGACAAACGCGGCGATCTTACCCAGGGGGAGAATCGCGCCACCTTCGCGCGATGTGAGAGATGCAAAACCACGTTTCTGAACCATGTTCATTTCTCCTTGTACTTGTGCCCAACCAGCCTGCTAGTCAATTTCTATCCCGCTGATGAGCGCGTTGTTCGTCACCGACGTGAACGTTATCGCGCTCAGGCCGATGACATGAACTGCCGCCGGCCTGAGTTGCTTGAGTTCGTCTTAGCGGATTTCAAGACCCGCAACAGAAGATTGATTGACTGCGCCGCTGGTGAAGGCGACCACGATTTGGCCGCTGCTGTTGGCGTTGGCCGTGAACGACTTGACCACAGCGATGTATTCTCCTCCGGCAGCGGCAAAGACGTCAAAGTTGGTGAGCACATTTGTGCCGTTGATGGCCACATTGAATTCACGTTTCCCCGCCGCGGTGAAATAGATCTCGGCGAAGTGCAGCAGGATGGTGTGCTGGCTGTTGGCCACCATGCCCGGAATCGTGTAGGTGAAGGTTCCGTCACGCTGGGTCTGATACACCGCCATGGGCGCCGCATTGGCGCCGGCCGCGGTCGTACTAATGGAGTGCGTGGTCGGGGTGGCTTTTCCGCCGCCAGTGAAGTCCTCGTCCGCGGCAAAGGAAGCGTCGCCGCCGCCCAAGTTGTTGACCACCGGACCTTCACAGTTGATGGCAATGAAGTCCCCGCCGGAACCGCCGGATTGCGTGGTGGCTTGCGCTTGCGCCGAGGCAGGCGATGAGCCGTACGAGTCAAGCGCCTCTACCTTGTAGTAGTAGGTGGTCGAAGCGGCAAGGCCGCTGTTGGTGTAGCTGGTGCTGGTCACGCCGCTGGCGATCAGGTTGCCCGAGCCAGGCGTGAAGCCGCTGGTGGTGCTGCGGTAGACGTTGTAGCCGCTGATCGAGCAGTTGGCCGGAGGGGTCACCGCCGTCCAGGTCAGACCGATGGCGCTGGAGGATTGGGCTGTCGCCGCCAGATTGGTTGGCGCCGAGGGAGCCGCGGAGCAACTGCCTGAGCCTGGCACGAATTGGATCACCGCGGCCGATGCGGGCGACAAGTTCAGTGTGGCTGTGCCGCCAGATACGGAAACCGGCTCAGACGTGCCGCTCCAGATTCCGTTAACACCGACCTCCCCGCCACCCAGGGTGATTCCCTTCGTTTGGGAATCGTCGTTATTCGGCGCTTGCATAAGCCACATATCTCCGTTGGAGTAATTCCCGCCGAGATTGATGGTCAGGTCCGCAGTGATTGAGCCGGTTTCGTGCGTCTTATTGATGATTGTCACCCACAGGCTGTTGTCGGATGCGAGAACCCCGTAAGCCGTGAGGTCCATACCGGAGGGATTCGACAGGGTCACAGGCACGATGCGCCCATGCCCGCCCAGCTTGAATGCCAGCGGGCCATACGCCCCTGGATGAACATTGTAGCCGCCCGTGGTTGTGATGAAGAACGAATAATAGGCGGTGCCCCCCGACACGGTGTCTCCCGTGTGAAAGTTGAGGCCTTCGGCCTTTTCACCCGCCCACCAGTACATATAATCCAGGTCCCAGAGCGCCTCCGCGAACGTGTTGCTGCAGCCCGAGGATCCGCCGTTATAGAAACTGTTGGTTTCCGAAATGCGGTAGCTGAGCCCCTCGCTCAGCACGGTGGGGACATATATGTTGGCGTTCGTGGCATAGTTACTGTCCATGGTAGCCGAAAGCAGCAAATTGCGCGCCGCCGCACCGGTTGTGGAACCACCGGCTCCGCCGAAGTAATTGTGATGCGTTACGAGCGCGATCTTCCCCGTACTCGCGAAATACTGCGCGAAGCTGGCGGCCCACGTTCCCGATCCTCCGGTTCCCCCAGGACCGCAGAACTTCGCCGTGGGGTTCGATGCGGAAATCGTGTCGATATAAGTTTGCGCCTCCGATTGATACGTCGAATAGGAACTGAGATAGACATCCGGCTCGTTGCCAATCTCAAAGCAGGTCAAATCCGCACTGTAGTGGTCCATGATATAGGTGGCCGTGGTGTTGGCCGCGGCCGCATCGAATGTCTTCAGGCGAAGGGTATACAGGACCTTTACATTCGCGGCTTCCGCGAATCCAAAGAAGGCGTCAATATCCGCATTCGCGGGCAGAGTCCCGCTATCCGCGGTGTTGCCGCCGATGCGCAGGCTCTTCACGCCCAGCGTGTTGAACAGGGTGATGAGCGGCTGGTTCGTTTTAACAAAGTAATACTTGCCGCTGACGGGCACCAGATCCTGCTCCTCAAAGCTGAGGCCGGAAAAATCCGACGGTATGGTGGCTCCTGGGTTGCTCGGATTGAGAGAGACGGTGACCGCATCCGATTGCGCCCCCGCGTTCCCTGGAATTACGACGCAAAGCGTCAGAAGCAAAAGCGCAAAGGAAATCTGTCGCACTGCCGTTTTCTTGTTCATTTGGTATCTCCCCACTCGGTTGGATTGTGATTAGTCAATTTCAATGCCGCTGATAAGCGCGTTGTTGGTTACCGACGTGAACGTAATCACGTACTGCCCGCTTGCATTCGCCGGCACCGTGAACTGCTTGATGTTGGCGATGTTCAGCCCCTGCGTCCCATTGATCGTCACGTTGAACACCTGCGAACCCGCGGTGGTGAAGAACGTCTCACAGAAGTGCAGTCGCACCAGATAGTTGACTCCTGGAGTTAAGCCCGGGAAGGTGTAGGTGAAGAAGGTGACCTTGTTGGTGGTGTTCGTGGCTAAAGCGGTGTTGCGTAAACCTGATCGTCCACCGTCACCTTGAAGAGCATCCCAAAAATGCTCACGCTTACGTTGGACTGGTTGAGGATGGTCTCATTCAAGTTGTCACCGGTACAAGTTGTCACCGGTACGCATGTTGTCGTTGTGCTGCGTGGTGCAACTCACTTGCGCATTCGCGGAACCGACAAAAAACGCGAGGAACAATCCGGCGGCGCAGACGGCGATCGCCTTTCTCTTAGGATGCTCCTTCTTGTGTTCGCGAGCGGGGAAGCTGTGCGAATTAAAACACTCGGTGATGCTAGGCCATGGAAAGCACAGGTGTCAAGAGGTGGCTCCGATGAAATTCCAATGATTTTCTGATGGACATTAAGCTATTGATTCCATGAGTTTATCGGTTGAATTGCCATGCACATTGACCGCAAATCGCCGTTCGCGCTGGAAGACTGGATCGTAGAACCGGAGTTCAATCATTATGGAATACGATCCTTGACGCGAAAGCGTCTTCTCGGCGGTGAAACGTAACCTCCCATGCCGCGCACCCGGCAGAACCCTACACACACAATACCGCCAAGCCCTCCTGCTCGGCTTGGCCTTCAACCTATACCGCCTCTGGCTGCCTACTCTCTGACCGCCAGTAGAGAGGATGTCAACAGAGCCAAACACGCTCCAGAACAAAAAAGAGAAGCAGACGCGAACTTGAAAAAGTGGATTATCTTTGTCGCATCTGCCGGAACCTCGGCGATCACCCAAAAGCGGCCATAGAGAAACGGTCTCAAGAAATGCCGGGAAGCACCGTTACGGCGTGAGAAACGGAATGATGTTCTGGTAGAACTTGGCCGGGCTTTCCAGATGCGGAATGTGGCCGGTATCGGGAATCTGAACCAGCATCGAATTCTTGATGGCTTCATGAGTCTTTTCCGCGAGCGCCTGGTATTGGCCGAATAGCTTCTGGTAGGCATCGGGCATCGCGCCGGCGGTACGCTGGGTACCTCTGTCCTTCGGCATCTTCGTTCCCATGTCCATCCTGGGCATATCGCCCGGCTTTTCGTCGGGCTTGATCATTTCGCCGACGATGGGCCGGTCCTGCGCGCCGATGATGATGAGCGTTGGGATATGCACGTCGGCCAGTTCGTAAACTACCGGCTGTTCGTAGATCATTTCGTAAACAAGCGCGGCGGCGAGCGCAGCTTCCGGAAACTCTCCTGTATCGAGGGAGCTGGCTTCCTCCCGCACATAGGTCTCGTACTCCGGCTTCCAGCCGAGGTAGAAGGTCTTGTGGCGCGCTAAGTACGTGTCGTAAGTCGCGTGGAGTTCAATGTGAACCTCGTTTTCGAGCGGGACGTACGGCAGGAAAGTACGGTAGTCTTCCAGCCCGATAGGATCCTCGAGAATCAGTTTTCTCACCATCGCTTGGTGTAAGAGCGTGAACCGTACCGCCAGCATTCCGCCCATGGAATGCCCCACTACTTCCACTTCGCGCACGCCAAGGTAGTTCAGCAGCCGAAACGTGTTCTCCGACAATTCGTGGAAGCTATAGTGAATGTCGGGCCGGGAAGACGCGCCGAAGCCGAGTTGGTCGGGGATCACCACGCGAAAGCCTTGAGCAGCCAATATCTCCGCCGTTTTCTGCCAATAGGTGCTGGAAAAGTTCTCGCCATGGAGGAGCAATATGGTTTCGCCGTTGGGCTTTCCCACAGCAGAGACGTCGCGGTAAGCCATGCGCACTGGGCGGTTCTCGGCGTAGAAATCGAAGAACTTCACCGCGTACCGCGCAGCATCCGGCTGCGCCGCGGCATAAACACACATGCCCAAGTTAAGAATCGCGATACAAATGATACGTTTCATCGTTCCTTCCTCTTTAAGCCCACACTTCGCGCTCTCGGAATCACGGGCTACTCAACCGGCTCGGAAGCACAAATTATTGTAGCAGGAACTGAACTCGCGTCCACGGCAAACTGCGCCGCCAATGCGTTCATCCCGCGGAGAAAAGCGCAATGCGGGGAGATCGCTTGACCTCCCCGCATTGCGATGTGTCATGCACACCTAGTCGATCTCGATCCCACTGATGAGCGCGTTGTTCGTCACCGACGTGAACGTAATCACGTACTGCCCGCTTGCGTTCGCCGGCACCGTGAACTGCTGGATGTTGGCGATACTTCCCCCCCCCGAGGCCGCCACGATGTCGAAGTTCGTCAGCACCTGCGTCCCGTTGATGCTCACGTTGAATACCCGCGAGCCCTTGGTGGTGAAGTACGTCTCGGCAAAATGCAGCCGCACCGTATGGCTTGACGCAGCGGTGAAGCCCGGGATGGTGTAGGTGAACGTGGCGCCCACCCCTGATGCCGTCGTTGCCCCGACGCGCGCCGTCTGGTATACGGCTGCCGGGGCCGGGTTGGTCACGTTGCCGGTGTTGATGGTGTTGGCGTGATGAATCGTCGAGCCGCCCGAGAAGTCCTCGTCGGCCACGAACGGACTTACCGCTGTCGTCGAGCCGGAGTCGATGCAAATGGTGATGCACGATCCGGAGGCGGCTTTGGTGGTTGCGCTGGCCTGGTTCGAGGCCGGTGATGTGCCGTACGAGTCAAGCGCCTCTACCTTGTAGTAGTAGGTCGTCGAAGCCGTGAGGCCGGTGTTGGTGTAGCTGGGGCTGGTCACGCCGCTGGCGATCAGGTTGCCCGAGCCAGGCGTGAAGCCGCTGGTGGTGCTCCGGTAGACGTTGTAGCCGCTGATGGTGCAACCGCTCGGAGGTGTGACCGCCGTCCAGGTCAAGCCGATGGCGCTGGAGGATTGGGCCGTCGCCGCCAGACTGGTTGGCGCCGAGGGAGCCGCGGTGCAACTGCCGCCTGTGCCTGGCACGAATTGGATCACCGCGGCCGATGCGGGCGACAAGGTCAGTGTGGCTGTGCTGCCAGATACGGAAACCGGCTCAGACGTGCCGCTCCAGGTTCCGTTAACACCGACCCCCCCGCCACCCAGGGTGATTCCCGTCATTTGGGAATCGTCGTTATTCGGCGCTTGCATAAGCCACATATCTCCCTTGGAGTAATTCCCGCCGAGATCGATGGTCAGGTCCGCAGTGATTGAGCCGGTTTCGTGCGTCTTATTGATGATTGTCACCCACAGGCTGTTGTCGGATGCGAGAACCCCGTAAGCCGTGAGGTCCATACCGGAGGGATTCGACAGGGTCACAGGCACGATGCGCCCAATCCCGCCCAGTTTGAATGCCAGCGGGCCATACGCCCCTGGATGAACATTGTAGCCGCCCGTGGTTGTGATGAAGAACGAATAATAGGCGGTGCCCCCCGACACGGTGTCTCCCGTGTGAAAGTTGATGCCTTCGGCCTTCTCATTCGCCCACCAGTACATATAATCCAGGTCCCAGAGCGCCTCCGCGAACGTGTTGCTGCAGCCCGAGGATCCGCCGTTATAGAAACTGTTGGTTTCCGAAATGCGGTAGCTGAGCCCCGTGCTCAGCACGCTGGGGACAAATACGTTGGCGTTCGAGGCATAGTTACTCAGCATGGTAGCCGAAAGCAGCAAATTGCGCGCCGCCGCACCGGTTGTGGAACTACCGGCTCCGCCGGGGTAAAGGTGATGCCCTATGTGCGCGATCTTCCCCGTGCTCGCGAAATACTGCGCGAAGCTGACTTCCCACGATCCCGATCCTCCGCCATCATTAGCACCGCAGAACTTCGCCGTGGGGTTCGATGCGGAAATCGTGTCGATATAAGTTTGCGCCTCCGATTGATACGTCGCATAACTGGTATAGAAATTCGGCTCGTTGCCAATCTCGAAGCAGGTCATATTCGCACTGTAGTGGTCCATGATGTAGGTGGCCGTGGTGTTGGCCGCAGCCGCATCGAATGTCTTCAGGCGAAGGGTATAGAGGACCTTTACATTCGCGGCTTCCACGAATCCAAAGAAGGCGTCAATATCCGCATTCGCGGGCAGAGTCCCGCTATCCGCGGTGTTGCCGCCGATGCGCAGGCTCTTTATGCCCAGCGTGTTGAACAGGGTGATGAGCGGCTGGTTCGTTTTAACAAAGTAATACACGCCGCTGATGGGCACCAGATCCTGCTCCTCATAGCTGAGGCCGGAAAAGTCCGACGATATGGTGGCTCCTGGGTTGCTCGGACTGAGAGTGACGGTGACCGCATCCGATTGGGCCCATGAGGTGCCAGAGGCGCACAGGAAACAAAGCGCAGCGAAGATTATGCAGAGACTCTTCATTCGAGTAGATGGAGTCCTATTCACGGTAAGCTCCTTGTGGATTGTTGTCGATTGTTGATGGAAGGTTGTGCGGAATTTTCCTGGGAAATGGATCTATTCCGCCATTCTGGCCGAGGACGCAAGGCGTCCTCGGCCAGAATGGGTTGGGTTCGTCTTAGCGGATTTCAAGACCCGCGGCTGAAGGTTGATTTACAGCGCCGCTGGTGTAGGCGATCACGATTTGGCCGCTGCTGTTGGCGGTGGCCGCGAACGACTTGACCACAGCGATGTATTCTCCTCCGGCTGCGGCAAATTGGTCAAAGTTGGTGAGCACATTTGTGCCGTTGATGGCCACATTGAACTCACGGTCCCCCGCCGCGGTGAAGTAGATCTCGGCGAAGTGCAGCAGAACGGTGTGCTGGCTGTTGGCCACCATGCCCGGAATCGTGTAGGTGAAGGTTCCGTCACGCTGGGTCTGATACACCGCCATGGGCGCCGCATTGGCGCCGGCCGCGGTGGTGCTGATGGAGTGCGTGGTCGGGGTTGAAGCTCCGCCGCCGGTGAAGTCCTCGTCCGCGGCAAAGGAAGCGTCGCCGCCGCCCGAGTTGTTGACCGCCGGACCTTCAAAGTTGATGGCTATGAAGTCCCCGCCGGAGCCGGATTGCGTGGTGGCTTGGGCCTGCGCCGAGGCCGGCGATGAGCCGAACGAGTCAAGCGCCTCTACCTTGTAGTAGTAGGTCGTCGAAGCCGCGAGGCCGCTGTTGGTGTAGCTGGTGCTGGTCACGCCGCTGGCGATCAGGTTGCCTGATCCCGGCGTGAAGCCGCTGGTGGTGCTGCTGTAGACGTTGTAGCCGCTGATGGTGCAGTTAGTCGGTGGAGTCACCGCCGACCAGTTCAGGCCGATGGCGCTGGAGGACGTCGCCGTCGCCGTCAGACCGGTTGGCGCCGAGGGAACCGCGGAGCAACTGCCGCCACCCGACGCAAATGCGAACCAGTTGATGTTCCAGCCGGCTGCATCCTGGTTAATGGTCAACGTCTGGGTCCCTGCCGGGAGTGTGACCGTGGCCGTTACGTTCTCCCATGTTTGCCAGCCGCCGGTCGCAGGCACATTGATGTTGCCGCTCAGATTGGTTCCCGCTGAGTTCGATAGATGGAACGCATCGGTGACCGCAGCTGTAGCGGCTACGCGGAAGGTGACCGTGTAGGCTCCGGCCGTGGCCACGTTGACCGTATAGCGGAACCACTGTCCGGCAGCCGTCCATCCAAGGTTGTAGCCCCCGCCCGTGTCGGTGGTCACTTCCAAGTCGACGCCATCGGAGCGGTAACTGTTCGCCGTCCCATTGGTCGAGGTCACGCTGTAGCCAACCCCCTGGCCGCCGGTGTCGTAATTTTCCGCCTGCACCGTGCCGGGAATCGCAGCAGGAGTGCCGCCGTATGGACCTTCGGTCACCGGGGTTATCAGGCCATAGACGCACAATTGCCCGCTCCCTGCATTCGCTGTCCCAAAGCTCCCGAGGTACACTTTGCCGTTCACAACCGCCGGGTAGGCGTACTTCGCGAAATTTCCGCAGCTATCGCGTGAGGCGTTCTGCTGCGAATCCCATAGTTCCTGGTTCACGTTCGTTGCATTGAAGGCCCGAAGGATCCCCGGCACGGTCCCGTGGCCCGCGTCGCCGCTTAGTACGCCATTGCCCCAAACGATGGCCGTACTATCGTTGTTCCCATCCGCGGAAACCGACAACATCACGCCCGGGTCGCCGCACTCCGCATCCGTCATTGAACTACTGGCATACGGCGTCGTGCTCGGGAATGTGGAGCCATTGAACTTGAACTCGTGCATATAGTCGTTGTCGCTCCACACATAGATGAGCGGGCCCAGGGATGAGCTGTCATAATAAACCGGGCTGCCGTGAATTTCGCCGGACCCGCAAGACGCGTTTCCAATCTTGAATTCCTGCACGGCTCCAGTGTCGCTGCCGGTCTCATGCCCCATGTTGCCGGTGTTCAGAAGGTAAAAGATCGCGGCCTTGCCTCCGCCGACGATTAAGCTCGTGCCCGGAATCAGAAGCCCGCCCGCGGAACCCAAATCTACATCGCCACTGTTCAGAGAGGCGTAGTCGGAGGGCGTGAAGTAATCCTCGACGGTCAGGTTCGTAGGGTTGAGCTTCACGAAGCTCTCTCCGAAATTCGACGACCCGTCCCAAGTCCCGTTTCCCGTCATCACGTAGATATTGCCACTGGAATCGACGTTCAAGCCTTGCCCAGACTGCCAAATGCCGGCCTGGCCGTTGGCGCCGCCGGTGCTGGTGTCGTTGAAGACTGCGGCCTGCGCCAGTGTCGAGGCAGTGTAGGCCATCACGAAGCCGTTATACGGAGTCACGTCGCAATGAGAAGACCAGGCGATATAAACCTTGCTATTGGCAAACGTCAGCGCAGGCCGCTGGTTGTTATCCTTAGCGTTGAACGCGCCGCCGGAGATGACCACCGAGGGGTTCGACGCGCGATCCGCGCCCGTCAGGATACTAATGGCGTGGAGCGTCTGGGTAAAGGTGGTCCCGCTGACGGTTCTGGCGACGAAGTACATTGTGTCCGACGACGCGTCAATCACCGGTGTGCCCACAATTCCGATGTTCCCCACGAAATCGTTATAGTTTCCGGGGCCGCAAGATCCCCCTTGTCCCACCTGCGTGTGGTTCGGTGGCGTGCCGAAGTTGCGCGACCAGAGCGCTGCTCCGCCCTTATCCGCGTCGAAGGCGTAAACGGTGTTATTCACCGTGGCCACAAACACGGCGTTATGCCCCGCCCCGTTGATCGTCAGGTTGGGCACGTACAGCGGTGTTGCGTAAACCTGATCGTCCACCGTCTCCTTGAAGAGCATCCCAAAAGTGCTCACCTTCACGTTGGACTGGTTGAGGATGGTCTCACTCAGGTTGTCACCGGTACGCATGTTGTCGTTGTGCTGCGTGGTGTAACTTGCTTGCGCATGCGCGGAACCGACAAAAAACGCGAGGCACAATCCGACGGCGCAGACGGCTATCGTCTTTCTCATTTTGGTGCTCCTTTTTGTTTTCGCGAGCGGGGAAGCTGTGCGAATTAAAACACTTCGGTGATGCTAGGCCATGGAAAGCACAGGTGTCAAGAGGTGGCTCCGATAAATTCCAATGATTTTCTGATGGACGTTAAGCTATTGATTCCATGAGTTTATCGGTTGCTATCCCCCGCCAAAATTCCATCTGGACGTGTTGAGAACAGGAGTTGTACTCGGTGACAGTTTGAAAACGGCTTTTGGCTGAGATGCAGGGCGTTCGGTGGCCACGGATCGTCACGAAGGCAGTCCCAAGTGGGTCACGAAAGACCGACGGACGCAACTCTCCCGTAGTTTTTCTCCGACTCGGAGGCAAGGTCTTCGTAGCAGTTGCTCAGGCGGCCAGGTCGTAGCGATGATACAAGCCGCCTAGCTTTGGCATCGCTCTGATCTTGCTACCCACGCCGGAGTTGCTCACTGCTTCACGACTGGCAGGCGTTTCCTTCGCCAGCGCGAGATGCGTCCGGTCGTCGTGGTAGTAGCGGACGTACTCTTTCATCAGGCGTTTCAGGTGGCGTTCATTAAGAACGATCACGTGGTCGAGCAGATCGCGGCGGCAGTTGCCGACCCAGCGCTCGGCGACATCGTTCTGCCATGGACTTCGGAAGCTGGTCCGCTTCGGCTGGATGCTGAAGCTCTTCACCGTGTCGATTACTTCTTCATTGAACTGTGCGCCACGATCAAAGATCAGATAGCCGGGCGCGGAGTCGTAGGGAAACGCCTCGCGCAACTTGCTGAACGACCCAGGCGCTGCACGGTTGTTTGGTCACATTACACTGAAGGATGCGCCGCCGGTCGTGCGCGATGACGAAGAAGCAGTAGAGAACGCCGAAGATGAGCGTTGGCACGGTGAAGAAGTCCATCGCGGCGATGGCTTCGCGATGATTGCTCAGAAACGCCGCCCATCGTTTTGCTGGCTCGGGATTCCGAGGAGCCTTTCGCATCCAGCGCAACACAGTTCGCTCCGAAATATCGAAGCCGAGCATCTTCAATTCTCCGTGGATGCGTGGCGCGCCCCAGGTTGGGTTTTCGGCGACCATTCGGAAGATGAGGTCGCGCAATTCCTTGCTGACGCATCTTCTTCCAGCGCGGTTGCGATGGCGCGAGAGCCACGTCCAATACAACTTGAACCCTGCCCGATGCCAGCGAACGACGGTCTCCGGCTGAACAAGGATCAATGCCCGCTTCCATCCCGGCCAAAGCCGCTGCAAGATCACCCAAAAGATTTTGTCCGGTGCGGCGAATCGAGGCTGAGGATGCCGTTGTTTCAAAACGGCAAGTTGTTGGCGAAGAGCCAGATTTTCCAAGAGCAGGTCGCAGCGAGAACGGACAGATCGAACGAGCAGGACGAACAAGAGCTTCAACGAACGGAGCATGAACTTGTTGTAGCAGAAAGTGCCGTCTGCGAGGCGCTTCAGCGGTAGGCTTCACGGCGATGTTTCACAGCGAGAACCAGAATGGAGTCTCCGAGATCGTGAAAGCGAACGCGGTAGTCGCCTGCGCGAAGGCGCAACTCTGGAGGTTCCACATCCTGAAGGTGTTTGACATCGCCATTGCCGGTGGCAAGATAGCGCGCCACGATATGCAAGATGCGAAGTGCGGTGTCTTGGTTGATTGCACGAAGGTCAGCTTTAGCTTGGTCAGTCCATCTGATACTCTTGGGCATAGCTACCGTTCCGGCGCGAGAGGTTCGAGCGGGGTACGGCCCATGCGCTCGAAGTCCTCGGCGGTGAGGCCAAACTCGGCGAGCACTTCCTCATTTGAGATAGGTTCGTTGTTCTCCAGCCACGCCTTGGATGCGGCGACGGCACGGGTTTCTTCTTCGCTGATCGGTTCGTCTTCGAGGGGTGCATTGGCGAGACTGTTGGCCACCGGATCGAGCATGGTTTTCAGCAGGTCGACGACGGCAAACACTTGGCTGGGAGCCATGCGGTCGATCAGTTCGTATGCTTGCTGCTTCGTAGCTGTGGATGCAAGAGCCATATTTGAACCTCACGGAATTTTACCGTGGCTGAATACCAGTGTAGTCGAAATTGTAACGGTCAAAGCACTCCAGAGCCACAGGAATCAACAAGGACCGGGAGATGCCAGGTAAGACGTTCAATCAAAAGCACTTATTTTCAATAAATTTCAGTGGAATTCAACAACCGGCGTGATCTGTTTTGGGAGCAGAGGTGTTGATCTTTGGTGAATGCTGTTGTATCCAAAGCGTAAGCGCAAGGGGAATCTGCGTCGGGAGGCAATTTTGCCGAGCCACAGGTTACAGCCTTAATTGAGCTGAGGGGCTTGACATCTTTTTGCGGCGGCCGGTGGTGCTGTTCAAGCGCGCTTGCGGAACGGCTCGCCGTGGATGATGCCAGATCCTTCGCGAACCGTCAGGATCTGGTCGGAATTCACGTCGTTCAACTTCGTAACCGCGCCGCTGGGCCAGTGGATCTCAATCACGGTTGCCTTTGTTGAGGTGCCGAGGCCGAACGTCAGAACCAGCTCGCTCGACGACAGGTAGCTCGATCCACTGCGCAACACCTGTTTCTGCGAGGTTGTATTGGACTGAACCCATACCACCGAGCCGATGCCGTCGCGATTCGATCTCGTCCCGACCAGCTTGATGCGCAAGGCATGATTGGTAGCGCCTTCATTGAGGAAGAGCTGTGCGGGACCATTGTTCGTGGTGATCACGATGTCCGGCGCGCCGTCGTTGTTGATGTCTCCATAAGCGGCACCGCGGGCGACGCGAGGCTTATCGAATTCGGAGCCCACCTCCGCAGCCTCGTCCACAAAGCTCTTGCCATCGATGTTGCGATAGAGGTGCGGCGGTTCGGCGTAGTGAACGCGGTGCTGGATTGCTTCGATGGCGGGGTCGAGATGGCCGTCGGCAACGTAGATGTCGGGCCAGCCGTCGAGGTCGTAGTCGAAGAAGAAGCAGCCGAAGCCGAGCGTGAGCAGGCTGGTGCGGCCTATCGATGAAGTGGGAGCCACATCGACAAAGAGGCCGTTCTGCTGGTTCTGGTAGAGCGCGATCATCTGGTTTGAGAAGTTGGTGACAAGCAGACTAGGGTAGCCGGAGCGGTTGTAGTCGATGGCGTCGATCCCCATGCCGGCGCGCGCCACTCCGTCTTCGCTGTAGGCGATGCCCTCAGGAATCCCTTTCTCAGTAAACGTGCCGTTCCGGTTGTTGATGTAGAGCTTGTTTGGCTGGGTGTCGTTGCTGACGGCAATGTCGGGCCAGCCATCCTGGTTGGCATCGAGGATAGCAATACCCAGGCTCTTTGAGGTTGGATCGGAAAGGCCGGACTTCTTGGTCTCGTCAGTGAACGTCCCGTCGCCGTTGTTGTGCCACAGACGCAACGATGCGCCCGGATAGGATTCCGGCGTACAGAAGGACTTGTGGACACCGTCCATGGTGCAATACAGGTCAGTCTGGGGCGTCCACTGGACGTAATTTGCGACCAGCAGGTCGAGGCGGCCGTCGCGGTCGATATCGACCCACGCGGCACTGGTGCTCAGCTCGTGCGGCCCCCAAAGCCCGGCTTTCTTCGTCACGTCAGTAAACGTGCCATTGCCGTTGTTGTGGAACAGATGGCTCTGGCCGTAGGCGGTCACAAAGAGGTCGTCGTAGCCGTCATTGTCGTAGTCGCCCACGGCAACGCCGAGCCCGTACATGGGTATATCGAGTCCTGTCTGCTTGGTTACGTCGGTAAACGTGCCGTCGTGGTTGTTGCGGTAGAGGGCGGGCGTGGTCACGCGGCCGGGTTCGCCCGGCCAGCCCGTGCCGTTGACGAAAAAGAGGTCCTGCCAGCCGTCGTTGTTGTAGTCGATAAAGGCGACGCCGGGGCCGAGCGTTTCAGGCAGGTATTTCTTGCCGAATGTGCCGCTGTTGTGGACGAAGTGGATGCCCGCGGCACGGGTGATGTCGACAAAGCGGATATGCTCTGGCGGATCGGCAGGCGGAGCCGAGGCGGCAAATACTGCGGCCAGCAAAATGAACCCCGAGGCGGCGAGAACAGCGGCAATAACCGACAAAGCGCGAGAAGCCCTCAACGCGCACCTCCCCGCCGAGCCACCTGGGTTGACGGTGGCGCCGGGGTTTGATTTGCAACCGTTCCCTTGGCCGGCGGCAACCCCACAACGTCACTTTCCGCGCCATTGTTGGCGTTGGCTTCAGCCAGTGGAACCGAGTCGTGCTCGTGGATCGGCTGCCGTTGCAGATTGTCGAAGGGATGTTTGGCGCGGTACGGACCAGTCAGGGTCTGCGACGCCTCATCCGCTTTAAAACGCATGTATCTCTTCTGGTACGCCGCGGCTTGCTTGTCGTCGCCCAGGCCGGTGTAGCACAGCATCAGGTTGTAATTCGCCTCAAGGTCCTCAGGATCGATGGCCATCACTTTCAGGAATTCGTCGCGCGCTTGCGCATACTGGCGTTCCAGAAAGAGCACGCGGCCGAGATCGTTGCGAACCACGCGGTCATAGGGATATTGCGCGGTGACAAGCTGCAACTGGGCGATTGCTTCGGGGTACTTGCCCTCCTCTCGCAGCACGCGAGAGTAGAAGTAGTGGGCGCGGGCCAGCTGGGGCGAGAGCTGGAGGGCCTTGTCCAGCACCTGTGTGGCGCCGGCAAGGTTACCCTCCTGAACGCGAACGCGGCCGATGTTCACCCAACCGTCGGGATTGTTGGCATCGGCGTCGGTCGCATGGACGAAAACCACCTCTGCCGCCTTGAGATCTCCCTGAAGTAGAAAGCCTATGCCGTAGTCGTTCCAGCGGTGCCAGTCGGCCTTCTCGGTAACGGCTTTGGGGGCGGGCAGCTTCGAGCCTGGCCGCAGCACGGTGAGATCCGCGGTGGACTGAGCCATGACCACAATTGGCAAGTTGGGTACGGCCTTGATCTTGCCTGAGACGTCGCTGGTGCTGGCGGTGAATACCATGCGGCGATCGTCGTAGGCCGGTGTCTTGTCGTTCTGGCCGGTACTTACAAACGCGCCGGCAAACGCGAACTGGGTGTTCACCCAGGCGAACTTGCGATAGTCGAGCCGAGCCAGCAGATGGATGCGGCCGTAACCATCTTTGGGGATGCGCAGGCGGAAGTGGACCGTGTCCGCTGCGCCGGGCGGAATAAGGTGCGCATAGACCGTGGCGCGCGCCGCCCACGCGTTGCGCTTGTCAATGGCATTGCCGTGCTCGTCGATGGAGAGCGAGCGGTAGAACTCAGCGCCTGGATCGACGGGGCCTTTCCCATGATCCTGCCCCATGCCGCTCCAAAAGAGGACCTTGCCGCTGTCGTCGGTGGCCTTCAACTCCAGCCAGCAGTCGAAGGCATCCACCGTGCCGCCCGGGAAGAAATGGCCGACGCCGAGAGTGCGGACGACTACATCCACCCGCGCGATTTCGCCGGGAACGACAGCTCCCTCAACGCGATTGAGCGGTGCAGTCACGGGGGTGACGTTCGCCTCGCCGGTCATGCCCACCATCTCGTTCTCGGCTTCTTCGCCGACGGCGAATGTTGTCTCCGCCTGCATGGGCGACGCACCCGAGGCATGTACGATGCGGTTCTCGCTGGTTTCAGGTGAGAGGGCAAAGATATCGACGCTGACCTTGTGATCTTGGAGGAAGCGCTCCGTGTCGTCGAGCTGGGTCTGATCCTCGTTCACAAATGGCAGCGCCGTGTTTGCGCCAATAAAACGGTGCGAATGAATGAACCCGCCGATGTTGCCCGCATCGTTGGAGCGGACCTGCTCCATGTGGCAGTCAACGCAGTTTTGCGAATGAGGTGGGTAGTAAAACGAACGGGCACCGAATCCAGAAACACCGCTGGCCTGCCAGTTGTCGTAGTCGTTGAAGCCGCGCACCCAACGGTAGTGATTCACGGGCACGTCGAGGTGAACCTTGTGGCATGCGGAGCAAAAATCCGCCGGATTGTTCTTCATGAACGGCTTTAGGAAGGTTCGACGGTGCGGCTCCGGATCTTCCTCGATGAGAAAGTCGATGACCTTGCGGAGAACGGGATTCTTGGTGTCGACCAGCTTGAAGAGGGCCGGGTACTCGATGGTGTAGCTGCCGTTGCCCATGGTGCTGTGCACGTTGCGGATGGAGTGGCAAACCATGCAGCCGATGCCCGCCTGCGCGGCACGCGTGTTGATGCGGTCCTTGATGGGCGTATTGAAGTTGCCGGGAAAGAAAAGCGCCGCATCGTGGCAACCCGCACACCATTTGGATGACTGAACGCTGTCGACGTCTTGCATGTAGACGATGGCCTGGCGATACCACTGGTTATCGAAAGACGAGAAGTGGTGGGCAGAGCTTTCCCACTCGTTGTAGATGTCGGCGTGGCATTGTTTGCAGGCCGCTGAGTCGACGAAGTAATCCTCGGGAACCGTCTTCCCCGAGTAGGTCTCTGCCGAGCTGGGGAAGAACTGGCTCTTCGGCCCCGCGCCTTCGCTATCCATGGAGGCTGGCGCAATGGAGGGATTTTGAATTCTGTACGCGCGCTGCCACGGCACGGTTCGCACCAACCAGGCTCCTGCCGCTATGCCTGCCGAGATGGCGAGGCAGCAAGCCAGCCGGACCGCTTCGCGCAGGTTGCCGCCGCTGAAGCGCCGGAACCATCCCTGGCGCCCACTCCACACAAACAGCAGCACCGCGCAGCCGGCAATGGAAACAAACTCGTGGGTGTATAGCACGGGCCACATGTTGCGGCGCGCGCCTGTAAACAGGATGGCAGCGCCGGCTGCTCCGCCGAGCAGCAGCACTACCCAACCGATCTTCTCCCAAAGGCTGCGGCCGCGCATCAGCCGGGCTATCCATGGCGCGCCGATGACAAGGAAGATTGCTCCTATGAGGATATGGAGCAGAATAATGCACTCGTAGAAGATTGTGGCCGACGGAAACGCAAACAAATACAGTGCGCTCCCTGCAAGGCCAAGAATCCCTGCAATCAGGAATCGTCTCATAGACTCTTATTCCAAACTCAAAAAAGATTGGTGTGGCTGCGCAGATCAGAGACCCCCAATCGACCTCACTGCTGGTCTGCACTAGAAGCATAGCCGCTCAGCGAGACGCCTGACATCAAACTTTCGGTGGAGATTTCCGGGCCTGTCCCTCTCCAAAATTCCATCTGGCCAGAACATGCCGTGTTTTCTTTCGCATAGAAACCTTGGTTTCGGAGCCTTGGGGTGCACTTTAGGGAACTGTCTTAACTGTTAGGAGGAGGCCACGATATTTCGGACAGGATTCCAGAAAAGGAAACCGTTCGCTACTGTTGTGCCTCGCCAAAATCCCATCCGGACGAAAAATGGGGCTTGATCTTGGCCCGGGGGGCGTTCTGGACGGGGTATTCTACTGGAAGTGGGGTTGTTCGGTGACCACGAATCGTCACAACGACAGCACCAAGTGGTCGGCGAATGGTCGGCGGGCACACCTCTCCCGCGCTTCATCTTCAATTTTGACGGGAAATGTTCGTAGCCACAGCTCAGGCAGCCAGGTCGTAGCGATGATGCAAGCCGCCGAGTCTTGGCATGGAGATGATCCTGCTACCCGTTCTTGAGTAGCTCATTGCCTCACGACCGGCAGGCGTTCCCTTCGCCAACGCAAGATGTGTTCGGTCTTCGTGATAGTAACGGACGTAATCAGTCATCAGGCGTTTCAGATGCCGCTCATTGAAAACAATCACATGGTCGAGCAGATCGCGGCGGCAATTGCCAACCCAACGCTCGGCAACACCGTTCTGCCACGGGCTTCGGAAGCTGGTCCGCTTGGGCTTAATGCCGAAGCTTTTTATGGCGTCGATCATCTCCGCATTGAAGCTGGAACCGCGATCAAAGATCAGGTAGCCGGGCGCGGAGTCGTAAGGGAACGCCTCGCGCAACTGCTGAATGACCCAGGCGCTGGTAGGATGCTTGGTCACATTGCAGTGCAGGATACGCCGCCGGTCATGTGCAATGACGAAGAAGCAGTAGAGCACGCCAAAGGTGAGCGTCGGCACGGTGAGGAAATCCATTGCTGCGATGGCTTCACGATGGTTACTCAGAAAAGCCGCCCATCGCTTTGCCGCCTCAGGACTCCTCGGCGCCTTCCGCATCCAGCGCAGGACAGTTCGCTCCGAAATATCGAAGCCAAGCATTTTCAGTTCTCCATGAAGGCGCGGCGCACCCCAAGTCGGATTCTCGGCGACCATGCGAAAGATCAACTCGCGCAATTCCTTGGTAACGCATTTTCTTCCCACGCGGGTCCGATGCCGCTAGAGCCACGTCCAATACAATTTGAATCCTGCCCGATGCCAGCGAACGACGGTCTCCGGCTGCACGAGGACCAGCGCCCGCTTCCATCCCGGCCATAGCCGCCGCAAGATCATCCAGAACAATTTGTCGGGAGCGGCAAAGCGCGGCCGAGGGTACCTCTGTTTCAAAACGGAGAGCTGTTGCCGAAGAGCCAGGTTCTCCAACAGCAGGTCGCTGCGGGAACTGGTAAAGGGAAAACGTTGGCTGTTGCTGACGCGCTGGTTGCATCTGACCGCGCGCAAGAAGCAGCAACTCAACGAACTGTTTGCGCTGAACCGCAGAGTGACGAAGGCCTACCTGCTGAAAGAGAGCCTGGACAGACTGTGGACCTATCGCTATGAAGGCGCGATGTTGCGCTACCTGAAGAGCTGGATCGATCAACTGCGCTGGCAGCGGCTAAAGTGTCTGCGTGAGAACTACACAAGGTACTTGTAATCCACCGCAGAGTTGGGCGACAAAAGAGTATGTCGCGATTTAGGTTGTACAGTCCGGAGCAGGCGTACTTGTTGCCGCCGAGCGTGCGGGATGAGTTGGGCGAGGATCATCTTTGCTTTTTCGTGCGGTCGGTGGTGGAACGATTGGACCTGAGCGTGTTCCAACAGAGCTACAGCGCCGAAGGCGGCGAGTTGTACGCTCCGGAGTTGATGCTCGGAGTGTGGCTTTACGCCTATGCGCTGGGCATCACCAGCGCGCGACAGGTAGAGCGGCGCATGGTCGAGGACCTGGCGTTCCGCTATCTTGGGGCCGGGGAACGGGTGGACAACTGGGCGCTGAGCGCGTTCCGTCGCCGGCACGGGCGGGCCTTGAACGACGCCTTTACGCAGGTGCTCCCACCCCAGCGACAAAAGACCCGTCGCCGGGGACCCCGGCTGGAGTGGGCCAAGGGGATGGGTATGGTGAAGCTGGGCCGGGTGGCGATTGACTCGACGCGTGTTCAGGCCAACGCCAGCCGCGATCGCGTGGACACGGAGCAGGCGTTGCGCGATACGCGTGCGCGGCTTCGGCGCCAGGTGCGCAGCTGGCAGAAGGCGGCTGATCGCGACGACGCGGAGCCGGGCGGACTGGAGGTGGCCATCGGCGAGCTGAACCAGGCGCTGGACGAGTTGCCGCGGCGGCTGGAGCGGCTGCACAAGAGCGGATTGAAGAAGCTTTCGCGGACCGATGAAGATGCGCGTTTCATGCGCCAGCGCGGAGGCAAGTTCGTGCTCGGCTACACGGGCGAGATCGCCGTCTCGGACGACCACCTGATCGTGGCCCAGCGGGTGACGCAGAACGTGACCGACAACGACTCGTTGCAACCGATGCTCAATGAGGTGGAGCAGCGATGCGGCGCGCCGCCCGGTGCAGCCCTGGCCGACAGCGGGTTCTTTTCCGTCAGCAACCTTGAACAGATGGAGCAGCAGAACGTGGATGGTTATGTACCGGACTCGAATCTGGCGTGCGAGTTGAATCTGGGCCGGCGCTGCGGCGGCACGGTCCGCGCCGCGGCCCATCGCAGGATGCGCGCCAAGCTGCGAAGCCCTGCCGGGCAGGCCGCCTACGCGCGGCGCAAGGCGGTGGTCGAACCGGTATTCGGAGTCCTGAAACAGCAACGAGGCATACGTCAATTTCGCACCCGTGGAATGAATGGAGTCAACAACGAATTCACCCTGGCCACCCTGGCCTACAACATCACCAGGCTGCACACGATGCGGGCAGCTTGAAACTCAACCGCAAGAGCTAGTCCAACCGGCAAACAGATCAAAGCAGCACTACAGCCGGACAAATTCAACCAGAAAACCGCTGCCGAACGGGGCCGACGGCGTTCTCACGCAGACACTCAAGCCCATGGAAAAACTGGCCGACATGCTGCTTCGTCATCTGGAAGGAATCCTGAACTACTGCCGGACCAAGGTTCCCCTGGGAGTGATCGAGGCGGTCAAAGGCAACATCAAAGCGCTGCTAAGGCGGGGACGCGGCTACCGCAACCTCACATACCTGCTGCTGAAAGCGCAACGACTGGCCGCCACAAGAGCCCAACTCATCGCTTTCCAGAAAGCCGCGTAAAACGCATGTCTCTACAGATTCTCATCAAGAGCCGACTTTTCTTATGGCGGATTAGAAAGATTCCTGCAACTTCTCCGCGCGATTGTGTCAATATGAGGGTAGGGCTTTTCACGAGCTGCATACGCTTCTGTGTTGTGGCGGATGATTTGTCCAGAATTAACTTTGGGTTGCGGTGACTGTGAATCGTTGGAGCAAAGGTCGGCCATTCAGCCTCTTTGGGATGCTTGCATTCCTGGGATTGGCCTTTTGCGTATTTGCATGGGGCTTGCAATACAAGCTTTCCCTCTACGATCCACCTCAGACTGCTTCCCATCAGATTCAAAATGCCAAGCTTATATCCAGAGATGAGCAATCCAGCACTGTGGAACACCCCCTGGTAATTCGGACGAAAACATCCACCAGTGTGATCTACACCGCGCCTATAGCCGTTTTCTTGACTCTATTGCTGGCCATCAGCGTGTTGAACCCGCCAGTATCAAGAAGATTGGAGAAGCGGGCTAATAGGTTATTCCATCTACACCGCGCTGTCTTGAACACCCTCTTCGTTCGTCCCCCTCCCGTTCTCGCCTAGACATCCCTTCATCGCCACTTCTGAAGCATTCGATCAAGTTCTGTGGTCGGGTGCAACAAGCCATATTCTCCATCGGAGAACGTGTCCTGTCATCGTAACCAAGCAATCACAACTTCATATAGAGGTGCATTCGAGATATGCGAAAGCGAACCTCCTTGATCGTCGCCGCGGGAATTACACTTCCTGTTCTGGCTGGCATCATTGCATACAGTTTCAAGGATCGGCACTCAGCAACGACTGTCGCAGAGATTCCCTCCGCAACAGTAGTCGCGGTAACACGCGGCACGATTGCGCATACCTTGAAACTTGCCGGGCAGTTCCAGCCTTACCAGGTTGTAGACGTTCATGCCAAGGTATCTGGCTACATCAAGCACATCTATGTAGATATCGGCGATAGGGTACAAGCCGGCCAGACTCTTGCGGTTCTGGAAGTTCCAGAGCTGAACGCTCAGTTGAAAGGTACCGTATCCCAGTTTGGCCGTAGCAAAGACGAGATTACCCGTGCCCAGCATGAGGTCGCACGCGCCGAGTCCGAGCACAGCGCGGTTCACGCCGATTACCTCCGCTTGTTGCAAGCCTCCACTGCGCAACCTGGGCTGATTGCACAGCAGGAACTGGACAACGCCCAGTCAAAAGATCTATCCACAGCTGCTCAGATTGATGCTGCCAAGGCAACCCTAGCGGGGGCAAAGCAGGGAGCGGATGTAGCAGACGCTGATCGAGAGCGCGTGCAGGACCTCAACGACTACACGCACGTGACTGCGCCGCTGAGCGGGATCATTGTCTGGCGGTACGCGGATACCGGCGCGTTGATCCAGGCCGGCACTGCGTCCGACACCCAATCTCTTCCTCTTGTAAAACTCTCGCAAAGCAGTCTGCTTCGCCTCCGTCTACCGGTACCAGAAGACGCCGTGTCGTATATCCATGAAGGCGCTGAAGTGAACGTAACGGTCGATGCCATCCACCGTACCCTCGTGGGCAAGGTGGTTCGCTTCACGCGAGATGTCAGCTTAGCGACGGGGACCATGGAGACGGAAGTCGATGTCGAGAACAACGATCTCTCACTCACGCCCGGCATGTATGCAAACACAACCCTGGAGCTGGAACGCATGAACAATGTACTGCTCATTCCAGTGCAGGCGGTCATAAGAAATGGCAATCAAGCATCTGTGCTGATGGTTGACAGTGGGGGTCGCGTCCAGGCACGGAATGTTGCTCTTGGTATGCAGGGCACCACGTTGGTTGAGGTGAAAAGTGGCCTGAACGAGGGGGACAAAGTCATCACTGGCGGCCAGTCCAACTACCAGCCGGGTGAAGTTGTAAGATCGAGACTTGAAGATCTTCCCACGGCAGACGTAAGTCAAGAGCAGTCAGGAGGCGATAAGTAATGCCTAACTTCTCACTCAAATACCCCTTCTTCATCATTATGGCCTGCCTGGTCATTGTAGTCGTGGGCGTGGTCAGCATCGCATCGATGCCCGTGGATCTATTTCCACAAATTGATATGCCAGTAGTAGTTGTCGCGACATTTTATTCTGGAATGCCCCCGCAGCAGATAGAAGCTGACATCACAGACACGTTTGAGAGATTTTTTACACTTGGTAGCAACATCGACCACATCGAGTCTCGATCCCTGACTGGCGTAAGCCTGATCAAGATTTACTTCAAGCCAGGAACAGATGCAAATGCAGCGTTAAGCAATATCGCCAATCTGGCCATGGCTGACTTGCGACGACTACCCCCTGGCACGTTGCCGCCTGTGGTTCTCGGAATGGACGCTTCGAGTCAACCTGTCTGCCTGGTCACGTTGAAGGGTGAGGGCCTGAACGAGACCAACCTCAAGGATCTGGCGCAGTTTCAGGTGCGCAATCAAATCGCCAGCGTACCGGGAGCTTCGGTGCCACAGCCGTTTGGCGGGCGATACAGGCAGATCATGGTCTATGTGGATCCCCTGAAACTTGAGGCGCATAACCTCAGCCTGATGGATGTCGTAAGATCCGTAAACGATTCAAACTTGATTCTGCCTGCGGGCGACGTGCGCATCGGGCCTAAAGATTACAATATCTACGCAAACAGTCAGGTTTCCACTCCTGAACTGATCAATGATCTTCCACTAAAGTCCGTAGGCAATGCTTCAGTGCTTGTGGGAGACGTGGGTAAAGCTGAGGACTCAGGAACCATCCAGACGAACATTGTTCGCATCGACGGTCAGCGGTCGGTTTATGTCCCTGTTCTGAAACAAGGCGGAGACAGCAACACGATCACGATCGTGAACGGCATGAAAGAGGCGACCAAGGATCTTGTCGACATTCCATCTTCACTCAAGACGGCCGTGGTCTTCGACCAATCGGTCTTTGTCAAGACCGCTCTGAAGAATCTTGGCAGTGAGGGCGGGATAGGTCTTGTTTTGACTGCTTTGATGATCCTGCTCTTCCTCGGGAGCATACGCGCCACTTTCGCGGTCCTTCTGTCAATTCCGCTGTCTGCACTGGCTGCCTTTATCTGCATTCGCATGGGCGGCGGGTCGATCAATACCATGGTTCTGGCAGGTTTGGCGCTTGCATTCTCTCGGCTCATCGATAACTCGGTCGTCGTGCTTGAAAACATATTTCGACATCTTGAAATGGGAGAGTCGCCTGAAGTCGCAGCAGAAGCAGGTGGCAAAGAAGTGCAAATGGCAGTATTGGCCGCAACTTTCACAACTGCTATCGTCTTTTTTCCAGTGGCGCTTCTCTATGGTGTAAGCCGGTACTTGTTCACCGCACTTGCTCTATCTGTTGTCTTTTCGCTTTTCGCCTCCTATATAGTGGCAATGACTGTCGTTCCACTGTATTGCGCGCGGTTCATAAAGCCACACGCAGCGGATGCCTCTGAAGAGGAAGAGATTGACGATGAAAAGCACATCGCCTATCAGATGCCAGCATCACTCTCCTTCTTTCAGCGCATTGTCAGAGGATTCAACAGTCGCTTCCAGCAAATGCTGGAGAAATATGTGTTTGCAGTAAACCGTTCGATACTGCGACCAGTCGCAACGACTCTTGGCATTCTCGGTATGGTGTTATTGAGCTTTGGCCTGTTACCGTTCCTCGGAAGATCGTATTTTCCACGCACAGATCCCAGTCAGTTTGTCATTAACATTAAATGTCCAAGCGGCACTCGCATTGAGTTGAGCAATCAGTACATTGCACAAGTGGAAAACGAGATCCGGCAGACGATCCCTTCGCGAGATCTCGACATGATCGTCTCGAATATCGGTATTACACCCGATCTATCCGCCATCTATACCAGTAACTCATCCATGGACACGGCTTTTGTTCAGGTGAGCCTGAAGGGGGGTAACAAGCTTGGGAGCTACGAGTACATGAGGCGGGTCCGCCAGAAGCTTTCCGAGGATATGCCCATGCTGTCTACTTACTTCCAGGCAGGTGGGCTGGTGGATTCGGTGATCAATCAGGGGTTGCCCGCGCCGATCGACATTCAGGTGAGTGGAAATGACTTGGACCAGTCGTTTGTGATTGCGAGCCAGATTGCCGCAAAGGTGAAGGGTCTCAAGAATGTCAGCGACGTTCTCATTCCGCAGAATCTCCGTTTTCCCGGCCTTGAATTGAATATTGACAGGGAACGCACCAGCCTGATCGGCCTTTCACCGAAGGAAGTGGTTGACAACGTTATTACTGCATTGACCTCAAACGGGATGATTGCGCCCAGCTACTGGATCGACCCGAACACAGGTAACAACTACATGCTCACGGTTCAGTACTCCGACAACAAGATCGGGCATATGAGCATGGACGACTTCAAGCAGATTCCATTGAGGGGCGCAAGTCAGGCGGACTACACTCCATTACGATCCGTAGCGGACATCACTGAGATTAACACTCCGACGGAAGTGGATCACTATAAACTTCGTCGTGTCATCGATGTGTACGTGATGCCATCTACCGAGGCTCTGCAAGGAGTCAACAGCTCAGTCAACGATGTGATTGCGGGAATCACGGTTCCGGGGAATGTCCGCGTGACAGTGCGCGGCAGTGTGGTAAGCATGAACGAGTCGTTCAAGAGATTCGCCATCGGTCTAGTCTTATCTATTCTGTTGGTCTATCTCATTCTGATGGCGCAATTCGCGTCATTCACTGATCCATTCATTATCCTCATGGCCATTCCACCTGGATTGTCAGGAGTGCTGCTCATTCTCCTTTTGACTCATAGCACGATGAACATCATGTCGCTCATGGGCGTGCTCATGATGACGGGCATCGTTGTGTCCAACAGCATTCTGATCGTAGATTTTGCAGGGCATCTTCAAAAGGAAGGCATGACTGTGGCTGAGGCTGTAGTTCAGTCGTGCAAGATCCGGTTGCGGCCGATTCTGATGACCTCTCTAGCAACACTGCTTGGCATGATCCCCATGGCTCTGGGCATGGAGGCGGGCAGTGAACAATATGCGCCATTGGCTCGGGCCATCATTGGCGGACTTGGTGTGTCCGTTGTCGTAACTGTCTTCCTCGTTCCTGCCGTGTATCTGATTATTCACGGCAGAGAGCAGAAGAGAATCATTGTCGAGGGAAAGGTGTAGAGAATGGTGAAACAGGAAAAGAGGCACACATTTCAACCGGCAAAGTTCGGACTATTGGCGTTGGCCATATCATCTACCCTTGTTGCGCAGACAGGAGCCGCCCAGGATCGCCTTCCAGATGCGCCGCAAGCTCTTGTCACGTCTCTGCCTGAGGCTGGGCCGATTGATCAAGTGATATCGAGTGCGGCGGCTCAGGCTCCAGCGATGCCTGTTGACACTCAAACCGCAGGCTCCGGCCAGCCCCTCACGCTAATCGACGCCGAACAGATGGCCACCAAGAACAACCCTCGTGTCAGCGTTGGGCGTCTGCTTGCTCTGGCTCAGCACCAGGTGGTGCGCGAAACCAGAGCGGCGCGACTTCCCACTGCAACTGCCGCCATCACAGCCGAGGATGCGGAGGATGGATCGCGTATCTCCGCGGGATCGCTCACAGCCTCGCGCTTGTTTGAGCACGCAGGGGCAGGTGGAGCATTCTCTCAACTGATCACGGATTTCGGAAAGACTGGAAATCTTATTGCATCTTCAAAGTTACAGGAGAGAGCGCAGAATGCAAATGCGCTCGCCACGACAGAAGATATTGTCATCGCCACCGACCAGGCCTTTTTCAATGCGCTACAGGCGCAGGCACTGTTGAAGGTCGCTGAACAGAACGTCACTACGCGCCAGACGACCGAGACACTGGTAAGCGAGTTGACAAAGAACAAGCTCAAATCCACCCTTGACCTGAGCTTCGCAGATGTCAACTTATCGCAAGCGAAGCTGTTGATGTTGGATGCGCAAAACAACGCCGAATCTACGATGGCGGCATTGGATGCGGTTTTAGGCCTTGATAAACAAGTTGCGTACGCTCTGGAAGATGATCATACGGCGATGCAGCCTCCTCCTCCCGACGCCGATCAACTCACGCAACTGGCTCTTGGGCAGCGTCCAGACCTTCAGGCACTCCACTATAGCCAACAAGCGGCCGTTAAGTTCAGCCATGCACAGCGCGATCAGATGCTGCCGACCATTAGTGCCGCTGGGACCGTGGGCAGCGTGCCCATCCGTCCCTCTGCATACTATCTTACGAACTGGTGGGGCGGCATCGGCGTGAACATGAATATTCCGATCTTCAATGGCTTCCTCTACTCGGCCCAGGCGAAGGAAGCATCAATCCGCGCTCAGGCGGTCTCTGAACAGAGTCGCGATCTGCGTGACAGGATTGTCCGGGATGTTCGCACTGCATGGCTTGCGGCAAATACCGCATATCAGCGTGTTGCCGTGACAGACGAGCTTCTTAAAGAGGCTAATCTGGCGCTTTCGCTGGCACAAACACGCTATCGACTGGGACTCAGCTCGATCGTGGAACTGAGCCAGGCCCAGTTCCAGCAAACTGATGCAGCAATTGGCAACACAGATGCGCAATACCAATACCGGCTAGCTCTCGCCACACTCAACTACCAGACAGGAGCAAATCCATGATTCAGAACTTCAAAGTGAAGGTGTTTTGCGTGGTTGCAGACAATCTGAATTGTCACGGAGCAACGGACGATCTTCATATTACGCAGCCCGCGGTCACGGCTCAGATCAGGTTCCTGGCCTCTTGAGCGTCGCCGCCTTGTTGTTTAGCGCATCACGGGAGACAGCCATGACGCTCGCAATGAATGACAAGCCAGTTCTAAACCTGAAGGCGGTTGTATTCGCGACCGATTTCTCTCTTTGTTCCCAGAACGCTGGACTCTACGCGGCGAGGATGGCTGTCTATTTCTCAGCGAAGCTTCTGGTGACTCATGCCTTCACGCGTTCACAAGCTGCCATGGAGGTTGAGATCGGCGACCGAAGAGTGAGCCAGCAGAGAATGGATTTGACGCGTCTCCTATCGAAGGAGGCACTTCTTGTTGGAGCTGATTCTATTGAAACCGTTCCTACTCTTCTGGAAGGTAATCCAAAGCACGTGATTCCCGAGCTAGCTGATAGAAATCAGCCGTCTATGATCGTCTTGGGGACACATGGGGGGAACAGGCTGGAGCGAGGCATCATCGGTTCAGTCGCGGAGAAGATCCTACGGTCTACTCGTTGGCCAGCGCTCACCGTCGGTCCGCATGTCCAGGCTCTCTCATCGAAGACTCTTCCATTCGAGAGGATTCTCTTTGCCACAGACTTTACACCGGCTGCGGCCAGCGCAGCACCTTATGCGGTGACCCTGGCAGAAGTATTCGGGGCCAGGATTGACGTTCTTAATGTGATTCAGGATGACGCCATCGAGCACCCAGACCGACTATCCGATCTCCAGCACCGCTTCTATGATGCTCTCGATGGCCTTGTGCCATCACAGGCAAAAGAGTTCTGTGATCCGAGGACTTTTGTAGAGGTAGGCAGCGCACATGCCCGAATTCTTGAACACATCAGAGAACATTCTATGGACCTTCTAGTGCTGGGCATCCGAATGACTTCGCATCTCGGCATGGAGATGAGAACATCTGGAGCCTTCCGGATCATAGTGGATGCGGAATGCCCGGTCCTGACGATTAGAAGGTAAGAAATTGATCGCTCTGCTGGTGATGCAAATGGGACAAAGGAAGAAACAATCCAGCCACGATTATAATCACAGCCCGACAACATTGCTTGTGGCATTGTTTGGTGGTGCTTGCGCGTTTATCACAGTAGAGAGCATTTATGGAGACGCAAACGACGCGGGGTGGCAGGAGATGAACAGGTTTCCGGCTTGGCAGGTCCATATGGGATCGATGTGCGTGGGCATCATAACATTCTTTGTGTTCCTGTTCATTCTGGAATTCATGGAAATAAAATCAAGGATAACGGCATGGCGATCAAGTCCGCCGTGGTTGCCTCTCGTCGGATTCACGGCGTTGGCAATGATCGTTCACATCCCGTTCTGCATTGTTCTGCTAGCCGGTTCCAGCTATGCCGTGTGGGCCTACCGTCGAACGAGTAGTGTGCGCCGCGCACCGAGATCTAGCAAAGTGAAAGAAGTCTCATAATCGCATTGGGGTGATTTCGATGAGATATTCGGTTTAAGTAACGCGTAGCTTGGCATCACTCGGAGCCGCAACCAAGACTCTTTTAGTGCCCGCTATCGTTTGATGTGCCCGTATCGGTCGATACGGCCGCCTTGATGGAAGCGGTGACGCACCATGCTTTGGCCAAGTAGAAAGACGGCGACTGCCAAGGCGACCAGAAACAGGAACAGTCCAACTTGGAACCAGGGTGACTTTTCCCTTTCTGGGCCTGTCGGCTTCAAATCAGTTGCCATCTGAGCGGCCTCTCCCGTAGATTAGGGCATTTCTCCCGATGGTGTATAGTAGGGACGGCGACTCTTCGCGCACATGACGATGGCGCGACCCTATTCGGATGATTTGCGGCGGAAACTGTTGGAGGCCTACGACCAGGGCCAGGGCAGCC